>Ga0126306_10001573_pt1 | contig 12319 bp, 10 predicted proteins | sample Plot27_FD_92592 | JGI IMG/M metagenome (GOLD analysis project Ga0126306, IMG submission 92592) | Serpentine soil microbial communities from UC McLaughlin Reserve, CA, USA - Plot27 | ecosystem: Environmental > Terrestrial > Soil > Grasslands | place: USA: UC McLaughlin Reserve, Lake County...
AGCTTGGCGAGGCCGGCGAGCACGTAGGCGAGGACGACGACCACGGCGGCGAGCCGGACGGGCCAGCCGTACCGCTCGCCGACGGGCGGTCGGGCCGTCGGGCGGGCGGCGGACCGCAGGCCGAGCGCGTCCGCCGCCGGGGCCATCGCCAGGATTCCGACGTGGAGGACCAGCAGGTTCTCCGTGTGGAAGACCTGACCCCACGAGCTGTCCAGCGTGGCGAGGACCAGGGTGGCGAGCGCGGCGAACGGGGCGACGAGCCCGAAGCGCCAGCCGAGCGTGAAGAGGAGGGCGAGGACGGGCGTGGCGACGGCGAGGGCCACGACGGCCGCGTCGGGCAGCGGCGTGCCGGCCCAGGCGAGGACGCCGACCGGCTGCCAGCGGACCGGCGACTGGTCGGCGTGGCCCACATGCGCCGGGAGGCGGGCGAGCGACCAGGCCGTGAGGTAGCCGCCGACGAGGGCCCGCAGCAGCGCGAGGCGGACCGGCGACCCCGGCGCCGTGAGCCAGGCCCACGGCCGCGCCCACATACCGAGCGCCGCGGGCGTCCGAAGGGCCGGCGCGCCGCCGGCGCCCACGCGGCTCACGGCGCCTCGCACGTGGCGACCGTGCGCCGGTCCAGCGGCTCCCGCCGTCCGGCGGACCAGGTGATGGCGTCGTGACGTTCCACCACGACCTGCACCGAGGCGACCGCCGCCGGGCCGACCTGCGCCGGGTCGGTCCCGGGCCTCACCTCGGTGGCGGACGGCGACCGGTGGGCGAGGCGGGCGGCGACCTCTCGGCAGAGGGCGCTGGCGGCGGACGGGCCGTCGGCCACGGCGCGGTGGACGGCGGCGGAGGCCTGCATGACCTGGTCCGTGGCGGCGATGGTGGCGGGCGACAGGCGCTCGACCGCGCCGTCGCCCCGGACGGCCACGACGGTGGGCAGCTCGACGACCCGGCCCCGGTCCCGGCTGAACATCGGGTAGGTCGAGAGGGGGAAGCCGTCCGGGGCGTCGTCGTCGACCAGCGTCCGGACCCCGGGGATCGCCACCGCAACGACCACGACCGTGCTCGCCACCAGGGCTCGCCACCGGTCGCCACGCTCCACGCTCGGCGAGGCTACGTCCGCTCCCGCGACCACCGGCGGCAACGCCGCCGGTCGGGCGGCGCCCCGTGCCCGTGATGGGGCCGTAGGTTGCCCCGGCGTGAGGCTTCGCCGTCCCCTCGCCGTGGTGCTGCTGTGGGGCGTGACGGTCGGGGGCGTGCTGGCGGGCGTCCGGGCGACGGTGGTCCTGCCCGAGCGCTGCCCGGCGGTGACCGAGGACGAGGCCCGGGCCGCCACCACGGAGGCCATCGCCTGGTTCGGGCGAAACCAGGCGTCCGACGGGCGCTGGGCCTACCGCTACGACCGGTCCACGAACACGGTCGACCGGCGGGACCACGCCGTCCGCCACAGCGGCGTGACCCTGTCGCTGGCCCAGGCCCACGCCGCCGGCTTCCCGGACGCCCTCGCCGTCGCCGACGCGGGGGTCGAGTGGTCGCTCGGCCGGCTGGTCCGGCGCGGCGACTGGGCGGCGGTCCGGGCCGGCGACGGGGCGCCGACCGGGGCGACGGCCCTGCTGGTGGCGGCGTTGGCCACCCGGCGCGAGGCGACCGGCGACGCCCGCTGGGACGACGAGATGGTCGAGCTCGGCCGATTCCTCGTCGCCATGACCGAGCCGTCCGGCGCCGTGCTGGCCCGCTGGGATGCGGCCACCGAGGCGCCCGTGCCCGGGGAGCACTCGGTGTTCTTCACCGGCGAGGCCTACTTCGCCCTCGGCCTGCTGGACCGGGTCGACCCCGACGGCGGCTGGCGTCCCACCGCGGACCGCATCGGCCGGTACCTGGCCACCGAGCGCGACGACGCCGAGGACCGCTGGCCCGCCACCCCCGACCACTGGGCCGCCTACGGGCTCGACGTGGCGGCGACGTCGGCGCCGCTCGACGCGGACGGCCGCGCCTACGTGCGCGAGCTGGCGGCCGCGTTCGGGATCCAGGTGCGGTGGGAGTCCCAGCGGACCGGGTCCGGCCTCAACCGGTGGGTGCTGCGGGGCGTGCCAGGGCTCGGCGCCGCCGTCGGCACGTTGGGGGAGGGGCTGGGCGGCCTGTGGCGGGCGTCCGAGGCCGAGCCCGGCCTGGGTGACGAGCGGACCGCCATCGGCGACCGCCTCCGCTGCGTGGCCGGGATGCTGGTGGACCGCCAGGCCTCCGCCGCCGAGGCCGGCGGCTCGGCGCGGCCGGGCCTGGTGCGCGGCGCCTGGTTCCGGCTCGATGTCACGCAGATGGACGACCAGCAGCACGCCCTCTCCGGGCTCCTCGCCGCCCTGCCGGCGCTGGCGGAAGGCGGGCCGGTGACGTCCACGGGTACCGGCGAGGCGCCGGTCGGCCGGCTGCTGTGGCTCGTGGCCGTGGCCGTGGCGGTCGCCAACCCGCCGCGGCTCCGCCAGGTCCTCGCCCCCGCCGGGCGTGGCGGGGCCGGGCAGACGGCCGGCGCGGTCGTGGGCGCGGTCGGCGTCGCGGCCGCCCTGCTGGTGGCTCTCGCCGCCGCGGCGGGACCGCTGGCCCGGGCCGCCGACGTGAGCGGCACGACGGCCCTGGTGGCGGCCGGGATCGTCGTCGGCGTGACGGCGGGCATCGACGCCGGCCGCCGCCCGGCGCCGCTCATCCACCGGCGCCCGGTCGGCCGGGGAGGCCCGGTCGTGACGGGCGGGCGGGCGGAGCCCGCCGTGGGGGAGGACCTGCCGGCCGCGTGGGTGGTGGCCGTGCTGGGTGGGCTGGCGGTCTGCCGGCCCGCTGTCGTCCTGATGGTCCTCGCGGTGGGGGCGGACCTCGGGGCGCCGGGCGGGGTCGCCGTCGCACTCGGCGCCGCGGCCGCCGGGCTGGCGCCGCTGGTGCGGGCCCCGGCCTGGTGGCCCACCGACGACGGCACCCGGACGGCGGTCGCCATCGTGGCCCTGGTCGGCGCCGTCGACCTGATCCTCCACGGCATCCTGAGCATCTGACCGGGCAGGGCGGGACGGCCGGGGGCGGACCGGCGACGGGGCCGAGGCCGGTGCGACGCTCCCGGGCCCTAGGCGGGGCCGACGAAGTCGAGGACGAGGGCGTTGACCTCGTCCGGCTTCTCCAGATGGAGGAAGTGGCCGGCGCCGTCCACGATGCGGATGCCGGACAGGCCGTCGTCCGGCAGGTGCGGTTCGGCCGCCGGCACGAGGTCCGCCCCCATGCAGGCGTCGTCGGCGCCGTGCAGGTACAAGGTGGGCAGCGGCGGGCCCGAGGTGTCGGCCGCGCCCTGGAGCTCGGCCACGGCCGGGTCGGACGAGAGGCCCACGCCGCCCAGCGCCGCACGGTAGTAGCCGAGGGCGGCGGCCAGGTTCTGCGGCGCCCGCAGGGCGTCCTTCACCGCCGGGAGGTCGTGGGCGGCGTCGTAGCCGGGCGACCAGTCGGCCCAGAGCCGGTCGAGGAAGGCCAGGTCGTCGTTGGCGACGGCCAACTCGGCCAGCGGGTGCTGGAAGAAGAACATGTACCAGGACCGCCGCAGCTGGTCGTAGGTGAACAGCCCCTGGGCGACGGCCGGCGCCGGCGGGACGGCCATGGCCACGAGCCGGCGCCAGTTGGCCTTGGGGTGGTGGACGGCGGCGTAGGCGGCCAACGCCCCCCAGTCGTGCCCGACGAGCACGCCGGGCCCGGCGGTCGGGTCGCCGAGGGCCTCGTGCAAGGCGAGGGCGTCGGTCCCGATCACGGCGGGCTGGTACTCCGGCGCCTCGGGGATGGCGGAGGGGGCGTAGCCCCGCAGCCAGGGGGCCACGGCCCGGTACCCGGCCTCGGCCAATCGGGGCAACAGGTGCCGCCAGGTGCGGGCCGTGTCGGGAAAGCCGTGGAGGCAGAGTGCGAGCGGGGCGTCCTCGTCGCCGGCGGCCAGGTAGCCGAAGGCCAGCCCGTTCGCCTCGACCGTCCCCTCGCTGAGCGACGTCATGTTCGGACCGTAACGCGCCCCCACGTCGCCGCCCGGTGATTGTGGTCACAGGCACGCCTTCGGACTTCACACTTGGGTAACGTCCGGTTCAACGCGGAGGGCGGTGATGGGGGAACCGTTGCTGAACGTGTCGTTCTACGGAACACGGGGCTCGACTCCTTGTCCCAGCGAGTCGAACCGCCGGTACGGCGGCAACACCTCGTGTGTGGCACTCGAGTCGCCCGGCCACGAGCCGATCATCCTCGACCTCGGCACGGGGCTGCGGTTCTTCGGGGAGACCCAGGCCAACGACGGCACGTTCAAGGGCTCGGCGCTGGTCACCCACCTGCACTGGGACCACGTGCAGGGCCTGCCGTTCTTCACGCCCGTCCTCAAGGAGGGCGCCCAGCTGGACATCTACGGCCCCCGGCAGGACACCGGGACCGTCGCCGACGCCTTCCACTCCTTCATCTGCCCGCCGTTCTTCCCCGTCACGGTCGAGCAGCTGTACGGGCAGCTGTCGTTCCTCGACGCCGGCGACGAGGACCTCGAGCTCGACGGTGCCAAGGTGCGGGTCCGCACCGTGCCCCACGTGGGCACGAACAACGGCTACCGGGTGGAGATGGGCGGGGCGTCGGTCGCCTACCTGTCCGACCACCAGATGCCCCACGACGGCAGCCACACGGTGCCGGACGACGTGCTCGAGCTGTGCGACGGCGTCGACGTGCTGGTCCACGACGCCCAGTACACGCCCGAGGAGTTCGCCGAGAAGTACTACTGGGGCCACTGCACGGTCGACTACGCCCTGTTCGTGGCGCAGGAGGCCGGTGCCAAGCGCCTGGTCATGTTCCATCACGACCCCGCCCGCACCGACGAGCAGGTCGACGCCCTGCTGGCCGGCGCCCGGCAGCAGAACGCCACCGGTCCCGGCCCGTCGGTGGACGAGGTCCTGGCCGCCTACGAGGGCCTCACGATCAGCCTCGGCGGCTGAATTCCGGTCCGCGCATCCGAGAAGCAGCGATCCGTCTGCCGAGATGCGCCCGCTCCGAGGTCGAGACGTTCCCGACCGTACGGCCGTAGGGTGCTGGCCGTGAGCGCCGACACGTCCTCGATCGACAGCGCCCGCTTCCGGCAGGTGCTGGGCCACTTCCCGACGGGCGTGACGGTCGTGACCGCCACGACGCCGGAGGGTCCCGTGGGCCTGGCCGTGGGGTCGTTCTTCTCGGTGTCGCTCGAGCCGCCGCTGGTGGCCTTCTGCGCGGGCAAGACGTCGTCGAGCTACCCCCGGGTCGAGGCCGCGGGCCACTTCGTGGTCAACGTGCTGGGCGACCACCAGGAGGACGTCTGCCGGGTGTTCGCCGGCAAGGGCGACAAGTTCGCCGGGCTCGGGCACCGCCCGTCGCCGGTCAGCGGCGCCCCGGTCGTCAACGACGTCCTGGCGTGGCTCGACTGCGACATCGACACGGTCCACGAGGCCGGCGACCACTGGATCGTGGTCGGCCGGGTCCGCGAGATGGAGGTCGGCGACGAGCGCGGCGGCCCGCTCGTCTTCTACCGCGGCGGTTTCGGGCGCTTCGCCCCCTGAGCCACGCCGGCCCTAGGGTCGGTCGCATGGCGATCTATGCCCTGGGCGACCGTGAGCCGCAGCTCGACCCGACCGCCTACGTGCATCCCGACGCCGTCGTGATCGGCGACGTCCGCCTCGGGCCGGAGTCGTCGGTGTGGCCGGGCGCCGTCCTGCGGGGCGACGGGCTGCCGATCGTCGTGGGCGCCCGCACGTCCATCCAGGACGGTGCCGTGCTCCACACGACGCCGTTCATCGGGACGATCGTGGGCGACGACTGCGTGGTCGGGCACCTCGCCCACCTGGAGGGCTGCACGATCGAGGACGGCGCCCTCGTGGGGACCGGCTCGATCGTCCTGCACCGGGCCGTCGTGCGGAAGGGCGCCATGGTGGCGGCGGGCGCCGTCGTGTCGCCCCGCACCGAGGTCCCCGAACGGGCCCGGGCCATGGGCGTACCCGCCCGGATCAAGCCCGACTCGGTGAACCCCGAGGTCGACATCGCCCTCGGGGCCGCCTCCTACGTCGAGCGGGCCAAGCAGTACCGGACCGAGCTCCGCCGCCTCGACTGAGCCAGACGGCCGGGCCGTCCGGGTCTCCGGCCGGCGGCGTACGCCGCCGGAGAGGACTCGACGTGGAGGGCGCGGCGGGCCTCGGGCAGCCGGTCCAGAACGCCGCCACCAGGTGCTCCTCCCGCGTCCGACCGACGGCGCCGACCGGGGCTACGCCGAGCCCAGCCATTCCAGGCCCGGGACCGGGAGGTTCCGGAGGACCGTGAAGGCCACCACCACGGCGACCGCCGCCGTCGCCAGCCACCGGGGCGGCGTCAGGCGGCTGGCGGGCCGGCCGACGAGGGGGAGCAGCCACAGCGCCAGCGCCACGCCCGCCACCGCGAGGACCGCCGGGAGCAGCAGGTTGTGGTCCACGGCGGCGACGACGTCGCCGCGCAGGAGGTCGTGCGTGCCGCGCAGGCCGCCGCAGCCGGGGCAGTCGAGGCCGAGCAGCACCCGGCTCGGGCAGGGCGGCCACACGCCGCCGTCGGACGGGTCGACCGCGGCCAGGTAGGCGGTCAGCGCGCCGAGGCCGGCGACGGTGAGCAGGCGCTGGCGGCGTTCCGCCGGCGCGATGCCCCCGGTCACGTCCGCTCGGCTGGCGACGCCCATGGGCCGTCACGGTACCGTCGGCGGCCATGGACGTCGGCTCCGTGGGCCTGTGGACCTTCCAACTCGACCTCCAGAGCGCCGCCGAGGCGCGGGCGGCGGCGGCCGAGGTCGAGGCGCAGGGGTGGGGTACCCTCTGGATACCGGAGGCGGTCGGGCGCGAGGCCCTCAGCCACGCCCAGCTGCTGCTCGACGCCACGAGCGAGATGGTCGTGGCCACCGGCGTCGCCAACGTGTGGAGCCGGAGCGCGGCGGCCGCCGCCAACGCCCAGCGGCTGCTGGCCGACGACTCGGGCGGGCGCTTCCTGCTCGGCCTGGGCGTGAGCCACCAGCCGATGGTCGAGGGGCTGCTCGGCCAGTCCTACGAGAAGCCGCTGGCGAAGATGGCGTCCTACCTCGACCAGTTCGACGACGCCTTCACCAGCTCGCCGCGCCCGGCGCAGGACCCGCCCCGCGTGCTCGCCGCCCTCGGCCCGAAGATGCTGCACCTGGCGGCCGAGCGGTCCTGGGGCGCGTTGACGTACTTCGTGCCGGTCGAGCACACGCCGATCGCCCGCCAGGCCCTCGGCGACGTACCGATGCTCATGGTCGAGCAGGGGGTCGTCCTCACGACCGACCCGGCCGTCGCCCGCGACCTGGCCCGCCGCCACCTGCAGCTCTACCTGTCCCTGCCGAACTACGTGAACAACCTGCGCCGCCTCGGCTGGGACGACGAGGACCTCACGCTGCCCGGCAGCGACAAGCTGGCCGACGCCCTCGTCGTGTGGGGCGACGTCGGCGACGTGGTGGCCCGGGTCAAGGAGCACCACGACGCCGGGGCCGACCACGTGTGCCTGCAGGTGTTCACGCCCGACGCCACGGCCGTGCCGATCGCGGAGTGGCGCGAGCTGGCCGCCGCGCTGGTCCCGCCACGGCCCGAGCCGGTGGGCGTGGTCGGCAAGGCGTCGCCCAGGGTGGCGACGGCGACCGCCCGCAAAGTCGCCAAGGCCGCCCAGGCGACGGCGGCGAAGGCCGCGCCCGGCGCCGCCGCCAAGGCCACGGCGGCGAAGGCGGCGAAGGCGGCCAAGAGCACGAAGGCGGCCAAGTCGGCCCGGGCGGCCAAGGGCGCGACCCGGGCGGCCACGGAGACGGCAAAAACCCGCAGGCCCCGCGCCTGAGCCCCCGGCTACCGTCGGCGTCGGGGTCGGCGGGCCCCTCCGGCCGGCTGCGGTGGCGGCCCGGTGCCGGCGTCCCCCCACGGGCTCCCGGCGGCGGATTCCGAACGCCGTTTGCCAACTAGTTAGCCGGGCTCGGTAACCTTGACCGGCGGGTCAAGTCGTCGAGGGGGCGCGTGGTCGTATGACGGAGCAGGCGAGCGCGAGCAGCGCGAACACGGCGAGCGGGCGCCTCGGCGGCTGGGGCCTGATGCGGGAGGCGGTGGCCCGGCGCAAGGTCGGCATCGCCATCGGCGTGGGCACCGGCCTGGCGTGGACGTCGGCGAAGGTGTCCACGGGCGTGATCGTCCGCAATGCGGTCGACCGGGGCATCGAGGCCGACGACACGGCGGCGCTGATCCGCTGGTCGAGCCTGCTCGGCGTCGTCGCCGTGTGCTCGGCGGTGTTCACCGGCCTGCGGCGTTACTTCGCCTTCCGCGAGGCCCGCTGGATCGAGCTCGACCTGCGCGACCGCCTCTTCGCCCACGTCCAGCGGCTGCACTTCGGCTACCACGACCGGGTGCAGACCGGGCAGCTCATGAGCCGGGCCAACACCGACCTGCAGCAGGTCCAGTCGTTCCTGGTGATGATCCCGCTGACGATCAGCAACGGCGTCACGGTCGTGGCGGTCACCGTCATCCTGGGCTTCATCGACCCGGTGCTCACGCTGCTGGCACTCGGGTCGCTGCCGTTCCTCAACGTGATGGCGACCCGGTTCTCCCGACGGTTGGCGCCGCAGGTGATGGGCATCCAGCGCGAGTCCGCCGAGCTGGCGGCCGTGGTCGAGGAGACCGTGGCCGGCGTCCGGGTCATCAAGGGCCTGGGCGCCGAGCGCGCCCAGGCCTCGCGCCTGGCGGACGAGGCCGACGACGTCTACACCGAGTCGCTCGCCGCCGCCCGCACCCGGGCCCGCTTCGTCCCCGGCCTGGAGATGCTGCCGAACATCGGCTTCATCGCCGTCCTGGCCTACGGCGGCCACCAGGTCATCGACGGCACGCTCAGCCTCGGCTCGCTGATCGCCTTCAACGTCTACATCGGCATGCTGATCTGGCCGTTGCGCATGCTCGGCATGATTGTGGCCCAGGCCCAGCGGGCGGTGGCGTCCGCCCAGCGGGTCGACGAGGTCCTCGCCACCGACCCGGCCATCGCGGACCCGCCTCGGCCCCGCCCTCTTCCGCCCGGCGGCGGCGAGGTCCGCTTCGAGGGCGTCCGCTTCGCCTACGAGGAGGGCGACACCGGTGGCGGCGTGCTCGACGGCTTCGACCTGCGCGTGGCCCCGGGGGAGTCGGTCGCGCTGGTGGGGGCGACGGGGTCCGGCAAGTCCACCGTGGCCCGGCTGCTGGCCCGGTTCTACGACGTCGCCGGCGGGACGGTCCGCATCGACGGCGTCGACGTCCGCGACCTGCGGCTGCGTCAACTGCGGCGGTCGGTCGGCATCGTCTTCGAGGACACGTTCCTGTTCAGCGACACGATCGCCGCCAACATCGCCTTCGCCGAGCCCGACACCTCCCACGAGGCGATCGAGCGGGCGGCGCGGCTGGCCGGGGCGCACGAGTTCGTCGACCGGCTGCCCGACGGTTACGCCACCCGCATCGGCGAGCGGGGCTACTCGCTCTCGGGCGGGCAGCGCCAACGCGTCGCCATCGCCCGGGCGATCCTGGCCGACCCGCGCATCCTGGTCCTCGACGACGCGACCTCGGCCGTCGACCCCACCAAGGAGCACGAGATCCGCGACGCCCTCGCCACGGTCATGCGGGGGCGGACGACGATCGTGATCGCCCACCGGCCCGCCACGATCGCCCTCGCCGACCGGGTCGTCCTGCTCGAGGGCGGCCAGGTCGCGGCCGATGGCACCCACGACGAGCTGCTGGCCACCGAGCCGCGCTACCGGGCCGTCCTGGCGGCGGCGGCGGCCGACGAGGCCCCGGCCGACGCCTCCGGGTTGGACGGCGACGGCGCACCGGCCGAGACCGAGGGCGGGCCCGTCCATGTGGCGTGACGCCGGGGTCGGCCCCGACGAGAAGCTCGACGCCGCCCAGGCCGGCCGGCTGCTCCGGCGGACCGCCGCCATGCTCCGGCCCCACGCCGGCCAGGTGGCGGTGGCGCTGGTGGCAGTCATGTTCTGGACCGCCACCGTGCTGGCCGGGCCGTGGCTCGTCCGCTACGGCATCGACGAGGGCATCAAGCCGGGCGATGGCGCCGTGCTCGACCGGGCCGTGATCGGCTACGTCGTGGTGGCGCTGCTGGCGTACGTCACGAACCGGACGCAGATCCGGCTGATCTCGACCGTCGGCGAGCAGTTCCTGCGCGACATGCGCACCCGGGTGTTCGACCACCTGCAGCGGCTGTCGATGCCGTTCTACGACCGGTCGAAGGCGGGCGTGCTCGTGTCGCGCATGACGTCCGACGTCGACTCCCTGGCCGAGCTGATCCAGATGGGCCTGGCCATGTTCGTCTCGAACAGCCTGCTGCTGGTCGTGTCGATCGCGGTGCTGGGCAGCGTGTCGTGGCAGCTGCTGCTGGTCTGCATCGTCGCCATGCCGCCGGTCGTGCTGGCCAGCATCAAGTTCCAGCGCGACTCGAACGCGGCCTACCTCGACGTGCGCGACCGCATCGGCTCGACGATGTCGCACCTGCAGGAGGGCATCAGCGGGGTCCGGGTCGTCCAGGCATTCGGCCGGGAGGACACCGAGATCGAGCGGTTCCGGGACGGGAACCGCGAGCTCTACGACAGCCACATGCGGTCGGTGAAGATCTCGGCCTGGTACCTGCCGGTCATCGAGCTGGCGGCGTGGGGCACGACCGCCCTGGCGCTCGGCTTCGGCGGCTGGTGGGTCCACGAGGGGTGGCTGACGGTCGGCACGGTGGCGTTCTTCGTGCTGGCCCTGGCGAACCTGTTCGAGCCCGTCCAGCAGCTCAGCCAGCTGTTCAACCAGGTGCAGTCCGCGGCGGCCGGACTCCACAAGCTCTACGAGCTGCTCGACGAGCCCGTCGACGTGGACGAACACCACGGCGCCGTCGACCTGCCGGCCCGCGGCGACGTCTCGGTCGAGGACGTGTCGTTCGCCTACGGCGACGGCCCGGCGGTGCTGTCGCACGTGTCGCTGCACATACCCGCCGGGTCGCGCCTGGCGCTGGTGGGGCCGACCGGGGCCGGCAAGTCCACCCTGGCCAAGCTGGTCGCCCGGCTCTACGACCCCACGTCCGGCGTCGTGCGCATGGGCGGGGTGGACCTGCGCCGGGCCACCCTGGCGTCTCTCCGTGAGCGCGTCGTGGTGATCCCGCAGGAGGGGTTCCTGTTCAACGGGACCATTCGCGACAACGTCCGCATCGCGCGGGCCGGCGCCACCGACGCCGAGGTGGACGCCGCCCTCGAGGCCGTCGGCGCCCGCGAGCGGTTCGCCGTGCTGCCCGAGGGGCTCGACACCGAGGTCCGTGAGCGCGGCAGCCGGCTGTCCGCCGGCGAGAAGCAGCTGGTCTCGCTGGCGCGGGCCGCGCTGGCCGACCCGGCGGTACTGGTCCTCGACGAGGCCACGTCCAGCCTCGACCCCGGCACGGAGGCCCTGGTCGAGGCCGCCGTCGACCGCCTCATGGTCGGGCGCACGGTCGTGGTCATCGCCCACCGCCTGTCCACCGCCGAGCGGGCCGACCTGGTGGGCGTGGTCGACGCCGGGGGCCTCGCCGAGCTCGGCTCCCACGACGAGCTGGTGACCCGGGGCGGCCGCTACGCCGCGCTCTACGAGACCTGGACGGCCGGGCTGAACTCGCCGGCCTCCCGCTGACCGCGGGCCGGCCGGCGGGCGCCGTAGCCTCCCGGTCATGGCACGGGCGCTCGCCGACGAGCTCGCCACCGCCACCCGGTCGTTCCTCGACGGGCTGGACGACGGCCAGCGGGCCCTGGCGGCCCTGCCGTTCGCCGGTGAGGACCGCCACACGTGGGCGTACTGGCCGACGGAGCGGCGGGGCGTGCCGCTGCACGCGCTGTCCCGACCGGGGACCAAGGCGGCGATGCGGGCGCTTGCCGTCGTCCTCCCCGTCCCCGGGTTCAGCCGGGTCACGGCGATCATGGGCCTGGACGAGGTGCTCGACCGGTACGAGGGGTACGCCTCCGACCGGCGCCACCGCGACGACTACTGGGTGACGGTGTTCGGAGCGCCGGGCGACGAGCCGTGGGCGTTGCGGTTCGAGGGCCACCACGTGTCGGTCCACGCCACCGTGGCGGGCGGTGCGGTCACGCTCACGCCGCTGTTCCTGGGCGCCAACCCGGCCGTGGTCCACGACGAGGACCGGGTGGTCAGCGCCCCGCTGGCGCCGGAGGAGGCGCTCGGCTTCGAGCTGCTGCACGCCCTGACCGTCGAGCAGCAGGCCTCGGTGCTGCTGTCCGACCGGGCGCCGCAGGACATCGCCAGCCGCACCGCCGCCCACGTCGGCG
>Ga0126306_10001574_pt1 | contig 12319 bp, 9 predicted proteins | sample Plot27_FD_92592 | JGI IMG/M metagenome (GOLD analysis project Ga0126306, IMG submission 92592) | Serpentine soil microbial communities from UC McLaughlin Reserve, CA, USA - Plot27 | ecosystem: Environmental > Terrestrial > Soil > Grasslands | place: USA: UC McLaughlin Reserve, Lake County...
GCCGATCCGGGTCCGGTCGCCGGCCATCACCCAGATCGCCTCGCGGTCCGGCCAGCGCTCCACCACGGGCAGTCCCAGCACGACGGCGTAGAACTCCTCCGCCGCGTCGAGGTCCACCACCTCCAGGACCAGCTCCGACACTCCGGTGACCGGCACGCCGGTCGCCCGGGGATCACTCATACGCCAATGCTTGCAGCACGTCGAGTCGCGAGGCGCGCCGTGCCGGCCCGATTGCTGCCACTACGCCCGCCAGCGCGGCCAGCACGAGCAGCACGAGCAGCGTGCCCACCGGATACGACAGCGTGAAGCCCTCGTCCGCGAGCGGTCGCGACACGAGCGCCGCGAACACGCAGCCCAGCACGGTTCCGAGGATGGCCCCGATCAGGGCCGTGATCACGGCCTCGTAGCGCACCATCGTCCGCACCTGCCGGCGCGACATTCCCACCGCGCGCAGCATGCCCAGCTCGCGCGTGCGCTCGTGGATCGACAGCGCCAGCGTGTTCACGATCCCGAACACCGACACCACGATGGCGAGCGACAGCAGCGCGTAGATCAGGCCGAGCAGCTGGTTCACCTGCTCCTTGTTCTGATCCTTCAGCTGGCTCTGGTTCTGCACCTCGACGGTGGGATAGCGCTTCTCGAGCGCGTCCTCCATCGCCTTCTGCACGTCCTTGGGCGACGCGTCCGGCGCGAGCCGCGCCAGCGCGAAGTTCGGCTGGAGCCTGCCGAACTGACTGGTGGCGCTCTGGTCGATGATCGCCTTGCCGAGCAGGTCCAGCTCGCCCTTCACGGTGCCGAGCACACGGAAGGTGGCGGTGCGCTCGGTGGGCGTGCGCACGCGCAGCGTGTCGCCGATGCCGAGGTGTTTGTCGCGCGCGAAGTTGTCGTCGAGGATCGCGTCGTGCGGGCCGAGCGCGGCGAACGCGGACGGACCGCCGGCCTCGAACTCGAGCGCGAGCACGTCGCCGAGCGTCCGCGGATCGACCGCCGCCAGCTGGATGTTCCCCCCGTTTTTCGGCAGCTCTCCGGTGGCATAGGTGATCGCCGACACCGACTGCACGCCGTCCACCTGGCGCGCGACGTCGAGCGCCTCGCGTGGGAAGGGCGAGAAGCCGTCGCTGTTCTGGACCGCGATCTCGCCGCGGAAGCTCTCGTCGATCGTCTTCGCCACCGAGCTGTTGATCCCGGCGGCGAACACGGTCACGAAGACGATCAGCGCGAGGCCGATCATCAGCGCCGCAGCCGTGGAGGCGGTCCGGCCCGGCTTGCGCATCGCGTTCTCGCGCGCCAGCCGGCCGGTCAGACCGCGCAGCCGCTCGAGCGGGCGCCCGGTCACGGACGCCAGCGGCCGCACCAGCCGCGGCGAGAACAGCGAGACGCCGAACAGGATCAGCGCCGCTCCGCCGCCGAGCAGCCCCGCCGCGGTGCCGGAGTCCTCGATCCCGCCGAACAGCCCGGCCAGCATCATCGCCAGCCCGATCGCGCCCAGGCCGATGGCGAAGACCAGGACCACCCGCCCTCGCCTCTTCGTGTCCTGAAGCTCGGCCTCGCGCAGCGCCGCCATCGGCGTGACGCGCGTGGCGCGCAGCGCGGGGTTGAGCGCCGCCACCACGGTCACGACGACGCCCACGATCAGCGACACGATCACCGTTCGGGTCGCTATCACGGTGCCCGTGTTGGGCAGGTCGATGCCGACCGCCTTGAACAGCTCGTTGATCCCGTAGGCGAACCCCACGCCGCCTAGGAGCCCCAGCGCCGCGCCGAGCAGCCCGAGCGTGAGCGCCTCGATCCCCACGGTGGCGAGGATCTGGCGCCTGGACGCGCCGAGCGTGCGCAGCAGGCCGAACTCCCGCGTGCGCTGGGCGACCGTGATCGAGAACGTGTTGAAGATCTGGAAGGCGCCCACGAACAGCGACACGCCGGCGAACACCAGCAGCGCGATGCGCAGGAAGCTCAGGTTCTCCTCGATGTCGCTCGTCTGCCGCTTGGCGGCCTCCTCGCCGGTCTCGACCTGGACCTGGTGGGGCATCACCTTCGCGATCCGGTCGCGCAGCTGCTCGGGCGTCACGCCGTCGGCCGCCGCCACCGAGATCTGGTCGAACTGCCCGTCGCGATCGGTGATCCGCTGCGCCTCCGGCAGGAGCACCTGCGCGATGCCGGCGCCGCCGAAGCTCGTCTCGCCCAGCTTGGTGAAGCCGACGATGCGGTACGTCTTCGCCTCGTGCACGCCCGCAAGCCGCAGCTTGCCGCCGATCTTCAGGTCGCCGGTGTCGGCCGTCTGCGTGTCGATCGAGACCTCGGAGTCGGACCGCGGCTTGCGGCCCTCCACGTAGTCGAGCGTCTCGAACCGGGGCGGGTTCAGGGAGGCGATGAAGTTCGGCGCGAAGCTGTTGCCGATCGGGTCGCCCTTCGCGTCCACGAACCGCCCCGAGGCGAACACGGAGCCCGCCGCCGCCTCGACGCCGTCCACCTTCTTCACCCGCTCGAGCAGGCTCGCCGGGAAGCCCGGCGGAGTTGCGTCCTGCGTCTGCACGTCCTGCCGCGCCGTGATCGCAACGTCGGTCCCCTTCAGCGACTCGCTGAAGATCTCGCTGAACGACTTGTTGATGGTGTCCGTGAGTACGTATGTGCCGGCTACCAGCGCGACGCCCAGGAAGATCGCGAGCCAGGTGGTGAAGGCGCGCATCTTGCGCGCGCCGATTCCGCGCAGGGCGACCTTCGTCACGCCACTTCCTTCATCAGCTCGATCACGTCGTCGGCGCTGCCGGCTTCGCCGTCGTGCACGACCTGGCCGTCTCGGAGCACCACCAGCCGGTCGGCGTAGGACGCCGCCTCCGGGTCGTGCGTGACCATCACCACCGTCTGGCCGAACTCGTCAACGGCGGTGCGGAGCAGGCCGAGCACCTCCTCGCTCGAGCGCGAGTCGAGGTTGCCCGTCGGCTCGTCGGCGAACACGACCGCCGGCCGAGACACGAGCGCCCGCGCCACCGCCACGCGCTGCTGCTGCCCGCCCGACAGCTCGGCGGGGCGGTGAGTGAGCCGGTCGCCCAGGTCCACCGTGTCGATCAGCCGCGTGAACCACTCCTCGTCCGGCTTCCTGCCCGCGATCGAGAGCGGCAGCATCACGTTCTCCTCGGCGGTCAGGACAGGGATCAGGTTGAAGAACTGGAAGACGAAGCCAAGCTTGTCGCGCCGCAGCCGCGTGAGCTCCGCGTCGTCGAGCCCGGTGATCTCCTCGCCGTCGAGCGTCACCGTGCCCGAGGTGGGCCGGTCGAGCCCCGCGAGGATGTGCATCAGCGTCGACTTGCCCGAGCCGGACGGGCCCATGATCGCGCTGAACCTGCCGCGCTCAAACCCGACGGTCACCCCGGCGAGCGCATCAACCGCGGCGTCGCCCTCTCCATAGCGGCGGTGCACGTCCGCCGCCGTCACGATCGAATCCATTCCCTCAGGGTGGCAGCCGCCCGGCTTGCGCACAGTACGGATAACCCGCCATAGTCAGCCGCCATGGATCCAAAGGAGATGTGGGACGCCGGCAACTTCGCGGCTGTGGCGGAGAAGATCCTCGACGCCGGCGAGGCGGTCGTGGCGGCCGCCGGCGTGAAGCCCGGCATGGACGTGCTGGACGTGGCCTGCGGCACCGGCAACGCCACGCTCCCGGCCGCGAAGACCGGGGCGCGGACCACGGGACTCGACTTCGCCCCCGGCCTCCTTGAGATCGCGCGCGAGCGCGCGGCCGACGCGATGGTGGAGATCGACTTCATCGAGGGCGACGCGCAGGCGCTGCCGTTCGAGGACGGGAGCTTCGACCGCGTCGTCTCGACCTTCGGCCACATGTTCGCGCCGGACCACCGGCGCACGGCCGACGAGATGAAGCGTGTGCTGAAGCCCGGCGGCGTGATCGCCGTGGCGTGCTGGGCGCCCGATGGCTCGATCGGGCGGATGGTCCGCGTGACGGCCGACCTCCTGCCACCTCCGCCGGGCGAGCCACCCGGCCTGTGGGGCACCGAGGACCACGTCCGCGAGCTCTGGGGCGATGCCGGCCGTGGGCAAGCCGCGGGCGGTGCCCGCGCCGCAGCCATCACATTCGAGCGCCACGTAATCGTCTGGACCGACGACAGCGTGGAGTCCTACGCCCGGTTCATGCTGGAGAGCTTCGGTCCGCTGCTCAACGCGCGGGAGCTCCTGGGGGAGCGCGAGGGCGAGCTCGACCGGGCGTTCCGCGAGTACCTCGACCGCGAGAACGAGGCCGACGACGGCACCCTCCGGTTCCGGGGCGAGTACCTCCTGTCGGTCGTCCGGACCTAGATAGCGGCGCGCTCGAGGACCTCGATCTCCTCGATCGCGCGGCCCGCGCCCAGCACGACGCAGGTGAGCGGGTCGTCGGCGAGCCGCACCGGCACGCCGGTCTCGACCTCGAGCCGCTCGCGGAAGCCGCGCAGGAGCCCGCCGCCGCCGGCCAGCAGGATGCCGTTGCGGGTCAGGTCCGCGGCGAGCTCGGGCGGGGTGTTCTCGAGCGCGTCGCGCACCGAGTCGAGGATCTCGACGGCGTGTGGCTCGAGCGCGTCGCGGAGCTCGGCGCTCGATATGGCGGCCTCACGCGGCAGGCCGCTTACGGGGTCGCGGCCGCGCACCTCGGTGGACGCCTCGCTGTCGTCGGGCCGCACGCCGCCGATGTCGCGCTTCACGGACTCGGCCGTGGTCTCGCCGATCGCCAGGCGGTGGTGACGCCGGATCCAGCCCGCCACGGCGTCGTCGAAGTCGTAGCCGCCCACGCGCAGCGAGCGCGACACGACGATCCCGCCGAGCGAGATCACGGCCACCTCGCTGGTGCCGCCGCCCACGTCCACGACCACGTTCGCGATCGGCTCCCCGATCGGGAGCTCCGCGCCGATCGCGGCCGCCATCGGCTCCTCGATCAGCTGCACGGAGCGCGCCCCAGCGCCGAGGCACGCCTCCACGAGTGCGCGCCGCTCCACGTCCGTGATCCCCGAGGGGGCGCACATCACGAGGCGCGGGTGAGCAAAGCGGCTCTTGTGCACGCGCCCGATGAAGTGGCGGAGCATCGCCTCGGTCACCTCGAAGTCCGTGATCACCCCGTGACGCAACGGGCGCACCGCGGAGATCGAAGCCGGGGTCCGGCCGATCATGCGCTGCGCCTCGTGGCCGACGGCGTGCACGTCCTCCGTGCGCGTGTCCACCGCGACCACGGACGGCTCCGACACTTGGATGCCCTCGCCGCGCACGTACAGAAGCGTGTTCGCCGTGCCGAGGTCGATCGCCATGTCGCGCCCGCCGATGCGCACGCGCCGCCGGCGCCGGACGACGCCGTGATGCGATGTGGGGCCGCCGCTCACGCCCGCAGGAAGGCCAGCACCGCAAGCACGCGGCGATGGTCCTCGGGGGCCGGGGCGAGTCCGAGCTTGCCGAAGATGCTGGTCACGTGCTTCTCGACGGCGCGCTCGGTCACGATCATGTGCTCCGCGATGGCGTGGTTCGACCTGCCCTCCGCCATCAGCTCGAGCACCTCGCGCTCGCGCGGCGTCAGCTCCTCCAGCGGGTCGTCGCGGCGCGCGCGCCCCACGAGCTGCGACACCACCTCCGGGTCGAGCGCAGAGCCCCCGTCCGCCACCCGCTTGACCGAGTCCACGAACCGGTCCACGTCGGCCACGCGGTCCTTCAGCAGGTAGCCCACGCCGCCCGCCGAGTCGCCGACCAGATCGAGCGCGTAGCCCTCCTCCACGTACTGTGAGAGGACCAGCACACCCGTGTCGGGGAGCTCAGCCCGGATCTCGAGCGCGGCCCGCAGGCCGTCGTCTGTGTTCGTGGGGGGCATGCGGATGTCGACCACCGCGACGTCCGGCTTGTGCGCCCTCACCTTACGGATCAGGTCCTCGGCGTCGCCGGCCTGGCCGACGACGTCGAAGCCGTTCTCCTCCAGTAGCCGCACGACGCCCTCCCGCAGGAGGACCGAATCGTCGGCCACGACTACGCGCATGGAATCCGAGCTCTCAGCGTGGTTCCTCGCCCCTCTTCAGAGTCGATCTCGAGCCTACCTTCGAGCACGGCGATCCGGTCGGCCAGCCCCCTCAGGCCGGTGCCGTTCTCCGGGTTCGCACCGCCCACCCCGTCGTCGGCCACCTCCACGACGAGCCGGCCGTTCTCGCGCGCGACCCCGACCGTCGCGTGACTCGCGTTCGCGTACTTGGCGACGTTCGTGAGCCCCTCCGCCACCACGAAGTAGGCGGCCAGCTCCACGGCCTCGGGCAGCCGCTCATCCGGGAGCTCGGCGAGCTCGACGGGAACGGGAGCGCGGCTGGCCAGCGTCTCGAGTGCGGTGGCCAGCCCGCGGTCGGTGAGCACGGCGGGGTGAATGCCGCGGGCCAGCTCGCGCAGCTCCTCGAGCGCCGAGTCGAGCTCCTGGCCGGCCGTCTTCAGCAGCTCGTCGGCCGCCAGCGGATCCTCGTTCAGCTTCGCGCGCGCGATGCGGATGTTGAGCGCCATCGACACCAGCCGCTGCTGGGCGCCGTCGTGCAGGTCGCGCTCGAGCCGGCGCCGCTCCTCGAGGCCGATGCGCAGCATGCGCTCCCGCGAGCGGCGCAGCTCGTCGACCTTCGCACGGAGCTCCGCCTCCAGCCGCTCGTTCATCAGGGCAAGCGAGGCGGCGGCGCCGACCGCCTCGACGTGCGGCTTGGCCTCCGGAAGGGCGTCGTAGATGATCGCGGCCACGCACTCGCCCTCGCGCTCGACCGTGTGGATCGCACGCCTCGGGTCGCCGGTCGGCAGCTCGAAGTCGCGCCCGCGGAAGTCCACATAGCTCTGGCGCTCCGGAATCCAGTAGACGAGCTCGACAGAGGAATCCTCGAGCGCGTCGGCGAGCGCGTCGCGCAGATGGCCCGCGCGCGGCGCCTCGTTCAGGCGCCTCATCAGAGCCGTGACGGCACCGCCCTCGAGCAGGCGCGCTCGCACCAGTGCGCCCAGGAACAGGAACGGCACGAGCGAGAATGGCACGAGCGAGATCACGAACGCGATGTTGGCCGCACGGCTGTCCGCGTTGGCCGACTGCAGCACGAGGTTTCCGATCAGAGCGATCATCAGCGCCACGCCGGCCGCGTACATCGGTGTGTAGAGCCGGCGCTCCGCCCGTGTGGCGGCGCGCCACCGCCGGACGAGGCTGCGGAGCACGAGCCCCACGATCACGACGCCGGTCAGGTTGATGACCGTGCTCGCGATGTCCACGAGGGTCTGGCTGTGCTGGATCAGGAACACGTTGTCCGGGCAGTTCGGGCACTCGGACGACGGGTCGAAGAACAGGTACAGCGGCAGCACCCCGACCGTGACGAGCAGGTACGCCGCGATCACCACGCGGCGGTCGCCGGGCGACAGCTTTCCGTGGGGGGCCGCGAGCAGCGTGTGCATCGTCGTGACGATGTAGACCGAGCTGAGGAAGGCGCCGACGGTGAAGACGGCCGGGATGTTGGACGCGCTGAGTCCCGCCACCAGGAAGGCGAAGCCGGTCAGCGTCATGAGCGAGCCGACGCTGTTGTCGGGCCTTCGTGCCCAGGCGAACAGCCCGATGCCGATGAAGCCCCAGCCGATGATGAGGCCGAGCACCGCGACGGCGCCGCGCAGGTCCGTGTGATCGCTCGTCAGTACGGCCGCGACGGCGATCACGCCGAGGGCGAAGCCTGCGCCGCCCAGGCCCCAGAGGGCCCGCTTCAGCGATGTCAGAGCAGTGCCTCCAGCGCGGCGCCGGAGAGCTCAGCCTTTGGAATGAAACCGCGCACATCGCAACGGTCGCGCACCGGGCCGAGGTCCGCAAGGTCTCGGCTGGAAGTGAGGACGATCGCGGGAGCCGATCCGTTGGCCGTCAGGCGGGCGGCCACCTCGATCCCGTCGATGTCGGGCAGCTGCACGTCGAGCAGGACGACGTCCGGATCCAGCTCCTCGACCGCGCGCAGCGCGGACAGGCCGTCCTCGGCCTCGCCGACAACCGAGTAGCCCTCGGCCTCGAGCAGCATGCGAGCGCTCGCCCGGAAGGACGGGTGATCGTCGACTATGAGAACGGTCCTGGTCATTGCACAGGCAATTGTGAAGGCGAAGCGGCTTCCCGCCAATACGGCTAACCGCACCCCGCCGTACCTATGATCCCCGGTCGCATGAAGCTGCGCGGTCCTCCGCCGCCCAGACGGGGCGGCCTCCTCACCCTGCTCCGCTTCATGCGACGGCACGGGATGCTGAACCTGAAGTACGGCCGGCTGATCGTCCGGCTGGGCTTCCTCAAGCTGCGGCTGCGCTCGCGCCTGCGGCTCGACGGGCTCGCGTTCGTGGGTCCCGGATGCAGCATCGAGGTGGGGCCGCGGGCCACGCTCGAGCTGGGGCGCTGGTCCTGGGTGGGGCATGGCTGCAAGATCCGCAGCCACGAGGGCACGGTCTCGATCGGCGCGAAGTCCGTGATCGGGCAGGAGTGCACGATCTCCTCGTACCAGCACGTCTCGATCGGTCGCGAGTGCGTGATCGCCGACCGCGTGATGCTGATCGACTTCGACCACGGAATGGTCGAGGTGGACCGGCCGATCCGGCTCCAGGGCATCTACAAGCGCGACGTGCGCGTGGGCAACAACGTGTGGATCGGCTACGGAGCCTGCATCCTGCGCGGCGTGACGGTCGGCGACAACGCCGTGATCGGCACGAGCGCGGTCGTCACGCGCGACGTGCCGGCCAACGCCGTCGTCGCGGGCGTGCCCGCGCGCATCCTGAGGATGCGAGAGGCACCCACACGCATGCGCTTCGGGTAGTCCGGCAAGCAGCGGGCGGTGGCCGGTGCGCAGCAGTGCGGTCACCCGCACCAGCAGACGCCTGCCAGCCGCATGGGAACGAGGGCCGCAAGAGCGGAAGCTGGCGGGCATGAGAAATCACACCCACACCGCACGCAGCACCGACTCTTCCAACCACAACATCGCGGCGCGCATGGGGCGCTGGAGCGTCCAGCATCGTCGCAAGGCCATCCTCGGATGGCTCGCCTTCGTATTCGTGGCCCTCGTGGTCGGCTTCAACGTAGTTCCGCAGAAGGAGCTCGAGCAGAACACGGGCATGCCGGGCGAATCCGGCAAGGCCGGCGAGGTCATGAACGACGCCTTCCCGAAGAAGTCGGGTGAGCAGGTGCTCATCCAGTCCAGGACGCTCCAGGCGTCCGATTCGCAGTTCAAGGACGCGGTCGCTGATGTCAGCAAGCGGCTGGAGGGCACACAGGGCGTTTCAGGGGTGGCCGCCGCGGAGGTATCCGAGGACGGCCATTCGGCGCTGGTGACCTTCGACCTCGACGGTGATCAGGAGGCAACCAAGAAGTCCGTCGTCGACTCCCAGGCCGCGGTACACGCGGCGCAGCGGGCCAACCCCGAGCTCCGCGTCAACGAGACCGGCGACGCCAGCATCACAAAGGCACAGAAGGACCAGAGCAACGAGCAGGCCGGAAGGTCCCTGATGTTGACCCTCGGCCTCACGCTGCTCATCCTCATGTTCACGTTCGGCGCGGTCGTCGCGGCGGGTATCCCCGTGCTGCTCGGCCTCACCAGCGTGCTCGCGACGGTTGGCCTGCTCGGCCCCGTCAGCCAGATCGCACCGGTCGATGGATCGGTGATGGAGGTCGTCCTGCTGATCGGCATGGCCGTCGGCGTGGACTACAGCCTCTTCTACCTGAAGCGGGAGCGCGAGGAGCGCGCTGCCGGACGTGAGTCGAACGCGGCCATTGAGGCTGCCGCCGCCACCTCCGGTCGCGCGGTGCTCATCTCCGGTTTCACGGTGATGGTCGCCATGGGCGGCATGTACCTCGGCGGAATCTCGAATTTCGCCTCGTTTGCGACCGGCACGATCATGGTCGTCGCCGTCGCGATGATCGGCTCGCTCACCGTCCTGCCGGCCACGCTCTCGAAGCTTGGCCATCGGGTCGAGAAGGGCCGCCTGCCGTTCATCGGTCGGCTCAAGGACCGCGGCGGCGTGGGCATCTGGTCCCGCGTCCTCGACCGGGTCCTCCGCCGTCCGCTCATCTCGGCCGTCGTCGCCGCCGGCGTGCTCGTCGCGCTGACGGTCCCGGTGCTCGGGATGCAGACGTCCCTCGAGGACACGGGCGACAAGTCGGACCTGACGGTCGAGAAGACGTACGACCGGATCGAGGCCGCCTTCCCGAGCGAGGGCAGCGCCGAGATGGTCGTCGTCAAGGCGAACGACGTGACCTCGCCGAAGGTCGAGTCGGGCATCAAGGCTCTCGAGTCCGAGGCCGCCGCCCGTCCCGCTCTCTTCGAGGGCACGCCGAGCGTCGAGCTCAGCCCGGACAAGTCGGTCGCCACAGTGGCGCTCCCGACCACGGGTGAGGGCACCGACGACCTGTCGAACAGGGCGGTCGACGCCCTGCGCGACGACATCGTCCCGAACACCGTCGGCCAGGTCGCCGGTGTGGAGGCGTACACCACGGGCGAGGCCGCCGCGACCGGCGACTTCAACGACGCCATGATCAGTCACCTGCCCTACGTGTTCGCGTTCGTGCTGTCGGCGGCGTTCCTGCTGCTGCTGGTCACCTTCCGCTCGATCGTCATCCCGCTCAAGGCGATCGCGCTGAACATGCTGTCCGTGGGCTCCGCCTACGGCCTGCTCACCCTGGTGTTCCAGCACGGGCTCGGCAAGTCGATCGGCCTGACCGAGGGCCCCATTGCAGCGTGGCTGCCGCTGTTCCTGTTCGTGGTCCTGTTCGGGCTGTCGATGGACTACCACGTGTTCATCCTCACCCGGGTCCGCGAGGCATTCGATCGCGGAATGAGCACCGGCGACGCCGTGGCTCACGGGATCAGGAGCACGGCCGGCGTGGTCACGAGCGCGGCGGTCGTCATGGTCGGCGTGTTCTCGATGTTCGCCTTGTCGCCTGAGGCGCAGATGCAGCAGCTCGGCATCGGCCTCGGAGCCGCCGTCCTGATCGACGCGACCATCATCCGCGGCATCCTGCTGCCCGCGACGATGAAGCTCCTGGGCGATTGGAACTGGTATCTGCCGCAGAAGCTCGGCTGGCTGCCGAAGGTGAGCCCGGAGCCGGAGGTGTCGCCGGCGTACGGATAACCGAACCACACAACACCGGGAAACCGAATGGGAATGGCGGGCTCTGCCCGCCATTCTCGCGTTCATGGACAATCGCTCTCCCCGGAACCTCGCAGCGCGCGCCGGACGCTGGAGCGCGCACCATCGCAAGAAGGCGATCTTCGGCTGGCTCGCGTTCGTGATCGTGGCCGTGTTCGTCGGCGGCTCGGTCGGCACGCAGACGCTCGACGACTCGGACTTCGGCATCGGCGAGTCGGGCCGGGCCGACAAGGTCGTCTCAGACCACTTCAAGCAGGACGCCGACGAGAGCGTCCTCGTCCAGAGCCAGGGCGGCGCCCGCACGAGCGGGCCCGAGTTCCACCGCGTCGTGTCCGACGTGGTGGACCGGCTCGAGCGGACCCGGCACGTCGAGAACGTGACCGGTCCGTACGGCGCGGACAGCGCCGGCCAGCTCTCGGCGGACGGGCGCTCGGCGCTCGTGACGTTCGACGTGCCCGGTGACAACGCGGAGGACCTCGTCGGGCCGTCGCTCGCGGCGGTCGCCGCGCTCGATCGCGAGAACGCCGGCTTCCGGGTCGAGCAGTTCGGCGAGGGCAGCGCCGACAAGGCGCTCTCCAAGGCGTTCGAGGACGACTTCAAGAAGGCCGAGGTCACCTCGCTCCCGATCACGCTGGTGATCCTCATACTCGCCTTCGGCGCGCTGCTGGCCGCGTTCGTTCCGCTGGTCCTGGCCGTGACCGCCGTGGCCGCGGCGATCGGGCTGATCGGGCCGATCAGCCACATCTGGCCGGTGGACGAGTCGATCAGCTCGGTCGTGCTCCTGATCGGGCTCGCCGTCGGCGTGGACTACTCGATGTTCTACCTGCGCCGCGAGCGCGAGGAGCGCGCACGCGGCCGCACCGAGGAGGCCGCGCTCGAGGCCGCGGCCGCGACCTCGGGCCGCGCGGTGCTGGTGTCCGGCATCACGGTGATCGCCGCGATGGCCGGCATGTACCTCGGCGGCGCCCCGACGTTCCTGTCGTTCGCCACCGGCACGATCCTGGTGGTCGCGATCGCGATCGTCGGCTCGCTGACCGTGCTTCCCGCCGTGCTGTCGAAGCTCGGCGACCGTGTCAACAAGGGCCGGGTGCCCTTCATGCGCCCGGAGCGCCGCACCGGCGAGCCTCGTGCTTGGTCGTGGGTGCTCGACCGGGTGCTGCGGCGGCCGGTGGTCTCGCTGATCGTGGCCGGCGGC
>Ga0126306_10001575_pt1 | contig 12318 bp, 11 predicted proteins | sample Plot27_FD_92592 | JGI IMG/M metagenome (GOLD analysis project Ga0126306, IMG submission 92592) | Serpentine soil microbial communities from UC McLaughlin Reserve, CA, USA - Plot27 | ecosystem: Environmental > Terrestrial > Soil > Grasslands | place: USA: UC McLaughlin Reserve, Lake County...
CCCGGTGGGCAAACTCCCCATCGCCTATGGCGACCCTGCGCGCCCTCCCACGGATCGTCACATACTATGCACAATCTCCCGATATCCCATAATCTCCCTGCAAATCGACCACTTCTACTGGGATACCAGCGCTTGCTCAGATCCTGATCCCCGCGAGGCCCTCGGCCGCCTCCAGCACCGAGGCGAAGTCCTGCTCCGCGAGCCCGCGGCCCATCGCCGCGGCGTACAGCTCGTGCGCCAGCGCGGCCGCGGGGAACGGCGCGCCGGCCGCCTCGCTCTCGGACAGGCAGATCGCGACGTCCTTGAGCATGTGCTCCAGCCGGAACAGCGGCGTGTAGTCGTGCTCGAGCATCGGCCCGGCCTTGAGCGTGACCATGTAGGAGGCGCCCGAGCTGGCGCCCAGCACGCTCACGAGGCTCGGGAGGTCGACGCCCGCGGCCTTGCCGACGACGAGCGCCTGCGCCAGCGTCGCGCAGTTGGTCGCGCCGACGGCGTTGGAGATGACCTTGACGGTTTGCCCCTGGCCGAGCTCGCCGACGTGCAGGATCTTCTCGCCCATGGCGTCGAAGAACGGCCGGGCGCGGGCGACGTCGGCGTCGCTGCCGCCGGCCATGATCGTCAGCGAGCCGTCCTCGGCCTTGGGCGAGGATCCCGACACGGGCGCGTCGACGAACGCGAGCCCGCGCTCGGCCAGCGCCGCGCCGATCCGCCGCGCGTCCGCCGGCGCGATCGTCGACATGTCGATCATCAGCGTGCCGGGCACGGCGCCGTGCGCGGCGCCGTCGTCCCCCAGCAGCGCCTGCTCGACCTGCGGCCCGTCGACGACCATCGTGATCACGGCCGCGGCGCCCTGCGCGGCGTCGCGCGGCGTCGCCGCCACGCGGCCGCCGTGCTGCGCGACCCATGCCTCGGCCTTCTCGGCGGTGCGGTTGTAGACCGCGACCTCGTGCCCGGCGCGAGCAAGGTTCGCGGCCATCCGCGAGCCCATGATCCCCAATCCGACGAACCCGACGGGCTCACCCAAATCCGCCACCTCCCGGCGTCTCGATCCGCAGTCTCTGGCCGGGCCGCAGGCTACCGCTCGCCTTGGCCGGCAGCTCGTCGCCGTCGAGCAGGTTGCGCCCCGGCGCCCCGGGCGCGCCGCCCGCGGCGCCGGGCGGGGCGTGCCGGCGCCGCTCGGTGAGGAGCGAGAACTCCATCTCCTCGCGCGCCTCGAGCTCGCGCACGACGCCGTCGCCGCCGCGGTGCCGGCCGGCGCCGCCGGAGCCGCGCCGCACCGCGTAGCGCGTGACCAGCAGCGGGAACTCGAGCTCGAGCGCCTCGACCGGGGTGTTGAGCGTGTTCGACATCGCGACGTGCACGCCGCTCGGCCCGTCCGCGTCGGCGCACGCGCCCTGGCCGCCGCCGAGCGTCTCGTAGTACGTGAACGCGCGCGACCCGAGCGTGAGGTTGTTCATCGTCCCCTGTCCGAGCGCGCGGCCGAACGCCGCCAGCACCAGGTCGGCGACGCGCGAGGAGGTCTCGACGTTGCCCGCGACGACCGCGGCCGGCGGACGCGCGTTGAGCAGCCCACCCTCGGGCACGATCACGGTCACGGGGCGGTAGGCGCCGGCGGTCGGGGGGATGTCGGGATCGGTGAGGACGCGGACCGCGAACCAGCAGGCCGAGCGGGTGACAGAGAGCGGGCAGTTGAGGTTGCCGCCGTGCTGGCCTGCGCTGCCGCTGAAGTCGAGCGTGAGCTCGTCGCCCCGCACGGTCGCCTCGAGCCGCAGCTCGAGGTCGCCGTCGCGCGCCTCGAGCACGTCGCGCGCGCGGCGCGTGCCGTCGGGCAGCTCTGCGAGGCAGGCGCGCATTCGACGCTCGGCGTAGTCGATCGTCTCGGCCATCGCCTCGTGCAGCCCGCCGCGCTCGTGCAGCTCGCGCAGGCGCTGCACGCCGGTGCGGTTGGCGGCGAGCTGCGCGCGCAGGTCGGCGCGTCGCTGGGCGGGCTGGCGCATCAGGGCGACGAGCTCGTCGATCGCGCCGGCGTCGAGCCGGCGCGGCGGGATCACGACGCCCTCGTCCGCCAGCGTCGTCGAGCCCGCCGGCATCGAGCCGGGCGTCGGGCCGCCGACGTCGGCGTGGTGCGCGCGATTGGCGGCGAAGCCCAGCTGCGCGCCGTCGTCGGCGAACGCGGGCGTGATCACCGTGATGTCGGGCAGGTGCGTGCCGCCGCGGTAGGGGTCGTTGAGCACCCATGCGACGTCCGGCTCGTGCCGCTCGGCCACGACCGCCTCGACCGCGGCCGGCATCGCGCCCAGGTGCACGGGGATGTGCTCGGCCTGCATCACCATGCGGCCGGCGGGGTCGAAGAGCGCGCAGGAGGCGTCGCGGCGCTCCTTGATGTTCGCCGAGTGGGCCGCGCGGATCAGCACCGCGCCCATCTCCTCGCAGGCCGCACGCAGCGCGCCCGAGACGACGCGCAGGGTGACCGGGTCGACGCTCACGGACGGCGTCCGGACGTCGCCGGCCGGCGGCTCGTGGCACGCTCCAGCCGGATCGTCCCCGATGGCTCGACGCGGCCCGCCCAGCCCGGCGGGATGGCGAGCGTCGCCTCGGGCAGCTCGCAGATCGCCGGGCCGGCCACCTCGGTCCCGGGCTCCGGCTCGCCGCTCAGCACCACGGCCTCGCGCTCGTCCCCGTCGAACCACGCGCGCCGGGCCGACGTCGTGGCGCCGCGCCCCGCCGCTCCCGCGGCGGCCGCGTCGATCTCCGGACCCGGCTCGGTCGCGGTCACGCGCAGCGTCACGAGCTCGACCTCGCCATCGTCGTCGCGGTAGCCGTAGGCGCGCTCGTGGGCCGCGGCGAACGCCTCGCGCAGCGCCTCCGGCTCGGGCGCTTCGCCGCACTCGACCGCGAGCTCGAACGACTGGCCGCGGTAGCGCAGCTCGGCCGTGACGCGGCGCACGCCCGGCCCGGCCCGCTCGCCGAGTGCCGCGATCTCGGCCCGCAGCGCATCGGCGGTCAGCGCCGGGCCCGAGAGCAGCACGCTGCGCTGGGCGTCGCGACGACGCTCGGAGACGACCAGGCCGAGCGCGGCGAGCACGCCGGAGGCGCGCGGACAGAGGATCCGCGACATCCCCAGCTGTGCCGCGATCGCGGCCGCGTGCAGCGGCCCGGCGCCGCCGAACGCGAGCAGCGCCAGCTCGCGCGGGTCGACTCCGCGCTCGACGGTCATCACGCGCAGCGCCCGGATCATCTCGGCGTTGGCGACACGCCTGATCCCCTCAGCGCATTCGAGCAGCCCCAGCCCCAGCTCGTCCGCCCGGCGGCCGACCGCGGCGCGCGCCGCGTCGGCGTCGAGCGTGATCGCTCCCGCGAGCGGCGCGCCGGTGCCGAGCAGCCCGAGCGCGACGTTCGCGTCCGTGACGGTCGGCTCGCTGCCGCCGTGCCCGTACGCGGCGGGCCCCGGCCGCGCGCCCGCCGAGCGCGGGCCGACGCGCAGCGCGCCGCCCGCGTCGCGCCAGGCGATCGAGCCGCCGCCGGCCCCGACGGTGTGCAGGTCGAGCATCGGCAGCGCGACCGGCCGGCCGCCGACGAGCCGCCCTGCGGTCTCGCACGCGGCGCCGTCCTCGATCACGCAGACGTCGCACGAGGTGCCGCCCATGTCGAAGCAGAGCGCGCTGCGCTCGCCCGAGGCGAGCGCCGCCCACGCGGCGCCGGCTGCACCACCCGCCGGGCCGGAGAGGACGCTCAGCGCGGCATGCGACCGGGCCTGCGCGAGCGACGCCAGGCCGCCGGAAGACTGCATCACGTCGGGCGCCGGCAGGCCCACGTCGGTCGCGCGGCCGGCGAGCGCCGCCAGGTACGCGGCGAGCAGGGGGGAGAGGGCGGCGTCGAGCTCGGTCGTCGCCGCGCGCTCGTACTCGCGGAACGTGCCGACGACCTCGTGGGAGAGTGAGACGTGCGCATCGGGCAGGCGCTCGCGCAGCGCCGCGCCGAGCGCCTGCTCGTGCGCGGGGTGGCGGTAGGCGTGCAGCAGGCAGACCGCGACCGCCTCCGGCTCCAGCGCGGCGACGGCGTCCGCGAGCGCGACCGGGTCGTCGAGCTCGCGCAGCACGCCGTCCGGTCCCATCCGCTCGGGCGCGCCGATCCGGCGCTCGGGGGGGACGAGCGGCGCCGGATGGGCGGCGCACAGGCGGTAGAGGTCCGCGCGCGCCTGGCGTCCCAGCTCCACGAGGTCCTCGAAGCCGTCGGTCGCGACGAGGACCGTGCGGGCGCCACGGCCCTCCAGCAGCGCGTTGGTCGCGACGGTGGTGCCGTGCGCGAACGCGCTCACGTCCTGCGCTCGCGCTCCCGCCCGCTCGAGCGCGGCGCGGACGGCGGCCAGCACGCCCTCGGACTGGTCGTGCGGGGTGGTCGGCGCCTTCGCCGTCACCAGCCGCCCGCCGGCGGCGAGCACGGCATCCGTGAACGTGCCGCCGACGTCCACCCCGAGCAGCATCGGCGGCACGATAAGGCGTCAGACCCTCGAGTCCTGAGGGCGCGTTACGCGGCGGCGAGGACCTCCTCGGTCTCCGCCAGGTGCTGGTGCGACGGGCAGTAGCCGTTGCGCGGCAGCGGCATCCGCTGGCACTGCGTCCCCCTGCGCGTCGTCGCGCGGCACTCGAGCTTCTGGCCGGTCAGCTCCATCACCGCGGTCGGCCGCGATGCGAGGTAGTCCGCCGCGAAGCCGAGGTAGCGGTCGACGACCCGGAAGACGTGCGGCTGGGCCGACATCGGGAAGTAGACGCGGATGTCGTTGAACAGCGTGCGCGAGGGGTAGGCGAAGTAGTGCCGGTCGGTCGCGAGGCGGTGCACCGCGGCCTCACAGGCGCGCAGCACCCGCTCGTGGTTGGAAGGACCGTCTCCCCACTGACGGTCCTCGACGATCTCCGCCTCGAGCTCCCTGTAGATGCAGCGGCTGATCTGGTACATGGACGGTTCCCCCTGTGTCTCAGCTAGGAAGGCCGGCGCTCCTCGCTGAACTGCGGAGTTCACTCGACCTCCGCGCGTCAGGTTTGCGCTGTCTCGTGAAGTCCGAAACGTCAACCATGTTGAGTTGACGTTAAGAGGCGAACGCTCACGTCCACTTGACCAGGGCGGTGGTCGCGACGCCGGCGGCGATCACGCTGTGGCGGCCGTCCAGAGCCGCGTTGCAGGCGGGGTGGTCGGCGCGGGCGTGCGCGCCCCGGCTCTCCTCGCGGGCGAGCGCCGAGGCGGCCACGAGCCGTGCGAGCGGATGCGGGTCGTCGAGCAGCCGCCGCAGCCCGGGGGCGTTGCGCTCGAGTCCCGCGTCGCGCCACATCGCCGCGCGCGTCTCACGCGTGGGCGCCGGCGCAAGATCGGCATCCGGCGCCGCGGCGAGGGCGGATTGCCGGCGCGGAGCCGGGTCGTCGAGCCCCGCCCGCGCCGCCCGGTGGCCGAAGACGAAGCACTCCGAGAGCGAGTTCGACGCCAGCCGGTTCGCGCCATGGAGGCCCGTGCAGGCGCATTCGCCGACTGCGTACAGGCCAGCGACCGTGCTGCGGCCGTTCAGGTCCGAGGCGATCCCGCCCATCATGTAGTGGCTCGCCGGTGAGACGGGGACGCGCTCGGTCGCCGGATCGTGGCCCGATTCGCGCAGCGCGGCCACGACGTTGGGAAAGCGCGCCGGATCGATAGCGGTCATGTCGAGATACACCGCCGGGGCGCCCGTCTCGGCGAGCAGCCGGTGCATCGCGCGCGCGACTGCGTCGCGCGGCTGCAGCTCGTCGACGAAGCGCTCGCCCGCGGCGTCGTGCAGCGTGGCGCCCTCGCCGCGGACGGCCTCTGAGACGAGGAAGCCCTCGCGCCCCGGGATCCCGACGACGGCGGTCGGGTGGAACTGGACGAATTCTAGATCCGCCAGGTCGGCTCCGGCCGCGCGCGCCAGCAGCAGGCCGGAGCCGTACGAGCCGGGCGGGTTGGTCGTGCGCGACCACAGCGCGGCCGCACCGCCCGAGGCGAGGATCACCGCCCGGGCGGCGACGACGCGACCGTCGTCGCAGGCGACCCCGCCGATGCGGCCGTCGTCGCGGGCCGGCAGCGCGCGTACGCGGCGGCCCTCGAGCACGTCGATGCGCTCCTGCTCGACCACGTCCGCTGAGAGCTGGCGCAGGATCCGCCGCCCGGTCGCGCTGCCGCCGGCGTGCACGACGCGGCGGATCCCGTGGCCGCCCTCGAGCCCGAGCGCGAGGTTGCCATGGCGATCGGCGTCGAAGCGCACGCCGAGCGCCTCGAGGTCGTCGAAGCGCGCGGGTGCCTCCTCGCACAGCACCTCCGCAGCCGAGCGCCGCACCAGGCCGCGGCCGGCCGTCACCGTGTCTTGGAGGTGCAGGGCGGGCGAGTCCTCGACCGCGAGCGCCGCCGCCAGGCCGCCCTGCGCCCAGTAGGACGCCGTCTCGGCCAGCGGCCGCGCGGACACGAGCGTGACGCGGGCCCCCTCCCGCGCGGCGGTGAGCGCTGCGAACAACCCTGCCGCGCCGGCGCCGACCACGACGAGATCGCTCGGCGGCTCCTGCACTGCCGGTACGGTACCGGCGTGCCGTCACCGCCCTGGTTCCGCCACGATGCCGGGCTCGCCCACGACATCCCGGGCCACCCCGAGCGGCCGGCGCGGATCGTGGCGCTCGAGGCCGAGATGAAGCGCAGGGCCTGGTTCGGATGGGAGCCGTCGGAGGCCCCGCGGGCGACGCGCGACGAGCTCTCGCGCGTGCATTCGCTCAGGCACGTCGACATGATCGCGGCGCTCTCGGCCCGCGGCGGGGGAGCGATCGACCTCGACACGTCCGCGGTCGCCGGGACGTACGAGGCGGCGCTGCGCTCGGCCGGGGGCGCGGTGGCGGTGGTCGACGCGCTGCTGCGCGACGGCGAGCCGTGCGGCGTCTCCGCCCAGCGCCCGCCGGGGCACCATGCCGAGGCGGCGCGCGCGATGGGCTTCTGCTTCTTCAACAACGTCGCCGTCGCCGCCGCGCACGCGCTCGCGGCCCACGGTGTCGAGCGGGTGCTGATCCTCGACTGGGACGTGCACCACGGCAACGGCACCAACGACATCTTCCATGCCGATCCGTCGGTGCTGTTCTGCTCGATCCACGAGTGGCCGCTGTATCCCGGCACCGGTCCGGCCGAGGACGCCGGCTCGGGGGCGGGCGAGGGGTTCACGGTCAACCTGCCGGTTCCCGGCGGCTCGGCCGATGCGGTCCACGCCTCGCTCGTCGAGCACGTGGTCGCGCCGCTGATCCGCGCCTGGGGGCCCCAGCTGGTGCTGGTGTCGGCGGGCTTCGACGCGCATCGCGCCGACCCACTCGCGACGCTGCGGCTGACCGAGGCCGGCTTCGCCGCGATGACGGCGTCGCTGCGGCGGGCGTGCGCGGATGTGAGCGCGCCGATCGGGCTCGTGCTCGAGGGCGGCTACGCGGTCGAGGCGCTGGCCGCCTCGATGGCCGCCGTCGTGCCGGTGCTCGGCGCGCGCGAGGTTCCCGGAGCGGTCGACGTCGACGTCCACCCGCTGGCGCTCGGCGCGTGGGAGCGGCTGGCGGCGTGGTGGCCCGAGCCGGCCGCTCAGGCCGGCTCGATGCGGCGGATGTAGGCGTCCTTGGCGTCGATGCCGTCGAGCGCGTCGCTCGCCTCGGCCTGGCTGTCATGCCGGCCGGCGAACACGACCCAGTAGCCGCCCTTCAGCGACGAGAAGTCGTCCGAGTCCAGCACGCCGACGCCCGCGATGCCGTCGGATGCAAACTTGTCGGCCTTCTCGCGCGCGTCGGACTCCGACGTGTCGGAGGCGAGCACGACCGTCCAACCCGACTTGTCGGCCGGCCACTTCGCGTTGCCGGAGCCGCTGTTGCCGCCGCTCGGTGCGGGCGTGGAGGTCGGCTCCGGCGTCTCCTGCCCGCTCGCCTCGGGCAGCGTCGGATCGGGCGTGAGCGCTGAATCGGGCGTGGTCGTGGGTGCAGGGGAGGGACTCGTAGCGGGGGGAGCGGGCGTGGCGGCCGGCGGTGGGTTCTGGGCGACCTGGTCGGCGTCGTCGGCGAGCTGCACGATCGCCACCGCGACGGCGATCGCGGCCAGCGCGAGGATCACGCCGGCGATGACGATCGGCGTCCGCCAGCCGGGCGCCGCGACGACGCGGGTCCCGACCGCGGCGCCGCAGCTCAGGCACCACTCCTGCTGCTCGGTCATCGCAGCGCCGCAGCGCGGGCACCGCCGTCCGGCGGGCTGCTCGGGCGGCGCGGCGGGCGGGGTCTCGACGCTCACGAGCGCGACTCCCGCGTCGCGAGCGGATCGCCTGAGGAGAGGTCGGGCTGCGTGCGTTCCTCCGGGCGCCCGTTGGACGGGGCCTTGGTGTCGTCCGTCTGCGGGTTGCGTGGGGTCGGCGGCTCGGTGTCGTCCGTCTGCGGGTTGCGTGGGGCCGGCGGCTCGGTGTCGTCCGTCTGCGGGTTGCGTGGGACCGGCGGCTCGGTGTCGTCGGCCTGCGGATCGTCTCGGGCCGGCGGCTCGGTGACGTCGGACCGCGCCTCTGCTGTGGCCGGCCCCTCGTGCGTGGCCTCCGTCTCCGCGCCTGCGGGTGCCCCGGCCGCCCCGGCGGTCGGCGCCGCGGCGGGCTTCGGCATCGCCGGCACCGGCGGCGGCTCGGCGCGCGCCGCCGAGCCGGTCGGCGAGCCGCAGTGCGAGCAGAACCGCGCGGCGCTGCCGTACAGCTCGCCGCAGGAGTCGCACGTGCCGCCGATGCCAGGCTGGAACACGACGGCGTCGGAGCGCGGCGCGCCGAGCGCCGTCTCGATCGCGGCCGCCTCGCCGTCGAGGTCCGAAAGCCGCTCCACCTTCGCCTCGATCACGGCCGAGTGCGTCGCCACGTCGCCGCCGCCGGTGCGATGGACCTCGTAGAGCAGCCCCCCGAGGTCGCGCAGCAGCAGCTCGCGCGCTCGCCGCAGGTACCGCAGGCGCCGCCGCAGCCGCCCGCGGCGTCCGGTGGCGGGCGCCGTCCGCGCCTCCGCCGGGTCAAGACCGGCCGGGATGCCCGGGTCGGCCTTGATCGGCGGTACCGTCGGCCGGCTCGTAGCCGCGCCGCGCGGCAGCTCGGACGTCTCGGCATCGCTCGCCGCGGCCGAGGTGTCGGCCGTCGTTGGCGCGTCGTCCAAGCCGGCGGCCTGCCCTTCCGGGGCATCGCCGGCGTTGGCGGCGCGCGAGCGCTTGATGCGTCGCAGGAGTCCGCTCATGGTCGGTCGTGAGCGCGATCGCCGATGCGCTCGAACCGCCGAGTATAGGCCGGGCGCCGGGCGACCCGCCGCGGCAGGCCCTCCTGAGCAGCGGTTTCGTGCCACGCCTCGACCACGCGCTCGGCCATCCGGTCGGCCGAGAAGAGCTCGGCGCGAGCGCGCCCGTCGACCCGCGGATCGGCAGCCTCGACCACCGGTCGGAGCGCGGCGCGCCAGCGCGCCGGGTCCCACTCCCCGCAGAACGCGCCCTCTATCCCGTGCAGCGCCACCGGATGGATGCCGACCGGCGTGCCGAACGCCGGCACGCCGCACGCGAGCGCCTCGATGACCGCGAGCCCGAAGCCCTCGTCCTGCGACGGCACGAGCACCGCGTTGGCGGCATTGATCCAGTACGGCATCTCGTTCGGCGCGACGGAACCGACCGTGAGCAGCGGCACGTCGCCCGCGGCCTCGCGGGCGCGATCGAAGCGCTTCAGCGGCCGCGCAGGGTCGTGGGGGAACAGGAGGTATGGGCCGGCGGGATCCAATCCCAGCCGGGTGCGTGCCTCGATGCGCGCGATCGGGCGGAAGCGCTCGAGCGCGATGCCGACCGGCAGCACCGCGACCCGCCGCTCGACGCCCGCGCCCGGGAGGTTGCGGCTGAACGCGCGCGAGACCGCGGCCGGAAGCGCGGTGAACGGGAGCGCCGCGCGCGTGACGAGCTTGGAGCGGCGCACGAAGAGGTCGTTCCCGTGCAGCGTCACGACGACCGGCCCGCGCCGTGCCGCCAGCGCGGGCAGCGCAGCGAGGCCGAAGTGCGCGTGCACCACGTCGAACGGCGCGCCTGCGCGCGTGCGCCGGCGGATCGTCGCGATCGCGCGCAGCAGCGCGCGCGAGCCGGAGGCGAACGCGAACACCTGCACCTCGACGCCCGGCCGGCGCCGCAGTGCATCCACCTGGTCGCGCACGAACACGCCGCGCTGCGGCGCGGCGGCGGTGGGCCACATGTTCGTGACTACGAGCGCGCGCACCCGGCCGAGCGTACTTTCGTCACGGTCTTGTCGCACTTCCGACCCGAACGCCTGTAGAGCCGTTCGGCCGCTCCGTCGAGCATCGCCCGAGGCTCCGCCCGCTTGCGGCGGGGCGCGGCGACGAAACGACCGGAGGTCACGACGTGCAGACGCTCTACGCATTGCAGGGACGGATTCACGCGGCGCTCGCGCGCGTTGCGCGCGAGGCGCGAGGTCAGGGGACGGTCGAGTACGTCGGCCTGATCCTGCTGGTGGCGGTGATCCTCGCCGGTGTGGTGAAGGCCAGCGGCGGCCTGAAGGACGCGACGATCGCGGAGGCCGTGATCAAGAAGCTCAAGGGGGCGATCGACTCGGTCGGCGAAGGCAAGTGAGGCCGCCGGCCCGGCACGACGAGTGGGCGCGCGCTGTCCCGGCGCTACGCGTGCGCGAGCTTCGCGAGTGCGGGTCGTGGCTCGCGCGCGGCCGGTCGTGCCAGACTCAGCGGCGATGACCGTTGCCCCGGATGAGGTCCGCGGCCGCCCGGTCGGGGTGTTCGACTCCGGCGTCGGCGGGCTGACGGTGCTGCACGAGCTGCTGGTCAGGCTGCCACACGAGGACTACCTGTACCTGGCCGATTCGGCGCGGCTGCCCTACGGCACGCGTGCGCCCGAGCAGCTGCAGGTGTTCGCGCTCGAGGTCGCCGAGGCGCTGATCGCTCGCCGGATCAAGCTGCTCGTCGTCGCGTGCAACTCGGCGACGGCGGCGGCGCTGCCGGCGCTGCGCGAGCGGCTGATGCAGACGACGCTCGGGGTCGAGGTCCTCGGAGTGGTCCAGCCAGCCGCGGTGCAGGCGGTCGCGGCCACGCGGCGCGGCAAGGTCGGCGTGCTCGGCACGCCGGCGACCGTGGCCACCGGCGCGTATGCGGACGCGATCGCGGCGATCGACCCGTTCGTGGAGGTCGTCTCGGTTCCGTGCGGCGACCTCGCGATGCGCATCGAGGAAGCGACGATCGACGAGCCGCTGGTCGAGCAGGTGCGCCGCTACTGCTCGCCGCTGCGCGAGGCGGGCGTGGACACGGTGATCCTGGGCTGCACGCACTATCCGCTGGTGCGCCCGATCATCCAGCGCATGCTCGGGCCCGAGACGGCGATCGTCACCTCCGGCGCCCCGCTCGCGCGTCAGGTCGAGCACGTGCTCGGCACGCGCGGGCTCGACAGCCCCCGCGGCGGCGAGGGCGCGTACAGCTTCCTCTGCACCGGCGCGCCGGCGCCGTTCCGCGCACAGGGAACCCGCTTCCTGCAGCTACCGCTGGGAGACGTGGGGCAGGTGCGGCTGGGCGCCGCCGTCGGCGGAGCGGTGGCGGCGTGAGTGGTGAGCGCAACGGCGGGCGCGCGGCGGGCGAGCTGCGGCCCGTCAGCATCCAGCCGGGCTTTGTCCCGACGGCGACCGGCTCGGTGCTGATCTCCTGCGGGGAGACGCGCGTGATCTGCACCGCATCGGTCCAGGAGTCCGTGCCGCGCTGGATGGCGGGCAAGGGCCGCGGCTGGGTCACGGCCGAGTACGCGATGCTGCCCGCCTCGACGGGCGAGCGCAAGCCGCGCGACGTGTCGAAGGGCAGGCCCGACGGGCGCACGGTCGAGATCCAGCGGCTGATCGGCCGCTCGCTGCGCGGCGTCGTCGACTTCGAGGCGCTCGGCGAGCGCACGATCTACGTCGACTGCGACGTGCTGACGGCCGACGGGGGAACCCGCTGCGCGTCGATCACGGGCGGCTTCGTCGCGCTCGAGCTGGCGCTGCGGCGGCTGGTACGGCAGGGCGCGCTGGCCGGCCTCCCGCTCACGGGCTCGCTCGCCGCCGTTTCCTGCGGCGTCGTCGACGGGGTCGCTCTGCTCGACCTCGACTACGGCGAGGACTCGACCGCCGAGGTCGACGCGAACGTGGTCATGACCGGTGACGGCGGGCTCGTCGAGCTGCAGGCCACGGCCGAGCGCACGCCGCTCTCGCGCACGCACCTGGACGAGTTGCTCGCGCTCGCGAAGCAGGGCATCGAGGGGCTGCGCGCCGCACAGGCGGCC
>Ga0126306_10001576_pt1 | contig 12318 bp, 15 predicted proteins | sample Plot27_FD_92592 | JGI IMG/M metagenome (GOLD analysis project Ga0126306, IMG submission 92592) | Serpentine soil microbial communities from UC McLaughlin Reserve, CA, USA - Plot27 | ecosystem: Environmental > Terrestrial > Soil > Grasslands | place: USA: UC McLaughlin Reserve, Lake County...
ACGGTGGCAGTGATCGTGGGGATCGTGGTCTCCTACCGGCGCCGTCGGGAGATCAAGGACTGGTTCCTGCGGCATCAGGACCACCCGGCTCTCCGCCCGCTGTTCGTGGTGGGACGGCCGGTGTACCGGCGGGTGGTGCGACCGGTCGCGCGCGCCGTGGCGCCCGAGCTTCGCTTCCTCTGGGATCGCATCACGCCCGGAGGACTGGGCCTCGAGTTCACGACCACGCTGGCCGTAGCGGGGGTCGGCCTGTACGTCTTCGTGCTCTACGTCGTGGTGCTCTCTGGCGACCTCGGCCCGACCCCGCTCGATCGCGAGCTGCTCGATCTGGGAGACCAGTTGCGCTCCGCCATGACGGTCGACGTGGCGAAGGTCGTCACGGAACTGGGCTCGTTTCCGACCTGCCTCGGGGTGGTGATCCTCACCGGCGCGGCGCTCGCGGTTCGGAGACGCCCGGGCGAGCTGGCGGTGCTCGTGCTCGGCTTCGCGCTGATCTACGTCTCGGTTCACCTGGCCAAGGCAGGCATCGAGCGCCCGCGCCCGACAGGCGCGCTCGTCGACACCTCCGGTTCCTCATTCCCGAGCGGTCATGCGGCGTACTCGACCGTCTGGATCGCCGCGGCGCTTCTGATCACCCGACGGCTCGGGCTGGTCGGGTACGCGACGCTCGTCGTGGGCGCGACCGTGATCGTCGCGGCGGTCGGGCTGTCGCGCATCTACCTGCGCGCGCATTTCTGGTCGGACATCGCGGCGGGGTGGGGGCTCGGGATCGGGATCTTCGGGCTCCTGGCCGTGATCGCGATGGTCGTCGAGCACATGCGGCACAATGGTCGTGGGCGCGCGCAGCACCCCGTGGTGCGCGCCGAGCGATGAACCTCGATTTCTCGTCCACCGAGATCGCGATCGCGCTGGCCGCTGGTGTGGTCGTGTCCTGCTACGGCTGGCTCATCCTGATGCCGGCGTGGCGCTGCTATGGCCGCCTCTGGGAGAAGGTCGCTGCGAGCTTCCTGACCCTGTTCGTACTCGCCACCCTGCTCGGGATCGGCGCGGCGATCGGGCTGGCGGTCGTCTGGTCCTACGACCAGTACGCCTGATGTCCGTACCCGCGCCCCAGGCTGGCGGTGCCGAACCGGTGCCGGCGGAGACCCGCTCCTTCCTCGAGGCCCTCGACGACGTGTCCGAGGCGGTCGAGTCAGGCGCCGGCCTTCCCGCGGTCGCGCGTGCGGCAGGGCGGGCGCTCGACGCCAGCGTGATCGTCCTCGACGCCGCCACGAGCGTGCTCGCGGTGGCGTGTGAGTCGAGCGAGGACGAGCGCGCCGTGATGGCCGGTGAGGCGGGCTCCGAGACCGTGGACCTGCGAGTGGCCGAGCTGACCGTCGGTCAGCTGCGCTACCGCCCTCGCGGTGAGTCCCCGCCCACCGCGCTGCTCCGGCTGGTGGCGAACCTCATCGGGCTCGAGGTGGACCGGGCGAAGGCACCGGAGCGCGCCACGGAAGCCGCCCTCGGCGACTTCTTCGAGGACCTATTCGGCCGCCGCATCACCGACCGCGAGAACATCGTCGCCCGTGCGGGCGAGCTCGGGTGCGACCTCTCCGCCGGTGCGAGCGTGCTGGTGGTCCGGGCGCGCCCGCAGCAGGCCGAGGAGGGAGACTGGCGGGCCCGCGTCCTTACCGTCGCGGAGCGGGGCGCCAGGGCGATCGAGCGCACCTCGCTCGCCGGGCTCGCGAAGGCCGGGTGGACACGGCACGGAGGCGGTCCCAACGAGGACGCCGGACCGCGCGCCGAACGCGAGCTCGTGATCGTCACCCCCGGGGCGGACCAGGCGCCGATCAAGCGGACTGCCAGCGCCGTGCTCCGGGAGCTGGAGGCCGGGCTGCCGGGCTTCACCGTCACGATCGCGCGCGGCCGCCACGCGGGCGACCCGGCCGACCTTCACCGTGCCGGGGCCGAGGCCATCCTCGCCGCAAACGTGGCGGAGGCTCGCGGTCTGACGGAGCTCTCCTTCGAGGAAACCGGTGCCTACCGCCTGCTGCTCCCGGCGATGAGCGAGGGCCCGACCGAGCTCACCGGATTCTTCGACGAGACGGTCGCTCCGCTCGTGGCCTACGACGAGCAGTACGAGACTGAGCTGGTCCGGACGCTCGAGACCTTCCTGGACGCCGACGGCAACGTGGCCGGTACCGCGGAGCGGCTGTTCACGCACCGCCACACGGTGCGCTACCGCCTGGAGCGCGTGAAGGAGCTGACGTCGCTCGACGTGGGCTCGACCGACGGCCGCGAGCGTCTCTCGCTTGGCCTCAAGGCGATGCGCGTGCTCGGCATCGTGCCACCGGGCGGTCCCGCGCACGAGAAGGGGGCGGAAGCCGGCCGCGTCCCGAAGGAGCGGAAGGACCGCTGAGGCGGTCCTAGCGACGCTCGCGGCGCCGCAGCCCGCGGCCGGCGTGCCAGGACTCGATGACAAGGCGGTCGGGCGGATCACCCGCGACGCCGGTCACCACCAGCTCCGTGATGTCCGCCCGGAAGAGGTGCCAGGGACCGGGCGGGGTGTCATCTCCGCGTCGCGCGTCCTTCTGATCGGGATCGGTGACCTCCTCCATCCGCCCGGCGATCTTCGCGTCCGCGCTCCACTCCGGGGGCGGAACCGACCCGCTGTGGAGGGCAAAGCGCGGGTCGCGCTGGAGGTCGAGCGCCTTTACGGCCTTCCACATGCTGCCGATCCAGATCTGACCGTCGCCGAAGTCCATCTCGGTGCCGCTGATCCGCGGCGAGCCGTCTCGGCGAAGGGTGGCGAGCGTCTTGTGCTTGTGCGCGTCGAAGATCTCCCGGGCCCGAGCGGCAAGCTCGGGCGCCTCGGCTTCCACTTCCTGCCAGCTGGTCATGACCCGAGGAATAGCATCGCCGGACGATGGCCGACCCCCTTCGTCGTGAACGTCGCCGACGCTCCCGCCCTCCGGTATCCCGAGGGTGGCGTGTTCGCGGGCTTCGAGAGCCGCGACGAGCGCTTCCCCGACTTCCGGATCAACATCCACGTGATCGAGCCAGGCGAGCCGAGCGCGAAGTACCACGCGGAGAGCGTGCAGGAGAACTTCCTGGTGCTGGCCGGCCGCTGCATGGTGATCCTCAACGGCGAGGAACGCGAGCTCAGGCAGTGGGACTTCCTGCACTGCCCGGCCGGAACGGAGCACGTGTTCATCGGAGCGGGGGACGGCCCGTGCTGGATCCTGATGGTGGGGCGCGCAAGTCCGGTGCGACGACCCACTACCCGGTCAACGAGATCGCGGCGCGGTACGGCGCATCGAGCCCGGAGTCCACCGACAACTCGAGCGTGGCCTACTCGGACTGGAGCAAGGAGTTCGAGGCGACGAAGCTGCCCTGGCCACCGGAGTGATGTCCGTCGTGAGAAGCACCCGACGCGGGTAAGCAAGCTCGCGGATGGCCGAATACCCAATCGATCGGGGCCATGACCGCAATCCCAGCCCCTGGGATCCGCGCCGGAGCCTCCGCGCGCTCGGAGGCCTATTCACCCAGTCGGCGCCTTGGTCTTGGCGACAGCAATTGGCTTGGTAGTGCTCGCGTATCCGTCCTTGTCCGGACCGGCTCTAGCGCTTGTCGCCCTCCCCGTTGGTCCTTGCGGCACTGACGGTTCTGCGCTTCTCAAGGCGGCAGCGTGGCCACTCGGCGGGGATGGGTGGGTCGAGTCAGCCTGCCCCTTTGGCCTCGTCCATGCCCCGCTCGTACGCGCGGATCCATTTCCGGACGGCGTTGCCGGTAACCCCGTAACGACGCCCGGTTGCCTCGAAACCGAGGGCTCGGGTTTCGCGCAGCAACTGAGGGTACGGCGGTCTGTCCACCCGACGGGTACCCGGTCGCGGGATTCCCGACCGTCCCAGCGAATCCCGCACTCGCGCGAGCAGTAGCGCTGTGTCGGCGACTTGGGGCGAAATTGGTTTCCGCATCGCACACAGTCTTGATGGACCCGTGTGACTCGCCTGCCCCGCGCACAATGGGTGTCAAGCGTCGCGGCGCAATTCGGGCAGACGATCCGCAGATTTTCGAGCCGGTGATCGTCGTTCACCCCGTTGACGTGATCGAGGATCATGCCCATCACCTTCCCGTGCCAGATCTCATCCTGGCCACAGAGCTCGCAGATCGGATGCTTTACCCCAGCCTCGTATAGGCGCGTCTTGACGTGCTTCCGAGAGAAGGTCGAATGCTCGACCACGATCTCTTCAAGCGGGGTCCGGTCGCGACGCCCCGGGCCGCGGACGGCGGCATACGGATCGAAGTGATCGATGCAAATCTCCCAGAGGCGCGCGTACTTCTTGATGATCTGGTGCGCCCCACCGGTCTCGCACATGCCGAGCCTGCGGAGGGTTTCCGCCCAGGACCTCGAAGCGGCGATCGCAACTCGAGCCTCCTCCTTCGTGTAGCGAGGACCTCTGGGCACGAACATATGTTCCCATGAGGCCCCGGCGGAACCAGCTGGGGAGAGAGGAATCGAACCTCTTCTTGGACATCCAAAGTGTCCCGTGCTGCCGATTACACCACTCCCCAAATGGCGGCCCCTGAGGATATGCGTTGGGGCGGGTGGCCGGTACCCTCAGAGGCCCATGACCGAGCCCTTCACGGTCCTCATCATGGCCGCCGGCCAGGGCACTCGCATGCGGTCGCAGACTCCCAAGGTGCTTCACCGCGTCTGTGGCAAGCCCATGGTCGAGTGGGTCATCGACGCCGCGCATGAGGCGGGCGCCCAGCGCGTGATCTGCATCGTTCGGCCGGGCGATGGGGTCGCGGAGGGGTTGCCCTCCGATGTCGAGGTCGCCGAGCAGCGGGAGGGGGAGGGCACCGGTGCCGCGGTCCTGGCTGCCCGCGACGCGATCGAGTCCGGCCCCGTGGCCGTGCTCTCCGGCGACCATCCGCTCGTCACCGCCGACCAGCTCGAGCGCCTCGTGGCCACCCACCACGACAAGGGCGCCGGCGCCACGATCCTCACCACCGACCAGCTCGACCCGCGCGGCTATGGGCGAATCGTCCGCAACGGCGACGGCGAGGTCGAGCGGATTGTGGAGACGAAGTACGCCGAGGGCGTTCCTCCCGAGGAGTTGGCCATCCGGGAGATCAACCTCGGCACCTACGTCTTCGACGCCCCCGCCATCTTCGCGATGCTCGACGAGGTCGGGCTGGACAACGGAGAGCGCTACTTGACCGGGGTCTTCCCGCTGCTCAAGGGAGACGGGGCCGGCATCGCCACGCACGTGACCGACGACGCCGCCATCGCGGTCGGCATCAACGATCGCGCGGGTCTCATGACCGCCGAGGAGCTCGCCCAGCGCCGCCTCCTGGCCCAGCACGCCGTGGAGGGGGTGACCTTCCTGCACCCGGGAACAACCAGGGTGGAGGCGCACGTGACGATAGGCGCCGACACCACCATCGGTCCCGGAGTGAGCCTGCTCGGTGACACGAGCGTGGGCGGTGGCTGCGAGATCGGCCCGCACACCACGCTGATCGACTCGCACGTCGGCGCGGGGGCGACCGTCATCCAGGCCTACGCGGTCCAGGCGGACATCCACGAGGACGCGCTCATCGGGCCGTTCGCGTACCTGCGTCCCGGGACGGTCGTCGGCCGAGGGGCCAAGGTCGGGACCTTCGTGGAGATCAAGAACTCGGAGATCGGGGAAGGCGCCAAGGTGCCCCACCTTTCGTACATCGGAGACGCGGAGGTGGGCGAGGAGAGCAACCTCGGCGCGAGCACGATCACGGCCAACTACGACGGCCGCAAGAAGCACCGCACGAAGCTCGGAAAGAGCGTGAAGACCGGCATCCACACCTCGCTTGTGGCCCCCGTGGACGTCGGTGATGGGGCGTACACTGGGGCCGGCTCGGTGATCACCGACGACGTCCCTGAGGGCGCGCTCGGGATCGGTCGATCGAAACAGAGGAACGTCGAGGGTTACGCGGATCGCGTGCAGGAGGACTCGGAATGAGAATCTCGGTGCGCACCCGGCCGAGCCGGGTGCTTCCGCAATGAGCAAGCTCCTCGATACGGTCACGGCTCCGGTGCCCGCGTCGAGCATCACGGCCCGATACGAGAAGCGCCTGATGGTCACGGCGGGCAGGACGAGCCGTGAGCTGGGCGGGAGGATCGCGACCAAGCTGGGCGTCGAGCTCACCGACGCGGGACTCAAGACGTTCGCCGACGGCGAGGTGTACTGCCGGTACGAGGAGTCGATCCGCGGCGCCGACCTGTTCATCGTGCAGTCCATCTGCGGCTGGGAGCGCGAGCAACTCACGGTCAACGACGCGCTGTGGGAACTGCTGCTGATGGTCCACGCCGCGAAGCACGCGTCGGCCCACCGGATCGTGGCGGTCACCCCGTGGTACGGGTACTCGCGCCAGGACAAGAAGTCCGCGCCCCGCGAGCCGATCTCCGCGCGGCTGTTGGCTGACGTGCTCGAGACCGCCGGCATCGACCGGCTCGTGGCGATGGACCTGCACGCCGGCCAGCTGCAGGGGTTCTTCTCGAAGCCGGTCGACCACATGACGGCGATGCCGATCCTCACGCAGTTCGTGCAGGATCGGCTCGGCGGCCAGGACCTCGTGATCATCGCTCCCGACGCCGGCCGCGTGAAGCTGGTGCGCAAGTTCGCGCAGAAGGTGGGCGCGCCGTACGCCCTCATGGAGAAGGAGCGGCCCGCGCAGCAGGTCGCCGAGATCGGCTACGTGATCGGCGACGTGAAGGGCAAGACCGCGGTGATCGTCGATGACATCATCGCCACCGGCGGCACGCTCAACGCCGCGGCGCAGACCGTGCTCGACGAGGGCGCCACTCGCGTCTTCGCCGTGGCCACGCACGGCCTGTTCTCGGGCCAGGCCTTTGAGATCCTCAGCGAGGGCCCCCTGTCGGGAATCGTCGTCACCGACACGATCCCGCTGCGACCGGGCGCGCCGGACCTGATCACCCAGCTCACCTGCGCCGACGTCCTCGAGGACTCGATCCGACGCATCTTCACCGACGACTCCGTCTCCGAGATCTTCGCCGGCGAGAACCAGCTCTTCTAGCTGTCTCCACTCTGCGAGTGGGTTTGCGACCGGTTGGCTAACGAGACGCTAACGCGGGCCAGGACCTGGGCCAACATCGTTCTTGCCACACTCACCGCGCTGCTCACTGCCGCCACCTCGTGTTGACCAAACGCGCGAAGGCGCAGGCTGACGCAGCGGAAGAGCAGGCCGAGGCGACGGCCGAACTCGTCGCGATTCGCCGAGCGCGACCTGGCGGCCACCGCTACCCCGCACATCGTTCCGATGCGACCCGAAGGCACGGTCCGGCCTCCCGCAGCCCCACGGCTTCGAGGGCCTCGGCCTGAGGCAGGCGACTAGGGCTTTCCTGGGGCGCCGAAGAACTTGTCGCAATTTGTCGGCGCGAGCACCCCGGCTTTGGGCCCGCCACCCGCGGAGACCTCATTAGCGGTCTGCCTGTCGATGGTCGCACCGCATTTGTCTATCGCGACCTGCGGGGTGTTGGGGTTGTCGGGGTTGTACGCCGTCGCGCTCGACGCCCCGGCGGTTACTGCGATTCCCGCTGCAGCGAGGGCGGCGACCAGCTTGGTGCGAGTCATGAATGCACTCCTTGGGTCGAGGGTGCTTGAGGCCCGCGCGCCAGCCTACGGTCTGGGGAGGCGAGGGCGCAAGCCCTTTCGCCGGAGGCATCCACAAGAGCGGAGTCGGCGCCTACCACCACGCGCCCGAACGGGCGTGAGCGCGCTACTACGACAGCCCGGCGGCTTCGAGGGCTTCATCCGCGCTGGCATACACCTGCCCCCGCTGGATACGTTCGTCCTCGATCGTGTAGACGATGGCGAAGCGGGCGTCGATCCACGAGTCGCTGCCGCGCGGTTTGCCGCGCTGGTGGACCGTCACCACGACCCGGTTCCCGCCCGCATCGAGAATCTTCTCGACCTCGTAGCTCCACCGGTCATATGGCTCGATCCAGACCTCGAGGAAGTCGTTGAACTCGTCCAAGCCGCAAAACTCGCTCTGACCCGGCCAGCCAGAGAAGGTGCCCATATCCCAGACCACATCGGGCGCGAAGGACTCGGACAGCCGCTCAGACTCAATGAATGCGGCGATCCCCTTCCGAACGATCTCGACGTTCTCCTGCGACATCGCCTACTCCCGCCGCCCGGCCGCTTTGAGGGCGTCCGCTGGATCGAGGTAGTTTCGAGTTCGGACCACACTGCCGTTTTCAAGCCCGTACACGGTGGCAAATCGCAGCTCGACCGGCACTTGGCTCCCACTGCCCATGGCCGACTGCCGGTGCATCGCGACCAGACGGCCATCACCGGCGTCGATCAACTGCTCGATCTCGTAGGTCCAACGGTCGAAACCCTCGGTCCATCTCTTCAGGGACTCAATGAACTCCTCGCGGCCGCGAGTCGTTCGCGCGCTTATCTCCGGCGCCTGTATCCACTCGATATCGGCGTGGAGGAACCCGGCATCGAAGGCCGCGCCGAACTCTCCGCGCTCCAGGCCCGCTTGGAACACGTCGATCCCGGCCCCGACAACCTCCACGTTCTCCTGCGACATCGCCCGCCCAGTATCCGCCGCGGCGGGGTCGGGGTCTACCCCACCGCCTAAGCCGGGCCCTGGGCCGCTTCGGAGTTGGGCAAACTCGCGAACCTCACGTAAGCCAAGGCGTTGCCGCAGGTGTTGGTGCACGTCTTGCGTCGCCAGGTGGAGGGCCCGCTGGGGAGACGCGAGGAGAGGGAGGTCCGCACGGATGCCGGGCCTCCCTCTGTGCTTCGGGCGTGCATGTTCGAGGCCTGACCGCCGAACCTTTGGCCTGCGGCCGCGTTGCAACCTTGACGACCCATGGACGGGAAGACGAAATCAGGCAGCCCTGCCCACGAAACGGTCACGCCGCTTCTCATGGTGTGCACGCGTTGCGTGTCACTGCGCAAGGAGGAGCTCGGCAACGCCACGACCACCTGCGAATGTGGGGGGCGCCGGCGAATCGTTCGCTTCCTCCGCGAGTAGAGCCAGGCCGGCGAGGGGGCTCTGTGGCTGCCCTGGACGGCGCCGACCTAGCGGCTTCCGGGGCCGTCTACGATGCCGGCCGTAGGTGACTGACTCCCGCATCGAGACGTGGAGAGACTGGATGGACGGCACGATCAAGAACAACGTGCTGACGATGTATTTGCGGCGCCACGCTTGGCAAGAAGTCTCAGCGATCCTCGCCGACAACCCGGACCTGCACTACAGCGCGAGCAACGTCACGGGCCGTCACAGCCGCATGAGAACCAGCTCTTCTGAGAAGGGATCCGGGGGCCGAAGCCCCCGGACCTCCGATACGAAGCTACCCGGTCTCGAGCAGCGTCTTGAGGTCGCTGAGCACCCAGCTCCAGCCGCCGCCGCCCTCCTGGAGCCGCGCGTCGCTGCCCGCCAGCCAAGCGGCGGTGGCTGGCGCGTTCTCGAGCTGGTGCGTCACGGTCAGCCGGCTGTAGCCGCCGTCGTCCTCCGTGATGTCGAAGGTCACCCGCGTGGGTCCCTCGCCGGCGACCTGCTCGTCCCAGAGAAAGCGCCAGGTCTGCACGAGCTTCCGGGGCGGGTCGGCCTCGATCACCTCACCGTCGACCACCACCTCGGGCATGCCCATCGCCTGGAACTCCTCGCTGGCCACGGACCGGAACATGCCACCCGGCCTCAGGTCGTACTCGGCGGCCGCCTGGTAGCCGTACTTTCGCGTCCATTCGGGCTTCGTGATGGCGTCCCAGATCGCCTGGGGGGTCGCCTTGATGTAGACGCGGTAGACCTGCACGGTCGTCTCGCTCTCTGTCTTGGTCGTCATGCCGTTTCCTCCAGTTCGGTTTTGAGCTCCGCGAGCGCCGACACCTGGCGCTCCGTGTACTTGTCGATCCACCGGTCGTGGATCAGCCGGATCGGCACCGGGTTCAGGAAATGCAGCTTCTCCCGGCCCGACCGGCGGGCGACGACGAGACCGGCCTCCTCGAGGACGCGTAGGTGCTTCATCACGCCGAAGCGCGTCATCTCCAGCTCGGATTCGAGTTCGGTGAGCGTGCGGCCGTCACGCGCGAAGAGCCGGTCGAGGAGGAAGCGACGCGTGGAGTCGGCGAGCGCCTTGAACACACGGTCGTCGTCGGTCATGGCCGAAAGAATAGGTGACTAAATGGTCACGTGTCAAGGCGGACGAACGTCCACAGGCCTGCCAGCGAACTGGTGGAGCCGACACGAACAGCCGATGCCAGGGGGGATGAAGCTCACCGAGAAGGTCCTGCTGATCCTGGGAACGGCGACGGTCGCGCTCGTGGGCGCGACGATCTCGGAGGCCGCGCCGGGGGCGCGGGCCGCCCAGGCCTGTGTGCCGAGGACGAATGTGGAGGCCATCGTCGACGACTCGCTCTCGATGGCGGACACCGATCCGCAGCGGCTGCGGGTGCAGGCGATGGGCCTGCTCGTGGACAACCCCTTCAACGCGAAGCTCACGCTTGGCGCCATCGAGTTCTACGGCGAGGCCATGCCGCTCTTCGATCCCCAGCTCGTCGGCCAGAACCGCGCGGCGATGAAGTCGGCATTCGAGACCCGGATCACCAACTCGGACTCCGCCACCGACTACAACGCCGCGTTCGCCGCGGCGGCCGCCCACAACCCGAATGCGAACGCCCGCATCTTCCTCACCGACGGCGCGCATCTGCCGGAGGAGGGCGAGTATGCGGAGGGTCACCGCGGCGGGCCACCCACCCACGTGATCGCGCTCGCCTCCGAGACCTACCTCCCGCCGGGCAGCGCAGACGAGGCACGTCTGCAGCGCATCGCATCGGAAACCGGCGGCAGCTACCGGCGCGCGGACGAGGCGGTGGAAATCCAGCAGGCCGCCACCGAGCTGACCTCCACCCTCAACTGCCTCCCGCAGCCGGCCAGCTACACCAACACCTTCACGCGCACGGGCCAGACGAAGACGCGCAGGCTCAGCGTGCCCTCGGGGGTGCGGTCGGTCACCTTCACGCTCTCGTGGGCCGACCCCAACGCCCGATTCGATCTCGTTGGGCTGCGCGTGGTGCGGAGGGGCAAGACCGTTGCCGTGGCCTCGAAGCCGCGACGGCTCCGCCTCACACGCCGCCGCGGAGACACCTACCTCACCGTCAAGCTGAGCGGCCTGGTGCGCGGAAAGCTCCGCTACGGGCTGCGCGCCAAGCAGCTCGGGTTCTCGAGCTCGCGCGTGGAGCTGACGACCCAGGCGCTGCGCAGCAACCGCCGCTAGCGCCCGGAGTGCCTACGTCGCGCGCGCGCCGAACTGCCGCGCGCGCTTCTCGCCCCGCGACTCGAAGTACGCCCACTCCTGCTCGCCTAACTCGGTGGCGGGCGGGTCCGCGAACCACCACTCGCGCCCGATCCGGTACCAGTTGCGCGTGGCCTCGAGCTGGCCCAGCACGGCCAGTACGCCCGATTCCATGCGCCGCCCCATGAGCTCGTTCGCGGGCAGGTTCTCCCGGCGCATCACGCGGTAGAACTCGGAGCGCGGATCGGAGACCGCGGCGATCGCGTCCATCACCCGGCGTGAGTCGACCCTGACCTCGCGGTCCTCCATGTACCAGCCGCCCACCACCTTGACGTGCTCCATCAGAAGCTCGGCGTCGACCTTCTTCGGGTTGTTGAGGAACCCGAGGTCATGGAGCGCCACGCGCAGGCGCTCCGGATCCTCGTCGAAGATCGCGTCGAGCGCGGTGATCTCGAGCTCGATCTGGTCCTTGTCGAGGTGCTTCGTCATCCCGAAGTCGAGGAAGGCGACCTTGCCGTCCGGCATCAGCAGATAGTTGCCGGGGTGAGCGTCGGCGTTGAAGTGCTGGAGGTGGAAGATCGACCCGAAGCAGAAGCGGAAGACGATCTCGCCAAAGCGATCGCGCTCTGGCTGGGGCAGTTGCCGCACCTCCTCGAAGTCCACGCCGTCCACCCACTCGGTCACGAGCACGCGGGTCGTCGAGAGGCGGGTGACCACGTCGGGCACGTGGATGAAGGGATGGCCGCGGTAGCCCCGCGCGAACGAGCGCTGGCTCTGCGCCTCGAGCTCGTAGTCGAGCTCCTCCATCACCCGCTCCTTGAGCTCCTCTGCCGCCGCCTTCGCATCGAGCCCGGGTGCGAGCGCCTTCGTCATCCGGAGGATCATGCCGGCGTTCTGCATGTCGGCCGCGATCGCGTCCGCGACCCCGGGGTACTGGATCTTCACCGCCACCTGCCGCCCGTCGGGAAGCACCGCGCGGTGAACCTGCCCGATCGATGCGGCCGCGGCGGCATCGTGCTCGAAGT
>Ga0126306_10001578_pt1 | contig 12313 bp, 13 predicted proteins | sample Plot27_FD_92592 | JGI IMG/M metagenome (GOLD analysis project Ga0126306, IMG submission 92592) | Serpentine soil microbial communities from UC McLaughlin Reserve, CA, USA - Plot27 | ecosystem: Environmental > Terrestrial > Soil > Grasslands | place: USA: UC McLaughlin Reserve, Lake County...
GACCGCCTGACCCCGCTGGCCTCCAGCCTGGCCGGGCTGCTGCTGATCAGCATCATCTGCTCGCTGCCGGTGCTGTCGCCGCTGCTCGGGCCGGGCGCTGTCATCGCCCAGATCGTCGGCACGCTGATCGGCGTGCAGATCGGCCTTGGCGAGATCCCGCCGCAGTACTCGCTGCCGGCCCTGTTCGCGATCAACCCCCAGGTCGGCTGCGACTTCATCCCGGTCGGGCTGGCCCTCGGCGAGGCCGAGCCGGAGACGGTCGAGGTCGGGGTGCCGGCGGTGCTGTTCTCCCGGATGGTCACCGGGCCGGCGGCGGTGGTGATCGCCTACCTGTTCAGCTTCGGCCTGTATACCTAGAGGAGCGCTATCGGAGAAGAGGAGGCGCAACGATGGCGGAGTACAAGGCAGTGCGGGTCGAGGCCGGACGTGGCGGCTGGGGCGGCCCCCTCACCATCAAGCCGACGGCGGACCGCCCGCTCGTCTACTCGGTGACCGGTTGCGGCATCCACCCGGTGGCCGCGAAGATCGCCGAGCTGACCGGCGGGGAGGCCTTCGACGGCTTCAAGAGCTCGGCCCCCTTCGACAAGATCGCGGTCGCGGTCATCGACTGCGGCGGCACCGCCCGGGTCGGGGTCTACCCGATGAAGAAGGTGCCGACGGTCGACGTCCACGCCACCAGCCCGGCCGGCCCGCTGGCCATGTTCATCAAGGAGGACATCTTCGTCTCCGGTGTCGGGCCGGACAACGTCAAGGAGGCCTGAGTGACCACCCCGCCGCAGCGACGCTATGAGACGACGGTCACCGCGGTGGGGGAGCAGGTCGCGGAGTTCATCGACCACGGCCTGCTGATCTGGTTCGCCGAGGGCGCGCCCGAGGAGCTGCACTTCTTCAGCGTCCTGCACCGGCCCACCGTCACCACCGGTGGGGTGCGCCCCGGCGACACCGTCCGCATCGACGACCGGGCCTTCCGGGTCACCGCGGTCGGGGAGGTGGCCAACGACAACATGGTCAACCTCGGCCACATGGACCTGAAGGCCAACGGCGACACCGAGCCGCCGCTGCCGGGCGACATCTGCCTGGAGAAGCTCCCGCTGCCCGAGCCAAGGCCGGGAACGACGCTGGTGATCGAAGGGGAGGCCGCCGAGGCCTGATTCCACAAGAGGGTGATGCACATGAGCCTCTCGTCTCGTCTCCGCGCCCGGGAGCAGGAGCTCGGCCGGCCAGTCCGTATCGGCCTGGCCGGCGCCGGCCAGATGGGCATGGGCTTCGTCGCCCAGGTCCAGCGGATCCCCGGGATGACCACGGCCGCGATCGCCGACGTCCTGCCCGGCCGGCCCAAGGACGCCTTCGCCCAGGCCGGGGTCAACGGCGTCGTCGAGGGCGACGACCCCGGCACCCTCAGCCAGGCGGTGGCCGACGGCCGGCCGGTCGGGGTGGCCGACGCCCGCCTGCTGGTCGACCTGCCGGTCGACGTGATCGTCGACGCCACCGGGGTGCCCGACGTCGGCGCCCTCATCTCCTATGCCGCCCTCACCGGCGGCAAGGACGTGGCCACCCTGAACGCCGAGGCCGACGTGACCATCGGGCTGCTGCTGGCCCGGGTCGCCAAGGCCAGCGGGCAGGTCTACGCCGTCTGCAAGGGGGACGAGCCGGTCGAGGTCAAGGAGCTGTTCGACTTCGTCACCGACCTCGGCTTCGAGGTCGTCTGCGCCGGCAAGGGCAAGAACAACCCCCTGCGGCCCCACGACACCCCCGACTCGGTCGCCGACGAGGCCGCGGCCAAGCACATGAACCCCAAGATGCTGGCCAGCTTCGTCGACGGCACCAAGACCATGATCGAGTGCGCCTGCATGGCCAACGGCACCGGCCTGGAGTTGAGCCGCCGCGGCATGTACGGGCCCGAGACGACCGTGCCCGAGCTGGCCAACGTCTTCCGCCCCACCGCCGACGGCGGCGTCCTCGACCGGGCCGGGGTGGTCGACTACGCCACCGGCCCCGTCGCCCCCGGGGTGTTCGTGGTCGGCCGCAGCGACCACCCGACGGTGATCGAGGAGATGGCCTACCTGTCGATGGGCGACGGCCCCTACTACAGCTTCTACCGGCCCTATCACCTGGCCAGCCTCGAGGCCCCGCTGACGGTGGCCAGGGCAGCCCTCGACCGGGTCTCGACCCTGGCCCCGGTGGCCTGGAAGGCCGAGGTGGTCGCCTGTGCCAAGCGCGACCTGCGGCCAGGGGACCAGATCGACGGCATCGGCGGCAGCACCGTCTACGGGATGGCCGACTCGGCCGAGGCCGTCGCCGCCGGGGGGCTGCTGCCGCTCGGCCTGGCGGCACGGGCCACCGTCGTCCGCGACGTCCCCATCGACCAGTCCCTGACCTACGACGACGTCGAGCTGGACGAGGGCTCGACCATCCTGCAGCTGCGCCGGCTCCAGGACCAGCTGCTCGGCTCTTGAACCGTAGGCGAAGAGGAGCGGAGGCGACCGTGACGACCCTGGCCACCTCGGCCGACGACGCCCGGCGGGTCCTGTCCACCATGTGGACGATCCGCCGGTTCGAGGAGGCGGTGGACGAGCTGTTCGCCCGCGGCCTGCTGTACGGCACCATGCACCTGTCGATCGGCCAGGAGGCCTCGGCCACCGGCGCCTGCCTGGCCCTGCGCGACGACGACGTGATCACCTCGACCCACCGCGGGCACGGCCACTGCATCGCCAAGGGGGCCGACCTCGGCCGCATGATGGCCGAGCTGCTGGCCCGCGACAACGGCTACTGCCGGGGCCGGGGCGGCTCCATGCACATCGCCGACGTGACCAAGGGCAACCTGGGCGCCAACGGCATCGTCGCCGGCGGGATCCCGATCGCCGCCGGGGCCGCCCTGGCCCACAAGCTGCAGGGCACCGACAAGGTCGCCCTCTCCTTCTTCGGCGACGGCGCGACCAGCGAGGGCGCCTTCCACGAGAGCGTCAACCTGGCCGCCATCTGGGACCTGCCGGTGGTGTTCGTGTGCGAGAACAACCACTACGGCATGTCGATGTCGGTGGCCGAGGTGTCCCGGCTGGAGAAGGTCGCCGACCGGGCCGCCGGCTACGGGATCCCCGGGGTGACGGTCGACGGCAACGACGTCGACGCCGTCCACAAGGCGGCCACCGAGGCGGTGGCCCACGCCCGCTCCGGCCAGGGGCCGACCCTGATCGAGGCCGTCACCTACCGCTGGAAGGGCCATTCCAAGAGCGACCAGAACCTCTACCGGACCCGCGAGGAGATCGAGTCCTGGCGGGCCCGCGACCCCATCGAGCGGTTCGAGCAGGCGGTCCGAAAGGCCAAGTCCCTCAGCGAGGACGAGCTCAAGCAGGTCCGCGACCAGGCTCGCGACGCCGTCCGCGAGGCCGTCCGGGAGGGCCAGGCCGGCCCGCCGCCCTCGCCCGACCTGCTGGCCGCCGTGTACGCCCCCAGCGAGGTGGACGCGCGCAGCGGGGGGGAGGCCCGATGACCGCGACCGGGACCGGGGTCGAGACGATGACCTTCGCCGAGGCCATCCGGGCCGCCCTCAGCCTGGAGATGGAGGCCGACGAGCGGGTGTTCGTGCTCGGCGAGGACATCGGCGTCTACGGCGGCGCCTTCGGCGTGACCACCGGCATGCTGGAGCGGTTCGGGGCCGAGCGGATCCGCGACACCCCGATCGCCGAGGAGGCGATCGTCGGGGCGGCCGTCGGGGCGGCCCTGTGCGGCATGCGGCCGGTGGCCGAGATGCAGTTCTCCGACTTCACCGCCCACGCCATGGACCAGCTGGTCAACCAGGCGGCCAAGGTCCACTTCATGCTCGGCGGGGCCACCAGCGTCCCGCTGGTGCTGCGGCTGCCGTTCGGGTCGGGGACCGGCGCCGCCGCCCAGCACTCCCAGAGCCAGGAGGCCTGGTACGCCCACACGCCCGGGCTCAAGGTGGCGATGCCCTCCAACCCGGCCGACGCCAAGGGCCTGCTGCTGGCGGCCATCCGGGACCCCAACCCGGTGGTGTTCATGGAGCACAAGCTGCTCTACCGCTCCGCCTCGGGCCCGGTGCCGGCGGGCGGCGACCCGATCCCGCTGGGGGTGGCGGCCGTGCCCCGCGAGGGCGGCGACCTGACCATCGTGGCCACCGGGATCATGGTGTCGCGGGCCCTGGCCGCCGCCGAGGAGCTGGCCGCCGGTGGGGTCGAGGCCACCGTGGTCGACCCGCGCACCCTCAAGCCACTGGACGAGGCGACCATCCTGGAGCGGGTCAAGGCCACCGGGCGGGCCCTGCTGGTCCAGGAGGCACCGCGCACGGCCGGGTTCACGGCCGAGATCTCGGCCCGCATCGCCGAGTCCGACACCCTGTATCACCTGCTGGCCCCGGTCCGGCGCCTCAGCGGGCTGGACGCGCCGATCCCCTACAACCCCGACCTCGAGAAGGCCTCGGTGCCCCAGGTGCCCGACATCGTGCGGGCGGCCCGGGCGCTGCTGGAGGACGGCTGATGCCCGAGATCGAGGTCCCCATGCCCAAGCTCTCCATGACCATGGAGGAGGGGGAGCTGATCAGCTGGGTCAAGCACGAGGGCGACCAGGTCCGGGCGGGCGACGTGATCGCCGAGGTCAACTCGGACAAGGTCGAGATGGAGGTGGAGTCGCCGGCCGACGGCACCCTGGTCCGCCTGGCCGCCGCCGAGGGCGAGATCGTTCCCGTCGGCGCCCCCATCGCCACCCTGGAGACCGAGGCCGAGGACCTGCTCGGCGGCATCCTGGGCGCCCCGCCCGGCGACCAGCCGGCGGAGGAGGCAGCGGCCCGTCCCGACGGCGGCGAAACGGCCGCCCCACCCCCGGCCGGTGAGGCCCCCGCCACCGAGAAGGCCCCGGCGCCCTCGGAGGAGGCGCCGGCCGGGCCGGTCCCGGTGGTCCCGGCGGCGCGGCGGCGGGCCGCCGAGCTCGGGGTCGACCTGGCCGCGGTGACCGGGTCGGGCCCCGACGGCCTGGTCCGGGTGGCCGACGTCGAGGCGGCGACTGCCCCGGAGGAGCCGGCGGCCCGGGAGGAACCCGCCGCCCCGGCCGCGGCCGGTGACGTCGAGGAGGTGCCGCTGACCCCCATGCGCCGGGTGGTGGCCCGCCGGCTGACCGAGAGCATGCAGTCCGCGCCCCACTTCTACCTGACCGTCCGGGTCGACGTGACCCGGCTGCTGGAGCTGCGGGCCGAGCTCAACCGGCAGCTGTCCGCGGGCGGCCAGGACGTCAAGGTCAGCGTCAATGACCTGATCGTGAAGGCCTGCGCCGGGCTGCTGGCCGGCAACCGGGAGCTCAACGTATCGTTCGGCGGCGACAAGCTGGTGGTGCACCGGCGGGTGCACATCGGGGTGGCGGTGGCCGTGGACGGCGGCCTGCTGGTCCCGGTGGTCCGCGACGCCGACCGCAAGCGCATCACCGAGCTGGCCAGGGAGGCGGGGGAGCTGGCCGGGCGGGCCCGGGCGGGCAAGCTGGGCGGCGACGACATGGGCGGTGGGACCTTCACGGTGTCGAATCTCGGGATGCTGGGGATCGAGCAGTTCACGGCCGTGATCAACCCGCCCGAGGCGGCCATCCTGGCCGTCGGGGCGGCCGGGCCGGAGCCGCTGGTGACCGCCGACGGGCAGATCGAGGTCCGCCAGGTGCTGCGCATGACCCTGTCGATCGACCACCGGGCGGTCGACGGGGCCACCGGGGCCAGGTTCCTGTCCCAGCTCAAGGACGTGCTCGAACAGCCCCTGCGGATCGTGGCCTGACCGCCCGATGCCCCCGTTCGCGGCCTACCTGTTCGACCTCGACGGCACCATCTACCTGGGCGATGAGCTGCTGCCGGGGGCCAGGCGGCTGATCGAGGGGCTGCGGGAGCTGGGCCTGCCGGTGCGGTTCCTCTCCAACAACCCGACCAAGGACCCGGAGCAGTACGCGGCCAAGCTGGGCGAGCTGGGACTGCCGACCCCGGTCGAGGAGATCGTCAACACCGTCGTCACCATGACCCGCTGGCTGCTCGACAACGCCCCGGACGCCGTCGTCTACCCGATCAGCGAGCCGCCGCTGATCCGGGCCCTTGAGCGGGCCGGCATCCGCACCTCCAGCGACCCGGCCGAGATCGACATCGTGGTCGCCAGCTACGACCGCACCTTCACCTACGAGAAGCTCCAGATCGCCTTCGACGCCATCTGGTTCCACCGCCGGGCCCGGCTGGTCGCCACCAACCCGGACCGGTACTGCCCCTTCCCGGGCGGCCGGGGCGAGCCGGACTGCGCGGCCATCGTGGCCGCCATCGAGGCCTGCACCGGCGTCGCCTGCGAGACCACCACCGGCAAGCCCGACCCGGCCATGCTGTCGGCCGCCCTGTCCGGGCTGGGGGTGGCGGCGGCCGACTGCGTGATGGTCGGGGACCGGCTGACCACCGACATCCGCATGGCCCTGGACGCCGGGGTGACCGCCGCCCTGGTCCTCACCGGCGAGACCCAGCCAGGGGACCTGGAGGGGCTCGCCCCCGGCGACGCCCCCGACCTGGTCCTGGAGCGCATCGACGAGCTGCTGCCGGTCAGTCCTGGTGGAGGTTGATCACGTTGCCGCAGGTGTCGTCGAACACCGCGTCCATGCCGCCGTACTCCATCCGGCTCGGTTCCTTGACGAACACCACCCCCTTGGCCTTGAGCCGCTCGGCGTCGCCGGCGCAGTCGCTGGTGGTGAGCGAGATCACCGGCCGGCCGAGCTCACGGCTGGCCTCCCGGAACGCCCGCGCCGGCTCGTCGGTGAGGTGCAGCACCAGCTGCACCCCGTCGGGCTCCTCGGGCGAGACCACGCTCAGCCAGCGCTCGCCCGGGCCGTAGGCGGCGCTGGTTTTGACCTGGAACCCGAGCACCTCGGTGTAGAACCGCTCGGCCCGGTCCTGGTCGTCGACGAAGATCCCGGTCAAGCCGATCCGCATGGCCAGCTCCTTCCCGCTCCGGTGGCCCGGCCATCCAACGTCAGTCCGGCGCCCCGCACAACCATTCGGTCCCAGCCGAATCCTTGCCTCAGCCTGTGACGATGGCCGACGATCGGCGTCGATGATCGAGATCGTGCTCGCCCACAGCGACCTGGCCCGGGTCCGCTTCGCCCACTCGCCGATCGAGGAGCTGGTGGCCAGCCTGCGGGTGCTGCAGGACCCCGCGCGCCAGCCCATGTACGGCCGCTGGCTGTCGGCCGCCCGGCCCCGGCTGGACGGGCTGCGGCTGGAGCTGCTGACCGCGCTGACCCCGACCGGCCGCTACCTGCCCGCGTTCCTGTTCCCGCCCCCGGCCCAGCCGTGGGGGCGCTGGAGGCCGAGCTCGAGCAGGTCGTGGCCAGCCCGCCGGCGCTGGTGCGGGCCGAGCTCGACAAGGTCCGCGAGGGCCGACCGCTCCCGGCCGTCCTGGCGCCGCTGTACCAGGACCCGGCCGCCCACCTGCCGGCGGTGGCCGACGAGCTGGCGCGGTACTGGCGGGCCGCCGTGGAGCCGGTGTGGCAGCAGGTGCGCGCCCTCTGCACCGCCGACCTGGCCTACCGGATGGAGCAGTTCGCCGACGGCGGCCTGGCCCGCGTGCTGGCCAACCTGCACCCCGACATCGCCTTCACCGGCGAGCTGCTCCAGATCGACAAGTCCCACCATTGCGCCCACCGCTTCGACCTCGCCGGCACCGGGATCGTGCTGGTGCCCTGCGCCTTCACCTGGCCGAGCCTGAGCGTCGACTGCTGCGCCGTCGACCAGCCCGCCCTCATCTACCCGCCCCGGGCGTGGCCCAGCTGTGGGAGGACCGCGGCGCCGAGCAGGCCGACCCGCTCAGCGCCCTGGTCGGCCGGACCCGGGCCACGCTGCTGGCCACCCTGGCCCTCCCCAGGACCACCACCCAGCTGGCCGCCCAGCTCGGCCTCAGCCCGGCCGCGGTCAGCCAGCACCTCAAGATCCTCAAGGACACCGCCCTGGTCGCCGCCCACCGCCGCGGCCGGATGGTCCACTACCAGCGCACCCCGGCCGCCAGCGCGCTGCTCGACGCCATCCGCTCCGACCAGGCCACCGGCTGACCGGGAGGCCGACGGTTCGGCCACCGCCGAATCGTTGACCGTCCCCGCGACCCGCGGAAGGCTCGGTCCGCAACCGGTCTTCCGAGCCAAGGGGGTCACGATGGCCACGTCGGAGCTGCACGACCGCGGCTCGCCCGAGCGCCGCCAGCACACCACGGCCGACCGCTCATGGATGCTCTGGGCCACGATCGGGATCGGCGACATCTGGGTCGCCGTCCTGCTGATCAGCGTCTTCGCGCCCGACCTGGTCTCGGGCTCGGAGCAGCAGCACCTGCCGGTGGCCGCGTTCACCACCTGGTTCTGGGGCGGGATCGGCACCACGGTCTATCTGCTGGCCATGAGCCGGCTCCGCGGGAGCGCGGCCTGGGAGCCCATCTGGATCGGGCTGACGGTGGGGACCTTCGCCGTCTGGGCCGTGGCCACGGTCCTGGCGATCACGCTGCCGGTGATGGAGACCGGGAGCGACCCGACCCGGATCCCGTTCGCCGCCTTCTTCGCGCCCGCCGCCGCGGCCCTGTTCACGGCCCTGGCCGGCCTCATCGCCAACCTGTTCCGAGGAGGCTCGAGATGACGAGGTCTAGAGGCTGAGGGTGACCCAGGCGGGGTCGTGGTCGCTGCCGTCGCCGCCGTGGCGGGTGCGGCGGTCGATGAAGGCGCCGGTCTGGCGGGCGGCCAGGGCGGGGCTGAGCCAGATCTGGTCGAACAGCTCGTAGTGGGCCGGCTGGCCGGCCTGCTTGAAGCGGTGGGTCCAGGCCCCGGACGCCGGCGGCGGTGGGGTGTCGGCCTTGGGCGGGCGGGTCTCGGTGGGCTGGGTCAGGCCGTTCACCAGCTGCAGCTGGGAGGAGGCGGTGAACGGGGCCAGGGTCGGGGCGTCGGGGGTGTCGTTCAGGTCCCCGACGATCAGGTAGCGGCTGTCGGGCCGTGTGCGGGCGGCCACGATCCGCTCGATGGTCTCGGCCTGGCGGCGCCGGCGGTCGTCGGCGGCCTGCTTGCCGGCCACCGGGTCCTGGTCGAAGGGGACGAACTGGCTTTTGAGGTGGTTGTTGAACACCGTCAGCAGCCGCGTCCCCTTGGTCGGGTGGAGGATGTCGACCTCGAGCAGGTCGCGGCTGAACACCCGCTCGGCCGGGTCCTCGGGGTGGACGGCGTGCTGGTGGGAGACGACCGGTCCCAGCGGCAGCTTTGACAGCACCGCCAGGTCGATCAGCCGCGGGTCGTTGCCCTCCAGCAGGGTCAGGAACCGGTAGCGGCCGGCCAGCCGCTGGGCGGCGAAGAACCGCAGGGTGTCGATGTCCTCGACCTCCTGGGCGCAGAGCACGTCCAGGTCCATGGCGGCGATCCGGGCGGCGATGGTGTCCTGGTCGGCCGGGTTCTTACCGTGGACCAGGCGGCCCTGGTAGGTGCGGAGCTGGAACCGCTCGGGGTCGTTGAAGGTGTAGGTGGCGGTCAGGCCGCTGTCGGGGTCGTCCTCGACCACCTCGTCGACCTGGGCCTCGAAGTTGAACCGCGAGAACAGGTTGTTGAGGTTGAAGGTCCCGACGCTGACGTTCATCGATCAAGGATCTCATGGCCGGGGTGGGGCTCGGCCGGGATGGTGCCGAGGCGGCCGGCCTGGAAGTCCTCGAAGGCCTGGACCAGCTCGGCACGGGTGTTCATCACGAACGGACCGTAGGCGGCCACCGGCTCGCGGATGGGCTGGCCACCAAGGACCAGGACGTCGAGCTGCTGGTGGCGGCTCTCCTGGGCGCCGGTGGCCTCGACGGTGAGCACGTCGCCGGGGCCGTAGACGGCCAGCTGGCCCATGCGGACCGGCTGGCGCCTGGTCCCGGCCGTGCCCGACCCGGCCAGCACGTAGACCAGGGCGTTGAAGTCGGGCCGCCAGGGCAGCTCCAGCCTCGCCCCCGGGGCCAGGGTGGCGTGCAGCAGCGAGATCGGGGTGTGGGTGACGCCCGGGCCGTGGTGGCCGGCGACCTCGCCGGCGATCACCCGCAGCAGGGCGCCGCCGTCCGGCGAGCTCAGCAGCTTCACCGCGCCGCCGCGGATGTCCTGGTAGCGGGGCGGCGACCACTTGAGCCGAGCCGGCAGGTTGACCCAGAGCTGGAAGCCGTGGAACAGCCCGCCACGGACTACCACCTCCTCCGGCGGCGCCTCGATGTGCAACACGCCTCGACCAGCCGTATATGCTTTCTGGTGCCACCCAAGCAGGAGGGAGCTACGAGGATGGAACCGGTGCGGGCGGCGGTCTTCCGGCGGATGTCCCACGGGCTGGACGACGAGGACTGGAAGGAGCGGCAGCTCCAAGACGGCATCGCCCTGGCTGAGCGCATGGGCGGCACGGTGGCGCCTGAGGACGTCTACACCGACTATGTCAGCGCATCGCGGTTCGCCAAGAAGGAACGCCCTGACTACCTGCGCCTGCTGAAGGCCATCGAAGCGCCGGACGGCCCACGAATCGTGGTGTCCTGGATGGAGGACCGGCTGCACCGGCAGATCCTGGAACTGGCCGAGTTCATCGACATCTGCCGCAAGCACAACGTCCGAGTGGCCACACCAAACGCCGAGTACGACCTTGACGACCCCGACCAGCTCACCATGTGGTACATCAAAGTCCGCTTCGCGGAGGCGGAGGTCGAGAAGCTCTCGAAGCGCAGTCGTCGAGAACGCCTGCAAGCGGCCCAGAAGGGCGAGCCGACGGCGAACGGTACTCGCCACTTCGGATTCCAGATCTGGGTCAAGTCGCCCGAAGGACGGATCGTGCCCGGCAACGCAGTGCCGATGCGTCAGGTCAGGCAAGAGCAGGAGCTGATCAAGGAAGGGGTCGCCCGGATCCTGGCAGGCGACACCTTGCGAGGCATCGTTCAGGACTGGAACGCGCGCGGGATCAAGACCACGAAGGGCAACCACTGGGAACGGTTCACCTTCCGCAACATGATCACTTCGCCGACCATTGCCGGCCTCCGGGAACATCGGCCCGTCCTCAACGACGGCCGTCGCACCAAGCGTGGGGAGGGAGTCCTGTACCCCGCGCAATGGGCACCCATCGTTCCTCGAGAGGATTGGGAGGCGGTCGTCAGGATCCTCTCCGACCCAGCGCGCAAGAACTCCAAGCGTGGCAGGGGAGTGTCGTATCTGCTGACCGGCATGATCTACTGTGGCGTCTGCGGTGGGCGCATGTATGCCCGCCCCAATTACGGGCGCCAGGACACCTCGGAGAACCCCGAGCGCCGGTACTACTCGTGCGTCAGCAACGTGGTGCCACGGATGGCACGGATGGTCCACCTGGTCGACCGTGAAGTCGAGAAGCGGTTCTTCTACCGGCTCAAGGAATCGCAGCGGTTCGCCGACGCCGCCAGCGCCGAGGAAGAAGACCCTACCCGTCCCCTCTATAACGAGCTCGCGCGCCTTCAAGGGTTGCTTGATCGGCTGGAAGACAAGGTGGCCGATGAGCTGATCAAGCCGGCCACCGCCAAGCGCAAGCGTGCCGAGTACGAGCAGGAGATGGATACGTTGCGGGATCGGCTGGTCGCATTGGCAGGGGAACGCGTGCGTGCCCGCATCCCCGATAACTTGGAAGAGGTCTGGCCCGATCTCTCGTTGGACCGTCGCCGCGCCGTCCTGGCGACCGAGGTCGACTCCGTTGTGGTCATGCCGCTGAAGGCACGCGGCAGCACAAGGTTCGACCCGAACGCGATCATCGTCCTTTGGCGGAACCGGAAGGCCGACCCCGCCGCGCTGACTTCACAGCCGTGGTGGTCCACGTGGAAACGCGTCCGGCCCGCATCAAGGTCATGATCTTGGCGATCGACGTCGGATCATCAATCCCCACCGGGATACCCTGCTCGGCACACTCTCGCGCCACGCGGACAGCGACGTCATCGGCCGATCCCGCCCGGGGCGGCTGGGTTCCTTCACTGGGAACTTCCGCGATGGGGGCCGTTTGGGGACACGAGCGGGTCGGCGGGTTGCGGTCAGGCACAGATGCGGCCTCTCGGGCGTACTGTTGGCGCTGCCCGGATAGGCGACCACTGCGCGCTCAACACCTTCTTCACTGAACGCCCGATGAGGGCTCATTCGGCGTGGTTGCCCGGCCAGTGCGCGAAGCTCACACCGGCGATGAGCCAGCGTTTGGACCTCCCCCCGGGAGGTGGACACCGGGGCTATGCGGCCGTGGTCGACGGTAGCAGGTTGATGGTGGCGTGCTGTTGTTCCCACTCGATGGGTGACAGATAGCCGTTGGTGGAGTGGAGCC
>Ga0126306_10001579_pt1 | contig 12304 bp, 12 predicted proteins | sample Plot27_FD_92592 | JGI IMG/M metagenome (GOLD analysis project Ga0126306, IMG submission 92592) | Serpentine soil microbial communities from UC McLaughlin Reserve, CA, USA - Plot27 | ecosystem: Environmental > Terrestrial > Soil > Grasslands | place: USA: UC McLaughlin Reserve, Lake County...
CGCTCGTCGACTTCTGGCAGGCGAACGCAGCAGGGGCGTACGACAACAGCGGCTTCCGCTTCCGCGGCCATCAGTTCACGGACGCGAACGGCCGCTACGCGCTTACGACGGTCGTGCCAGGCCTCTACCCCGGCCGCACGAAGCACATCCACGTCAAGGTGCAGCCGCGCGGTGGGTCAATCCTGACCACGCAGCTGTACTTCCCCGGCGTCGCGCGGAACCGGAGCGACTCGATCTTCCAGTCCGAGCTCCTCGTTCGGAACTGGCGCAAGGTCGGTAGCCGGCGTGCGGCCCGGTTCGACTTCGTGCTCGACCTCTCCTGAGCGGAGCGGTTAGTTCACACACTCGTAAGACACTCGAAGGAGATGCGCAAGGTCGGGCTGCGAACCTCACGTTCCGAACCGATCAAGGAGGAACACGTGAGGATTAAGCTCCTTCTGCTCTGCGCGCTCGTCGCGCTAGGCGCGGCAACCACGGCGTTCGCGAACGGCTCCGGCGGCGTCACGGGTCCTGCGTTCTACTTCGACGGCGATCTCTATCGCACCGTCAACACGCCGACCGACCTGACCGGGACGGGCGCCCCTGAGCACAGCTTCGACACGATCTACGCGCTCGCGGGGCAGCTGAACGTCGCCACCGTCGCCCCCGGCTCCGAGGGTTACAACGGCGGTCGCTGGATGGTCCACGCGATCGCCTACAACGCGAGCTGGGCGGCGACCGTCGCCGCGCACGACTCGAACGGGAGCGGCGACCTCGACAGCGCGGCCGAGGTGCGCGCCGCGCTGGCTGATCCGGGCGCGGGAGGCGCAGTCGACACAGGAGTCGTCAAGAGCTTCGTCTGCCCGGTGATCAAGCTCTGAGCTGGGCGTGGAGGCGTCGCGATTTCAGCGAACCGTAAGGTCGCGGCGCCCTCCGTGCTCCACAATGAGGTCGTGACGACCGTCCTTGTCGTCGACGACGAGCCGATTGTGCGCAAAGTCGTCGTGCGGTATCTGCGCAGCGAGGGATACCGGACGATCGAGGCCGCCGATGGCGACGTCGCCTGCGAGCTCGTCGAGCGGGAGCGGCCTGACCTCGTCGTGCTCGACCTGATGTTGCCCGGCACCGACGGCCTGGCCGTCTGTCGCTGGATCCGGGCCCGCTTCGAGCTGCCGGTGATCATGCTGACGGCGCGCGGGGAGGAGGCCGATCGCATCGTCGGGCTCGAGCTCGGCGCAGACGACTACGTGACGAAACCCTTTTCGCCGCGTGAGCTCGCTGCGCGCGTGAAGACCGTCCTGCGCCGCTCACGTTCCCCGGCCGTCGTCGACGCGAGGCTCACGTTCGGCGACCTGGAGATCGACGGATCGGCACGTGAGGTACGGAAGGCCGCCGCGCTGCTCAAGCTGACAGCGAAGGAGTTCGACCTCCTCTGGTTCATGGCGAGCAACCCTCGACACGTGTTCTCGCGCGATCAGCTGATGGACCGGGTCTGGGGTTACGAGGCTGCATTTGACACCGGCACGGTGACCGTTCACGTCCGGCGGGTGAGGGAGAAGATTGAGCGCGACCCCGCGAGGCCTGAGCATCTCGAGACGGTCTGGGGCGTGGGGTACAGGTTCGTTCCGTGATCGAACTCGCCGTCGTCGTCGCGCTTGCGACGCTCGCCGTCGGGACCGCGCTCGTGTTCGCGCTCCGCCTGCTTCCGACGGTTCGACTCCAGCTTGCGGGTCTTGCGCTGCTCGGCGTGACACTTCCCTTGGCATCGGTTCTGCTGTCGGGGCTCGTCATGTTCCACATGGGTGACGACGTGGAGATCCTGGCTGTGACCGCGGCAGCAGCTTCCGTCGCGCTCGGCGCCGCGTTCCTGCTCGCGCGTTCGATCGCAGACCGCGTCGCGAGCCTCGGCGACGCGGCCACCGACATCGCCGCCGGTGCTCTCGGCGCTCGGGCGACCGAGGGCGGTCCGCGCGAGCTCGCCGAGCTCGCGCGAGCGTTCAACGCCATGGCGGAGGACCTCGGTCGTTTGTTCGACGCGCGCCGCGAGCTCGTCGCGTGGGCGAGTCACGACCTCCGCACGCCGATCGCCGCACTTCAGGCGATGATCGAGGCGATCGAGGACGGGCTTGTCGAGGCCGAGGAGTATCTGCCGTCGATTCACCAGCAGGTGCGCACGCTGTCGGCGCGAGTCGACGATCTGTTCGAGCTTGCGCGGATCGACGCCGGGGCGTTGACTCTCGAGCTGCGCGATGTCGCGGTGGCGGAGGTCGTCGAGGGCTGCGTGCGCACTCTCGAGGCAGAAGCCGCCTCGCGCGGCGTTCGGCTGGAGACACGCGCCTCCCGGGACGCGAGGGCTCGCTGCGAGCCCGACAAGGTCGAGCGCGTGCTGCTCAACCTGATCACGAACGCGCTCCACCACACGCCGACCGACGGCTCGGTCGCGGTCCTGGTCGAGTCGCACGAGGGAGAGATCCAACTCACCGTCGCGGACACCGGAGTCGGGCTCGACGCGGGCGCCGAGCACCGGATGTTCGAGCGGTTCTGGCGCGGCGACCCCGCCCGCTCGGCGGACGGCGCGGGCCTCGGGCTCGCGATCGCGCGGGGGCTCGTCGAAGCGCAGGGCGGCCGGATCTGGGCCGAGCGCCGACTGGACGGCGGAGCGCTCGTCTCGTTCACGCTCCCCGCCGCCTGAGCCGCCTCCGCCCTCCCTAGACTCCGCTCGGTGGGCGTTCGGACTCGGACGGCTCTCGTCGCGGCGGGATTGTCCCTCGTCGTTCCCGGTGCCGGCCAGCTCTACCTCGGCGAGCGAAGGCGTGCGGCGATCATGCTCGCCACTTGGGCGGCGCTGGTTGTCTTGGCACTCGCTCTTGCCGCCTCCGGACGCCTTCCGGACCTCGGTCGGACGCTGCTCGCGGGTGTGCTGCTCGCGAACGCAGCGGTGCTCGCGTTCCGGCTGTTCGCGATCGTCGACGCCGGGCGCGGCGCACGCGCGTCCCGCCTCGCTGCCGCGGCGCTTGCTGCGATCGCGGTCGCCGCCGCGCTGCCGCACGTTGCCGCGGCGTACGTCGCCGTGCGCGGCTACGGCGTGCTCGAGTCGGTCTTCGCCGACGAGGAGCCGACCGACGTGCTCGGCGGCAACAGCCTTTTCCTCGTGTTCCCGCCGCGCGGGCGGCCACCGCTCGACCTCGACCCGCCCTCGCTGAGGTCGCGGCGGTCCACCGCCGGCGCCGCACCTGCCCCGTTCCGCGGCAAGGCGAAGCCACTCGCGGACTCGGCGAAGGTCCTCGCCGACGAGGATGCGGCGCTCGAGCATCCGTGGGTGACGATCCTCCTGCTCGGCAGCGACGAGGGGCCGCGCCAGGCCGGCGACCGCACGGACACGATGATCGTCGCGGCGATCCAACGGAAGACCGGTCGCGCTGTCCTGTTCGGGATCCCGCGCAATCTCGTCGGCGTGGCGGGATTCGGCGAGCCGCTGAACGCGCTCTACCAGCGCCAAGGCGCCACCGGGCTGAAGCAAGCGATCTCGCGCCTGCTCGGTGTACGCGTCGACTACCACGCGATGGTCAACCTGAACGGGTTCGTGCAGATGGTCGACGCGCTCGGCGGTGTGCGGATCACCGTGAAGGAACGCATCGTCGACGAGGTGACCCGGCCGGCGTGGGGAGAGACGAAGCCGAAGATCGACGTGTACCCCGGCCGCACGTATCGGTTCACGGGGCGGACGGCCCTCGCGTACGTCCGCTCTCGCAAAGCGTCGAGCGACTACCGGCGCATGGCTCGCCAGAGGTGCTTCATCAGCGCGCTTGCGGGCCAGCTCGACGTCCGTACAGTCCTGCGGCACTTCAGCTCGATCGCCGACGCCGTCGAGTCGAGCGTGCGCACGGACGTCCCGCTGAACCGCGCCCCCGACCTGATGCGCCTCTCGGCCGGCGTCGACCCGAAGCAGACGCTGACGGAGACGTTCGGGCCGGCGTACTTCGCCGGCCGACGCTGGGACCGCTTCCCCTACCCGAACGTGAAGAAGATCCAGGCCGCCGTTCGCGATGCGGTCCTGCACCCGGCTCTCGCGCGCGCGCGACGCGGCATCGCGTCGACGAGCCAGTCGTGCTGAGAGCTCACGTCTCGCGCCGTTCACCCGCGACGGGTGCGGCTCGCCCCGCGACGTGCATCACGTACTCGCGGAGGTTGAGCGGGTTCGCTGTTGTCCGCCTCCGGGTCGCCTGGTAGCCGCTCACCGGCTCGTAACCTTCGAAGCTGGACTCGAGCACGCCCTCGCCGCGCGTCAACGCTGGCAGCTGGCGCTGGAAGTGATGCGCCCGCGCCGCGGACAAGACCGCCTCGATCGTGCACAAGTTCCCCTGCAGCGACGGCGTCTCGACGGTGGCACCGAGCCGTCCCAATGCGGGCATGACCGCTCCGATCGTGTCGGTCGGGATCTCGAGGCTGGCTCGGACGATTGGCTCGCAGACGACCGTCCCGGCCTGTTCGAGTGCACGCATGACGACGATCGGCGTGAGCTTTCGGAAGTCGGCGGCCGTGCTCAGCGGTCCCCGTCTTGATGGAGGGCCGTCAGGAACGCTGTAGGTGCACTTGGTCATCGTCACGGTGCAGTCTGTGACCTGCCAGCCGGAGAGGCCCTCCTGCAGCGTCTGGCGGACGTACCGACCCATGTGTTCCGTGAAGCTCTCGGCCGTCTTGTAGAGGTACAACGGGAGTGTGCGAGGGTCGACCTCCAGTCGGAAATCGATCCCCGAGCTGTTGGCCGTAGGATCGATGCGCAGCCCGACCGTTGCGAGAAACGGATTCGACTCCGCGTGGAGGATCTCGACGGCCTCGCCGATGCCGACCGGTCGTTCCATGTAGATCGGCGTCGTTTCGCGGAATGTGACTTCGAGGCCGAAGTCGTTGGCCAGCGTTGCCTGGACGACCTCCTTCTGGACCTCGCCGTAGAGCGAGACCGAAAGCTCTTGGCGTTTGTCGTCCTGCCGGACATTGATCAGGGGATCCTGCTCAGCAAGCTGCGTGAGCGCGACGCGAAGTTGGGCTTTGTCCTCGGGGGTGTTCGGAACGACCACCGTCTCCAGCGTGGGCGGAAGGAACTCGTGCGCGCCGCTGCGTCCAGTCTCGCCGATCCGGTCGCCGATCTGGATCTCGTCGAGACCCCAGAGTTTTGCGACCGCGCCTGCGCAGACTGACGGACGCTGCACGGCCGGTCCGCGCTCGAACACCGCGATCGTCGTCACCTTGTCGTCCCGATCGGAACCGAACTGAAGCCGGTCGCGCGTTCGGATCGTCCCCGAGAACATTCGGACGTAGGCGATCTTCTCGCCGCTTACGCCGCGTTCGATCTTGAAGACGGTCCCGGACACCGGGCTGTCCGGATCGCCCTCGGATGCCGGCAGCAGCTCTGCGATGCCGGCCATCAACGGCTCCACCCCCGCACCCGTGATCGCGGATCCAAAGAAGACGGGGTACACGAGCGCCCGCTTTGTCTGAGCCACGAGTTCCTCGCGAAGGCGGGGATACGGGACGCCCGATTCGTCTTCCACGTACGCCGCCATGATCGTGTCATCCCGCTCGGCCAGCGTCTCGGACAGCCGGGCTCGGAACTCAGCATCGTCCCCACCAGGGAGCGTGAAGTACGCAGCGCGTGTGCCGAGTTCGCGAAGAGTTCCCATCTTGACAACTGCCGGCGTCAAGCGCTCCGAGATGGCCCGCACAACACGCTCATCGCTGGCTCCGGGACGGTCGATCTTGTTGACGAACATCAGTGTCGGAATGCGCAGCCGCTGCAACGCACGCATCAGGATGCGGGTCTGCGGCTGGACGCCCTCGACGGCAGAGATCACCAGTACCGCGCCATCCAGCACGCTCAAAACCCGTTCCACCTCAGCGATGAAGTCCGGATGGCCCGGTGTGTCGATCAGGTTGACGTGGACGTCCGCGAGTGCGAACGACGCGACGGCTGACTTGATCGTGATGCCGCGCTGCCGTTCCAGCTCCATCGAATCCGTCTGGGTGGTGCCGGCATCGACGCTACCGACCTCGTCGATGACACCGGCTCGATACAGCAGCCGTTCGGTGAGAGTTGTCTTACCGGCGTCTACATGCGCCAAGATTCCAAGATTCAGCTCTTTCTGCGACACGCGTCATACCCTCCGAGTAGGTCACAAAGGCCTTGTCGATGGACATGAACGCGTGGCGCATCTCTGCTCCTTGGTCGATCGGCGCTGGACTAACCGTTGTGAATCATAATCGCGTTTCGGCTCAAAAGACGAGGTAGACCGCTTCGCCGACCAGCGCCGGCTTCTCCTGCCCCTTGACCTCGATCTGCACCGCGACGTTGTAGAGGACGCCGTCGCCGCGCGGCTGGCTCGAGACGAGCTTCGCATGCAGGCGCACGTCGGAGCCCGACGGAACCGGTGACGTGAAGCGGACCTTCTCCGTCCCGTAGTTGATCCCCATCCGCGCGTCGCTGATGTTCAGCACCTGCGAGAGCAGGAACGGGAGCAGCGAGAGCTGCAGGTAACCGTGCGCGACGGTTGTGCCGAACGGTCCCTGCTTCGCCATCTCCGGGTCCACGTGGATCCACTGGTGGTCGTGCGTCGCCTCGGCGAACTGCTCGATCTGCGGCTGCTCGATGGTCGTCCAGTCGCTCGTGCCCAGGTCGAGCTCCTCGGCGGCGGCGAGCTCTTCGAGGGTGAGGGTCGTGGTCATGCTCCAACCTTCTCATGCAGGCGCGCGCGAAGCGCCTTCCGGTCGACCTTGCCGACCGGTGTGAGAGGAAGCGCCGGGATGACGTGCACCTCGCGCGGGTACTTGTAGCCGCCGATCCTCGTGCGCGCCCAGGCGACGAGCTCGGCAGGGTCGTGCTCGTCGCGCAGGGCAACGAACGCCACTACCTCCTCGCCGCACTTCGGGTCGGGACGGCCGACGACCGCAGCGCCCTCGATCGCCGGGTGTTCGAGGAGCGCCTCCTCAATGTCGCGCGGGAAGACGTTGAAGCCACCGCGGATGATCAGGTCCTTCTTGCGGTCGACGACGTAGAGGTAGCCGTCCTCGTCGACGCGACCGAGGTCGCCGGTGTGCAGCCAGCCGTCGCGCATCGTCTCCTCTGTCTGCTCGGGGGCGCGCCAGTAGCCGCGCATCACGAGCGCGGAGCGGCAGCAGATCTCGCCGACCTCGCCGATCGGCAGCTCCACGTCCTCGTCGTCGAGGATCCGCACCTCCATTCCGGGGACCGGCTGCCCGACGGAGCCGGCTCGGCCGTGTCCGGGACGCGTCGTCGAGACGAGCGCCGACGTCTCGGTCAGCCCGTAACCCTCGCGCACCTCCGCGTTCGGCAGCCGGCGCGCGAGGTCGTTCACGACCTCCGGCGCGAGTGGTGCGGCTCCCGAGGCGACGTAGCGGAGCTCGGCGAGGTCGTAGTCCTCGAGCGGCTGCGCCAGGAGCAGGTGCAGCATCGACGGCACGACGGCGACGATCTGGCTGCGGTGCTCTTGCGCGAGCTCGAGCCAGCGCTCGGGGTCGAACCAGCGCATCAGGACGTGACGGCTCGGCTCAGTCGCGTGCAGGCCGACGCAGGTCACGAGTAGCCCGAAGGCGTGCGACAGGGGAAGAGACGTGAGGCTCCGGACGATCCCTCGGACGTGGCCGGTGTCCTCGGCGACCTTGCCGCACAGCCAGAGGTTCTCGTGCGAGAGCATCACGCCCTTCGCGCGTCCGGTCGTGCCCCCGGTGTACATCAGCGCAGCGAGGTCGTCGTCGGCGCGCTCCACGATCGGGGACTCGCCGCCGGACTCGAGATCGGTGAACTCTTCGGTCGAGATCACGCGCGCGTCGGGTGCCGCCTCGTGCGCGGTGTCCGCGAACTCGGGCGTCGTGATCACGACGCGGGCTTCGGAGTCGTCGACGATGTGGCGGAGCTCGGGCGGGGGGAGAAGGAAGATCGCGGGCGTCACCACGGCCCCCGCCCGCCACAGGGCGTTGTAGGCGATCCCGACCTCAGGGCAGTTCGCCATCAGCACGACGACGCGGTCGCCCGGCTCGACGCCCGCGTCTCGAAGGCCCTGTGCGAGGCGTCGCGCCCGCTCGTGCAGGCGAGCCGACTTGTGCCATTCGCCTTCGAAGAAGAGCGACTCGTGGTCGCCGTGCCGCTCGAGCGTCTGCTCGGCGAGGCGCGCCAGGTTGTGCTCAGCCAACGCGCATCGAGCGCCCGCCGGCCTTGCCCATCTGCTCGACCATCGTCTCGGGCGACGCGCCGTCGGGGAAGCGCTCGAGCAGCTGGGCGAGGAAGTCGTCGGCGTCCCAGCCGTTTTCCGAGGCGAACAGCTCGCCGGACTCCCACGGCCTGAGCAGGTTGATCGAGCCGCCCCAGACGAAGAAGCATTGGCCGGTGATCGCCTGAGCCTCGTCGGCTGAGAGGGCGACCACGAGCGGGGCCATGTTCGCGGGGTCGAGCGGGTCGAAGCCCTCTTCGGGCTTCGGCAGCTCGCCGAACGTGACCTCCGTCATGCGTGTGCGGGCGTTCGGCGCGATGCAGTTCACGGTGACGCCGTAGTTGGCGAGCTCCTGCGCGGCGATGATCGTGAACGCCGCGATGCCGGCCTTCGCCGCGCCGTAGTTCGCCTGGCCGACGTTGCCGAACACCCCCGAAGGGCTCGAGGTGTTGATCACACGGCCGCGCACGTCCTCGCCCTCCTTCGAGCGTGCACGCCAGTGCGAGGCCGCGTGGCGCGTCGGTGCAAAATGGCCCTTGAGGTGAACCGCGATCACGGCGTCCCACTCGTCCTCGGTCATGTTCACGAGCATGCGGTCGCGGAGGATCCCGGCGTTGTTGACCAGGATGTCGAGCCGCCCATAGCGCTCGACCGCGCGGTTGACCATGTGCTCGGCAGCGTCGAAGCTGGAGACGTCGTCGTAGCTTGCTACCGCCTCGCCGCCCGCAGCCACGATCTCGTTGACGACGCTCTGGGCCGGCGTCGCGTCCTGCCCCTGGCCGTCGAGCGAGCCGCCGAGGTCGTTGACGACGACCTTCGCGCCTGCACGGGCGAGCGCGAGCGCGTGCTCGCGGCCGATCCCGCGCCCGGCGCCGGTGACGATCGCGACCTTGCCATCGAGCGACGGCACGGTGTCAGTCTAAAGAGCCCGTCTCGAAGCGAGGCGCTGTGCCGCCGGGCCGCGCTGGGCGGCGCGATGCGACGTCCTCAGTCGCGCTCGTATCCATCGGATACGAGCGCTCCCTGCGTCCTTGCCTCACACCACCCAGAGCGGCCCAGCGACGAGGCATCGCTCCGAAACGGCTCTAAGCTCGTCGCGTGGACAAAGGAATCGTGGTCGAGGAGCTCGGAACCCTCGACCTCGTCGAGATCCAGGTCGAAGAGCCGCAGGAGCGCGAGGTGCTCGTGCGCGTCGAAGCGACCGGCGTCTGCCACAGCGACCTGCACGTGCTCGAGACCGGGTTCTCCCACCCGCCGCCGATCCTGCTCGGGCATGAAGGGGCGGGCGTGGTCGAGTCGATCGGCCGTGGCGTCGAGACCGTGAGCGTGGGCGACAGGGTCGTGATCGGCTGGCGTGCGCCGTGCGGCGCGTGCCGCTGGTGCATGCGGGGCGACGCGCGCCGCTGCCGAACACCTGCAGCCGCCGGGCCTCGTCTGCGGCTTCGCGACGGCCGCGTCCTTGCGCGCACGCTCGGTGCAGGCACCTTCGCGACGCGCACCGTCGTGCATGAGCGCGCCGTAGTCCGCGTCGAAGGAATTCCGCTCGTGCAGGCCTGTCTGATCGGCTGCGCGGTCGCGACGGGGGTTGGCTCCGTGCTCGAGACCGCGAAGGTCTGGCCGGGCGCACGGGTCGGGGTGATCGGCTGCGGAGCGGTCGGGCTCTGCGTGATCCAGGGCGCGCGCATCGCCGGCGCGGCCGAGGTCCACGCGCTCGACCTCGACGAGCGCAAGCTCGAGACGGCGAAGCGGTTCGGAGCAACGCACACCGGCGAGTCGTCGCGGCTCGACTTCGTGTTCGACGTCGTCGGCCGGCCCGAGACCGTCGAGCAGGGGCTCGCGATGCTCGGGCACGCGGGGACGCTCGTCTACATCGGTCTACCGCAGCCCGGCGCACGCGTCGACTTCCCGTTGCAGCGGGCGTTCGACCGTCGAGTCCGCTTCCTCGTCTCGCACGGCGGCGACCACGTACCGCGGCTCGACTTCCCCGCGCTCGCGGCGCATGCCCGCGAGGGTCGACTCGACCTCGCGGGAATGGTGACGAAGACAATCGGGCTCGACGAGGTCGCGCAGGCGTTCGACGACATGCGGTCCGGCGACGTGATCCGGTCGGTGATCTTGCTGTGAAGATCCCGCCGCCGGTTGCCGAGTTGCTCGGGATCGACGTCGTGAGTGGGGGCGATGGGCTCTGCACGATGAAGCTCGAGGCGGAGGAGCGCCACTCGAACCCGATGGGCACAGTCCACGGCGGGATCCTCTGCGACCTCGCCGACGCCGCGATGGGGATGGCGTTCTTCAGCACGCTCGAGCCGGGTGAGTCGTTCACGACGCTCGAGCTGAAGATCAACTACCTGCGCCCGTTCTGGACGGGGACGCTCCTCGCCCACGGAAAGGTCGTCCACCGGGGCAAGACGCTCGGTATGACCGAGTGCGACGTCGTGGACGACCAGGGCCGCCTGATCGCGCGGGCGACGAGCACATGCCTTGCCCTCCGCGGCGAAGCTGCCGAAGGGCGATGATCCCCGGATGATCGACCCAGGGCTCGACTCCGATCTGAAGGAACGGTTGCGCGACGTGCTCGAGCGTCACCCGGTCACGGAGGCCGAGCTGCGGAAAGTGCTCGACGAGGGGCGGGTGTGCGCGCTGCTGGTGCGCGGCCGGCTGGAGCGAGGCGAGCAGCGGCTCTCCGAGCTGACCGCCGACCCGGAGGCCCCGCTCGCAGAACTCGCATCGGCCCTGCGAGAGGTCAACGACCTCCGGCCGCGGCTCGCCGAGCTCGAATCGACGTTGGCCGAGCTGCGTGAGCGGGCGCCGGAGTTGCGCCGCTCGTGGCTCGCCGGTAGACCCGCACGTTGAGCAATGGTTCAATAGGCTCATCGACCTCCGCGACACCCCAGACGAAGCCCTATTCCGCTCGGGCGTCCGCTCCTGGCTCGAGGCGAACCTCCCGGCCGGCGAGCCGCGCGAGTGGTCTCGGAAGATCTTCGACGCCGGCTACGCAGGACTGACCTGGCCCGAGGAGTACGGCGGCAAGGGCGCGCCCTACAGCCACCAGGCGATCGTCCTCGAGGAGTTCGCGCGGGCAGAGGCACCGTCGCACATGGGCGTGATCGGGCTCGGCATGGCCGGGCCGACGATCATGTTCCACGGCACGGAGGAGCAGAAGCAGCGCTACCTCTCGAAGATCCTCTCGGCGGAAGAGATCTGGTGCCAGGGGTTCTCCGAGCCGGGGGCGGGGTCGGACCTTTCCGCAGTGCGCACTCGGATCGACGACGAGGGCGACCACTTCGTCCTGAACGGCCAGAAGGTCTGGTCGTCCTTCGCGCACATCGCGGACCACTGCATCCTCATCGGGAGGAGCGATCCCGACTCCGAGCGCCATGCCGGCCTGACGTACGTGATCGTCGACATGAAGGCGCCGGGCGTCGAGGTGCGGCCGCTGAAGCAGATCACCGGGGAGGCCGAGTTCAACGAGATCTTCTTCACCGACGCGAAGGTGCCGAAGGAGAACCTGCTCGGCGAGATCGGCGGGGGCTGGCAGGTCGCGATGACGACGCTCCTGCACGAGCGCGGCACGCTAGGCTTCGCGCTCAGCGGCGTCCTCGAGGCGCAGGTGCAGAAGGTCGTCGCGCTCGCGAAGCAGCGCAACGGCCACGATCCGATCGTCCGCGATCGGCTCGCGCACGAGTGGATCGTCCAGCAGGCCCTCAAGTTCACGAACTACCGCGCGCTAACGGCGTTGATGAAGACCGGCGTGCCGGGGCCTGAGGGCTCGGCGGTCAAGCTTGCATGGTCGGAGGCGAACCAGCGTCTGACGAAGCTCGCAATGGAGATGCTCGAAGGCGAGGACGACGGCTACTGGCGCCACCAGCAATTGCGCTCGCGCGGCAACACGATCGAGGCCGGGACGAGCGAGATCCTGCGCAACATCGTCGCCGAGCGCGTGCTCGGCCTCCCGAGGAGCCGCTAGTGCAGTTCGCGTTCACCGACGAGCAGGAGTTGCTCCGCCGCGAGGCGCGCGAAGCGCTCGGCAACGGCGGCTGGTCGCGCGATGAGATCGCGGGCGCCGAGCTGTCGTTCCTCGACCGCGCCGTGCTGTACGAGGA
>Ga0126306_10001580_pt1 | contig 12301 bp, 12 predicted proteins | sample Plot27_FD_92592 | JGI IMG/M metagenome (GOLD analysis project Ga0126306, IMG submission 92592) | Serpentine soil microbial communities from UC McLaughlin Reserve, CA, USA - Plot27 | ecosystem: Environmental > Terrestrial > Soil > Grasslands | place: USA: UC McLaughlin Reserve, Lake County...
ATCGAACTTTTAATCAGGAGGTCCTGGGTTCGAGTCCCAGCGCGCTCACCAATGAATTCAGTGCCTTAGAGCCGTAAGGCGCCGCCGTCCGGCCGCTGCCCTACCGCTTTGCGAAGAAGCACGGCAGTCTGAGCTGGACGGTGCAGCGGCTGCCGCTTTTGAGGCGAAGCTCTTCCAGCAGCTCGCGGCCGATCTCCGCGGCGATCACTTGGCCCTTGTAGGAAAGCTCGACCCAGGACTTGGGGCCGAGCACGGTGACGAGGCGCACCGCGGCTGCATCCGGGAGCGTCGCGTCTTCGCTCAGCTCCGCATTCTCCGGAGCGCGGAGCACGACATCGTGCGGGCGCACGAAGGCGATCGCCGGCCCGTCCGGCAGCCCGTCGACGGCGAACGCCTTGTCGCCGAGGCGCGCCCGGCCGTTCTCGACCACGCAGTCGAAGGCGTTGGTGCGGCCGAGGAAGTCATAGACGAACGGGCTCTGCGGCCCCTCATACACCTCGGTCGGCGAGCCCACCTGCTCGATCCGGCCCGCGGCCATGATTGCGACCCGATCGGCAAGTGCCAGCGCCTCCTCCTGGTCGTGCGTCACGAAGATGGTGGTGAGTCCCGTCGAATCGTGCAGGTCGCGCAGCCAGCGCCGGAGCTCCACCCGGACCTTGGCGTCGAGCGCGCCAAACGGCTCGTCAAGCAGGAGCACCTTTGGCTCCGTCGCGAGGGCGCGGGCAAGCGCAACGCGCTGGCGCTGCCCGCCCGAGAGCTGCCCCGGGAAGCGATCGCCGAGGCCGTCGAGCTGGACGAGGTGCAGGAGACGTTCCACGCGCTCGGCGATCTCGTTCCGAGGCGGCCGGCTCGGCCGCGGGCGTACCTTCAGCCCGAACGCGACGTTGTTGAAGACCGTCATGTGCCCGAACAAGGCGTAGTGTTGAAAGACCATTCCGACTTGGCGCTCGGCGATCGGGAGCGCCTGCGCCTCCGCATCGTCGAACAGCACGCGCCCTGTATCGGCGAATTCGAGACCGGCGAGGATGCGCAGCAGCGTGGTCTTGCCCGAGCCGGATGGACCGAGAAGGCCGAGGAACTCGCGCTCGCCGATCTCGAGGTCGACCCGGTCGAGCACGAGCGTCGCCCCGAAACGCTTCGTGAGCTGTTCGACCGCGATCCGCATCCACCACCCTCAATGCGCCCGCGCCGCCCCGGCGGCGGCCCCGAGGCGCCACTCGAGCACGGTTTTGATCGCCAGCGTGACGAGCGCCATCAGGGTCAGGAGCGAGGCGACCGCGAACGCGGCCGCAAAGGCATAGTCGTTATAGAGCACCTCGATGTGCAGCGGCATGGTGTTCGTGAGCCCGATGATATGACCCGAGACCACGGCGACGGCGCCGAACTCGCCGATCGCCCGGCCATTGCAAAGCAGGACGCCGTAGAGAAGGCCCCATTTGATGTTCGGCAGCGTCACGCGCCAGAAGATCTGGCGGCCGCTGGCGCCGAGCACGACGGCGGCCTCTTCCTGGCTGGTGCCTTCGCTGTCCATCAGCGGGATCAGCTCGCGCGCGACGAAAGGCAGCGTCACGAACAGCGTCGCGAGGGCGATGCCGGGCACCGCGAAGATGATCTTGATGCCATGTGCCGCAAGCCAAGCGCCAAAGAGGCCCTGCAATCCGAAGAGCAGCACGTAGACGAGGCCGGCCACCACCGGCGACACCGAGAACGGAACGTCGATCAGCGTCAGGAGAAGGCTTTTGCCGCGGAACTGGAACTTGGTGATCGACCACGCGGCGGCAAGGCCGAAGGCGGTGTTCAGCGGCACGCAGATCGCGGCGGTCAGAACGGTGAGCCGGATCGCAGCGCGCGCTTCGGGCTCCAAGAGTGCGGCGAAATAGACGCGCGCGCCCTCGCGGAAGGCCTCGACGAAGACGACGACGAGCGGCAGCACCAGAAAAAGGGCGAGAAACACCAGCGCGAGCCCGATCAGGGCGGCGCGGACATGGGCAGGCTCGGTCAGCGGCAGTCGCATGGGGGTTGCCGGCTCAGCCACCTTGCCGCCTCCGCGTCCACGCCTGCAGGAGGTTGATCGCGAAGAGAAGAACGAAAGACGCGATCAGCATGAGCGCGGCGATCACGGTCGCGCCGGCGTAGTCGAACTGCTCGAGCTTGATGACGATGAGCAGCGGCATAATCTCCGTGTATCCAGGCATGTTGCCGGCGATGAAGATCACCGACCCGTACTCGCCGATGGCGCGCGCGAAGGCGAGGGTGAACCCGGTGAGAACCGCGGGGAGCAGCGGCGGCAGGATGACCCGCCGCAGGATGTGGAAGCGGCTTGCTCCCAAGAGCGCCGCTGCCTCCTCGTGCTCCCGCTCGCGCTCCCGCAGCACCGGCTCGACGGTCCGTACGACGAAGGGCAGGCCGACGAAGACGAGCGCGATCAAGATGCCGAGGGGCGTGAAGGCGATGCGGAGGTCGAGGCCGGACAGGGGCCGCCCGATCCAGCCCGTCGTCGCGTACAGCGAGGTCAGGGCGATGCCGGCGACCGCGGTCGGCAGCCCGAAAGGCAGGTCGATGAGCGCATCGACGAAACGCCGGCCCGGAAACCGGTAGCGCACCAGGACCCAGGCGATGAGGACACCGAAGACGGCGTTGACGAGAGCGGCGATGAACGCGGCCCCGAAGCTGACGCGGAACGCCGCGAGCGTGCGCGGGTTTGCAAGCTCGGCCCAGAGCTTCGTCCAGCCGACGCCGGCCGCTTGAATGAAGAGCACCAGCAGCGGGATCAGCACGATGAGCGTGAGATAGCTGAGCGTGAAGCCGAGCGTCAGGCCGAAACCCGGTAGGACCCGGCGCCGGCGCCATGGTTCGGCCGCGACCGCCGCTCTTGCCGTTGCCATCGCGTCAGCTTCCCGGCCGATAGATCTGGTCGAAAACGCCACCTTCGGCGAAGTGGGTCTTTTGGGCCGCCGCCCAGCCGCCGAAATCGGCGATGCTCAGCAGCTCGAGCTTCGGAAACCGGTCGGTATAGCGCGCGGCGACCTCCGGGACGGAAGGCCGCAGGTAATGCTCGGCCGCTAGTGCCTGCCCCTCGGGCGTGTAGAGATAATCGAGATAAGCCTGCGCCAGCGCGCGCGTTCGGCGACGGTCCACGACCCGGTCGACGAGGGCAACCGGCGGTTCGGCGAGCACGCTCAGGCTCGGCACGATGATCTCGAGCTCGCCCGTGGCGATCTCGTTTGTGGCCAGAAGCGCCTCGCTCTCCCAGGCGACGAGCACATCGCCGATGCCGCGCCGGACGAAGGTGATCGTCGACCCGCGCGCGCCTGTATCGAGCACCGGAGCGTTTCGGTAGAGCGCCGCGACGAAATCGCGGGCCCGTCCCTCGTCCCCGCCGTAGTTCTTGAGCGCGTAGCCCCAGGCGGCGAGATAGTTCCAGCGCGCCCCGCCGCTTGTCTTAGGGTTCGGCGTGACGATCTGCACGCCCGGCTTGATCAGGTCGGGCCAGTCGCGAATTCCTTTCGGGTTGCCCTTGCGTACGACGAGCACGATCGTGGAGGTGTAAGGGGCGCTGTTGTGCGGCAGGCGCTGCTGCCAATCCTTTGGCAGCAGGTCAGTCCGGCTCGCGATAGCGTCGATATCCGGGGCGAGCGCCAGCGTCACGACATCGGCCTCGAGCCCATAGATCACGGCACGCGCTTGGGCGCCGGAGCCGCCATGCGATTGATACACGCGGATCGTCTCGCCCCGCTCGGCGCCCCAGCGCGCCGTGAACGCCTTGTTGACGGCCGCATAAAAGCGCCGGGTCGGATCGTACGAGGCGTTCAAAAGCGTGGTTTGCGCAGCCGCCTGCAACGGATCGAGCATCTGCCACGCCACGAAGAGGGCGAGCGCGCGCCGAATCAGCACAGGACCTCCAAGCGCAGCCAAGCTGCAAAGTAATAGCTCCGGGCAAGGCAGGGTTCCGCAACCCTATCGTGACCGCGGCGCCACGTCCGCTCGCCGGCCCGCATACCGGACGGGCATCGCCGGGCGGGCGCTGTCCCGACGCGAGGCCTACCGAGAGCGCCGTAGGGATGCGCTGGACGCCTTTCGTGGCATCGATCAAGCTGCTCAGGTTTGGACGTCTCTTACCCATGCCCACCGTTCTGATCACCGGTTGCGACACCGGCCTCGGCGTCGAGTTCGCGCGTCAGTACGCCGAGGACGGATTTCGCGTGCTGGCGACCTGTCTCGATCCCGACAGCGCCGCCGAGACGAGGGCAATCCGGGGCATGATCGAGATCCTCCGGCTTGACGTGTCGGATCACGCGGCGATCGAGGCGCTCGCGCGGAAGCTCGATCGCGAGCCGCTCGACATTCTCCTCAGCAATGCCGGGATTGGCCGGCCGCATCCGCCTTTCGGTCAGACCGATTACGCGCATTGGCGGCGGATCCTCGAGGTCAACCTGATCGGGCCGATGAAGCTTGCCGAGAGCTTCGTCGAGCATGTGGCGCGAAGCGAGCTCAAGGTCATGGCCTTTGTGTCGAGCCGCATGGGCTCGATCGGCCTCAATCTCACCGGTGGGTCCCATGCCTATCGTTCTTCGAAGGCCGGGCTCAACGCCGTCGTGAAGGGCCTCGCGGTCGATCTCGCCCCGCGAGGGATCTGCTGCCTGGCGCTGCATCCGGGCTGGGCGAAGACCGAGCCCGGCGCCCGCGTCGAAGTCGATGCCAGCGTCGCCGGCATGCGCGGTGTGATCCACCGCGCGGGGCGCCACCACACGGGCTCTTTCCTGACCTACGCCGACCAGCCGCTGCCGTGGTGAAGGGAGAGATCGCGGTCGCGGCGCCGATCCGAAACCGGCTCGGCGAAGCGCCGATGTGGAACGGTCCGGAGCAGGCCCTCTACTGGATCGACGCCCTCGCGCCGGCGATCCACCGGCTCGGAGCGAACGGCGAGCTCTCAACCTGGCGGATGCCATGCCCGATCGGCTCCTTCGTGTTCCGCCGCAGCGGCGGCCTCATCGGCGCTCTCAAGGGTGGCTTCTGCGCGATCGATCTTACGAGCGCCGCCGTCGACAAGATCCTCGACCCGGAGCCCGATCGGCCCGAGAACCTGCTGAACGACGGTAAATGCGACCGCCGCGGCCGCTATTGGTGCGGTTCCCGCGATGGCGCCTTGATGAAGCCGACGGGCCGCCTGTTCCGGCTCGATCCCGATCTTTGTTGCCGGACGATGGACGACGGGTTCATCGTCTCGAACGGCATCGCCTGGTCGCCCGACGACCGCACGATGTACTTCGCGGACAGCCGCGCCGAGACCGTCTGGGCCTACGATTTCGATGCCGACGATGGCGAGATCCGCAATCGTCGGGTGTTCTTCTCGACGCGGGACATCGAAGGCCGCTGCGATGGCGCGACGGTCGATGCCGACGGCTTCTACTGGTGTGCGCTCGTGCATGGCGGCGCAGTCGCGCGAATCGATCCGGCGGGACGGCTCGACCGCCTGATCTCGATGCCCGTCAGGCACGTGACCATGTGCAGCTTCGGCGGACCGGCGCTCGACGTGCTTTACGTGACGAGCGCCGCCGCGATGCTGCCGGAATCCGAGCGCGGATCGCAGCCGCTCGCCGGCGCTCTCTTCGCGATCCATGGCCTTGGCGCGACCGGTCTGCCGGAGCCGTTTTTCGCCGGTTGACGGCGTCAGCCGCCGGCGAGCCGCAGCGGCTCGGAGAGGGTCGCGTCCTGCGCCTTGAAATAGAGCCGCACCGGCACCCGCGCCGAGCGGCCGACGCCCGGCTTCTCGGCGGCGAGCTGAATGTTGTGCGAGGCATTGCCATCGAAGCGGAAACGCCCGTCGGCGCTGGTGCGCGTGTGCGCGTGCTCGACATAAGTGGTGAAGTTGAGCACCCAGAGCGCGACCGAGGCGCCGGCGACGGGCTCGCCCTTCGGGTCGACGACGAGCCCTTCGACGATGCCGTTGTCATGGCTCGCCACGTAGATGTTCCACGCCAGGATCGCGGCCGCGATGGCGCCCGGCACCAGGACGAAGCGGTTGAGCAGGAGGCGGCGCCAGAGCGGCCCGTCCGGATCCTCGTCGCTCATCCCTTGGTCGCCCCCGAGGTGAGGCCGCGGATGAACTCCTTCTGAGCAAGGAGGAAGAGCAGGATGCCGGGCGCCAGCACCATGATGCAGAAGGCGTAGAGCGCGCCTGTCGTGTCCTCCTGGTACGACAGAAAGCGCGCAAGCCCGAGCGGCAGGGTCTGCATGTCGGCCGAGCGCGTCACGATCAGCGGCCACAAGAAGTTGTTCCACGACCAGATGAAGCCGAGGATCACGTTCGTCGCGATCGCCGCCTTGGCGAGGGGCATCATCACGCGCCAGACGATGCGCCATTCCGAAAGCCCGTCGATCTTTGCAGCGTCGATGAGCGAGCGCGGCACCGCGTCGAAGCTCGCCTTGAAGACGAAGATGCAGACGATGGTCGACATCTGCGGCAGCGCCAGGCCGAGATGAGAATCGAGGAGCCCGAGCCTGCCGGTCATGAGATAGGCCGGGATGATGGTGGCCTGGAAGGGCACCATCATGCAGGACAGGAAAAGCATCAGCACCAAGCTCTTGCCGGCAAAGCCGCGGGTGAGCGCATACCCCGCCATGGCATTGAAGACGACGTTTGCGGCGACGCACAGAAACGAGACGATCACGCTGTTGAGGAAATAGCGCGCAAAGGGGATGTAGTACCAGACGTCGACATAATAGAAGAGGTGCGGGTTCTTCGGGATCACGCTCGGCGGATAGGCGAAGATGTTCTCGCCGGAGACGCTCGTCTTCAGCACCCAGTAGAAGGGCACGAGCATGACGAAGCTCACGCCTAAGAGCGTGAGGTGGATCGGCCAGCGCGGATAACGGTGCATCAATCGGCCTCGACGGCGCCGGCATTGCCGCCGGACAGGCGGTTCGCGCCCCAGGCCACGACGATCAGCAGGACGAAGAAGAACACCGTCACGGCAGCGGCGTAGTCGAACTTCGTCTGCACGAAGCTGAGCTTGTAGATGTACGTCACGAGGAGCTCGGTCGCACGGGCCGGGCCGCCGCCGGTCATCACATAGACGAGGTCGAAGCTCGTGAAGGAATTGAGCATTCCGATCACGAAGCAGAGGAACAGCGATGGCTTCAGCAGCGGCAGCGTGATGCGACGGAATCGATGGCGAGCGGCGGCGCCGTCGATGGCGGCGGCTTCGTAGAGGTTCTGCGGAATGTTTTGCAGGCCGGTCAGGAGGATGATCATGTAGAAGCCGAGCATCTGCCAGATGTTCGCGGCGATCACCGACGGCAGCGCCCAGGTGAAGGAGTTGAGAAATGGAATGGGCCGGTCGACGAGCCCAGCCTCCCTGGCGACGTAGTTGATGAGGCCGACGCGCTCGTCGAACATCCACCGCCAGATGATCGCGACGGCGACCGTCATCAGCGGGTAGGAGATGAAGATGATGGTGCGGTAGACGTCGCGGCCGCGAATGTCGGCATTGACGAGGAGCGCGAGGCCGAGCGCCATCGCGATCGCGAGAGGCGCGCTCGCCATAAAGATCAGCGTGTTCCAGCACGCGGTCCAGAACACCTCGTCATGAAAGAACATCTCCTCGTAATGGTCGAGCCCGGCCCAGCGCGCCGGCCGCATCGGCGACCAGTCCTGGAACGACAGCACGAAGTTCCAGCCGAGCGGGATGACGCGGTAGATGAGGAAGATCGCAAGCGAGGGCAGGAGGAAGCACCAGACGAGCATCGTCTGGCGCACACGCTTGCGCGCGAGAAGGCGAGGGCGGCCGGGAGCTTCCGGATGGGTGGCAGCCGCGCTCATCCGCAGCTTCCGTCGTTGTCATCGCCGGCCTCGAGCCGGCGATCCCGATCCAAACGGCCCGCTCTTCCGGTCGAGATGGCCGGGCCAAGCCCGGCGATGACCAGGAGAGAGGTGCTCATCCCCTCCGGCTCAGAAGGCGGTTGACCACCCGCTCCGCGTCGGCGAGCGCGGTCTTCGCGTCCTTGCGGCCGAGCACCGCGTTCTGGATCTCGGGGTAGAAGGCGTCCTTCAGCTGCGCGTCGAAAGGCAGCGGCCAGTTGCCGGTCATCTTGTCGGTATGCTCGAGCTGCGTCTCGAGCACCCGTGCGGTGAGCGGATCGTCCTTGCGCAGGCGCTCGAGCCCGGCCTGGTCGGAGGCCGTATTCCCGGTGAGGACGTTGCGGCGGCGGATGAACTCGCCCGTCCACTTGTCCGAGGTCATGTGCTTCAGGAGCGCGAAAGCGAGTTCCGGGTTCTTTGATCCCTTCGAGACGCCGAGCCCATGGCTGTTCGGCGTCGACCAGCCGCCGGGCATCTGCGCGACGCCGAGGGTGTCGGCGTTCACCCATGGCCCCTGACCCTTGAAGAAGAAGAATGCCGGCGAATGGGCGTGGTGCATGCCGACCGTGCCCGAGGCGAAGGCGCCGTTCGGCTCGACCCAACGGCCGGTCCAGGAGATCTTGTTGATGGCGCCGCTCTCCGTGCCCTTCGCGAGCTTGTCCAGCACCTCGATCGCCTTCGGCGTGTTGAAGGCGGCCTTCTTGCCGTCCGCCGAGAGGAGCTCGACGCCCTCCATCTTGAAGAAGGGCCAGTACAGCCAGTCGAAGTTGAGGGTCAGAAGGCCGGTCTTCTCGCCTTTCGCCATGGCTCGGGCGTGCGACATGATCTCGTCGAAGCTCTTCGGCGGCTCGGCGAGGCCGGCCTCCTTGAACATGGTCTTGTTGTAGAAGAGCAGCGTCTTGGTGATGTAGAAGGGGAGCATGAAATTCCTCCCCTCGTAGGCCCAGTTCCTGAGGTAGTCGGCGTTGAAGCGCTTGGCGACCTCGGCGTCCTGCTGAACGTATGGCGTAAGGTCGAGGAGGGCGCCGTTCGCGGCATATTCGACCCAAAGCGCCCCTTGCGTGTTGATGACGTCCGGGGGCGTGCGGGCGACGAGTTGCGTCTGGTAGAAGACCGGCACCTCCGGTCCCTTCTTGTCGAGCCACTCGATTTCGACGCCGGGGTTGTTCTTCTGGAACTCGGCGAACTCCTCCTTGAAGAGCGCCTCCTGGTCGGCGATGTTCCAGGTCAGGATCGACAGTTTCTTGTTCGATTGCGCCCTCAGATAGGCCGGCATCGAAAGGGCGGCGCCCGCGGCGAGCGTGCCTCCCAGAACCGTTCTGCGCTTCATGGCCGTCTCTCCCTCGCGCGCCCTGCGCCGACGATGCGCCGGGTCTCGCGCCCGGCTCTCCTCCGAGCTTGCACGACAAGGCGCCGCGAGGCCAGCGGCCCGCTGGACTATCGCAGCTTCCGCACCCTGGATGTTGATGTCCAGATCCAGGTCGGCGGGCCTGGAAAACCTCGAAGCGCTGCGCGATGGCTGCGCCGCCGGGCAGGCCGGGCGCTCAATCGACCAGCCGGTTGCCGTAGCGGACCGGCGGGCGGTAGCAGACGCGCTCCGGATTGCGCCAGTCGCCGGCCTCGATGTAGCGGGCGAAGTCCTCGGGATCGACCTCCCAGCCGCCCGGCCCGCGCACATGCGGCGAGCGGCGCAGGCGCTCGTATTTCGGATTCGGGCCGTAGAACAGCTCGAGCACCGTGACGCCTTTGGCCAAGTGCTCGGGGAGCGGCTCCGCATCGGCGCCGTCCGCCTCGCCGGCGTCGGCCGGGAGTCCGGCCTCCTTCATGACGTCCTCCAAGCCGCCCGGCGCGAACATCAAGAACCGGTATTCCTCGCGGTAATGGCCGAAGCAGGGCGGCAGGTAGAAGCGCCCGCGCTCGCAACCGTCATGGCCGGGCTCGGCCCGGCCATCCACGCCTTTGCCGCTCTTCAGGGCGGGCGACTCCGCGATGCCGTAAGCGCGGCTTTGCCGCGCGGCGCGCCTATAGCGCGCGAGTCGTGGATGGCCAGCCTAAGGCCGGCCATGACGAGTGACGTCCCGGGGGCCCGCCGACGCTCATCCAGGTCGGCTCGGCCGAACGCCTGCTCGCCGACGCCACGCGCGCCGATGTCGCTGTGACGACAGTAGTGGCCAGCCGGCGGTTGCGCTCTCCTCATTTCATCTGAAAGATGGCGACAATCCACGTCACGAAGGTGGCTATGCCCGGCTTCACTCCGCCTCAATTCCTTAGAGCTCTGCTGAACAGGGCGTACTTCCCGACAGAGCTACCTCCGGTAGTCACCGCTAAATACTTTTCCGAGTTTTGTCGCGATAACTATGCTTCATTGAGAACCGACCTAGGAAATTTTTTGCGCCTCTCGACTGAGTATGCAACCTTCACGGCCCCACGTGGGCGCTTAGCGAGCCGACGACAACTCGCGGTCACACACCCATTGTCGCAGCTCGGGCTCAGCTTGGCGATCACTCAAAATCGGGGGAGGATAAGGCAGATAATTTCTAGCAAACCCCATTCTGTCTACTCTCCTGACGAAAATCCGTCGGAAGGACGGGCGTTCGCAGGCCTCGATTTTCGCAGGCGGGAGATCGAGGCTGCACGCATCGGCTCCCAATGCGAATTTGTGTTGAGAGCAGACATATCTCGCTTTTTCTACACAGCGTACACGCACTCGTTCCAGTGGGCCGTACTTGGAAAGGCTCGGGCGAAGGAGATGTTCGCAACCAACCGAGCGGCCCTTCGAGATCATTGGTCAGCGTCGATCGATATGGCTTTGCAATCTTGCCAGTCTCGCGAGACGTTCGGAATCCCGGTTGGACCGGACACGTCGCGGGTAGTCGCTGAAATCTTGTTGGCCGGTGGCGAGAACGAATCACGGTTGGCACAGGTTCTCGCGGGCCGACCTATGGTGCGCGTAGTCGACGATTATCTCATCGGCTTTGATACTGAGCAGGCTGCTCGCACGGCGCTAGCACGCCTTCGTGAAGCACTGTGGAGCTTTAATCTGCAGCTTAATGATCAGAAGACGGGCATATTCCGGTCGAGCACCGTTCATCGAGAAAAGTGGCAGCTCGATTTTGACTATATAAAACTCGCGGCGCGCAATATCGAACAACAGCGCAGGGATATAGATCATTTGAACGAACTGGCTCTTTACCACTGTAATGCAACGAACAGCGAACGTCCAGCGATTTGGGCTTGTCGAAGGATCGCAGAGCTTCGCTACGATAATCGAAACCTCGGACTTATTCTGGATGTTCTTTTCCGTCTCTCTCGCGATTTTCCATCGTGTGTTTCACATGTGGTTGAATTCTTGATCAACAATCAAGCTCGGTGCGGGCACCCAGAGCACATCCCGCGTGTTACGTCGTGGCTTATGCATATGATCAGCTCGCACATCCAGCAATTCCACGACGCTGAGGCGGCTTGGTGTCTGGTCGCGGCTGGTGTGTTCCAGCTTCACCTGACCGAGCGCGAGTTGCATCCCGACCAGGGGCGCCCTGGCCCCATCGTTTTCGCAATTATCGGATTGCTGACTGCGCGTGGACAGGTGAGCTTTCCGCTTTCCAGGTGGCAGTGGCGAGGGGACTTCAGGCGGGCGGGCCCCCTCTCTCAACATTGGTTGCCCTTATACGAAGCCGTCAGGCGCGGCTGGACCAAGGATGCGGCCCTGATCGCGGGAATCAGGAGCCAGAGCACTCTTTCACGCGTGCTGGACAACGGTGTCACCTTTTTGGAGGACCGCATCTTCGATGCAGCTGCTATTGATCTCAGGCGAAGAACATTCAACCGCGCGCGGGTACCCACCGCCGAACAAAGGCAAGTACCGGGTTCAAAAGGTTCCGCGACACAGGCTGTCGACGCGAGCGTGGCGAAGCTCATAACGAGCTTAGACCTTTCGTACGACTGAGTTTACTCCGCCGCCTCCCGCGGCGCGCTGCTACCCCCACGCCCGCGCCTTCCCAGCACCTCGCGCAAGAATGTTCCCGTGTGGCTCGCCTTCGCCTTCGCCACCTCCTCCGGCGTCCCCTGCGCCACGATCTCGCCGCCGCCGTCGCCGCCCTCCGGCCCCAAGTCGATCACCCAATCCGCCGTCTTGATGACTTCGAGGTTGTGCTCGATCACCACCACCGTGTTGCCCTGGTTCACGAGCTCGTGCAGCACCTCCAGCAGCTTCTTCACGTCGTGGAAGTGCAGGCCGGTGGTCGGCTCGTCGAGGATGTACAGCGTGCGGCCGGTGGCGCGCTTGGAGAGCTCCTTCGAGAGCTTGACGCGCTGCGCCTCGCCGCCGGAGAGCGTCGTCGCCTGCTGGCCGATGTGGATGTAGTCGAGGCCGACGCGGCACAGCGTTTCGAGCTTCTCGCGGATCGCCGGCACCGCCTTGAACAGGTCGCGGCCCTCCTC
>Ga0126306_10001582_pt1 | contig 12300 bp, 8 predicted proteins | sample Plot27_FD_92592 | JGI IMG/M metagenome (GOLD analysis project Ga0126306, IMG submission 92592) | Serpentine soil microbial communities from UC McLaughlin Reserve, CA, USA - Plot27 | ecosystem: Environmental > Terrestrial > Soil > Grasslands | place: USA: UC McLaughlin Reserve, Lake County...
CCGGCGGGCGCTCGGCACCCAGGACGGGCAGCCCGAGGTCCGGCTGTGGCTGCGGCCGCTCGCCCTGGCCCGCGGCTACGACGTGGCCACCGTCGAGAAGGTGTGGGAGGTGCTCAAGGCCTTCGCGTCGTTCGGGTTCTGCAAGGCGCACGCAGCCGCCTTCACACTGCCGACCTACCAGTCGGCGTGGCTCAAGGCCCACCACCCGGCGGCCTTCCTCGCCGGCGTGCTGACCCACGACCCCGGCATGTACCCCAAGCGGCTGATCCTCGACGACGCCCGCCAGTTCGGCATCGCGGTGCTGCCGCTCGACGTCAACCGCTCCGACGCGACCTATCGCGTCGAGAAGCTCGCGCCCGACCAGCAGGAACCGGAGTGGACCGGCTCGGTGGCAGGGCTCGCCGCGCCGGGCCGGTCCACTTCGGCAGAGGCAGAGGAGCCGTCGCGGCCGTGGCGGCGGGCCCGCGACTACGGCATCCGGCTCGCGCTCTCGGAGGTCAAGGGGATCTCGGAGGCCGAGGTCGCCCGCATCGTCGCGGGCCGGCCGTTCGGGTCGCTGTCCGACTTCTGGCACCGCGCGTCGGTGGCCCGGCCGGTCGTCGAGCGGCTGGTGCTGACCGGTGCGTTCGACGACCTCTACGCGCTGCGCGGGCCCGACCACGTGGGATCCACCCGGCACCGGCTGACCCGGCGCGACCTGCTGCTGCAGGTGGGTGAGCTGGACCGGTGGTCACGGGCGGTGACCCGCGGTGCCGGGCGGTCCCGATCACGACGTACGTCGCGAGGCGCGACCGCCGGAGCCGCCGGCACCACCGGACCCGCCGGCACCACCGGAGCCGCCGGCACCACCGGGACCGGAGCCGCCGGGGCCGGGTCGGCCGCGGTCGCGGCGGTCTCCGCGCCGGTCGGCGGGGTGCTGCGCGCCGCCGTGCCCTCGGGTGCGGCCCGCGACCTGTCGCGCGCCACCGCCCGCGGCGAGGCGCTCACGATGGTCGAGCACCCCGAGGCCGAGCACCCGGGGATGGTCGTGTACCCCGGATCGGGCAGGGGGCCCGACGTGCGCGAGCTCGCGGCCCGGCAGTCGCAGGCCGCGCGGCCGGTGGAGGAGAGCTCGGTGCAGCTGGCCTTCGACCTCGGCGACGCGCCGCACTCGGTGGTGCCGAGCGGGCTGCCGGAGATGACCGGTGCCGAGCGGGTGCGCGCCGAGCTCGAGGTGCTCGGGCTGGACGCGAGCCGGCACGTGGTCGACTTCTACGAGCCGTTCCTCGCCGCGCTCGGGGTGACCCGGGCGCCGGACATGGTGCGCTCGCGCAGCCAGGCCGAGGTGCTGGTGGCCGGGGTCAAGGTCGCGACCCAGACCCCGCCGATCCGGTCGGGCAAGCGGGTGGTGTTCGTGACCCTCGACGACGCGCGCGGCCCGGTGGACGCGACGTTCTTCGAGGACGCGCAAGGGCCCTACGCCGCGACGCTGTTCCACTCCTGGCTGCTGGTGATCCGCGGCCACGTCCGGCGCACCGGGCCGCGCGGGGTGTCGCTGCGGGCGACCGGCTGCTGGGAGCTGACCGAGCTGCACGAGGCCTGGCGCCTCGGCGGGCTCGACGCGGTCGCCGACCTGATGGCTGCGACCAGCAGCACCGCGCCGGTCACCGACCTGTCGGTCGCCGGCGCGGCGGAGAGCCGGTCGAGCCGGCCGGTGATGGCCCGACCGCCGGCGGCCGGGCTGCCGACCGGGGCGAGCGTCGCGGTCTACGAGTCGCGCGAGGCCGGTGCCGGTGGTGCCGCCGGCGGCATGTCCTCGCCCTCGCACGTGACCCGCCGGGTGCTGGTGCACCCGAGCGGCTTCCGGCAGTCGCCCTACGCCGACATCAAGCCCCCCGGCGACGACGCGGCGGCGACCCGGCAGGCGGTGGCCCGCCAGGACGAGGCGCGCCGGGCGGCCGAGCGTGAGGGCGGGGGCCGCAGCGGGGGAAACAGCGGCGAGGCACCGCGCAAGCTCTGGCACTCCAGCCCCGGCAGCTCCGGGCGGTGACCGGCCTCCTCGGCTCGACCGGCCTCCTCGGCTTCACCGGCTTCTTCGACCTGCCCGGCGCGCGGACCGCTGCAGTCGCCCCACGGCTCAGTAGCCTGGCGCCGTGGCCTCCCTCGACGGCTCGACCTCGGCGCCCCCGGCCTTCTCGGCCGCTGCCGCCCACCTGGCGCGCTCGCCGCGCACGGCAGTCGTCTGGGGGGTCCTGCTGCGCGACGCGCTGGCCACCTACGGCCGCTCCGACGACTCGGACCACCACCCGCTGGACGTGGTCGATGTCGGCGGGGGCACCGGCGGGTTCGCCGTCCCGCTGGCCGAGGCCGGCCACCGGGTCACCGTCGTCGACCCCAGCCCCGACGCCCTGGCCTCGCTGCTGCGCCGGGCCGGCGAGACCGGCGCCGTGGTCCACGCGGTCCAGGGCGACGCCGCCGGGCTGCTCGACGTGGTGGCGCCGGGCAGCGCCGACCTGGTCCTCTGCCACGGCGTCCTCGAGCACGTCGACGAGGTCCGGCCGGCGGTCGAGTCGCTGGTGGCGGTGCTGCGTCCCGGCGGCACGCTCAGCGTCCTGGTCGCCCACCGCAACGCCGCGGTCGTCGCACGCACCGTCGCCGGCCACTACGCCGAGGCCCGGCACGCCCTGGCCGACCCGGACGGCCGGTGGGGTCCCGGCGACCCGCTGCCCCGCCGGTTCACCGAGGCCGGTCTGCTCGCGGTGCTCGGCGCGACCGGTCTCGAGGTGGGCAGCGTCCACGGCGTACGCACGCTCGCCGACCTGGCGCCGGCCGCCGAGGCCGAGGCCGACCCGGCCGAGGAGCTCGTGGAGCTCGAGCTCGCCACCGCCGGGATGCCGGAGTTCCGGGCTGTGGCCACCCAATTGCACGTGCTCGCCTCCCGGGTCTGACGAGCACCGCATGGTGCCTCCGTCGTGAGCCGCAGCCAGCAGCTGCACCGGCCCGGGCCGCCCAGCGGGCCGCCGGGCGACGACGCCGGCTGCACGGTGCTGCACGTCGACATGGACGCCTTCTACGCGTCGGTCGAGCTGATCAGCCGCCCGGAGCTGCGGGGGACGCCGGTGATCGTCGGCGGTGGGTCGCGCGGTGTGGTGCTCTCCGCGACGTACGAGGCACGGCGCTTCGGTGTGCACTCCGCGATGCCGATGACCCGGGCCCGGCGGCTGTGCCCGCAGGCGACCGTCGTCCCGCCCAGCCACGGGCTGTACTCGACGATCTCCGCGGGCGTGATGGAGATCTTCCGGTCGGTGACCCCGTTGGTCGAGCCGCTCTCGCTGGACGAGGCGTTCCTCGACGTGGGTGGTGCGGTGCGCCGGCTGGGCCGGCCGGCCGAGATCGGGCAGCTGATCCGCGACCGGGTCGCCGACGAGCAGGGCATCACCTGCTCGGTCGGCGTGGCCAGCACGAAGTTCGTCGCCAAGCTGGCGTCCACCCGGGCCAAGCCGGACGGGATGATCGTGGTGCCGGCGGCCGACGTGGTCGCGTTCCTGCACCCGCTGCCGGTGGGCGCCCTGTGGGGAGTGGGGGAGAAGACCGAGCTGGCCCTGACCCGGCTCGGTCTGCGCACGGTCGGCGACATCGCCCACACCCCGAGGTCGACCCTGGTGCGGGCACTCGGCCAGGCGACCGGCTCGCACCTGCACGCGCTGTCCTGGGGTCGCGACGAGCGGACCGTCGTGCCGCACGAGCCGGACAAGAGCATCGGCGCCGAGGAGACCTTCGCCCGCGACGTGGACGACCCCGAGGTCGTGCTGCGCGAGCTGCTGCGGCTGAGCGAGAAGACCGCGGCCCGGCTGCGCTCGGGCGGCATGGCCGGCCGGACGGTCAGCCTCAAGGTGCGGTTCGCCGACTTCACGACGATCACCCGGTCCCGGACCCTGCCCGAGGCGACCGACGTGGCAGCCGTCGTCTACGGCACCGCCCGCGGCCTGTTCGAGGCGCTCGGGCTCGACCGGGCTCGGCTGCGGCTGGTCGGCGTGCGGGTCGAGCAGCTGGTCCGTTCCGAGACGGCGCCGCACCAGCTGCTCCTGGGGGAGCGCAGCCGGGGTCGCCGCGAGGCCGAGCAGGCCGCCGACCGGGCCGCCCTGCGGTTCGGGTCCGGCGCCGTACGCCCGGCGAGCCTGGTCCCGGACCGGACGGAACGGACAGACCGCCCCGACGACGCCCCACCCGGAGCGAGCGGGAGGCAACCTTCGGGGCCACCCGGACGTTCTCCTGGATGAGGCATCCGAACCACCCCTGGCAGAGGAAGTCCGCACCAGGTTGTGCAGTCGGGTTTCCCCGAGCCCATCCGGCGCATATCCTGAGTGCACGACGGAGCCGCGGCCGCACCCCGAAAGGTGGCGGCCCTGGTCATGAGGAGGAGCCCGTGCCGCTCTCCGAGCACGAGCAGCGACTGCTCGAGCAGATGGAGCGCGCCCTCTATGCCGAGGACCCCAAGTTCGCGTCCTCGCTGCGCGGCAAGGACCCGCGGAGCAACTTCCGTCGCCGCATCCTGCTCGCCGCCGTCGGCTTCATCGTCGGCGTCGTCCTGCTGATGACCGGGCTGGTCGCGCAGGTGATCGTGGTCAGCATCCTCGGCTTCCTGGCGATGCTGGCCAGCGCGCTCTTCGCGGTCACCAGCTACCGCGCCGTCACGACCGCCAACCAGCTCGGTGTCGTCGACGGCACCGGCGTGCGCAAGCCGCGCACCACCACGCGCCGCAGCCGGGGCGCCTCCGCCTCGTCCGGCGGCTTCATGCAGCGCATCGAGGACCGATGGAACCGGCGCCGCGACGGGGGCCGCTGACCCGTCCGCGCTGACGACGTACTCCGGCTGACGACTTCCGTCCGGGCTGGACCGGCCGGCATCTCACGGCATCCCGCGGAGCCTGCCTCCTCGGCTGCCCGTCCGCCGGCCGGGTCGGACCCGGACCGCGGCAGATGCACCCGGGCCGCGCCGAATTGGCCTCGCTCCGGGTAAATCGATCACGCGAGCGTGATCGTTTCCGGCTGGGTGGGTCAGGTCCGGCGCAGGTGCAGCCGGGTGGTGACCGCGGCCACGGCGTTGTCGACGGCGTCCAGCGCGTCGGCCAGTCGCTCGGACAGCGCGGTGGCGACCGCCCGGGTGGAGCGCGGCAGCAGGCGGGCCCGCCAGCGTCCCCACCGGCCGGCGGTCTCCCCCATGGCCGCCCGGATGGTGTCGACATCGACGCGTACGTCGCCCACCGACTCCGGGGTGACCGGCGCGTAGCGGGTGCGCTCGGTGACGTCGGCCAGCCGCGTCCCGGCCTCGGCCGCCTCGCCGGTGAGGCCCCGGTCGGCCACCAGCCGGGCGATGCCCTTGCGGGGCGAGTCGCTCGGCCGCCAGGTGTAACCGTGGTCGACCAGCGTGTCCTGCAGGTCGGCCCAGGCGGCCCGGGCCTGCTCGACCGGGGTGCGCGCCCCCGCCCACCGGCGACGACGTACGAGCAAGCGGGTCACCGACGGGACGAGCAGCAGGAGCAGCAGGCCCAGCGCGATGACAAGCGGGATCACCGGGATCCGCACCGGGCCGGCGCCGATGCCGCCGGCACCGCCGCCGGACTGGCTGTCGTCGAAGCCCGGGATGTCGGTGCGCTCACGGTTGCGCAGGCTGTCCGGCGCGTCGCCGTTGGGTGACGCGGTGGCGCTGCTGCTGGGCGTCGAGCCGGGCGTCGTCGCGCCCGCGCCGCCGCGCGCCCACGGCGGCGGGCTGCCGGTGCGGGTCGCGGGCGTCGGCTCGAAGGCCACCCAGCCGACGCCGTCGAAGTAGAGCTCCGGCCAGGCGTGGGCGTCCTTCAGGCCGACGTTGCGGTTGCCCTGCCCGTCGGCGGTGCCCGAGGTGAACCCCACGGCGACCCGGGCCGGGATGCCGAGGATGCGCGCCATGACGGCCATCGTCGAGGCGAAGTGCACGCAGTAGCCCTGGCGGGTCTGCAGGAACGCGGCGATGGCCTGCGAGCCGTTGGCGTCACCCACCGTGTCGGCGACGTCCTCGGAGTAGGTGAAGATGCCGGGGTCGCGCAGCCAGTCCTGGATCGCCAGCGCCTGGTCGTATCCGTTGGTCCGGTCGCCGACGATCTCCTGCGTCTGGAGCACGACGTCGCCCGGCACGTCGGCCGGCAGGTCGAGGAACCTGTTGAGCGACGTCGGGTAGCCGTCCTCCGCGGCGAGCCGCAGCTCCTCGGCGGTCGGTTCCACGTCGAGCGCCCGCACGGTGTAGGAGATGTCGCGGGTCGAGGCGTTCTCGCCGAAGACGTTGAACGTCACCGGGTCGTAGAGCCACGTCCCGTCGATCGACACCCGCCGCGACGGGTAAGGCAGCGGCAGCCACTCCTGGTCCAGGTCGTCGATCTGGACGCGGTAGGTGCGCTGGGTGCGCTCCACCGTGCTGCCGAGACCGGGCGGCGTCTGCAGCCCGTCCTCGACGTTGTCGTCGTCGCGGGAGACGTGCAGCTCGCTGGGCCGCCACTGCTTGCCGGTGAACTGGTCGAGCCCGACGAGTCGCAGGTACGTCGGCTTGCCGCGGTAGCGGATGACCAGCTGGTCGTCCTGGCGACGCAGGTTGCGGCCGAGGTCGATGATCGGGTTGACGACGGCGACCTCCTGGCCGCCGCCGCTGCCCGGGCCGAACCCGCCTGACCCGAAGCCCCACCCGCTGGCGTCGACGTCGGGCAGCACGGCAGGCACGACGAGAGCGAGCCCGAGAGCCGTCGCTCCGACCCGGCGGCCGACCTGGCCGAGCGGCGCCGTCTCGACGTCGGGCCGGTAGTTGGCGCGCTCGGCGGTGTAGCGCATCGGCCGGCCCCAACGGCTGACCCGCTCGCGCGACTCGGCCAGCAGCAGGGCGAGGAAGCCGATGGCTCCGATGGCGAACGCCACCCAGCTGACGCCGTCGGGTGCTATCGCGGTGGGCACCGTCTGCAGCACCAGCAGCGGGATCCCGGCGAGGGCGGCGCGCCGCATGGTGACGGCGAACAGGTCGACCAGCACCGCGACCAGGCCGACCCCGGCGACGGTGAGCATCTCGACCCCGACGGAGACCCCGATCGGCGCGGCGTAGCGCTCGATGTCGGCCCGGCCGCGCGACGCGAGGTCACCAAGGCGGTCCAGGGAGCCCACGCTGGGCACGATGCCGAAGTAGGCCTCGCTGTGGCCATAGCGGACGAGGAGGAAGAGCAGGAGCGCGACCAGTCCCCCCAGGGGGACGGCGGTGCGCGACAGGGACAGCCGTCGGGCGCCCTCGCAGCCCGCGGTCACGACGACGATCGCGGCCAGCGTCGGCCAGAACCAGACGCCCTTGAGGAAGAGGCTGCCCAGCGCGATGGACGACGTCGCGGTGGCGAGCGCGGCGAAGACCGGCAGCCGCAGGGAGCCGGCCCTCACGAGCCCACCCCCGCGACCCGCGCGTCGGGGGACTCGGCCACCTTGCCCGCCGTGTTGGCCGGGTCGAGCGGGTCGGGCACGCGGTGCCGCGACGCGTCACGCCACAGCTCGGGCAGGCTGTCGCCGGCCCGGGCCGGCAGCACCCGCCAGCCCGCCGCCCGCAACAGGCTCGCCGACCCGCCGGCGGCGCCGGTTGCCGGGCCGCCGCGACGGCTGGGCGACCCCCACGACTGCGCGTCCAGCAGCACCGCCACCGCCGAGGTGCTGCCGTGGCGCAGCCGGGACAGCAGGCGCGCCTCCTCGGGCGCCAGGGAGCCGAGCACGGCCACCAGCAGGCCGTCGCCACCGCCGCGGCGCAGGCTGGCACCGGCGTCGCGCAGGGACGCGTTGGACGAGGTGTCGATGACCGCGAGCGAGTCGAGGATCGCGCCCTCGACATCGGCGCCGCGGCCGTCGATGGCGAGCTCTCCGCCGCCGACCTGGGCGCCGGTGTCGGTGACCAGCCGCACGAAGTAGCCGTGCTGCACCAGGTGGATCGCGACCGACGCCGCCGCGGAGACCGCCCACTCGAAGGACGAGCCGGGGCCTTCGCCGCCGTGGGCCGTGCCGCGGGTGTCGAGCAGCACCGTGCAGCGGGCCTGCCACGGCTGCTCCTCGCGGCGGACCATCAGCTGGCCGAGCCGCGCGGTGGAGCGCCAGTGCACCCGGCGCAGGTCGTCGCCCTGGCGGTACTCACGGGTGCCGGCGTCGTCCTCGCCGGCGCTGGCCAGCGACCGGGACCGGCTCTCGCCGCTGCCGGTCCACTCGCCGGTGAGCGGCACCAGGGGCAGCTCCTGCACCGGCGGCGTGACCACGAGGGTGTCGCGGCTGGAGAAGGAGCGGGTCAGCTCGCACATGCCGAACGGGTCGGTGAGCCGGATCGACAGCGGGCCGAGCTGGTAGCGGCCCCGGACGTCGCTGCGCACGGTGTAGGTCACCTCGCGGCGACCCCGGGGTTCCACCCGGTCGAGCACGAAGCGCGGGCGGGACCCGAGGACGTACGGCACCCGGTCCTCGACCAGCAGCAGGCCGGTAGGCAGCCGGGAGATGTTGTCCAGCCGCAGGGTGACCGCGCTCTCCTGGCCGGCCGCGGTGCGCGGCGACCACAGCCGCCGCCCCGAGGACAGCCGGTAGCGCGTGCGCGACACGACGAGTGCGCTCACCACCGGCAGCGCCAGCAGCAGCACCGCGATCCGCAGCAGGTCGTCGGCGGCCGATGCCGCGGCGGCGACCAGGACGGCGATCCCCGCGGCGACAAAGGAGCGGCCGCGGGTGGTGAGGCCTTGGAAGGCGTCCCGCACCGGGTCCTCCTCCTACTCGCTGTCCCGTCGGCGCGAGTCGTCGGGCACGGGCACCTGGCCGACGAGGTCGCTGACGATGTCCTCGGTGGTGCGCCGGCCGATCTGCGCCTCGGCGGTCGGCAGCAGCCGGTGCGCCAGCACCGCCACCGCCAGGCCCTGCACGTCGTCGGGCAGCACGTAGTCGCGGTCGTCGAGGGCGGCGACGGCGCGGGCCGCCCGCACCAGGTGCAGCGTGGCGCGCGGCGAGGCGCCGAGCCGCAGCTCGCTGGAGCGCCGGGTGGCGAGCACGAGGTCCACGGCGTAGCGCCGGACCTGGTCGGAGACGTGGATGCCGCGGACGATCTCGATCAGCCGGGCGATCTCGGTGGCGTCGGCGACCGGCGTGAGGTCGTCGAGCGGCGAAGTCTTGCCGTGCGTCTCGAGCATCCGCAGCTCGGCCTGCTCGTTGGGGTAGCCCATCGAGATCCGTGCCATGAAGCGGTCGCGCTGCGCCTCAGGCAGGGGATAGGTGCCCTCCATCTCGATCGGGTTCTGGGTCGCGAGGACCATGAACGGCACGGCGAGCTCGTAGGTGATGCCGTCGACGGTGACCTGCCGCTCCTCCATGCACTCCAGCAGCGCGGACTGGGTCTTGGGCGAGGCGCGGTTGATCTCGTCGCCGACCACGATGTTGGCGAAGATCGCGCCCGGCTTGAACTCGAACTCGCGCTGCTCCTGGTTGTAGATCGAGACGCCGGTGATGTCGCTCGGCAGCAGGTCGGGGGTGAACTGGACGCGGCGCACCGACGAGTCGACCGAGCGCGCGAGCGCCTTGGCCAGCATGGTCTTGCCGACGCCCGGGACGTCCTCGATCAGGAGGTGGCCCTCGGCCAGCATCACGGTGATCGCGAGGCGCACCGTGTCGCGCTTGCCCTCGATGACGCCCTCGATGGCGCGCCGCATCTGGGTCGTGGTGTCGGATAGCGAGGCGAGCTGCGACCTGTCGGCTCTCGCGGGCGCTGCGGTTCCCCCCGAGCGCTCGGTGGTCTCACCTAAGGTCAACGGTCCTCCTCGTGCCGGTGCGCCGGAGCGCGAGTCTGTCATCGCTGCCCGTCTCCCGGGACTCGACCGGATAACGATTCGTGCACGTCAGGCCCGTCGATCGCCGGCTCGTCGCGGTGCGCCCTGGTGGTGAGCACCAGTGCCGCCACCGCGGCGGCCAGGCCCCCCAGGACCAGTCCCACCGAGGGTACGACCGTTTGTGCCGCCGTGGCGGCGACCAGCGCAGATGCCCCCACGGCGGCTGCTGCCACGCCGAGCCGCGAGGCCGCCGGCCCCCGCAGGACGACCAGCGGGGTGGTCGCCCCCAGGCGCCGGCCGAGGGGGGTCTCGGTGCGCTCGAGGGCCGCCAGCGTCGCGAGCAGCAGCACGCCCGCGGCGACGACCTGCACCGGCCGCAGGTCCGACGCGTCGAGGGCCGCCGCCAGCAGGACGGACGAGGTGGTCAGGGCCACCGCCAGGGTGCCCAGCGCGCGCAGCCGGGTCACCGCGGCCCCGACCGCCAGCGCGACCGCGGCACCGCCCGCCGTGAGCACCGGCCGGCGCAGGTCCGGCACGGCGGCCACCGCGACCCCGGCCGAGACCGTCGCGACGACGGTCAGCCGGTCGATGACGTCGCGGACCACGGCCCGTGAGGGCAGCGGGCTCATGTCCGCACCCGCGGCTCGCCGGCCCGCATGGCGTGCTTCAGGGCGCCGGTCAGGTCGCCCTCGCCGTCCCACTCGAGCACCGGCACACCGAGCCCGGCCAGCTCGCCGACCAGGGCCTCGCGGTGCATCCGCCAGGTGCGCAGCGCGAGCTCGTCGCGGGCGCGCTCGCGGCGCCGCCGGCGCAGGGTCGGCTCGTTGGTCAGCACGTCGACGACCAGCGGCGCGAAGCCACGGTCCAGCAGCAGCCGTACGGCGGCGAGCGGCCGGTCGTCGAGCAGCGGCGTGACCACGCAGACGAAGGCCCGGCCCGGCAGCATGCTGCGCGGCAGGTCGGCCAGGCCGAAGCCGACGTCGCCCGCGTCGCGCTCGGTGGCGTCCGGCCGCATCGACATCAGCGCGTCGCTGACCCGGTAGAGCTGGCGCGGGCCGGTCGCCGGGGTGAGCCACCTCAGTGGGCCGCCGAAGGTCACCAGCCCGACCCGGTCGTGCGCGCGCAGGTAGCTCTGGGCCAGCCCGGTGGCTGCCCGCACCGTGAGGTCGAGGGTGGACGACCCGGGAGGCCCGGCGTCGGTCGAGGTGTCCAGCACGAGCACCAGGTCGAAGGCGCGCTCGGCGGCGTACTGCCGGACGAAGAGGTCGCCGTGCCGGGCCGAGGTTCGCCAGTCGACGTCGCGTCGGCGGTCACCGGGCTGGTAGGGCCGCACACCGGCGAACTCCACCCCGGAGCCCACTGCCCGGCTGGCGTGCTCGCCCAGCGGTGCCGCCAGCTCGCGCGGCGCGACCGCCCGGGCGAGGGCGGCCGCGGCCGGGAACACCACGACGTCGCCGACCTCGAGGACCAGCGGAGCGACGTACAGCCCGCCGCCGGCGACCACCCGCACCCGCAGGGGGCCGACCCGGTGCCGGCCCCACCGGGTGGGCACCACGGTCCACCCCGAGGCCCGCCCGCCGTCGGGCTCGAGCGGAACCGCCGTGGTGCGGCCGGGCAGGTCGACCTCTGCCTCGACCCGGTCGACGGCGCGGTCGGGCAGCTCGACGTGCACGGTCAGCCGCAGCTGGTCGCCCTCGACGCAGCGCACCGGGTCGAGGGCGACGCTGACGGTGAGCGCGGTCGGGAGGGCCCGCCGTGGCCGCGCCGCGAGCAGCACCAGCGGCACCGCAGCCAGGGCCAGCAGCTCGCCGTGTGCCGTGACGACCGCACCGAGGACGGTCAGCGCCGCGACGAGGGCGAGCCGGCGCAGCCGTGCCGTCGCGGTGAACCGCAGGGCGAGCGTCGTGCTGGTCACCGGGGAGCCGGCACCGACGCGAGGACCTCGGTGACGACGTCGGCTCCGGTCACCCGGCGCACCCACAGCTCGGGCCGCAGGCTCAGCCGGTGGGAGAGCGCGCCGACGGCGACCGCCTTGACGTCCTCGGGCGTCACGAAGTCGCGGCCGTCGAGCACCGCCTGCCCGCGGGCCAGGGCGACCAGCGCGAGCCCGCCGCGCGGGCTGGCCCCGACGGTCACCTGGGGGTGCGCCCGGGTCGCGTCGACCAGCGCGACGACGTAGGCCAGGATCGGCGTCTCCACCGTCACCAGATCCAGGCTCGCCCGCATCGCCAGGACCGTCCGGTCGTCGACCACCGGCCGCAGGGTCGGCGGGGTCCAGGCCTCCTCGACCCTTCGGCGCAGCAGCTCCTGCTCGTCCGCGACGTCGAGGTAGCCCAGCGACACCCGCAGCAGGAAGCGGTCGAGCTGGGCCTCCGGCAGGGCGTACGTCCCCTCGTACTCGATCGGGTTGTCCGTCGCGAGCACCACGAAGGGCCGGGGCAGCGGCCGGGTCTCGCCGTCGCTGGACACCTGCTCCTCG
>Ga0126306_10001583_pt1 | contig 12299 bp, 11 predicted proteins | sample Plot27_FD_92592 | JGI IMG/M metagenome (GOLD analysis project Ga0126306, IMG submission 92592) | Serpentine soil microbial communities from UC McLaughlin Reserve, CA, USA - Plot27 | ecosystem: Environmental > Terrestrial > Soil > Grasslands | place: USA: UC McLaughlin Reserve, Lake County...
CTACGCCCGCCTGCACAACCTGTACCTGGACCCCAAGGAGTCACGCTCGTACATGGTCCGCAAGCTGGCCTACCAGGAGGCCTTCGCCCACGGCATCCGGGGCCACCTGGTCACGTACGCGACCTACCCGCCGAAGCAGGTCGTCGGCCTGGGCTGAGGTCGCCGTGGAGCGGTGGGGGTGGTATGGGGTGGCCCCTGGGGGACCACCGGCGGCGTCAGCGCCGGTCGTTCCCCCACGGGTCACCGTCGGTCGAGGTCGGCAGCTCGTCGAAGTCGAGCAGCCGGTCGAGGAGGCCGGCCACGATGACGACGGCCATCATCGTGAGCAGCCCGAACAGGATCATCTCGGCCATGTCGCCCCCCTGGGACGTGTCGAGCCCGCCCGTGGCCCGCGCCGTCGGCGGAGCGACGGCGCCGGGAGCCCCGGACTCGCCCGCCGTACCCATGGGGCGACGTCGCGAAACGTGACGAGCGAAATGCGCGCCACGCAAAGTGGCGAATAGCGGACGGGGTTCCCCCCGGGCGTAACGAGGTTGTAGCGTGCCGGACCGTGAATCCCCGACGTCCTCCGTCGGCGCTCACGCTGGGCTTGATCCTCGCTATCGCCGTGCTGGCGCCCGTCCTCGTCTATGTGATGGTGGGCGGCGTCTCCGACGACGGGGCCGACGAGCTCGCGGCGAGCGGCGGTGCCGAGCAGGGTGCCGCGTCGCTCAGCGGCGGTGCCCCCGACATCGACGGCGGGCCCGTGTCCTCGGGGACCGAGGTCACGACGACCACGACGCGGCGGACCACCACCTCCCGCGACGCCACGACGACGACCGAGCGCGTGGCCACCACCACGACCGAGGCCGCGCCGGAGGCCACCACGACGACGGCTGCGGCGACCCCGACGACCAGCGAGGCGCCGACGACGACGGCCCCGCCGTCGGAGCCGCCCGAGGCGGCGACCGCAGCCGAGCAGGTGTTCACGCTCGTCAACGAGGTCCGGGCCACCGCCGGGTGCCCCGCCCTCACGGTCGACGAGAACCTCGACGAGGCGGCGCTGCTCCACAGCACCGACATGTCGGCCCGCGACTACATGGACCACGTGACGCCGGAGGGGCAGGACCCGTCCGACCGGGCCCGGGCCGCCGGCTACACCGGCACGGGCATCGGCGAGAACATCGCCCAGGGCTACCCGGACGCCGCCGCCGTCATGGATGGCTGGATGAACTCCGAGGGCCACCGGGCCAACATCGTGAACTGCAGCTACCGGGTCATCGGCGTGGGCGTGGCGTCCGACGGCTGGTACTGGACGCAGATGTTCGGGATGTGACCGGCTTCCACACCCGGTGATCGTCCGATCGCCGGCTGTGGGATGTGTCTGGCCTTCGGGGGTTGTGGTCGCCCGATCGCGGGGCAAGAGTGGAGACATGGCGCAAACCGCGCCCTCCGACGACCTCGACCTGCCGGACGACCACCCCGGCGTGAGCGACCAGGCGTACCGCCAGCGGCGCGCCGCCATCGCCGCGGTCGGCGCCGCGCACCGGCCCGGCGACCCCATCCCCGACGTGACCTACGCGCCGGAGGAGGACGAGGTGTGGCGCACGGTGTCCGGCAAGCTCGCCGAGCGCCACCGCGCCTACGCCTGCCGGGCGTACCTCGACGGTGCGGCGGCCCTGGCGCTGCCGACCGACCGGGTCCCGCAGCTGCGGCTGGTCGACCAGCGGCTGTGGGAGCTGGCCCGGTTCCACGTCCGCCCCGTGCCGGGGCTCGTGCCCACCCGCGTCTTCTACGGCTCGCTGGCCGACCGGACGTTCCTGTCCACCCAGTACGTCCGGCACCACTCGGTCCCGCTGTACACGCCGGAGCCGGACGTCGTCCACGAGGTCATCGGGCACGCCAACATGCTGGCGAACCCCGCGTTCGCCGACCTGTACGAGGAGGCGGGGAAGGCGTCGCTGCGGGCCACGACGGAGGACGCCCTGGCCTTCTTCTCGAAGGTGTTCTGGTTCACCCTGGAGTTCGGCGTCCTGTGGGAGGACGGCGAGCTGCGGGCCTACGGCGCCGGGCTGCTCTCGTCGTACGGCGAGATCGCCGCCTTCAGGCGGGCCGAGGTCCGCCCGTGGGACCTCGCCGCCATGGGCACGCTCGACTACGACATCACCCACTACCAGCCGGTGCTCTTCGCGGCGCGGTCGTTCGCCCACATGCTCGACGCCCTCACGGTGTTCTTCGCCGCCTACGACGACGACACCCCCCGCCGCCTCCTCACCCACCCCGTCTGAGCGGGCCCGGCGCCGGCGGGGGGCGGTCGGTGTGCCGGGGAGTCAGGCGCCGAGGACCCGGCGGGCGGCGTCGGCGATGCCGGCGACCTGGGGGAGGATCACGTTCTCCAGCTCGGGGGCGTACGCCACGTGGCAGTCCTGGGCACCGACCCGGATCACCGGGGCGTCGAGGTCCCAGAACATGTTCTCCGTGACCCAGGCGGCGACCTCGCCGCCGAAGCCGCCGCGCACGTTGTCCTCGTGGACGACCAGCAGCCGTGACGTCCGCGCCACCGACTCGGCGACCATCTCCTGGTCCCAGGGGACGATCGTGCGGAGGTCGATGATCTCGATGCGGCAGTCGTCCGACTCGCCCAGCTGGGCCGCGGCCTGCCGGCAGCGCTCGACCGTGGCGCCCCAGGTGACGATCGTCAGGTCGTCGCCCCGGGTGACGTAGCGGCCCTTGCCGAACGGCACGACGTGGTCGGGGCCGGGGAACGCCTCCCGCGTGTAGGGCTGGCGCAGCAGGTGCTTGTGCTCGAGGAAGAGGACCGGGTCCTCGCAGCGGAACGCGGCCCGCAGCAGGCCGGCGGCGTCGCTGGCCCGCGACGGGAAGGCGATGAGCAGCCCGGGGACGTGGCCGAAGATCGACTCGCCCGACTGCGAGTGCCAGATGGCGCCGCCCTGCAGGTAGCCGCCGATCGGCACCCGGATCACCGTCGGGCAGGTGAAGGCCCCGGCGGAGCGCCAGCGGATCGTCGCCGCCTCGCTCTTGACCTGCTGCATGGCGGGCCAGATGTAGTCGAAGAACTGGATCTCCGGCGCCGGCTTGAGCCCGCGTACCGCCTGGCCGACGGCCCGGCCGATGATGTTCGCCTCGGCCAGCGGCGTGTTGTAGCACCGGGCCCGCCCGAACTCCCGCTGCAGCCCGTGGGTCGTGCCGAACACGCCCCCCTTGCCCTCGACGTCGGCCATGATCGCCTCGCGGGCGTCGGCCACGTCCTCGCCGAACACGCGGATGCGCTCGTCGGCCGCCATGACCTCGTGCAGCGTCCGCCGGATCGCCTCGCCCATCGCCACCAGCTCGCCGGCGCCCTCGTCACCCGCGGCGGGCGGCTCGCCGGGGTCGGCGATGTCCGGCAGCGCCACGACGTGGTCGAGCACGGTGGCCGGGTCGGGCCGCCGGGCGCCGAGGGCGCGCTTGGCCGCCGCCGCCACGTGCTCGCGGGCCTCGGCCCGGATGGCGGCCGCCTCCTCGGGCGTCACGACGTGCGCCTCGATCAGCGCCTTCTCGAACCGGGCGATCGGGTCCTTCTGGGCCTCGGTGGCCAGCTCGCCCGGCAGCCGGTACTTGGACTGCGTGTCGGCCGCCGAGTGCGAGTAGGGCCGGGTCACGGTGGCGTGGATGAGCGCCGGCCCCGTCCCCGCCCGTACCTTCGCCACGGCCTCGGCGGCGAGGCTGCGGACCGCGAAGTAGTCGGTGCCGTCGACCGTGTGGACGTGCAGCCCGGCGAAGCCGCTGACCAGCTCGGACACCGGCGCAGGCGCCTGCTCGGACGACGGGACGGAGATGGCGTAGCCGTTGTCGGCCACCACGAACAGCACGGGCAGCGCCTCGACGCAGGCGGTGTTGAGGCTCTCCCAGAACTCGCCCTCGGACGTCGCCCCCTCGCCCAGGCTCACGTAGGTCAGCTCGTCGCCGTGGGCGGGCAGGCCCAACCCGGGCCGGCGCACGATGTAGCGGCCGGCCTCGGCGCAGCCCACCGCGGGCAGGCACTGGCTGCCGGTCGGGCTCGACTGCGTGACGACGTGGGCGCCACGGTGGCCCCAGTGCGACGGCATCTGGCGTCCCCCGGACGCCGGGTCGTCCAGGGACCCGACGGCCTGGAGCAGGACCTCGTCGGCGGTCACGCCGATCCCCAGCATGAGCGCCAGGTCGCGGTAGTACGGGAAGAACCAGTCGTAGCCCGGCCGCAGCTCGTGGGCGAGCGCCAGGTACAGGGCCTCGTGGCCGGCGCCGGAGATCTGGAAGAAGACGCGGCTCTGCTTCTGCAGGGCGATCTCGCGGTCGTCGATGGCCCGCGAGGTGTGGGCGAGCATCAGGTCGCGCCGCAACTCGTCGGCCGGGTAGTGGTCGGGGCCCGGCGCGGCGTCGACCACCCGAAGGTTCGGCCTGGCCACGTAGCCGGGGAGCGCCGGTGGCGTCGGCGGTGTGTGCTGTCGTCCCATCCTCGGCTGTGACTCGGACATGTCACCTCCTTGGGGCAGGACTGCGCGATCAGTCCACTGACCCGTTGCGATCGTCGCACACCTTGTAACACCGCGCAGAGTGCTCCGACACCAAATGTCCTGCCCGCCGGGCGGGCCGCCGATCCCCGCCTACCCTGGGCCGCGTGGATGCCGACCTCGCCACCCGGGGGTACCGGCAGGCGCCGCCGCCGGCGGTGCTGGCTCCCTTCGTCAGCGCCGTGTGGACCAACACGATCCACCCCGACGACCCCCAGCTCGTCGTCCCGGACGGCAGCGCCGACCTCGTGTGGCTGGGCGACCACGGTCGCGCTTCCGGCGTCATCGTCGCCGGGCCGGACACCGGCCCCCGCTCGGTCCCGGTGGCCCGCCCCACGACCTACGCCGGCCTGCGGTTCCGTCCCGGCGTCGCGTCCGTGCTGCTGGGCGTGCCCCTGCACGCGGTGGCCGACGCCAACGTCCCGCTCGGCGAGCTGTGGGCGCCCGCTGCCGCCCGCGAGCTGGCCGAGCGGGCGGCCGCGGGGCGACCGGAGCTCGTCCTGGCCGACGCCGTGGCGGACCGGCTGGCGCGGCTCGACGGCGCCGACGCCGACGCCGGCGTCCGGGGCGCGGCCCTGGCCCGGGCGCTGCGGGCCGAGGACGGGCCGGGCGCAGTGGCGCGGGTGGCCGCATCGCTCGGCGTGTCGGAGCGCCAACTGCACCGCCGCAGCCGCGCGCTGTTCGGCTACGGGCCGAAGACGTTGCAGCGGGTGCTGCGCTTCCAGGACGCCCTCCGCCTGGCGCGGCGCCAGGTCGGCCTGGCCCGGGCGGCCGCCGAGGCCGGGTACGCAGACCAGGCCCACATGGCCCGCGAGGTGCGCACGCTGACGGGCACCACGCTCACCGACCTCCTCGCGTGACCCCGGGGGGCCGGGCCCCAGGGGGAACGGCCCGGCCCCCGGACGGCCGGCCCTGGCTGGTGCCGGCATCGCCGCAAGCCGACGCCCAGCCAGAGCCGGGCGATCCGAAGCTGCCCCAGCTACGTGCTCCACAGTACTCGGACGTCCGACCTTTTGGTACTCGACAGCAGGTTTTCCGACCGTCGGTCGTCCACCACCGGGTGCGCGCCCTACCATTCGGCGGTGACCGGTCCGCGTCCGCTGGCGTTCGACGCCATCGCCGAGGCTCGCCGGCAGTGGGAGGCCCGTCGCTGGCCCGCCGCCGCGGCGATGTCGGCCGCGACCTCGATCATGCGGGCCGCCCAGATCGTGACCGCCCGGATGGACGAGGCGCTGCGCCCGTTCGACCTCTCCTTCGCCCGCTACGAGGCACTGGTGCTGCTGTCATTCAGTCGGACCGGGGCCCTGCCGCTCGGCAAGATGGGCGACCGGCTCATGCTCCACCCGACGAGCGTCACCAACATCGTCGACCGGCTCGAGGCCCAGGGCTTCGCCACCCGCACGAAGCACCCCACCGACCGGCGCACGACCCTGGCGGAGATCACCGACGAGGGCCGCCTGGTCGCCGAGAAGGCCACCGAGGCCGTGAGCGCGGCCAACATCGGCATGGGCGCCCTCGCCCCCGACGACCTCGACGCCGTCACCGACGCCCTCCGCCCCCTCCGCATCGACTTCGGCGACTTCCCTGGCTGAACTAGGGAGCTGACCTGCGTTTTGTTCGGGGGCAGTTACCGGCGGGAACGTTGACAGTGGCCGTCGTTTGACGCACGGTCACGACGGTGAGCGGCGTGGGAGTGACGTGACCGACGGCCCGTCGGGGGCCGATTCCGGGGGGACGACCGAGCCCCCGGGTGGGCCCTCCGACGCGTCGGACGGGCCGCAGGCCGAGGACCGCGAACCGCACTTCCCCACGCTCGCCGCCCTGCTGTCGCGGGTCCTCGGCGCCGCCCGGCGGGACACGCTCGACGTCGCCGTGGAGACCTGCCTCGAGCACCTGGGCCGGTTCGCCGAGGCCGACATGGCGTTCACAATGCTCATCGACGACGACGAGCGGATGAGCCACGACTGGCGCTGGGTCCGGCCGGGCGAGTCGTACCGCGGCCCGGGCATCGGCACGCCGCTCGGGGACCTGTTCGGGTCCTCGATCGAGCTGCTACGGCTCGGCCACACGATCGTGGTCGCCGACCTGGACCGCATCGACATCTCGCCGTTCGAGCGGGCGGCGGCCCGGCTCAACGACCTGCGGGGCATCCTCATCGCGCCGGTCCGCGTCGGCACCACGCTGCTGGGGATCTGCGGGCTGCAGGTGTACCACCACCCGCGCCAGTGGGAGCCCTCGTGCGTGAACCAGGTCGAGCTGCTGTCCGGCCTGCTGGTCCAGGGGGTCACCCGCTCGCTGGACCGCGGCGCCCTGGCCCTCGCCGACGCCCGCGCCCGCCGCATCGCCGAGTTCATCCCGGAGGGGCTGGCGCTGCTCGACCGGGACGGGGTGATCCAGTGGGCGTCGCCGGTGCTGGCCCGCATGACCGGGCTCCCGGCGAGCCGGCTGGAGGGCACCGCCGCCGCCGACCTGGCCCACCCGTCCGACCGGGACGAGCTGGCCGAAGCCCTGCGGAGGGCGTCGGCCCGGACCGACCACCTCGCGGTCCGCATGCGCTCGGGCGAGGAGTGGCGCTGGTCGGAGCTGACCTGGCGCGTCGTGGCGGAGCCGGACTCGGGCGTGCCCGACGAGCTGGTCCTGACCGTGCGGGACGAGCACGAGCGCATCATCGAGTACCGCGAGCTGGCGACGCTGGCCCAGCAGGACCAACTCACCGGCGCCGCCAACCGGGCCGCCCTCGAGCGTCGGATGGGCGAGCTGGCCGGCGACGACGCCGACGTCCTGTTCCTGTTCTGCGACCTCGACGGGTTCAAGTCGGTGAACGACACGCACGGGCACCACGTCGGCGACACGGTCCTGGGGGCGGTGGCGCAGGCGATGCGGTCGGTGGTCCGGGCGGACGACCTCGTCGCCCGGGTCGGCGGCGACGAGTTCGCCATCGTCGTGTCCCCGCCGGGCGACCCGGCGCCCCTCGGCGACCGCCTGCTCACGGCCGTCCGCCTGGCCCGCGACGTGGCGGGCGGCGTGGGGGTCAGCGTGTCGATCGGCATCGCCGGGCCGGCCCGGGCGGACGACGACGGCCTGCGCCGTATGGCCGACGCCGCCATGTACGAGGCCAAGCGGCTGGGGAAGGACTGCTGGGTCCACCTCGGACCGGCCGGCGACCGCCGGGCCAGCCGGGCCGTCAGCGGCGTGGGTGACGAGCGAAGAAGGACCACATGAGGTCGTTGGCCGACACGGGCGACGGCTCGCCCAGCTCGTCGATCGCCTCGGCCAGCGGGGCATAGGCGGGGTCCTCGCGGGCGCCCGGCCAGTGGTGCCCGCCGCCGTCGACGACGTAGAGCTCGACGGCCACGCCGTTCGGGCAGTCGTAGGCCACCAGCGAGACGTCGCCCTCCACCGGCACGGCCGGGCCCGGGTCGCCGTCGCAGCCGTCCCGCTCGGCCCACACGGCCATGATCTCGGGGACGGACAGGTCGCTGCGGCGGACGATGTCGCCGATCGTCCGCCCGTCCGGCGCCGGCAGGTCGGCGACGCCGGGGCCGAGCCCGCCGTCGAAGCGGACCACCCGGTCGTCCGTCCCGTGGAACGCCACGATCGGGACCCGCCGGCCGGACGGGCACGACTCGGACGCCGGCACCCCCACCGGGATGACCGCCGACACGCCCGCCACCGCCCCCACAGCGGCGACGCGGTCGCCGGCCACGCAGGCCAGCGTGGAGGCGAGCATGGCGCCGTTGGACAGGCCGGCGGCGTAGACCCGGTTCCGGTCGAGGCACAGGTCCGCCTCGGCCCGGTCGAGCAGGCGTCCGAAGAAGGCGATGTCGGCGGACCCGGGCAGGGCGTCCCAGGCGGCCGGGTCGCCCCGCCCCTGCGGGGTCAGGGTGACGAAGCCCTCCGCCTCGCCGGTGGCGCCCAGCCCCGTGTAGTCGGCCTGGGCCAGGGCGTTCCCGGCGAAGCCGTGCAGGTCGACGACGAGGGGGAGCGGCGTCGTCCCGTCGTGGGCGGACGGGACCTCGCGGACGTAGGTGCGGCCCTCGCGGCCGTCGCCCTCGTCAAGTTGCAGGAGCTCGGCCCCCGCCGACACGCCGGTCGGCCGGCCACAGCCGGCGGACGGGTCGGCCGGGACCGGGCCGGCCGCGACCGGCCCGGGCTCGTCGTCGTCCGTCAGCCGGCGGGCCGCCACCACGGCCACGACCACGAGCACAGCGACGACGGGGAACAGGACCAGGCGTCTGGGCAGCGGCTTCGCCGGTGGCGCCGGAGGCGGCGGCACGTCCGGTCGGGGCGGCCCGCCGTCCTCGAACATCGGGGAAGCCTTGCACGCACCCCACGGAAGGTTGACACGGCGGCTGTAGTTAGGCTTACCTAACGGCACAGCCCAGCGCCCCCGGAGGGACCCAGGTGAGCCACGACCACGACGACACCAGCGCCGACGTGACCTCCCCCTGGCCGCACGGATGCCCGGTCCGCTGGCTCGCCGACGACGTCGGCCGCTTCCTCGCCGACGACGGCGCCGACGACGGCATGGTCGACCGGGCCGGCCGCGAGGCCCTGGGGCGCGCCGCCGACGAGGTCGACACCCTGCTCCACAGCGCCTTCGCCGCCCACGAGGTCGTGGCCACCGAACTGCGGTTCGCCGGCACCCTCCGGGGCTTCCGGCGCACCGTGTTCGCCCTGCCACCGACCCCAGCGGCCCTCCTGCTGCTGTGCGTGCGCCTGTGCGAGCCCGGCGACGACGTGACCGTCATGCAGCACACGGCCGGCCACGGCACGACCACCCGGTCGGAGGCGTGGCCCTTCGGCATGGCCGCCGCCGAGCGGATGACCCGCCCGCCGGCCCGCGACACGATCCCGCTGCCCGCCGGCCTCGGCGCCGACGACTAGCGCGGCGACCCGCCGCGGCGACCCGCGATCGGGTCGCCGCCCGACGACGGCGACCGTCGGGCGGCGGCCTGGGCCCTGCTCCCGGCGGGAGACGGCCCGAATCAGACGAGGTGCGGTGCGGCCCCCGAACAGGGCCGCACCGCACGGTGCCGACACCGTCGGGCGAGTGGTGGGCCCACGCGGGACTAGGTTTGTCCCGCCCGTGCCGGTCGACCGACGATCTGGTACCCCCGACGCGGGCCCGGGGGCGGCCTGATTGCTACGCCCGGTACACATACCACCTCTCTGGGTGAGCTACACATCGATGCGGTGACTGTTTCGTGACGATTGCCCGACGACCAGATACCGAGGAGCCGCTGCCCGTCCGCTGGCTCGGCGTCGCCGTGGCGGTGGTGGGTGCCCTGGCCCTGCTCGGCGTCGTGGTGGCCTGGCCCCGGGGCGAGGCACCGGACCTCGGCGTCCAGCCCACGACCTACGTCGACGCCACGGTCACCGGCGTCGAGGACGGCACGTGCCAGGAGATCGAGGTCGACGCCCTCGGCGACTGCCGGATCGTGTCGGTCCGCCTGACCTCGGGCGACGAGTCCGGGACCGAGGCGGCGTTCCGCGTCCTCGCCACGCAGTTCGAGGTGCCGGACCTGGCCGCCCGTGACGACATCGTCCTCCTCGACGTGTCCACGAGCCCGCCGGAGTTCCGCTACTCGTTCGTGGACTTCCAGCGGAGCGTGCCGCTCGTCGGCCTCGTGCTGGCGTTCGTGGTCGTCGTGGTGGCGTTCGGCCGGTGGCAGGGGGTGCGTGCGCTGGCGGGCCTGGTGCTCAGCGGCGTCGTCCTGGTGTCGTTCGTCGTCCCGTCGCTGCTGCGGGACGAGAACGCCCTCCTCGTGGCGCTGTCCGGCACCGTGGTCATCGCCTTCGTGGCCCTCTACCTGGCCCACGGCGTGAACCGGGCCACGACCGTGGCACTGGCCGGGACCCTCGTGTCGCTGGCCGCCACGACCGTTCTCGCCTTCGTCGTGGCCGGCGCCGCCCACCTGACCGGGCTGGCGAACAGCGACGCCCAGGTCCTCCGGGTGACCGCCGGCGCCCTCGACCTGCGAGGGCTCTTGGTGGCCGGCATCGTCGTCGGCGCCCTCGGCGTGCTCGACGACGTGACCGTGAGCCAGGTGTCGACGGTGGCGGCGTTGCGCCGGGCCGACCCCACGATGCCCGCCCGCCGGCTGTACGCCGAGGCCATCCGGGTCGGGCGCGACCACGTGGCGTCGACCGTGAACACGCTGGTGCTGGCGTACGCGGGGGCATCCCTCCCGCTGCTGCTGCTCTTCGCCCAGGGCGACCGGCCGCTGGGCCGCATCCTGACGAGCGAGGTCATCGCCGCCGAGGTCGTCCGCATGTTGGTGGGCTCGATCGGGCTGGTGCTCGCCGTGCCGGTCACCACCGCCCTGGCCGCCGTCGCCCTGCGCCCCGGCGACGACGCCCACGCCGGCCACACCCACGGCGATGCGGCCGGGCCCACGAGTTGGCCGGCCCACGGGCCCGCGCCCGTCCCGCCGGCGCCGCCCGTCCCGCGGGTCCCGCCGGTCCCGCCGGCGCCGCCACGGTCCCCGTGGGACGACTTCGCCCCACGAGAACGCCACTTCTAGCCGTCCTAGGCCGCCAGGCGCTGCGGGCGGCCCGACCCGCGCTAGGCGTCGACGACGCGGAGGAGGGGGCGGCCAGTGCGGGGCGGGGCCAGCAGCCGGTCGAGCTTGACCGCGCTGTCCTCGTCGGCCGGCAGGTAGGTGACCATGCGGAGCCTGCCGGGCTCGGGCAGGCCCAGGGCCGTGAACGCGAGGTCGAGGTGGCCCACGGTCGGGTGGGACAGGGCCTTCACGCCGGTCCGCTTCTCGCCCACCCGGTACTCGGACCAGAACCGCACGAACTCGGGGCTCGTGGTCGTCAGCTCGCTCACCAGCGCCCGTCCGGGCAGGTCGTCGCAGTCGCCGGCGTGGGACCGGAGGTTGCCCGCGTGCTCGCGGGCGATCGCCTCCCAGTCGCGATAGAGCGTGCGGGCGCGGGCGTCCCGGAACGTGAACCGGGTCAGGTTGGGCGGGTCGGCCTCGAGGACGCCCGTCGGCGCCATCAGCGTCTCGAAGGCGTCGTTCCAGGCCAGCACGTTGGTGAACGGGTCGATGACGAACGCCGGTGTCTCCGGCAGCCGGTCGAGCAGCGCCCGGGTGCCGTCGGATACGACCGGGGTGGCGGTGATGTTCGGGCACATCTCGGGCTTCTCGTAGCGCGCCACGAGGCCGTACATGTGGGCCAGCTCGTCGCGGCCGAGCCGGAGGGCGTCGGCCAGCGAGCGCACGACCGAGGCCGACGGGCTGGTCTCGCGGCCCTGTTCGAGACGGACGAGGTAGTCGACGCTGATGCCGGCGAGCATGGCCAGCTCCTCGCGGCGCAGGCCCGGGGTCCGGCGGCGGCCGCCGCCGGGGAGGCCCGCCTCGGCCGGCGTCACCCGCTCACGCCGCGCCCTCAGGAACTCGCCGAACTCCGTGCGTGTCGCCACCGCGCCATAATGCCGGCAAACACCGGGGAACAGGGTGGCCGTGTCACTCACAGGGTGCGCAGCTCCCCGGGTGCCGGCCTCCCCGGAGAGGCTCGGCCTCCCCGGCGGCGCCGGACGGGCGCAGCGTGGCGGGCATGACGACCACGACCCCCACCTCCACCCTCCCGCTCGCCCCCGGCCGGTGGGCGCTCGACACCCTCCACACCGACGTGACGTTCGCCATCCGCCACTTGGGGCTGGCCCGGGTCCGGGGACGCTTCGCCCGCGTCGAGGCCACCCTCGACGTGGGCGAGGCCCCCGAGGACGTCCGGGTCGAGGCGACCGTGTACCTCGAC
>Ga0126306_10001584_pt1 | contig 12290 bp, 12 predicted proteins | sample Plot27_FD_92592 | JGI IMG/M metagenome (GOLD analysis project Ga0126306, IMG submission 92592) | Serpentine soil microbial communities from UC McLaughlin Reserve, CA, USA - Plot27 | ecosystem: Environmental > Terrestrial > Soil > Grasslands | place: USA: UC McLaughlin Reserve, Lake County...
GCCGGCCACCATGGCGATCACCGGCTTGGGCAGCCGCCGGATCTGGATCTGGAGGTCGAGCACGTTCAGGCGCCCGATGCCGTGCTCGTCGACGTAGCCGTCGTCGCCGCGGATGCGCTGGTCCCCGCCGGAGCAGAAGGCGTCGGGACCCTCGCCGCAGAGCACGATCACCCCGATGGCCGGGTCGTCGCGGGCCCGCTCGAAGGCGTCGTGGAGCTCGAACAGGGTCTTGGGCCGGAAGGCGTTGCGGACCTCCGGCCGGCGGATGGTGATCTTGGCGATCCCCTCGGCGGTCTCGTAGCCGATGTCGGTCCAGGTGCCCTGGGGCTGCCACTCCACGGGTGTTCGCGCTCCTCGGCAGGCTTCTCGGTGACGACGGCCCTGCTAGCCTACCTGCCCATGTCGCCCTCTGTTGCCCTGGTCGCGATCGCCCTGCCCCGGCCGGACGCCGCCCGGGCCGTGGTGGCCGCCTGGGAGGCCGGCGAGGCGGTCCTGCCGCTCGACCCGGGCGCCCCGGCGGCCGAGCTCAAGGGCGCCCTGGCCGCCGCCCGGCCGACCCACCTGCTGGACGCCGAGGGGCGCCGCCGGCTCCCGGGGGGCGAGCAGGCCGAGGCCGGCGTGGCCGCGGTGGTGGCCACCTCGGCCGCGCTGGAGGCCGGGCCGGGCGACCGCTGGCTCTGCTGCCTGCCCGTGCACGGCGTGGCCGGGCTGGCCGTGGTGGCCAGGGCCTGGCACACCGGCCTGCCGGTCGAGGTCCAGGAGCGCTTCGACCCCGTCGCCGTCGCCCGGGCCGCCGGCCGGGCGACCCTGGTCTCGCTGGTCCCGGCGATGCTCCGGCGGCTGCTGGCCGCCGGCGACGAGCCGGCCCGGTTCCGCCGGGTCCTGCTTGGCGGCGGCCCCATCCCGGCCGCCCTGGCCGCCGAGGCGACCCGCCGGGGCGTCCACCTGGTCCGGACCTACGGTCTCACCGAGACCTTCGGCGGCATGGCCCACGACGGCCACCCCCTGGACGGCGCCGAGCTGCGGGTCGACGGCCGGCCCGAGGGCGAGCTGCTGGTCCGGGGGCCGATGCTGTTCCGGCGCTACCGGGGCGACCCGGAGCGGACGGCGGCCGTGCTCCGCGACGGCTGGCTGCGCACCGGGGATCTGGGCCGCCTGGAGCCCGACGGCCGGCTGACCGTGCTCGGGCGGGCCGACGACCTGGTGATCAGCGGCGGGGTCAACGTCCACCCGGACGAGGTCGAGGCGGTGCTGGCCACCCACCCGGCGGTGGCCGAGGTGGCGGTGGCGGGCCGGTCCGATCCCGAATGGGGCCAGCGGGTGACCGCCTTCGTGGTCGCCCGCGACCCGGCCAACCCGCCCACCCTGGCCGAGCTGCGGGCCCACGCCCGGGAGCGGCTGGCCGCGGCCAAGGCCCCCCGCGAGCTGGTCCTCGTCCCCGCCCTGCCCCGCGGCCCCTCAGGCAAGCTCCTGCGCCGGCTCCTTCCCGACGGCGAAGCCGACGTAGACGCTGGCCCCGGGGATGACCTTCCGTAGCCGGCCCATGACGCGCCGCCACAGCAGCCGCTCCAGCTCCACGAAGGCCGTGCGGCGCTGCTCCTCCTGATTCACGACATGCCCCCCCACCGGTGATCTCGACCCGAGCCGGATTCTTCCACATGGGTGCTACGAGGGGAACGGGAAGATCAAAGAACTCACGGTTTGCCGGGCCCCGTTACCATAGAGTTCACAGGAGCCTGCAATTGCAGGAGCCAGGTGACCTTGAGAGCGAGGTGCCGAGGTGGGCTTCGAGGTCGAGCGCGCCGTGCCGGACACCGCCCAGGTGCCCGGGACCGGCAGCGCGGCCGCCCCCCAGCGGCCACTCGGCCGCCGCGTGCGCGCCCTCGCCGCCCGCTCCATCCACCCCTTCGCCCACGGCCAGGTGAGCGAGACCCCGCTGGAGTCCCTGGTCAACGCCCACCAGCGCATGTACCCCAAGGCCGACGCGCGCCTGCTCCACGCCGCCTACGAGGTGGCCGAGCGGGAGCACCGGGGCCAGCAGCGGACCAGCGGCGAGCCGTTCATCACCCACCCGGTGGCCGTGGCCATCATCCTGGCCGAGCTCGGAATGGACACCACCACCCTGGTCGCGGCCCTGCTCCACGACACCGTCGAGGACACCGGCTACACCCTGGAGCAGACCAGGGAGGACTTCGGCGACGAGATCACCCACCTGGTCGACGGGGTCACCAAGCTGGACAAGATGGAGTTCGGCCACGCCGCCGAGGCCGAGACCATCCGCAAGATGATCGTGGCCATGGCCCTCGACCTCAGGGTGCTGATCATCAAGCTCGCCGACCGGCTCCACAACATGCGCACCCTGCGCGTCCAGCCGGCCCACAAGCAGCAGCGCACGGCCCGGGCGACCCTGGAGGTGCTGGCCCCCCTGGCCAACCGGCTCGGGCTCCAGGTGATCCGGCGCGACCTGGAGGACCTGGCCTTCGCGACGCTCCACCCGGCCGAGCACGACGAGATCGTCCGGGTGGTCGACCAGCGCGACCCGGGCCGCCGCGAGCACGTGGCCATGCTCGTGCGCCAGGTCGCGGCCGATCTGCGCTCGGCCAAGACCAAGGCGTTGGTGACCCCGCACCCGCGGCACTACTACTCGATCTACCAGACGATGCTGGAGCGGGGCAGCCGCGAGATCCACGATCCCGACCGCATCCTGGTGGTGGTGGCCGGCGGGCCCAGCGACTGCTACATCGCCCTGGGGGCCGTCCACGGGCGCTGGCACCCGGTGCCGGGCCGGTTCAAGGACTTCATCGCCGCCCCCAAGCTCAACGGCTACCAGTCGCTCCACACCACCGTGATCGGCCCCGGCGAGGAGCCGGTCGAGGTCCACATCCGCACCGAGTCCATGCACCGCACCGCCGAGTACGGGGTGGTCGCCCAGGCCAGGGAGGCCGCCCGCAGCCGCCGGTCCAACGGCCAGGGCGACGCCACCAGCAACGCCGACGACCTGGTCTGGCTGCACCGCCTGCTGGACTGGCAGCGGGCCGTGTCCGACCCCGGGGAGTTCCTGGAGTCACTCCGCTCCGACCTGTCCGACCACGAGGTCCTGACCTTCACCCCCAAGGGCGACGCCCTCACCCTGCCGGCCGGGGCCACCCCGGTGGACATGGCCTACGCCCTCCGGACCGAGCTCGGCCACCACTGCATCGGGGCCCGGGTCAACGGCCAGCTCGTCCCCCTGGCCAGCGTCCTGGCCGACGGGGACGTGGTCGAGATCCTCACCTCCAACGCCGAGTACCCGGGCCCCTCCAAGGAGTGGCTCGGCTTCGTCAAGAGCCCCCAGGCCCACGTCAAGATCCGCCAGTGGCTGGCCTCCCAGCACCGCGACGACGCCGTCGACGCCGGCCAGCAGGCGATCGACCAGTGCCTGTCCGACCAGGGCTGGTCGCTCCAGCGGGCCATGGAGGACGGCTCCCTGGCCATGCTCGACTACGCCGACCTGGAGGCGATGTACCGCGCCGTCGGCCAGAACCAGCTCTCGGCCCAGTCGGTGGCCCAGTGGCTGGTCACCGTCCTCGGGAGCCAGCCCGACACCTAGGCGCGGTAGGCTGGCGCCATGAGCGAGCTTCAGCAGCAGGTCCAGAAGGCGGTCGACGAGCTGGTCGACTCCGGGGCCGAGCGTGGCGTCCAGGTGGCCGTCTACCAGGGTGGCGAGCAGGTGGTGGATGTGGTCGCGGGGGTGGCCGACCCGGCCACCGGGCGGCCGGTCGACCCCGGCACCGTCTTCTACAACTACTCCATCGGCAAGGCCGCGACCAGCACCGTGGTCCACCTGCTGGTCGAGCGCGGGCTGTTCGGCTACGACACCCCGGTGGCCGAGCTGTGGCCCGAGTTCGCCGCCAACGGCAAGCAGGCCGTCACCGTCCGCCAGGTCCTCGACCACACCGCCGGGGTGCCGGGCATCCCGCTGGACACCACTGTCGAAGACCTGTGCGACTGGGACAGGATCTGCGCGGCCATCGCCGCCGCCGAGCTGTGGTGGGAGCCGGGCACCAAGGTCGGCTACCACGCCTACACCTTCGGCTACATCCTCGGCGAGGTCGTCCGCCGGGCCACCGGCAAGCGGATCTCCCAGGTCCTGGCCGAGGAGGTCGCCGGGCCGCTGGGGGTGGCGGGCGAGCTCTGGTTCGGCATGCCCCCGTCCGAGCACCACCGGCTGGCCCCGCTGGAGGACGAGCCGGGCGCGGCCGAGATGGCCGCCCAGATGCTGGCCTCGATGCCGCCCGACCTGCCGATGCTCCGGTCGGCGCCGATGGCGCTGTTCCCCAACGCCGAGTTCGGCAACCGCCCCGACACCCTCGCCGCCGACATCCCGGCCGGGGGCAAGGTCTCGGCCCGGGCCATCGCCCGCCTGTACGCCGCCCTGCTCGGCGAGGTCGACGGCGTCCGGCTGCTCACCCCGGAACGGCTGGCCGAGGTCACCGCAATCTCCTCCAGCGGCACCGACGAGGTCTTCGGGATGCCGACCAGGTGGGGCCTTGGCTACGCCATCGGCCTGCCCGACGGCAGCCGGGACACGGCCTTCGGCACCGGCGGGGTCGGGGGCAGCTTCGCCTTCGGCGACACCGCCAGCGGGCTGGCCTTCGGGCTGACCAAGAACCGGGTCAGCAACGACTTCGCCACCGCCACCCGGCTCACCCAGCTGGTCACCGGGGCCGCCTGACCTCAGGCGAAGATGTCCAGGGGCAGGAACGCCGAGACCACGAAGCTGGGCACGTCGACGACCTCGCTGACCTTGAGGTCGACGGCCACGCTGCAGATGGCGTAGGCCTGCTGGCGGGTCCAGCCGCCGTGGTCCTGGAGATGCTCGATCATGTTGAGCAGGGCGTTGCGGGCGGCCAGGGTGAGGTCCTCGGGCCGGCTCTCGCCGTCGCGGGTCACCGACAGGCCGGTGGTGGCGAAGAAGCGGCGGGGGGCGGCGAACTCGGGCGGCAGGGAGTAGTCGTCGCGGGCGAACTGGAGGTCCTGGATGCCGCGGGCGGCGGCCCGGCCCTTGTGGATGGCGAAGCGGACGGTCAGGGTCGACCGCATCTCGATCGCCGTCCCGCAGGTCTCGGAGTCGCCCTGGGCGAAGTGGGCGTCGCCGGCCGAGAACAGCCCGCCGTCGGCGTACACCGGGATGTAGAGCCTGGCCCCCTTGCCGAGCTGCTTGATGTCGACGTTGCCGGCCGTCTCCCGGGGCGGGATGGTCCGCAGGGCCTCGACGGCGATGGCCGGGTCGGCGGGCACGGCGTCGGTGGGGTCGGGCGGGAGCACGAACCCGCCCCGGTCGAGGGCGGCCTGCTCGCGGGCGATGGTCCGCTCCAGCAGGGCCCGGTCGGGGGCCAGGCCGATGGTGCCCATGAACGGCGAGCCGGGGATGCGCAGCCCGGGCAGGTCGTCGGAGGTCGCCCAGCCGTCGCCGATCCGCCAGCGGACCATGAAGGGGTCGGGGAACTCGTCCCGCAGGAAGCCGAACCCGGGCACCTGCACGGTGTAGCCGTAGCGGTCCGGCACGACCTCCCGGATCTCGACCTCGAGCAGGTCGCCCGGCTCGGCCCCGTTGACATAGACCGGGCCGGTGAGCGGGTGGACGACGTTCAGGTTGGGCCCGGCCACCGTCTCCAGGGTCGCCTCCGGGCCCATCTGGCCGTCGAAGGCGTCCCTGGTCCCCAGCACCACCTCGTCCCCGGGGTCGCAGGTCACCACCGGCGGGATGTCCGGATGCCAGCGGTTGTGGCCGGTCTCCGGCTCCTCGGTGAGGGTCTTGGCGAAGTCGACCCGGACCTCGTGCACTGCCATGGTCACCCTCCGGCGTCGGCGCCCAGCCCGATGCCCCGGTAGACGCTCGGGCGCGCGGAACGCAACCATATCCCGTACCCGACGCCGAGGGCGCCGACGACGGCGAAGGCGGTGGGGAGGGCCCAGGCCTCGGTCGCGCCCGGGGCCACGCCGAGCAGGGTGGCGTCGTTGGCCAGCCCGGCCCAGACCATGGCCAGCAGGGCGAGCGTGGCCAGGGCCGGGGCGATAAGGCGCCGCCAGGCGTTCTCGCCTCTCGGGTCGCGGGCGAAGAAGGTGATCACCGCGATCGAGGTGGTGGCGAGCAGGCACAGCACCCCGAACGCGCCCGAGGTGCCGAGCCAGAAGAACAGCTGGACCATCGGGTCCCAGCCGGCCAGGGTGGGCCCGAACAACCCGTAGAGGCCGACCTGGAGCAGGTTGTAGGCGAGGGCGGCGACCAGGGCGGCGCCGACGCCGGCGGGCCGCCACAGCCCCCGGGAGACAAAGGCGTTAGAGGGCCCCGGCGTTGGTGATGTGCCGGGCCATGGCCACGTAGCCGACGGCGAAGACGGCCAGCACCAGGGCCACGGACACGAACGCGGCGCCGATGGCCGACAGCCCGGTGACGGCGTACATGGTGGTCACCACGCCGGCCACCACGGTCATGGGGGCCATCGCGGAGAGGATGAAAATACAGGACGGACGGGATCCCGAGCCGGTCCTTGGCCAGGGCGGTCGACTCGACGGCAGGGGGGCTGAGGTGGGCATCGGGGTCACCTCGGCAGGTCGAGGACGGGGTTGCGGTCGAAGAAGCCGACCGGTCGAAGGGTGAAGCCGCAGTGGGCGACCGGCATGACCGGCCAGTCCTCGGGCCGGGGGAAGTGGGTCATCCCGAAGGTGTGCCAGAGCACGATGTCCTGGCCGTCGATGTCGCGGTCGGCGGCCACGTAGGCGGGCAGCCCCGCTCCGCCCGGGTGCTGGTTGGGCAGGTCGCCGGCGGCGTAACGCTCCGCCGGGTCGTACCGGGTGACCCACAGGTGCCTGGTGGCGAAGGACGCCCGGCCGGCGATGGCGGCGCCGGCGTCGGCGGCGAGCAGCGGTGCCTCCTGCGGGTCGAGGGCATAGGCGACCGGCTGGCCGAGCCGGTTGGTCCTGGATGGGTTGACCACGTGCCAGGCCCGCCCGACCGACGCGTCCGCGGTCCGGGCGCCGCCGGACTCGCGGGTCAGCCGCGTGACCCGCCTGGTGAAGGCGTTCCCGTACCGGTTGTCGGGCCCCGCCGCCACCCGCTCCAGCTCCAGCTCGTCGACGGCGTTGTCGACGCCGTCGATCGTCATGTCGAGCCGGGCGCTGAACAGGTGCTGGTGGTAGGGGGCCCCGAGGCCGGGCGCGACCTGCGTCGCCCAGCGGCTCCCGTCGACATAGGACGAGGTGAAGACCACCCCGGTGGCCTTCACCTCCAGCTCGATCCGGCCGTCCAGGTACAGGTACCAGAAGAAGCCGTAGTCGTAGTTGCCGATGGCCACGAAGGTCGAGATGACCAGGCGGCGCATTCGGCGGGTCTCGGCCGAGCCGGTGAACAGGTCGTTGTGCTTCCAGGCCACCCCGACGTCCTCTTCGTGCAGGCAGATGGTGTTGGGCACCTCCTGTTGGCCGAGCAGGTACTCACCGGCGTCGAAGTAGTTCTGCCAGAACCTGGCCGGGTCCGGGTCGGCGTAGGGGACAATCATCTCGGCCACCGAGGCCCGGTACACGACCGGCCGGTCCCACAGGGAGAGCTGGTGCAGCGTCAGCCCTTCGCGGGCGTCGAACCCGATCCGGAGCCTCCACCCCTCCCAGGTCACCTCGTCGCCGTCGAGGGTGAAGCTCGGGCCCTCCGGCTGGGTGATGTGGATGGGCTTGAGCGAGGTCCGGGCCGGGCCGACCTCGGCCGGGTCGTCGAAGTTCCCCGGCTCCTCGGGATGGGCAGGACCTCATGGTCGATCAGGTGCAGCACCTGGCGCTCGACCAGGTCGACGTAGGCGACCAGGCCGTCGACCGGATGGGCCCACGGGTGGTCCTTCTCGTGCTCCTGCACGAAGGACAGCACCCGCAGCATGCGCCGGCCCTCCTCGCCCTGGATGCCGAACGCCCCGGCCAACAGCGGCAGGGGCGGACCAGGTCGAGCTCGGTGATGCCGCGGCGGGCCATGGCCGCCCGCCAGCCGCTGTCGCCCTTGACGATCTCGTCGACCGAGACCAGGTCCTCGAGCATGATCGGCGGCTGCCCGTCGACCGCCGGGTCGAGCTCGACCGAGGAGTCGATGGCCGAACGGGTGAGCGACGCGACCATGTCGGTGGCGGCGCCGGTGCCCATGTCGAGCAGGATCGCGCGGACACGCCGCTCGACCGGCTCGCCGGGCTTGAAGGCGAGCACCTCCTGCTTCGGCGGCTCCTCCAACCCGAGGTAGGCGAAGCGGGTCTGCCCGCCGACCAGCCCGTGCTCGGTGAGCACCGCCCTGGCCAGGCGGATCTCGTCCGCGCCGAGCCGCTGCAGGGGATGTGGCATTGTTGCGAATTGTCACGCGATTCATGGTGATTTGTCCCGTACGTCGCCGCCCCTAAGGCGGGCCCTCCGAAAGCTGAGGTAGGGCGGCCGGGAACCTAAGGCAGCCGCCCGATCCGCAGCCGGGGGTCTTAGCCATACCGTGAAGATCGAGAGACCGGAACCGACCAGCGAGGTGCACCATGCAGCAGCACCACACCATCCACGACGTCATCGCCCGCGACCACGTGGACATCCTGCGGCGCGAGGCCCGGCAGGCCCGCCTGGCCGCCAAGGCCCGCCGGCACAGCCTCCGGCCGAGCCGCCGGAGCCGCTAGGAGGGAGCTCCCCGTGAGCGTGGCCACCGACCAGCGACAGCGACGAGCCGGCGGACCCGCCGGCTCGTTCGCTTCCGGCGGCGGCGCCATACTCGTCGACATGACGGCGACGCTCACCAGCCCGACCTTCGTCGGCCGGACCGAGGAGCTGGCCCGGCTGGCCGCGGCGGCCGACCGGGCCGCCGCCGGCACCCCGACGTCGGTGCTGATCGGCGGCGAGGCCGGGGTCGGCAAGACCCGGCTGGTCGGCGAGCTGGTGGCCGGAGCCCGGGCCGCCGGCGCCATCGTGCTAGCCGGCGGCTGTGTCGAGCTGGGCGGCGAGGGGGTGCCCTTCGCCCCCCTCATCGAGGCCATGCGGGCGCTCGTCCGCGACCTGGACGAGCCCGCCCTGGCCCGGCTGGTCCCCGGCCAGGCCCGGGCCGAGCTGGCCCGCCTCCTGCCCGAGCTGGGCCCGCCCGCCGGCGCGGCCGGGCAGCGGGCGGCGTTCGGGGGCGACCCCGGCCCGTGGTCGGAGCAGGGGCGGCTGTTCGAGCTGCTGCTGGGGCTGCTGGAGCGCCTGGGCGCCGAGGGCCGGGCCGTGCTGGTGGTCGAGGACCTGCACTGGGCCGACCGGTCGACCCGCGACCTGCTCGCCTTCCTGGTCCGCAACCTGCGCCACGGGCGGCTGCTGCTGGTCGGCACCTACCGCTCCGACGAGCTGCACCGCCGCCACCCCCTGCGGCCGTTCCTGGCCGAGCTGGACCGCGGCCGCCGGGTCGAGCGCCTGGAGCTGGCCCGCTTCGGCCCGGCCGAGGTGGCGGCCCAGCTGGCCGGCATCCAGGGGGCGCCGGTCCCGGCCGAGCTGGCCGGGCGGATCCACGCCCGCTCCGGCGGCAACGCCTTCTTCGTCGAGGAGCTGGCCGCCACCGCCGGCGGTGCCGAGCGCGAGCTGCCGCCGAGCCTGCGCGACACCCTGCTGGCCCGGATCGAGCTGCTGGCCGAGCCGACCCAGCAGGTCCTGGCCGTGGCCGGGGCGGCGGGGGCCCGGGTCGAGCACGACCTGCTGGCCGAGGTGGCCGCCCTGCCCGAGGCCGAGCTGCTGGCCGGCCTGCGCGAGGCCGTCTCGGCCCACGTGCTGCTGGCCGACGCCGGCGACGGCACCTACGGGTTCCGGCACGCCCTGGTCAAGGAGGCGGTCTACGCCGAGCTGCTGCCGGGGGAGCGGACCTCCCTGCACGCCCGGTTCGCGGCCGCCCTGGCCGCCCGGGACGGCGGCGGCGACCCGGGCCCGGCCGCCGAGCTCGCCTGGCACTGGTACGCCGCCCACGACCTGGAGCGGGCCCTGCCGGCGGCGGTCCGGGCCGGCCTGGCCGCCGAGCGCGCCTACGCCTTCGCCGAGGCCCAGCGCCAGTTCGAGCGGGCCCTCGAGCTGTGGGAGCGCTGCGGCGCCCCCGCCGCCGAGGCCGGAATGGACAAGGCGGAGCTGCTGGCCCGGGCGGGCGAGGCGGCCGCCAACGCCGGCGCCGCCGACCGGGCCGTCGCCCTGGTCCGGGGCGCCCTGGCCGAGGTCGACCCGGCCGCCGACCCGCTGCTGGCCGGCCAGCTCACCGAGCGCCTGGCCTTCCACCTGCGGATCGCCGGCCGGCCGGGGGCGTTCGAGGCCTACCAGGAGGCCGTCCGCCTGGTCCCGCCGGGCCCGACGGTGGCCAGGGCCCGGGTCCTGGCCGGCCTGGGGCAGGCGCTGATGCTGCGGGCCCGCTCCGCCGAGGCCATCGCCACCTGCGAGGAGGCGATCGAGGTGGCCAGGGCGGCCGGCGACCCGGTGGTCGAGGCCCACGCCCTCAACAGCCTCGGCACCGCCCTGGCCCGCCTCGACGATCCCGAGGGCGGCCTGGCCGCGCTGTGGGAGGCCCGGCGGCGGGCGGCCGAGCTGGGCGCGGCCAAGGACGAGGCGCGGGCCTGCGTCAACCTGTCCGACCTGCTCGAGGACCTGGGCCGGCTGGACGAGGCGGTGGCCGTGGCCACCGAGGGGATCGAGGTGGCCGGAGCGGCCGGCTTGGCCCGGACCTTCGGCGCCTTCCTGGCCGGCAACGCCGCCTCGGCCCTCTACCACCAGGGCCGCTGGGAGGAGTCGGCCCGCCTCAGCCAGGCCAGCCTGGAGCTGGGGGACGAGGAGGACCTGAACACGGTCACCCTGCGCGGGTCCATGGCCGTGCTGGACGCCGGCCGGGGCGGGTTCGACAGCGCCCTCGGCCATGTCCGGGCGGCCAGGCGGCTGTCCGGGGACGAATTCATCGCCGTGCAGTACCCGCCGATACTGGCCGCGGCCGAGGCCGAGGTGGCGGCCTGGCGGGGCCGGCACGAGGAGGCGGCGGCGACCGTGGCCGACGGCCTGGCCGCCCTCCAGGGCCCGCTGAACGACCTACGGGCCTGCATGCTGCTGGCCCTGGGGCTACGGGTCGAGGCCGAGCGGGCCGAGCTGGCCACGGCCCGCCACGACCCGGCCACCCTGGCCGACGCCCGGCTGGTCGCCGACGGGCTGGCCCGGTGGGCCCAGGACACCCTGGCCGGGCCGGGACCGGCCTGGCAGAGGGCTCTGCTGGCCACCTGCCAGGCCGAGAAGGCCCGGGTCGACGGCGAGGCCGGCCCGGAGCGCTGGCTGGCCGCGGTGGCCGCCTGGGAGCAGGCCAGCCACCCCTACCCGCTGGCCATGGCCCGCTGGCGGGCGGCCGAGGCCCTGCTGGCCCGGCGCGGCGACCGCCGCGACCGCGACCTGGCCGCCGAGCTGCTCCGCCAGGGGCACGCCACCGCCGTCGAGCTCGGCGCCGCGCCCCTCCGGGCCGAGCTGGAGCGGCTGGCCCGGCTGGGCCGGGTCGAGCTGGCCGCCGGTGCCGCGGCCGCGGCCGACGGCCAGGCGCCGGACCGGCCGGCGGACGCGACGGCCCCGGCCGCCGGCCTCGGCCTGACCGCCCGCGAGCTCGAGGTGCTGGGCCTGGTGGCCGAGGGCCGCAGCAACCGCCAGGTCGGCGAGGCCCTGTTCATCAGCGCCAAGACGGCCAGCGTGCACGTGTCCAACATCCTGGCCAAGCTGGGGGTGGCCAGCCGGGTCGAGGCGGCCGCGGTCGCCCACCGCCTCGGCCTGCTCGACCAGCGGCCGGGGCCGTGACGCCCCGGCCGCCGTCGCGGTCAGCCTAGGAGGCCGCGCCGTCCACCCGGGTCGGCGCCGGCAGGTAGCCGTAGCCACCTCCGCCCCCGCCACCGCCGTTGTCCTTGCGGCAGCCGGTCAGGGCCAGGCCGAGCACGAGCAGCAGGACGGCGACGACCAGCCACATGTTCCTGTATGTACGCATTTGGCATCGCCTCCGACGGGGGAACCCCCCGGGATGGCGGCCGATTCCCATCCTCGGCCCGGGTGTGCCGAACGTCACCCGCCCCCGGTGCCGGCCGACACCGACCCAGGGCACGCCAGGGTCCACACTGCGCGGACCGCTGGTTGGAGAGGAACTCGTCATGCAACAGATCGTCGAATGCCCAGAGCCTGGCTGCCAGGTCGCCGCCGAGGTCGTCTCGCGCTGGGTGTGGCCGTCCACCGACGGCCCGGTCGAGCACGTCAAGGTGTTCTGCCTGCACGGCCACGCC
>Ga0126306_10001585_pt1 | contig 12290 bp, 13 predicted proteins | sample Plot27_FD_92592 | JGI IMG/M metagenome (GOLD analysis project Ga0126306, IMG submission 92592) | Serpentine soil microbial communities from UC McLaughlin Reserve, CA, USA - Plot27 | ecosystem: Environmental > Terrestrial > Soil > Grasslands | place: USA: UC McLaughlin Reserve, Lake County...
ATAAATATCCTAATCCAGAGGAAGCATCTAAACATACAATGGAAGCTTATGTTACTATGCGTCACTTTGAAGATGCTGTAAGAAAGGTAAGAAGCCAGAGAGATATGAAACCAGGAATGAAAGCAAGTCATTTACAATACGGTTAAATAAAACTATAGGTAGAACCTATTTATTAATATATTTTTTTAAGATAATAATAATAGTCAAAGTAATAAATTATGAATACTTAACCTAATCACCTTCGGATTGATATAATTATATTTATATATTAAAAGAATTTAGAGTGATCAATTAAAAGGTAAAAGGTAAGAATAGTTATGGAATTAATACAAATATCAAATATTACAAAAAAGATATCAACTACTAAAAAAACCATCAGGCATACTCAAAGTATATGTCCTGATTGCAACATGATTCTCGATGCAGAAGTATTCGAAAGAGATGGCAAAGTCTATATGACGAAAACATGTCCGTCACATGGAGAATGTGAAGAGCTATATTTTGGATCTGTGGATATGTATAAAAAATTTAGTACGTATTGGAAAGATGGAAAGGGTGCACATGCTCCCAATGTTATGGTAGATAAATGTGCTTGTCCTACTAATTGTGGCTTGTGTACAAACCATTTATCGCATTCTGGACTGTCTAATATGATAGTAACTAACAGATGTGATTTAACATGTTGGTATTGTTTTTTCTATGTAAAAAAAGGTCTTGAAGGTGCCTATCTTTATGAACCAAATTATGAACAAATTAGAGCAATGATGAAAACTTTAAAAGCAGAAAGACCCATTGCAGGAAACTCTATACAAGTTACTGGTGGAGAACCAATGCTTAGAGACGATATTGTTGAAGTTATTAAAATAATGAAAGAAGAGGGAGTAGATCACGTTCAATTAAATACTAATGGTATTAAGTTAGCGCTTTCTCCCGAAACAATGCGCGAAGTACGAAATGCTGGTGTAAGTAATCTTTATCTATCTTTTGATGGTGTTACGCCGCGTACTAACCCTAAAAATCACTGGGAAGTTCCTTATACTCTAGAATCTGCTAGAAAATGTGGAATGACTGTTGTTTTTGTTCCTACAGTTATTAAATCAATAAACGATCATGAATTAGGTGGAATAATTAGATTTGCTCAAAAGAATATGGATGTAGTCCACGCTGTCAACTTTCAACCAGTTTCACTCACAGGAAGAATGGGCAAAAAAGAACGAGAGAAATATAGAATTACTATTCCTGATTGCATTGAAAGAATTGAAGAGCAAACTAATGGCGAAATTTCTACTGATTCTTGGTTCCCTGTTCCCTCTTGTATGCCCATGACAGATGTAATTGAAGCATTTAGCAAAAAACCAAAATATGAATTATCGATTCACTTTGCATGTGGTGCAGGCACTTATGTTTTTGAAGACGTCCAAACTAAGAAATTGATTCCACTTACATCATTTGTCGATATTAAAGGATTATTAGAATATTTCGAAGAAAAAGCAGATGAATTGCGTTCAGGTGCAAACCGATATTGGGCAATGCTAGACGTAATGAGAAAATTAAATCAATTTGTCGATAGAAGTAAACAGCCTCATGGGCTCAATCTGGCTAAGATGTTTTCCAGTATTCTGCTAAAACGTAATTTTGATGCAGTAGGTTCTTGGCATGTTAGATCATTATTTTTAGGAATGATGCATTTTCAAGATAAATATAATGAAGACCTTGAAAGATTACAACGATGTGATATACATTATTTAACGCCTGATCTTAGAATTATTCCATTCTGTGCTTTTAATGTTATACCTGAATGGTATCGTGATAGAATACAAAAGAAATATAGTATTCCAGTAGAAGAATGGGAAAAAGCACATGGACAGACTTTAGAGGCTGGATTATACCGTGGATTAATGAGACGTGGCAAACCAGAAGCACAAATGGGTTGTGCTGTTTCAGAGATGCATAAAGCAGCAGCTGAAAGCGAAGATCATCGAGCAGTAGACTTAAGAACTGGTATGGCTGGAGCTTAAATCTTCAATTTTATTTAAGGTTATTGTTCTAATTAGTCTAAGTATATTTAAAAAAGTTAATTATTTTTCACAAGACTTATACTATTTTTTTAATAAAGTTTAATTGATGTTAGTTATTGGAATAAGAATATGTCTACAATGAAATATGTTCTCTTAGAACCAATAGGTGATGTAGCAATTATTAAGATCAACAGACCTGAAGCATTGAATGCAATGAATGTAGATGTAATTTGGGAGTTATCTAAAACAATAGATATTGTGGGAGTGGATGATAGTATAAAAACTGTTATTATAACTGGCGTTGGAGAAAAAGCATTTTGTGCAGGTGCAGATATATCTTATATGGTTAACATCACGCCTATTGATGCGGAAAAATATGCTTCATCTGCTCAATCAGTTTTAAATAAAATTGAAAAATTGGAAAAACCAGTAATAGCAGCAATTAATGGTTTTGCATTAGGTGGAGGATGTGAACTGGCACTAGTTTGTGATATTAGACTCTGTTCAACTAATGCAAAAATTGGTCAACCTGAAGTTACAATAGGAATTCCACCAGGATGGGGAGGAACACAGAGATTGTTACGTATTATAGGCCCGGCTAAAGCAAAAGAAATGATTTTTACTGGAAAAATGATAAATGCAGAAGAAGCATATAATATAGGATTAGTTAACGATGTCATTAATTTAACACAAGAAGAATTACCTGAAGCGCCTCCTGAGGGAGAAGAAGCAAAACGTAAAGAATACGAAAAGGAAGTGGCAAAACTTTTAAATAAAAAGTTAATTGAAAAGTCTATTTCTATGGCCAGAGAGATTACAAACAATAGTTATAATGCTATTAAGGCGAGTAAGTATTTGATTAATAAAGGCATGGATATGGATATAGACGCTGGTCTAAGAATGGAAATATATGGATGGGCTCTTTGCTTTGCTCATGAAGATAGAAAAAATCTCATGTCAGCATTCCTTAATAAAGGTAAAAAGAAATGACTTAAGATAACAATACTTTATCTTGATTTCTAGCGCCTTTACTAGGTTTACATAAGTAAACGTTGCTTTCAATATTTGAAGCTGCAAACCCTTCTTTAATGGCTTCCATAACATTGTGAAAATGTCTATCCGTATTCAAGATTGAAATAACTGAAGGACCAGCGCCACTAATAGTCAGACCTAATGCACCTGCATTAATAGCATTTTCCTTTACCTTCTCATATCCTGGAATTGTTTTTTTCCTAACAGGTTCTACAATTTTATCATCAAGTCCCTTTGCTATCATTTCCACATTTTTATAGGCAAAACCTGCCACAAGGGTACTTGCATTCGAAATATTAGTTATTATATTTTCCAAAGGTGAACTCAAAGGTAATATACTTCTAGCAACTTCTGTTTTCTTATTTGGAACTGGTATGTTAGGAATTCCAACTGCAAGATAGAGATCTTCAGGTGGTTCAAATTTGATAAATTCAAGTAATGGGAAATGTCTCACTATTATAAATCCTCCCAACATAGAACTAGCAACATTATCATAATGTTTAGCTCCTGCTGAAGCCCTTTCACCTTCTGCAGAATAACTAATTAAATCAATAAAATTTGTTTCTAGATTAAATAATTTGTCAAAAGCATACGCTGTCGCGACTGATGACGCCGCACTACTTCCTAGACCATAGCCCGGAGGAATTCCTTTAATGATTTGAATATCAATGTTATCTTTTATACTATAATCTTCCATCATTTTCTTAACTACCAATGCTGCAGCATTCTTTTCATTCTCATAAGGGATTTTCATTGCCTCGTTTTGTTTTATTGTAGATATAGTGATTCTTCCATTCTGTTCTTGTTTCTTAGTTATTATTATTTCATCTACAAAGAGATCCAAAGCAAGACCAAATATATCAAAACCAGGCCCTAAATTAGCTGTTGATGAAGGAGCAATTGCTCTAACTGAATTCATGTCTTGTATATTTAATATTCAATTTCTTCTCCTTGATTAAGTATTCTTGATAAAGCTGAAGATAATTCGATTAAACCATTTAGTGTCAGATTAGATATAGCCAGCAATTCTTGATTTAGTCCATTTTGTGAAATAATTTTTATGACATCTTTGCTCAATAAAGAAAATTCCTGATTATTTTCTTTATCTAAAGCTTCTAATAAAGCTGTATCAGAATGAGTCCACTCTAGGATATTTTCTAAATTATCTATTATTAAATCCCTTTTCGATAATACATTTATCTGTGAGGTTTTTAATCTAAGATTAATCGAAGCAGAAAGTAATGATAAGGAAACAAAGGTAATTGGGCTTGAAACTAGGACTCCATCCATTATAAAAATACTAGTTTTACTATCTGCTTGAAAATTTGATATAAAATAATTACCACTAGATCGATAAGCAAATAATTCAATTTGTCCTGGAGTATCAATTAAAATATAATCGGGATTTAATTCATCAACTTCTAATTGAATATCCTGAATCTTTGTGCCGATCAAATCATGTGACATTATTATAGCCCCATTTGGTCCTAATCCATAAGTTTCTATAATATTATTAATGTCTATATGGTTTCTTATATCTACGTCAGGAAGATAAGGTAATTCAGATACAGCAGGATCCAAATTAATGGTAATAGGAAAATTATCATGGTCAATATACCATTGTAAAAGGTTAGAAGTAAGTAAGGATTTTCCTGAACCCGCTGTTCCTGTTATATAAATGGCTTTCATCTAATTTTGGTATTTAAATAATAATTATATAATATTTTATAATTTATAATAAAATGTAATGGTTTATTAAATTAGTAAATTGATTGATTATTATATAACTATATTAGTTTAGTAATCAGATAAATTGAATTGGAGACTCATTGCAGTATTAGCAAGTTTTTTACCAGTTATTCTTTTATTTATTTTCTCTCCAGTATCTGTTAGTGATATTTTTAGTGTTGGAATTGCTCCGTTTCTTACGGCTGTTTTATTTAGTCTTGCAAAAGTCTTTCTTCAAGCATACCGCTTTAAATATTTTGTAGATAAATTTTTGGGCTATAAGGTATCATCGTCTTTTAAATTAATTTCTGTAAGAATAGGAAGCGAATTTGTTACCAACACTACTCCTTCTTATATTGGAGGAGAAATTGTTCGAATTGCCTGGTTAACTAAAAACAAAGTTCCAGCTGGAATCGCAGCATGGATTACTACCATGGAAATCATTGCAGATGTTTTTGTTGGAACAATTCTTGCATTATTGGCAGGAATAATTGCACTTTATAATGGAGCAATTCTTATCGGTACGATAATTATCCTTATTTCTTCATTTATTTTTGGGTTTTGGTTGATAGTTATTATTCTTTCAGCGTATTATAATATTCAGCTTCCTAAAGTTATAACAAAATTAGTAAGAAGATTTTTGTCATATGAACGTTCTGACAAAATTATTAACTATACAAATTCTGCAATTAGTGATTTATGCACAATGAGTAGAGAAAACTTTAATTCAAAAAGAACAATCAAAATATTTTTTGTTGGAATGGTTCTTACATTTTTTGCATTTGTTTGTCTAGGCGCATCCTTTCTTGTACTTGGTGGTCTCATAGAATCTGATCTGGGATTATATGATTCTATCTTAGCTACTGCAGCTTCAACTGAATTAGGTAGTTTACCTATAACAGTGGGTGGATCCGGATTAACTGAAATTGGGTTGTGGGCATATGTCTCTGGTCTTAATAATTTGCCTTCACTTAATGAGGTTTTGAAGGATTCGCATTTAGATGTAATTATTTCTTGGCGAATTGCATCATATCATATTCCTCTTATGATAATGTGGCTTGTGTTAATGAGACTTACAGTAATTAAAAAAATTACGTCGAAAACTGATCAAAAATCTTAAACAATAATCCTTCTTAGAAAAACAATATAGATTTTCAAATTTCCAATTTATATTTATTATAAATCTTCTGTTTCGTCAAGTGGTTGTTGTGAACTTTCTTCAGATTCTACATCCATCAACTGTAATTCCATCAACTCAAATTGATATATGGAATCCATTTCTAACAAAAATTGTGACTTGAGAAATTCTATAGTTTTATCGCTAAGTTTTCCTCGCGACATTTTAATCTTGAATTCATAAACAAAACCCTTCATAAATTTTGATGTATCTTGTGAGGAGGGTACATTTATGCCTTCTACTATAGTTCTTCCATCTGGTAATGCTTCATAAAGTTGTATATCTAGTTTGTAGTCATCCAAATAAATTTCCAAAATATAGCCTGTTCTATTTATTATTTCAGATTCTGTAAATTGTATGGATTTAATCTCTTCTTCTATCCATTGTGGAATTCCTATCTTTTCTGAAGATTTTTCTGTACTCTTTGTTCTGGGCATTCAAAGTATACAATAAACAAACTAGATAAAAGCTTTGCATAAATTGAATTAAATAAAAAATATCATTTTTTATTATTATACTTCTTAAGATATCTATTTGCCTCAATTCTACTTAAGTATTTAGAGGGGTTGATTTTTAAATGTCTTAATAGTTTAATTTGCTGATCCGTTGCAAAATATGGTTTTAATTTGTTATATAATCCTGCATAATTATTATCAATAAAATCGGTATATGCTTTATTTGCTAAACCGTCGGCGTCATTATTTTTTTCTCTAGTTATCCATTCTATTTTCAGATTTTCAAATTTTTTTATTAATATTTTAGTTTTCTCAAAGTAAATCTTTAATTTTTCTGACTTTACTTTATATTTACCTGAAAGTTGGTTAATAATTAATTGCGAATCACCTTGTATCAATACGCTAAATTTGTTGTAGCCTTTAGCAAGTAACCATTCTAATAACTTTATTAATGCTATATATTCTGCAACATTATTACTAGATTCCTTTGAAAAAGGTTCAAATGCAATACCTCCTTCTTCATAAATTTGATAAAATCGGTTATTTCTTTTTTCTTGAATTGTAAAACCATAACATGCTACTCCTCCTGGATTTACAGGTTGACACATTCCATCAAACGTGCAATTTAATTTTTTTCTCTGAACTTCATCATTAGCATGCATCCAATTGATATTGTTTATTAGCTATTATTAAATAATCAATCCAAAAGGATATTCTTTAATGCGTTTCAATAACTTTTTTTCAATATTAATGATCTAGAGATATGTATTCTGCAAGTTTTTTAATATCTTGTTCAAATATGTTTAAAAGATTTCGATTATAAATTGTAGCCGCTGGATGATAAGTAACAAAATAGTTTAAGTCATTGTTGTGGAGGATTCTACCTCTTTCATTTGTAATTGATTTGATACCAAGGATGTAAGCACTAACTACATTTCCCAGTAAGCATATTATTTTTGGTTGGAGTACCAAGATTTGTCTTTCTAAATATTGAAAGCAGATTTTTTTTTCATTAATGTATGGTGGTCTATTATTTGGAGGCCTACATTTTATTATATTTGTAATGAATACATCCTTAATATTTATGTCATTCTTTGATAATGTGTTTCTTAATATTTTTCCCGCTGCCCCAATAAAAGGCCTTCCTGATTGATCCTCATAATAACCTGGAGCCTCACCTATTATCATTAACTTCTTAAGAAAACCGCCTTCACCAGGAACAGTGTGTTTCCTAGTACTACACAATAAACATAATTTACAATTTTTTATCTCTAAAGCTATTTTATCAAGTATATCATTTTCAAGCATATAATATTAAATAATCATTATTATTTATTTAGCTTCAAAAATTTGAAATACTAATAAATTAAATTACAGATGAGAAATACTAAATACTATTTATTATACCATCTTTATTTGAAATATCCATCAATGGAAAATATATTATTATTATCTTTTATAACTAATACTACAACACCTTCATTTAAACATATTATCTATTCCATATGTTTCATGAAAGTATCGCTAAGACGGTATTATGCCGTTCTTTTTGTTATTCATTATTATAGCATATAATTTACCTCTAATTTGTAAATTGATTTCATGTTTCTTTTTACATGCTCTTTATTAGAATGCAAATATTAATCTGTTTTAGTAGATGTTATGCCAATATTGCATAATAAATATATAAATAACTATTCTATAATTATTTCCAAAAAAATATTTTGTCTAAAAATTCATTTAGTAAATAAATTCAATCCAAATGAATTACTTTTATTGTTAAGCAAGTTCTATAAATTGGTATTAGATATTATGTAAAGATAAATTATTTTAGACAAAATTTAACTTGTTACATTAATCAATAGTAAATACTTTACAGGATCTTACATTTATCCTTATCAAGATTACGAAATGAAATTAGAATAAAGTAAAGAATAAAATTGGTTATAGAACGCTTCAGATTTATGATTATCGATAATTGTAATTTTCCTGATAACTTATTATATGATCCTGATAGTTTTGTATGGATAGATGTTTCTAATGAAAACTGCATAAAGATAGGAATAATACCTATCTTATCATTTATTTCAGGTAAGCTAAAATCAATTAAACTCAAAAAAGGAGGTACTAATATTGAGAAAGGTAAAAGCTTAGGTTCTATAGAAAGCCCAAAATATTTCGGAATAGTACGATCTCCCATTAATGGAAAGATAAAAGAAATTAACGAATCGATATTATCTAAACCTAAACAAGTCAATGATAGTCCATATGAATTAGGTTGGTTGTCAACAGTTGTCCCATCTAATTTGGATAAAGATCTTAATGGTTTAAAAAAAATAGGGGAGTGCTATATTAAATTTAAATCTCTTATAGATGAATTTCACGTGCGTTGTTTCAAAGCATATCCAGATCATGAAATGTATGAACTTGGTACGGAATGTGCAGCAACTCTTACAAAATTGGACGAGCTATTGACTAAAATTGATATAGGTGATATTGTTTATTTGGCATCGGATGATATTACTGCAGATCTAGAATTGACGAGATGGTCCAAAGAGAATTCTCAATCAATATTAGAAATAAGAAAAGAAGGTCCCATCTTTCACTTTCTAGTCAGAAAAGAAAAAAATAATTGAATTTTATTTTTCAATTGGATTGTCAATCATATTTCCCCATTCTGTCCAAGAGCCATCATAATTCTTTACATTTGGATATCCAAGGAGATGTTTCAAAACAAACCATGTATGAGAAGAACGTTCCCCTATTCTACAATATGTAATTATTTCCTTATCTGGAGTGATACCCACAGTCTGATATAATTTTGTAAGCTCATCAGCTGACTTGAATGTACCATCATCATTTACTGCTTTAGCCCATGGTATGTTCACCGCTCCTGGAATGTGTCCTCCTCGTTGGGCATGTTCTGTAGGATATTCAGGAGGTGCAGTTATTTCTCCACTAAATTCTGGTGGACTTCTAACATCGATCCTCTTTATTTGGTCGGAGTTTAACGATTCTCTTACTTGATTAAGGAATGCCCTTAGAGCTGGATTGGGTTCAGAAGGTTTAAAATTTCCCATAGGAAAATTGGGTATATCTTTTGAAATTGGTCTATCTTCTTCAAGCCATTTTTTTCTTCCTCCATTCATGATTTTTACATTTGTCATACCATAATATTCAAAAACCCAAAAAGCAAAAGCAGCAAACCAATTATTAAAATCTCCATATAATACAAGAATAGTATCATTGTTTATTCCAGATTTTTGTAATAAAATTGAACAATCATCTTTGGAAATAATATTTCTGTTAAGAGGATCATTTATGTCTTTTCTCCAATCAAATAAAACTGAATTAGGTATATGACCAAGATTATAATTTGCTTTTGGATCATAGTCTACCTCAGCTATCCGAACATTATTGTCATTTACATGGTCCTCTACCCACTGTGTATCGACTAAAACATTTTGATTTGCATATTCCATAAATTTAAAATAGTAAACTCTGTTATAAATTTTTTATAAAAAACAAGAAATGCTTTATTTTATTTAAGAAGAAAATTTATAATTTAAGGATGTTTAAATAATATATAAATATAAATAGTCTTGTTAATAATTTGTTTTTGTTTTTATTGTGACAAGTTAGTAAAATTAAACCTAAATATCAAAGACTATATCCTTAATTTTATCTATATCCTTTAATCCAATCATATCAATGATATTTAAGTGCTGTCTAAAATATTCAATTTCATCATTTGAACATGTTAAAAATGGGTATGGCGCAGCAGCATTTATAACTTTTTTATTATGATCAATTCCATTTTTTTTTAACGCAATTAATGTTTGTCCAGACAAATGACCTTTAACTTCTTCTCCGCAAAGTAAAAGATACTTCACACTTTTATTATTTGTAGTGAATTTAATAATTTCATCTATTCCTTTATTTTCAGAAAGTAATCTTCCTACTATTGCTGTTTTTTCCATAATCTGATTATTGTTTTTGATTTCTTTGAGTAAATCCAGACTTGATAGAGTACAAATGGCTATTATTCTTCCTTTTCCAATATAATACTCTTGTTGAATGGGGAGTAAATGATAACAACAAATTCCAAAAATATTATCTATTTTGGACTTGATCTTAATTCTATCTGCCATTGATTTTAATATACAATTTCTATAAATATTTAATTAACTTTTGAAGTATTGTTATCAATAATAATTTTTCTTCTTTTTGATTGAATAATGCCCATTAATTGAAAACCATATTCAAGATTGTGTTTAACATGGTTGATTCCATGTTTTCCTTTGGGAACAAAAGAACCATCTAAAATACTCTCCAAATATGTTTTTGTTTTTTTGATTGAGTTCGCTGCATGTTGTATCTGACTTTCAGACAATTTTTTTCCTGCTTCTTTCTCTATAAGTTCACTAAATCTATGTGTGGACATTAGTTGACTATATTCTAGAAGTTTATGATAATTTCTACAAATATTTTTTATCTTTTGTTTATCAGGTTCTATTAAACTTTGAAATGCATTTTGTATTTCTTTTTCATTTCTTTTCGTAAGTTTTTCTAATATTTCAAATATTTCACTCTGTCGAATATCTTGAATACTATTGCTTTCTATTTCAAAAGACAATATTTTTTTTAATTTGTTTTCTACATTAAGTTTCGAATTTTGATAATAATTGTTAATAGCAAATAGATTTACAGAATTGCCTTCAATATCTTGTCCATATTTTATTATATACATTAAGTTTACAATTATAACTGGAAAAATAAGCTTTAGGTTTTCATTTATTTTATTATAATTTTCCATAATATCTCTATATATATTAAATGTAATTGTATTAACTACATCTTTTTTCCTTTCATCCGTGATTCTAGACATTATTGTTAAAAGATCATAGAGTTGAGATTGAGAAAAAAACTCCTTATTTTTTACAGCATAAATAGATATTATCTTTAATGCATAGAACCATTTTTCTGAGGGATTTTGATGAGTAGTATTTTTCGAAATCTCTACAATATTTCTTTTCATATCCATATTATCCAGATTAATAAGATAAAAAATATTATCAATTATTTCGTTTATAGATACTTTCTCTTTACTCCAATTTTGTAATATTGTATGTTTGTTTTGCATAGCTATAGAAGGATTAGCTAAATTATAATCTTAAAAATAAAAACTTTTCATACATTGTTCTGGTAAATTTACATAATACTATTGGATAATTCTCTATATAGCGAGATAGAAAAATATAATTTACATCTTTTATGCCTCTATAACAATGGAAGCCAATAACGGACTTATAGTGATTTATACTGGTAAAGGAAAAGGAAAAACTACTGCCGCATTAGGAATTGTATTGAGAGCAGTAGGTCATGGCTTTAAGGTTTTGATGATCCAATTTATAAAAGGTGAATGGTATTACGGAGAACTCTCGAGCGCCAAAAGATTAACTCCTGAATTTGAAATGATCGCGGCAGGAAAAGGTTTCATTGGCATATTGGACGATGATCACCATTTTGAGGAACACAAAAAATCTGCACAGGATGCATTAATTCTTGCCAAGGAAAAAATATTATCTAAAGAATATGATATTATTATCCTAGATGAAATTAATTATGCAATAAACCTCGAACTTCTTTCAACAAACCAAGTGCTTGAATTAATTAAGATACGACCAAAACAGACGTCCATTGTGTTAACTGGTAATTATGCTCCAAATGAAATTATCAAAGTTGCTGATTTAGTCACTGAAATGAATGAAATAAAACATCCTTATCAACAGGGTATCAAAGCAAAAAAAGGAATTGATTACTAATTAATAAAATCAAGAAGATACTTTACCAATTAAATATAGCTTGTATTGGAGTTAA
>Ga0126306_10001586_pt1 | contig 12282 bp, 8 predicted proteins | sample Plot27_FD_92592 | JGI IMG/M metagenome (GOLD analysis project Ga0126306, IMG submission 92592) | Serpentine soil microbial communities from UC McLaughlin Reserve, CA, USA - Plot27 | ecosystem: Environmental > Terrestrial > Soil > Grasslands | place: USA: UC McLaughlin Reserve, Lake County...
ACGCCGCTGTCCCGGCGCGGCACGCCGAGCGTCGCGGTCGCGAACGATGGTGCTATGACGAGGCCGAAGCCGAGCCCGATCAGGATCAGCGACGGCAGCACGTGCGACGCGTACGCGGTGTCGACGCCGATCCGCGTCAGCAGCGCCATCCCGAGCGCTGCGAGGAGCATGCCGGTCGGCACAAGCGGACGCGGGCCGGTGCGGGCCAGGATGCGCGTGTTGACGAGCGTCGCGGTGAAGATGATCGCGACGTTCATCGGCAGGAACGCGAGACCGGTCTCGAGCGCTCCCATGCCTTTCGTGTTCTGCAGGTAGAACGTCAGGAACAGGAACACGCCGAAGATCCCCGCGCCCGCCGTCGCGATCGCCAGAAAGGAGCCGCCGCGGTTGCGGTCGGTCACCACGCGCAGCGGCAGCAGCGGGTTCGCGACCCGGCGCTGGAGCGCGACGAACGCGGCCAGCAGCACGACGCTCGCGCCGAGTAAGGCGAGCGTGACCGGATCGCCCCAACCGTCCGACTCCGCCCGCGCCGTGCCGAACACGAGCGCGAACAGGCCTATCGACGCGATGATCGTGCCGGGGATGTCGAGCCGTGGCGAATCCGTTCCGGCCCGCCCGGGCACGTGGTGCAGCAGCCGCAGGCCGGCGACCGCCGCGGGGACCGCAAACAGGATCGCCACGTACAGGCACCAGCGCCAGTCGAGCACCTCGCAGACGAAGCCGCCGAGCAGCAGGCCGAACGCGCCGCCGGCGCCCGCGATCGCGCCGTAGACGCCGAACGCCTTGGCGCGCTCGGCCGGATCGGTGAACGTGGTGGCGAGCAGCGACAGCGCGGCGGGCGCCAGCAGCGCGGCGAAGGCGCCCTGCAGCGCGCGGGCCCCGACCAGCAGGCCGAAGCTGGGCGCGGCGCCGCCGAGCGCGGATGCACCGGCGAAGCCGAGCAGGCCGGCGAGGAGCGTCCACTTGCGCCCGAACAGGTCGGCCATCCGGCCGCCGAGCAGCAGCAGGCTGCCGAACGCGAGCGCGTACGCCGTGATGATCCACTGGCGGTCGTCGTCGGAGAAGCCGAGGTCGGCCTGCGCGGACGGGAGCGCGATGTTGACGATCGTCACGTCGAGGACGACCAGCAGCTGGGCGATGCCGATGACTCCGAGGATCAGCCACCGGCGGTCGTGATGGGGGTCTGTCACAGGAGTCCCTCCAGATGACGATCAGCGCTCGCGTCGTAGGCGCGCGTGGACGCTGAGGGCGGTTGGGGTCCTGACCATCCCCAGCGGGCTGAAGGTCATGCCCAGCTGTCGTTGGTCGACGGTCGCCGCGGCGTCGAGGTCGAGCCGGCCGTCGGCGTGCTCGACGGTCACCTCGACCTGCAGCGGGGCGCGCTCTCCCGCCGCCTCGAGCTCGCCCTCGACGTGGAGACGGCCGCCGCCATGGTCGTTCACGCTGCTCGAGCGAAAGCGCACCTCGGGGTGGTGCTCTACGTCGAAGAAGTCAGCCGAGCTCAGGTGCCGGTCGCGCCTGCGGTTGCCGGTGTCGAGGCTGGCGGCGTCAAGGGTGAGCTCCATGCGCCAGCGATGGTCGTCATCGACCTCGAGCCAGCCGTCGAGGCGCTGGAAGCGACCCTTGTCCGAGGTGAGACCCCAGAAGTTGGGCACGCGGTACTCGGCGCTCGAGCCGGACGGATCGAGCCGCCAGCGCGTGCCGGCAAGCTGCCGGCTGTCCTGCGCGGAATGGGTGGTGCTCATGTTCATCTCCTGGTCGGGGACGTGTCGTCCTGACCACGAACGAGAGGCGCCGAAGGGGACACCCCTTCGCCCGCGTGCGTGACGGCTACGCGCCGACTTCTGCGATGCGTCGCTGCAGGAAGCGGCGCTCGGGCTCGGTGTGCGCGAGCTCGAGCGCGCGTTCGTACTCAACACGCGCCTCGTCCCGACGGCCGAGGCGGCGAAGCAGGTCGCCGCGCGTCGAGTGGAAGTACTGGTAGCTGTCGAGGTCGAGCCGGTCGACCAGGGCCAGCGCTGCTTCGCCTCCGTCCGTCTCGGCCACTGCGATCGCACGGTTCAGCTCCACGACCGCAGAGCCGGTCAGCCGGACGAGCTCTCCATATAGGGCGGCGATCTGGCTCCAGTCGCGCGGCTCCTGCATGTGCAGGGACGCGATCGCCGCCTGGATGACGTACTGCCCGCGGCCCCGCAGCGCGAAGGCGCGCTCGAGCGCCTCCCGTCCGCGAGCGATCTGCGCGGCGTCCCAGCGCGAGCGATCCTGGTCTGCGAGCAGCACAAGCTCGCCACTGTCGAACCGGGCCTCGCGGCGCGCGTCGTTGAGCAGCATCAGGGCGTGCAGCCCGTGCACGTCGGGCTCGTCCGGCATCAGCTCGACAAGCGCGCCGCCGAGCCGGAGCGCCTCCGCGGCCAGATCGACGCGGCCGCCGTATCCCTCGTTGAAGATCAGATAGACGACCGCCAGCACCGCCGCCAGCCGCTCCGGCAGCCGGTGGTCGACCGGAACGCCGAAGCGAATGCCCGCATCCCTGATCTTGCGCTTCGCGCGCGAAAGCCGCCGCTTCATCGTTTCCTCAGGAACGAGGAAGGCGCGCGCGATCTCCTCGGTGCGCAGACCGCCGAGCGAACGCAACGTCAGAGCGACCTGCGCCTCGAGCCCGAGCGCGGGATGACAGCAGGTGAAGATCAGCTCCAGCCGCTCGTCGGGAAACGTCCTCTCCTCCATCTCGTCCTCCGCGGCCTCGGGCACGTCGAGCAGGCGTGTCTTCGCAGCCAGCGCGCGGTCGCGACGCAGGCGGTCGATTGCGCGGTTACGGGCGGTAATCGTGAGCCAGGCGCCGGGATTGGGCGGCGTGCCATCGCGGGGCCAGCGCTGCGCGGCGACCGCGAAGGCCTCCTGGACGGCGTCCTCGGCACGGTCGAAATCGCCGAGGAAACCGACCAGGCTCGCGAGGACGCGGCCCCACTCGTCGCGAAAGACCTGCTCGAGCAGCGCTACCTCTCCACCACGGGCCGCACCTCGATCACGCCGCCCATCCGCGCGGCCGGGATGCGCGCGGCGATCTCCAGCGCCGCGTCGAGGTCTTCGGCGTCGACGAGGAAGTACCCGCCAAGGTGCTCCTTGGCCTCGACGAACGGACCGTCGCTGAGCAGCGTCTGTCCGCCCTGAACGCGCACCGTCGTGGCCGTCTCGACCGGCCGCAACTGCTCGCCGCCGATAACGCCGGGCGACTGCCCGATGGCGAGGTACTCGCCCACGATCGCCTGCTGCTCCTCCGCGGCGAGCCGCGCGACCTGTTCCGTCGCGCCTCTGTCGTAGATCTGAAGTAGGTACTTCATCCTGTCCTCCTCTGGAGCGGGTCTCGCCCTCTACGACGAACGTACATCGCGTGAGGGGACAACCTCGCCGGCGGAGTCACGATCGGACGGCCGCGACCGACGATCGTGGTCGCGGTGAACCGCGAAGATGCCGCGGAGGTTCTAGGGCGCGATCCTGCCGGTGCACGTGTTGGCCGGCGCAGCGATCAGCACGGTGATCCCCGACCGCTGGGCGTTCGAGCCGCTCGGGCAGGACCTCGGCGTCCGCCGCATCCTCGCCGACGGAGGGCTCGCCGCTCGGGCCGCCGCTGCTCGAGGCCTACGGCCGCGGTCAGGGCTGGATCGGCGCGGGCTCTCCCGCCGCCGACTCTTGCGGCGCGGGCTCCGGCTCGGGCTCGGGTGGCGGCTCCGGCTCGGGCGGCGGCTCGGCGTGCGGATCGGGGACGGCGGGCCACGCCTCCTTGACCAGGAGCATCCCGCGCTGGCGGAACGAGGAGGTCGCCCGAGAACCGGTCAAGTACTGCAGGAACGCGGCGGTGATCGGGCGCACCCTATGGTCGCGCGACGTCTTGCCGAGGTGCCGCAGGGTCACGAACGAGATCGGATAGGCGTCCGGATGCGACAGCGCACGCACCGACGCGTCACTCGGCGCCGCCCCGCCGACCGGGACCGCGCACGTCGTGGCCTGGAACGCGCGGGCTCGCGACCAGCTCGTCACGGCTGCGATCGCATGGTTCCCGGACGCGGCCTCGGACAGGCCGCCGTCCCGCGCGGCCCGCGCCCCTAGGGGCGTCCGGCCGCGCGCGCCGAAGCGCGGCTCCGCCGACCTCTCGACCCCGTCACCGGCGCGGCGCAGCGCGATCACGTCGCCGCTGGCCGGCGTGGGGACCCCGGCCGCCGACCACGTGCGAATCCTGCCCGCGGCGATCCCTCTGACCGCCGCGCGCGACACGCCCGAGGCGCACGCCGGGTGCCCGCGTCCCACCACCAGCACGTCGGCGTCGCGGCCGAGATCCGCGCGCACCTGCACGTGGCGGCGCTCGGCGGCAGTGAGCCGGCGGTCGAGGAAGATCCCCTCTGGACTCGGGAAGCGCCGCATGCGGATCATGTTCCGCAGGAAGATGTTGGCCGAGGGGCCGACCACCGCGGCGGCGTTGCCGAAGACGTAGCGGTAGGTCTGCCCGCCGACCCGGACCGTGATCGGCACGACTCGCTGACCGCGCGGGTACATGGCGAACGTGGTCGGGGTGAAGCCGATGAGGTGGTCGACCCGGCTCGGGATGACCGAGTTGAAGAACGTGTCCTCGACCTTGCGCGCGGATGCCGTGGCGGGCGCGATCAGCAGGACGGCGAGGACGAGGGGCAGCCGACGCATCACGTGATCACACCTGTCTCCCTCCTTGGCGCTTCGCCACCTGGACGGCCGGTCGGGCGCCGAACCGGGCCCCGGGGCGCGCTTCGGCCGGCCCACTACCTCAGATCGCGACCGGCGCGTCAAGCTCACGAACCTAGCCCAGCGGCTAGAGCGGACGAAAGTAGGACGAGCCCTGGAGGCAGTCCGGCACCGCCGATCCCTTGGCCGTGGCCGGCGACTCGAATCGCTCAGCAGCTAGGGTCGCCGAACCGGATCTTGTTGATGAAATCCCAGCCGCCGAAGACCGGGTTGCCCGGCTCGCCGGTTGCGTCGGTCCCCTGATAAACGTTGACGACTGTCGCGAACGAGAACGAAATCTGTTCCCTCGGCAAAATACTGGATCCATTGCTGCCGCCGGTCTGGAAGCTCGAGATGCGCACGCCCGTGAAGCAGTAGCGGAGGTATGGGAACTGCGTGGCGCCTCGAACCGCCGTGAGCTTCGCCTTCGGGAACAGCGTGCCGGCCGCGGTGGCCTCGAACAACTTCGGACTGGTCGGGCCGACCTGCTTGACAAAGTGAAAGTCCTGGGGGTTCGCCGGCTTGCTCGCGTCCTTGGTGACTCCCCAACTCCACGACTCCACCTCGATCGAGTCCTTGTACTGCTCGTTGGTGGACTCCCCCCCGATTCCGTCGATCTTCAGGAAATAGTCTCCTGCGGACGCGGACGCGGGAATCAGCGCACCGACGACAAAAGCGGGCGCGATCATGCAGATCGCCCGTCGAAGCCCCCTCATCTGAACCACCCTTCCTTGGAGTATCGGCAGTGCCATCCTGCCCAGACCCGTGAGCCGAACGCAAGAGCGGCGTGCGGGTTCACCGCGGTGATCAGCCTCGGCGAGGCGATCGTCGCTCGCGCGCGGTGAAGCGGGCCTCAAGGCCGTGCTCGATCGAGGCCGTTGGTCGCGTGCGACCCGACGTCGTGCTAATGGACGTGCGCATGCCGACGCCCGCGACTGCGGTGCCCAGCGCGAGCTGTCGGCGCCCGGTTCCCGGCCGATCGATGACTTCGCGGCGATCGCGAGGTCTACACGGCAACATCGACCCGGAGGTGAGAAGTGGGAGCGATACACGTACACGAGTTCATGAGCCTCGACGGCGTGGTCGACGCGCCGACATGGACGTTCGACTACGGCTTCGACCCCCAGATGGGAGAGGCCATCGGCGCCGTCACCCAACGCTGCCGAGGCATCCTGCTCGGGCGCACGACCTACGAGATGTTCGAGCCGTCGTGGTCGACGCGGACCGTAGAGGACGATCCAGGGGCGCCGTTCTTCAACGACACCACCAAGTACGTCGTCTCCGCGACGCTCACGACGGCGACGTGGAGGAATTCGACGATCATCGGGCCGTACGACCCCGACGCGATCCGCAGCCTGAAGGACGAGGTCGACGGCGACCTCTACGTCAGCGGCAGCGGCACGCTGGTCCGAGCGATGCTCGCCGATGGCCTGATCGACGGGCTGCATCTGTTCGTCTACCCGCTGACCCGCGGCTCCGGTCCGCGGCTCTTCCCCGAGCAAGCCGCGCCCGCCAAGCTGTCGCTCGGGGCCAGTGAGTCATACGAGAACGGCGTGGTGTACCTGGCTTACCGACCGCAGGCGTGAGGCCGGCGCGCAGTCGCAGCGCATCGAGCAGCATCAGCCGGATCGCCGACTCGAGCGGAGCGGTCGGTCGCGAGTAGGCTGGCGGCGAGATGCTGCGCGTCGGACTCGTCGGCGAGCTTCGAGTCGAGCTCGGCGAGCGAAAGCTCGAGCCGTTCGCGAGTCGCCGGGCGCGTTCGCTGCTTGCGTGGCTCGCGTATCACCGGGGTCTGCATCCGCGGTCGCGGGTGGCTGCGGTGTTCTGGCCCGACGTGCTCGATGCCAGCGCTCGGGCGAGCCTGAGGACCACGCTGGCGACGCTGCGGCGAGAGCTCGGCGAGGCGGGCGCCGTACACGTCGTCGCCGAGCGCGATCGCGTTGGCATCGTCGACGGCCCGGAAGTCTCGGTGGACCTGTGGGAGGCCGAGCGCCTGGCTGCCGAGGGGCGCCTCGGCGATGCGCTCGAGCTCCGCGACGGCGAGCTGCTGACCGACCTGGACGACGATTGGGTGCTCGAGGAGCGGCGTCGGCATCGTGATCGCGTCGAGGAGCTGTTGCTGGCGCTCGGTGACGCCGCCGAGGCGGGCGGCCACGCCGAGGCCGCCGTTGGATACGCGCGCCGCCGGCTCGAGCTGGATCCGGTGTCGGAGGACGCAGCCCGCGTGCTGATGCGGCGGCTCGCGCGGACCGGGGACCGTGCCGCCGCGGTCGCCGCCTACGAGGCGTTCCGCGCGGCGCTGCGCGAGGAGCTCGGCATGGCTCCCTCGGCCGAGACGCGCGCGCTCGTCGAGCAGTTGCGCACCGACGCCGGCGCCGGAGCGCCGGAGGCCCGAGCGCTGCCGTTCCCGGGCGCGCTCACGCGCACCGAGCACGGACCGCTGGCAGGCCGGCGCGAGTCGCTGGCGGAGCTGCGCGCCGTATGGCGACGCGCGAGCGTAGGTGCGGCCGCGGTCGTGGTGCTCGCGGGAGAGGCCGGCAGCGGCAAGACGCGCCTGCTGATCGAGCTGGGCGCCGAGGCTCACGCTGCCGGCGCGACCGTGTTCGCAGGCCGCTGCCCCGAGGAGGGTGGCGTGGCGTTCGCGCCGTTCACCGAGGCGCTGCGACCGTACGTCGCCGCGTCGCGCGCTGCGCTTCCCGAATGGGTCCTGGCCGAGCTCGCCCGCTTGCTGCCCGGTCTGAGCGCTCCGGCGGGCGCGCCTGAGGGCGGGCCGCAGGACGCCCGCCATCGCCTGTTCGAGGCCGTGGCCGCCACGATCGCGCAGGCCGCCCGGCGGACGCCCGTGCTCCTGGTCGTCGAGGACCTGCACTGGGCGGACCCGGCGACGCTGCAGATGCTGGGGCACGTGATCCGGACGGTCGGGTGGGCGCCGCTGCTAGTGGCGGGCTCGCTGCGCGACGAGGGCGCCGACGCCGCGCCCGCGCTACAGACTCTGCTGGGCGACATGAGGCGCGAGCGGCGCCTCGAGACGCTCGCGCTCACCGGCCTGTCCGAGCAGGAGGCCGGCGAGCTGGCCGCGGCCTGGCTCGGATCGAAGCCGTCGCCGGATCTCGCGGCGACCCTGCGAGGTCGCACCGCCGGCAATCCGCTTTTCTTGGAGGAGCTCGTCCGCCATCTCGTGGAGTCCTATCCCGAGCGGTCTTCCGCCGAGCTCGTCGCGGCGGCCGGTACCGAGGTGCCGCACGGCGTGCGCTCCGTGATCGACCGGCGGCTCGTCCGGCTGGCGGATCGCGTCCGCCGCGCCGTGGAGCTCGCGGCGGTGGCCGGCGAGGAGTTCCTGCTCGCCGACCTCGCCGCCGCCTGCGATACCAGCGACGACGAGCTGGCCGGCGACCTGGACGCCGCAGTCCGGGCGGGGCTCGTGGACGAGACCGGGGTCCCCGGCTGCTACCGCTTCGCCCACGCCCTCGTGCGCGAAGCCGTGCTCGCTGGGCTCACGAACACGCGCCGCGCGCTGCTGCACCGCCGCCTCGCGGCCGCGCTGGAGGCGCTGCCCGACGATCGCCGCGAGCGCCGAATGCTCGAGCTTGCGCGCCACCTCCTCGACGCGGGACCGCTCGTGGACGCCATAACCGCCGCGAACACAGCGCTGCGAGCGGCGAAGCAAGCCACGAGGGGCCTCGCCTACGAGGACGCCGCAGGACTGCTCGTGCGTGCGCTCGCCACCGAGCTCGACGATGGTGACCCGCTGCGCGTCGAGCTGTTGCTGCGCCTCGGCGACGCTCTGGTGAGATCGGGAGACGGTCCCTCCGCAGATCAGCGCTTCCTCGAGGCCGCGGACCATGCGCGGGCCCTCGGGGACCACGAGCTGCTCGCGCGCGCCGCGCTCGGAGCCGCCGGGCTGACCGTCAACGTCGGCCCCGCCCGAGCGGGCGTCCGCGCGCTGCTCGAGGAGGCCCTCGCCGGTCTCGATCCGGCGTCCACCATGCGGCCTCGGCTGCTCGCACGACTGGCGATCGAGGTCTATTACGTGCGACCGCCGAGCCTCCGGGAACGCCTGAGCGCAGAGGCGCTCGCGGCCGGGCGGAGCCTCGGCGGACCCGCCCTGCTCGAGGCGCTGGGGGCCAGGCACGTCGCGCTGTGGAGCGCGGCGCACACCGAGGAGCGCCTCGCCATCGCCGACGAGCTGATCACGGCGGCGCGCGCACTGGCGGCACGCGAGGCGGAGCTCCAGGGCATCAACTGGCGGGTCGCCGACCTGGTGGAGCTCGGCGACCTCGACGCCGCGCGCGACTCGATCGCCGGGCACGAGCGCCTGGTGACCGAGCTGCGGCTGCCCGGCTACGCCTGGTACGTGCCGATGTGGCGAGCCATGCTCGCGCTGATGGCGGGGCGCCTGGACGAGGCGGAGCGGCACTCACAAGAGGGCGACCGGATCGGGCGTGCGGCACGAGACCGCAACGCTGAGCTGCTCTTCGCGGTCCAGCGCCTCGCGATCCGCAACGCCGCCGACCGGCTTACCGAAGCGGATCTGACCGCGATCGAGGAGCGCGCCCGGAGCTCGCCCGCCGGCGCCGCCTGGCGGGCGTGGGCGGCGAGCATCGCGCTCGGCCGGGGTGACGTCGAACGCGTGCGCGGCGCGATCCTGCGCGAGGTCGACGCGCTGGCGTCGCTGCCGCTCGACGCCGACTGGCTCTACACGGCGGCGACCCTGGGCATCCAGGTCGCGCATCTGGGCGACCGAGCAGCCGCCGCGCAGCTCTATCCCCGCTTGCTCCCCTACCGCCATCGGACCGTGACGAGCGGGCGCGCGACCGCCTGCACCGGATCGGTCGCGCTTTCGCTCGGGCTGTTGGCCGCGACGCTCGGCGACGACCGGGCCGCCGTCGCGCACCTCGAGCACGCCGTGCGGCGCAACGACGAGCTCGGCGCGGTGCCGTTCGCCGCCGCCGCGCGGCACGCCCTCGCGGACCTGATCGGCGACGAGGCGCAGGCCGCCGCGCTCAAAGGCGAGGCCCGGAGGGCGGCCTACGCGGTGGCGATGCCGCTGCCGGGCGGCCTCTTCTCCCGCCACTGACGCGCGGACGCGCAGGACTCACGCTCGCCTGACGGTGGCATTGCGGCGCTGCAGGACGGTGGCTGCGCCCAATCCGCTTCAAGACTGGAGACGAGCACATGACCGTCCAGCCCAGCATCCCCCTCGCCGCACATCTGGACGGCGAGCTCATCACTCCCGACCACGCGGCCTACGAGAGCGCGCGCCGAGTCTGGAACGGCATGATCGACAAGCGCCCCGCCCTGATCGCCCGCTGTGCCGGCGCCGACGACGTGGCCATCGCGGTCCGCTTCGCCGCCGAGCACGACCTGCCGCTGGCCGTCCGCGGCGGCGGGCACAACGTCGCCGGCACCGCCGTGGTCGACGACGGCGTCGTCGTCGATCTCTCGGCCATGCGCGCGGTCCGCATCGACGACTCGCGGCGCACCGTGCACGTGGAAGGCGGCGCCACATGGGCCGACGTCGATCGCGTGACGGCACCGCTCGGGCTGGCCACGCCGGGCGGCATCGTCTCGCAGACCGGCGTGGCCGGCCTGGCGCTCAGCGGCGGCGTCTCGTCCCAGCGGCGGCTGCACGGGATGACGATCGACAACCTCGTCTCGGCTGACGTCGTCCTGGCCGACGGCCGGCGGGTGCGTGCGAGCGCCGAGGAGCATCCGGACCTTTACTGGGCGCTGCGCGGCGGCGGCGGCAACTTCGGCGTCGTGACCTCCTTCGAGCTGCGCCTGCACGAGCTCGGCCCCGAGGTGTTCTCGCTCGAGGTCGCGTACCCGATCGAGGACGTGGCCCGCGTGCTGGCGGGCTGGCGCGACGCGGTCGCAGGCGCACCGGACGAGCTCACGACCGCGGCGTTCGTGTGGTCGCTGCCCGTCATCCCCGACCTGCCCGAGCACCTCCGTGGCCGGACGTACGTCGGGCTGGACGGCATGTACGCCGGCGATCCGGCCGAGGGCGAGCGCCTCACACGGCGTCTGCGCGAGCTCGCGACGCCGCTGTTGGACATGAGCGGGGCCGTCGCCTACCTCGACAAGCAGCGCGCGCTCGACCCCTTCTTCCCGGCCGGGCTGCGCTACTACTGGAAGGCGCTCTACCTCGACGGGCTCACCGACGCCGCGATCGACACCACGGTCGAGTGGTCGCTCAGCCGCCCGTCGGAGCGCTCGCTCGTGGTCATTCGCCATGGCGGCGGCGCGATCGCGCGCGTGGGCGCCGAGGAGACGGCGTTCGGGGACCGCAGCTCGGAGTGGATGCTGAGCATCGACTCGACCTGGGACGACCCGGCCGACGACGAGCGCAACATCGCCTGGACACGCGCCTTCTGGGAGGACGCGCGCCGCTTCTCGCAGGGGAAGACCTACTTCAACTTCCCCGGCCTGCTCGAGGAGGGAGACAGCGCCGTCCGCGAGAGCTACGGTGCGAACCACGACCGCCTGACCCAGGTCAAGGCGGCCTACGACCCGGAGAACCGCTTCCGGCTGAACCAGAACATCCGCCCGGCGCCGGGGCGCGAGGGGCCATGAAGGAGATCTTCGACGCCGTCGTGGTGGGCGCCGGATACGCCGCGCGCCTCGGCGACGCGGTCCGCCTCGGGTGGCCGGTCAGGGCGATCTCGCAGGACTCGGGAGGAGTGGTCGTCGCGGGCGAGGCCGGTGAGCTTCGCGCCCGCCGGGCGATCGTGGCGATCCCGCCCACGCTCGCCGGGCGCCTCGTCTACGAGCCGGCGCTCCCCGGCGCGCGCGACCAGCTGACGCAGCGGCTATGGCGCTCACTTCCCGCCCGGAGTCTGGACCCAGCTCGGACCGTCGCTGCGCGAGCCCGTCGGTCGCATCCATTGGGCCGGCACGGAAACCGCCGAGCGGTGGATGGGCTACGTCGACGGCGCGATCGAATCCGGTATCAGGGCTGCGGCCGAGGTGCTCGAGAACCCCTCTTAAGCCCAGCCGGCCAGTCCAGGGCAACCGGCCGCGGCTACCTCGGCGCGGGCGGCAGCACGAACCAGTTCTCGTACCGGTCACCGCCGGCGCCGCACGGCGGGAACTCGTCGTAATCGCTCGGGTCCCAGGTGAGGCACGTGACAATGCGCCCGTGGAAGCCGGTGTCGCCCGCGGCGAATGTGAGGTCCGCTGGGCAGGCCGGGAAGCTGCGTCCAGAACCGCGCGCGTCGTAGCTCAGCCGGCGACCGCGGGCGCCGGTGTTCCCGCTCCAGCAGTTGCCGGAGCCCTCGCCGTCCCACAGCGGTTGGCCGAAAGCCTGATCAGCGATATGCGCGCGCTCGGCCCGTGACCTGAGGCCGCTTGTGGCGTTCCAAGCGGGCGTGCGTCGACGCGGCTTCCGGGACGATCGCTCGTCGCCGGCCCGGCTACTCACCCGCCCCGATTGCCTCGACTGGCCGCGAGCGCAGCGCCCGCCGTGTCGGCAGCGCCAAGGCCAGCAGCGCCAGCAGCGCTGAGACGCCGAGGATCGCCGCGAGCTGG
>Ga0126306_10001587_pt1 | contig 12279 bp, 15 predicted proteins | sample Plot27_FD_92592 | JGI IMG/M metagenome (GOLD analysis project Ga0126306, IMG submission 92592) | Serpentine soil microbial communities from UC McLaughlin Reserve, CA, USA - Plot27 | ecosystem: Environmental > Terrestrial > Soil > Grasslands | place: USA: UC McLaughlin Reserve, Lake County...
CTCCAGTGCTGGGGCTGGGCGACGTTCGAGCTGATCATCATCGCCGCGGCTGCGGCCGCGCTGTCCGACGAGCTGGTGGGCGTCGGTGCGCAGTGGTTCTGGACGCTCGTCTTCGGGGCGGTCGCTGCGTCCCTTGCGCTGCTCGGCCCGATCTCCGTCGTGCGGCGCTTCATCCGCCGCTACGCGGTGTACGTCGTGCTCGCGTCGCTCGCGTACCTGAGCTGGTGGGCGTTGTCCGAGGCGAACCTCTCCGAGCTCTGGCACGCGGAGCCCGACGGCGGCCTCACCCTGTGGATCGGGATGGACCTCGTGATCGCGATCACCGTCTCGTGGGTACCGCTGATCCCCGACTACACACGCTTCTCACGCGACCGGCGCTCGGCGTGGTGGGGTGCGGGCCTCGGCTACCTCGTCGCGGCGACGTGGATGCTCGTGCTCGGTGTACTGCTCGTGCTGACGCGCGGGCTGTCTGACCCTGCCGAGCTGCCGGCGGCGGTCGTCGGCGCCGGCCTGGCTGCAGCACTCGCGGTGCTCGCTGTCACGGTCGACGAGACCGACGAGGCGTTCGCGAACATCTACTCGACCGCGATCTCGCTCCAACACCTCGTCCCGCGCGTGCCGCAGCGGGTGCTCGTCACGCTCGTTTCCGTCGCCGCGACGATCGGGGCGCTCGCGTTCGACCTGAGGCGCTATCAGGACTTCCTCTTCTTGCTCGGCGCGTTCTTCGTCCCGTTGCTGGGCGTACTGCTCGCGCACTGGCTGCTGAACGATGCGCACTACTCGCGCAGCGACGTCTTTGACGCACCGCCGATCCGACCGGCGCTCCTCGCCGCCTGGATCATCGGCTTCGCCGTCTACCAATGGCTCCACCCGACCGGCCCAGGCTGGTGGGTCGACGCCGTGGAATCCGTCCGGCCCCCGACAGGCGGGCTCGACGCGATCGGCGTCTCGATCCCGAGCTTCCTCGCGGCATTCGCCCTCACCGCGGCTGCAGGCGGGCTCAGCCGGCGAGCACGCCGGTCGCGTACATGATCGCGACGCCGGCGAGAAAGCCGCCGAGCACCCACCCGCTCGTCAACCCGCCCGGAGCGCGCGTGCGCAACCAGCGCCCGACCTCGACCACGACCTCGGACGCCGCGCCCGCGGCCGCCGCGAAGAAGAGCACTCCGAGCACGTCGCTGCGCACGTAGCCGCCGAGCCACGTTCCGAGGATCGCCGGCGCGCCGGCGATCAGGACCAGCAGCCCGAGTCGCGCGAACGACACCCGACGCTCCTCGGTCGCGGCCGTTGCGATCCCGAGTCCCTCGGTGACGTTGTGGATCATGAAGCCGATGATCAGGAACGTCCCGAGCGCGAGCTCGCCAAACGCGAACGACGTTCCGATCGCGAGCCCTTCCCCGAAGTTGTGCAGCCCGATGCCGATCGCGACAAGTGTCGCCAGTGCGGCGAGCTTGTGCGAGAGAAACGTGAGGGTGAGGTAGGAGCCGACGAACCCGAGCAGCACGACGCCGGCTCCGCCGAGTGCCGACGGTAGCGCCGCCTGCAACGCGAATGCCTCAGACAGTGCCTCGAGCGCAAGGAACGCGAGCAGCCCAGCGGTGAGTGCCATGAACGCAGCGAGCCACTCCGGCCTCGCCCGCCGCAGCGACGGCAGCCAGAGCAGCCCCAGCCCGACCGGGACGACGCCGACGAGCAGCCCGACGAGGCCGAAGCCGAGGAATCCCTTGGGCGACGGCTCGGGTGTCTCGAACGCCGCTGGCACTTCGTGTGTCGTCTGGATGCCGGAGGAGCTCGTGATGCCAATGAGCATCGGCTCGTCCTCGACCCACGCGAACGGGATCACGATCGTCGCCGAGCGCAGTCGCTCGAGCGTGCGCGGACCGTCGAGGTTGAACGGGACGATCGCGTCGTCGACCGTGACGGTCGCAATCGTCAAATCGTCCTGCTGGGGGTTCGTCACACGGACCTTGATCTCGCCGGGCTTGAACTCGACCCGGCGTACGTCGAAGACGTCGGCGGGTGGCGGCGTTCGTCCGAGCAGGTCGATCAGCGAGCCGCCGGTGGTGGCGAAGAGCGAGACGATCACCACGAGCACTATGAGCGGGACGAGCGCCCAGAGACGCCATGCACCGGATGCTCGCGCTGCGACGGTCGTCACTCGACCACTTCGAAGAAACCCATCCACCCGAGCTCTGCGAACTCCGACTGGTGCGCGTGGAACATGAACCGGCCCGTGTTCGCGAAGTCGATCTCGATGATCCCCCGCTCTCCCTGCCCGAGAATCACGTTGTCGGTGTACTCGACGACCTCGTCACGGCCGGTGCGGTAATAGCGGAAGAAGTCGCCGTGCAGGTGGAACGAATTGATCAGGTCGAACTCGGTCAAGTTCGCGATGTAGATGCGAACGGTCTGCGACCGCGAGACGCGGATCGGATAGCGCGCGTAGTAGAACGCCGGGCCGTTGACGGCATAGAAGTTGTTCTCACCGTCGCCGTCGGTGTCGAAGCCGTTCAACACCATCACGAGCTCCTGCGCGGGCTTGCGCGGCTTCGGCGGGTCGATGATGAAGGCGCCGTAGAGGCCCTTGTGAATGTGCTTCTTCAGGGGTGTCGAATGGCAGTGGTAGAGCTGCATCCCCCACGGCCGCGCCGGGAACTCGTACGTGTACTCGCCGCCGCGCGGGACGATCTCGAAGACGCCGTCCATGTTCGCCGGGTGGATGCCGTGAAAATGGATCGTGTGCGGATGCTCCCCCTCGTTGCGGAAATGCACGCGGAGGAGGTCGTCTTCCGTCGCGCGGATCACGGGTCCGGGCGCAGTCCCGTTGTACGTCCAGGCCGGGAAGTGCACGCCCTGCGCGACCTCGATCTCGACGTCTCGCGCCACGAGTGAGTAGTCGCGCACTCGGCCGGGCTTGTGCGGGAGCGCGGGCGGTGGGACCAGGAGCGCGTCGATTTCCGGGCTCCGCTGGATCGAGGGGGCGTCCCTCCCGATCATCGCGGCATGGCCCTCCGGGGCGTTGGCGTGGTCGTGACCCTCGTGGGTCGCAGAGCGCTCGGTCTCGGCGAACGCGACCCGGGCCAGAGGGCCGGCCGCGATGAGCGGCACCACGGCTCCCAGAAGCCTCTTTCGGCTGAATTTCGTCATGACTAAACTGTATATTAGAGAAACCTTGAGCGAGACCGCAAGCCTTTCCACATCCGTCCAGGACTACGTGAAGGAGCTCTACAAGCTCCAGGCCGGCGGCCGCGCCTCCACGTCCGCGCTCGCGGGCCGGATGGGGGTCGCGCCCGCCTCGGCCACCGCGATGTTGAAGAAACTGGCCCAGCTCGGTCTGGCGGAGCACGAGCCATACCGCGGGGCACGCCTGACCCAGAGAGGTGAGCTCGTGGCAATCGAGATGATTCGCCACCACCGCCTCCTGGAGCAATACCTCTCGACCCAGCTCGGCCTGCCGCTCGAGGCCGTGCACGCCGAGGCCGACCGGCTCGAGCACGCGCTGTCGGAGGAGCTCGAGGCGCTCATCGACGCCTCGCTCGGCTTTCCGACGCACGACCCGCACGGCGACCCGATTCCGAGCGCGACGCTCGAGCTCGACCCCACTCCGGAGCGCTCGCTCGCCGACGTGCAGGTGGGAGCGTCCGCGACTGTCTGCCGGGTTCCCGACTCCGACCGAGAGCTACTCCGCTACCTCGGTGAGCTCGGTCTCTTGCCGGGTGCGCTCGTGGCGGTGACGAACCAGGAACCCTTCGGCGGGCCGGTCGTCGTGCATGCCGGCGGAGCCGACCGCGCGATCGCTCGCGAGCTTGCCGCCCGCATCGGCGTCGAGTAGACGCGAAGATCGCCGTCATGAGCGGGCTCGCGGTCCTCGGGAACGTAGCGATCGACGTGATCGACGGCGGAAAGCCGCAGGTCGGCGGGGGGCCGTACCACTGCGGCCACGGGCTGCGCCTGCTCGAGCGGCGCGCACACATCGTCGCGAAGTGCGCGCCCGAGGATCGCGGGCTCCTCGTCCACCCGCTCGCCACGCTCGGGCTTCAGCTGACGATGGTCGACGCGGAGCGCACGGCCGCGTTCGGGCTGCATTACGAGGGGGAGGCACGGACGACAGAGCTGCGCGTCGTCGGCGACCCGTGGACCCCGGACGACCTTGCGGCGATCGGCGACGCGCAGTGGGTGCACGTTGCCCCGCTCGTCCAGACGGACTTTCCCGCCGAGACGATGGAGGCGCTCGCGGTCGGGCGCAGGGTCTCGTACGACGGCCAGGGGCTCGTGCGCTGCGCCGAGGTCGGCCCGGTCCGCTTCGACGACCGGTTCGACCGAGACGTTCTCCGCAACGTCACGTTCCTCAAGCTCGCCGAGGAGGAGGCAAGCGTGATCCTGCGCGACGTGAACGAGCGCTCGATCGAGCGGCTCGGCGTTTCGGAGGTCGTCGTCACCTACGGCTCTCGCGGCTCGGTCGTCTACGCAGGCGGGGACACGACTCCTGTCCCGTGTCATCCGATCCACGGCGTCGACCTGACGGGCTGCGGCGACGTGTTCGGCGTCGGCTACCTCGCCGCCCGGAGTGACGGGCTCGGGCCGGTCGCAGCTGCGCGTCGAGCGACCGCGCTCGTCGCGCTGCTCCTGACCAATCGCAAGCGCCGCCGCTAGAGGCGAAACTCGCCGCGCGCGACGACGACCGCCGAGCCGCCGACCTCGACACGTTCGATCGCATCGGCTGAGCCGTCGGCGCGCGCGTACAACGTCGACGGGCGGCGGATCTCCGCTCCCTGTGAGATGCGGATCTCGTCGCCCCAGCCGATCCGCCCGTGGCGTGCGAGGTGGACGGCGAGCGGCCCCGCCGCCGAGCCGGTGGCCGGGTCCTCGGGGACGCCCGCGCCGGGCGCGAACATGCGCGTCTTCCAGCGGTCACCGGAGCCCGCGAAGCAGTTCACCCCGACGATCCCAGCAGCCCGCGAGAGCCCGCGCTGGTCAGGCGCGAGCGCCGCGACGTCGTCCTCGCTGCGGAGCGCGACGTACACGAACCGCATCCCGTTGTCGTAGAGCTCGACGGGAAGCTCCGAACGCTCGACCCCGAGTGCCACGAGCACCGGTGCCTCGTCGAAGGGCTCGATCGTCGGAATCGGCTGGTGCATCCTCCCGAAGACGATCTTCGGACCATCGCGCTCGAGCCAGACCGGCACGACCCCTGAGCCCGTTTCGATCGCGATCACCTCCAGCTGCATCGGCTGCGCGAGCACGAACGCGGTCCCGAGCGTCGGATGTCCGGCAAACGGGATCTCCGACGCCGGCGTGAAGATCCGGATCCGCACGTGCGCCTCGCCGTCGGTCGGGTAGACGAAGACGGTCTCGCTGAACGCCATCTCGGTCGCCAGCGGCTGGAGCAGCTCTTCGGGGATGTCGCGCGCGTCCGTGAAGAGTGCGAGCTGGTTTCCTTGGAGCGGCACGTCGGTGAACACGTCCGCGACGACGTAGCGGAAGATGTTCGACATCGCGTCGACTCTAGTCGCCGGGTCAGGCAAACATTGCGTCGAGCTTGGCGAACGCCCCGTTCCAGCCCGCCTCGGCGTGCGTGGAGTCCGTGTACGGCCCGTCGCTCAGGCTCATCCGCGTCTTATCGCCGTGATCGTGCAACTCGATCCGGGTGACCGTCGGCTCATGCATCCCTACCGCCGGCATCGGCTCGCTCTTGAGCACGAGTAGGCGCGGTGGATCGAGCTCGATGATCTCGTAGCTCACGGGGAACACCGCACCAGACTTCTGCTGAACCATCCCGAGCTCCCACCGGCCGCCGACCCGGAGATCGATCGTGACCGTCTCGCGCGGCGTGTCGAAGCCGTCGGGGCCATACCACTGCGCCACTTGGTCGGGATCGGTCCAGGCCTGGAACACCAGGTCGCGCGGCGCGTCGAAGATGCGCGTGATCAGAACCTGCTGGTCCTGAGCGGTTCGCATGTCACTCATGGTCGAGTCCCTTCTGCATCTGCTGCAGGTGCCGGTCGAGCCGGTCCATCCGGCCCTCCCACATTTCACGTCGAGCGTTCATCCACATCGTTGCCTCCTTCAAAGCCTCGACCCGGAGGCTGCTCGGTCGCGACTGCGCCGCCTGCCCGCGCGTGATCAGGCCGGCCCGTTCGAGCACCTTCAGGTGGCGCGAGATCGCCGGCAGGCTCACGGAGAATGGCTCCGCGAGCTCCTTGACCGTCGCGTCGCCCTCGGCGAGACGCTCGAGGATCGCCAGGCGGGTCGGGTCGCCTAGAGCGGCGAACGTCTCGTTTAACGACATCGTTACGTAACTAATACGTTAAACACAAGCCGAAGTCAAGTGTTCCTCTAGAGCGCGCGGCGCACGATCGTCCGCTTGTTCGCAGGGCGGTACGGCTCGAACCCGTGTGCGAGGAAGAGGTCGAGACTGCCCATGTAGTCGCGCGGGTCGCAACGTGCGCGTACGCCTCGACCGACCGGCCGCCGCACGAGCGCGCGTGGTCGACTGCTGCCTCCAGCAAGGCGCCCGCAACCCCGCGGCGGCGGGCGGGCCGATCGATCACGAAACAGACGACCGACCAGACATCCTCGTCGTCATCGCGTGGGCGGTACTGCGGAGAGCGAAGGAGGTCCCGAAACTCCTCCCGGGGAGCGATGGAGATCCAACCGACGGGAACGCCGCTCTCGTACCCGACGAGTCCGGGCTCACGCCCCGCCCGCACGAGCGAGCCGAGCGCGCGCTTCTTCGGCGTCCCGTGAGCGAGCGCGCGATTGCGCCAGTACATGCACCAACATCCGGGCGCCGGCGAGTTCCGGCTCCCACCACGCGGACCCCGTCGCTCGAAGAGCTCGACCAGGTCGCGCCACCGGTCCGCCGTCACGGGATGCACCTCCAGCCCGCTCATCCAAGCTCGCGCCCGAGGTCCTCGTCCTCGACGTCACGCGGGACCACGTTCGGCATGCCTCGGACGCTAGCCGACTGCGCCGAGTGCGACGGTGACGCCGGCTCGGTAACACGCGCGGCAGCGCGCCTCGTACGAGTCGAGAGCTCCGATCTGGATCGTCGCGCCGTCGAACTGCGCAGGCTCGCCGTCGACGAGCCGCTGCGTGCGGGTCGCGGCGCCACCACAGACGTGGCAGACGGCCTGCAGCTTGTCGACGAACTCCGCGAGGCAGAGCAGTAGCGGCATCGGCCCGAACGGCTCGCCGCGGAAGTCGCGGTCGAGCCCCGCGGCAACGACGCGCTTACCACGCGCGACGAGCTCTTGCACTGCGTCGACGATCTCCGGCTCGAAGAACTGCGCCTCGTCCACGCCGACGACCTCGTAGCCCTCCGCGCGGCGCAGGGTCTCCTCGACGCCGCCGACGGCGACTGCGCGCATCCTCGCTCCGGCATGACTGACGACATGCGAGACGTCGAAGCGGTCGTCGATCCGCGGTTTCACGATCAGGACGCGTTGCCCGGCGATCTCGGCGCGGCGGAGGCGGTGGATGAGCTCCTCGCTCTTGCCGCTGAACATCGGTCCGCAAACCACTTCGAGCCAGCCGCCGCTGCCGGGGACAGTACGGATCACGGCGCCGGACCCTACAAGGAGGTCCCGACGGCACCGGTCGTATCCTTGCGAGCGTGCGGCTCTTCATCGTGCGCCACGCGGAGGCGGCGGCCGGCCAGCCCGACGACCTCCGACCGCTCACCGAACGAGGACGCGAGCAGGCCCGCCAGCTCGGGCGGCAGTTCGCGGACGACGGCATCCACCCGGACGCCGTGCTGTCGAGCCCGATCCTGCGCGCACGGGAGACGGCTGCGGAGATCGCGAAGGCCGTAGGCGTCGACGCGGAGCCGGACGAGCGGCTCGCTCCCGGCGCCGAGCCGGACGACGTGCGCGCTGCAGCTTCGGGTCGAGGCGAGACGGTCGTGGTCGTGGGACACCAGCCCGACTGCGGACGAGCCGCGGCGGCGCTCAGCGGCGGCCCGGAACCCGGGTTCCGGCCGGGCGGCGTCTTCGCCATCGAGATCTGATGGCCGCCGCCGTCGACGTCAGGGGACTGCGCAAGTCGTACGGGGACCACGATGCCGTTCGAGGGATCACCTTCCGGATCGAGGAGGGCGAGGTCTTCTGCCTGCTCGGCCCGAACGGCGCCGGCAAGACGACGACGGTGGAGATCCTCGAGGGCTACCGCGCACGCGACGCCGGCGACGTCACCGTGCTCGGCCTCGACCCCGGTCGCCGGGAGCGCACGCTTCGCGAGCGGATGGGCGTCGTCCTCCAGCACTCGGAGACGTGGCCACAGGTCACGGTCGCCGAGACGCTCCGCATCTACGCGGGCTACTACCGGAACCCGCGCGACGTCGACGAGGTGATCGAACTGGTCGGCCTCGTCGAGAAGCGCGATGCGCGAATCAAGACCCTCTCCGGCGGCCAGAAACGTCGTCTTGACCTCGGCCTCGCGCTCGTCGGGAACCCGGATCTCGTCTTCCTCGACGAGCCGACGACCGGGTTCGACCCGCAGGCGCGACGAAACGCGTGGGAGATGATCCGCGGCCTACGCGCCCTCGGAAAGACGATCCTGCTCACCACGCACTACCTCGACGAAGCACAACAGCTCGCCGACCGCGTCGCGGTGCTTCGCGACGGCGAGATCGTCACCGAGGGGACGCCTGGGGAGCTCGTCGCATCGTCCCGCACCGAGATCCGCTACCGCGAGAACGGCGAGGTGAAGATCGTCGCGACGGACGAGCCTACGCGTGTGCTGCACGAGCTGACCTCGCGTGCGGTCGCACAAGGGCGCGAGCTCGAGGAGCTCGAGGTCCGCCGCCGCTCGCTCGAGGACGTGTACCTCGAGCTCTTGCGGGAGGACGTCACGTGAGCATGTTCGTGCATCAGGTCCGCGCGGACCAGCTCGTCTTCTGGCGCGGCCGCGAGAGCGCAATCTTCGTCTTCCTCTTCCCCGTGCTGCTCTTTCTGCTGCTCTCGACCGTCTACTCCGGCGAGTACCGCGGCCGCCCGCTCACCGACTACCTCGTGCCGTCGCTGGTCACGTACGGCGTCGCCAACACGACATTCGGCGGGCTCGCAATCATCCTCGTGGTCAGGCGCGAGCTCGGGATCTTGAAGCGGATCCGCGCGACGCCGCTTCCCGCTCCGATGTACCTCGCTGCGACGCTCTGCTCGATCCTGCTCGTGTTCGCGCTCCAGGCGGCTGCGATCATGGCGCTCGGCCGCGTGCTCTACGACTGGCACCTTCCGTCGGAGTGGCCGTCGCTCTTCGCGGCTTTTCTTTTGGGTGCGCTCTGCTTCGCGGGGATGGGCTTCGGGGCGGCGTCTCTGATCCGCTCCGCCGAGGGCGCGTCCGCGGTCGTGAACGTGATCACGCTGCCGATGGCCTTCCTCTCGGGTGGGTTCGGCCCAACGAGGGACTTTCCGGAGTTCCTGCAGGCGATCGCCGACGTGCTGCCGCTCACCTACCTCGTGGACATCGTCCAAGGGGTCGTCTACGACGGGAAGCCGATCTCGGAACAGCCGCTCGCGGTCGTGGTGCTCCTGGCGTGGGGCGTGGCCGGAACCCTCATTGCTATGCGGTTTTTCGCCTGGGAGCCGAGGGAGCGTTAGAGGCTGGGGCGGCCCGGGTACCCGCGGAGGATGGACGAGCCAAGCATGGTGTTTTCGAGCGGTGACGAGATCCGCGTCAACTTCGGGGTGCTGACCGGCCGGGAGGTGACCGCGGCGGAGGTCGACGAACTCGCGCGGGAGCTGCACGCGAGGGTTGACACCTTCTCGATCGTCGCCGAGCAGCGCTACGAGTTCGCCGGCGACGTCGAGGCCGCGGTCCACCAGGTGAAGATCGAGATCGAGAGCCCGATCGACGAAGAGTTCCGAGGCCGCCTTCTCGAGATCGCCGAGCGATGGGCCGACGCCTGCGCGGCAGAGCGCACGCTCCAGCTGCCCACAGGCTGACGCAACAGCTGACAAACGCCGCGATGAAGCTGACGGACGAGATGCAGCGCGTCGTGCTCGAGCAGCGGCTCGGCTTCCACGCGACGGTCTGTCCCGACGGCACACCGAACCTCTCGCCGAAGGGCACGACGAGCGTCTACGACGACGAACACCTCTTCTTCGCCGAGATCCGCTCGCCGCGCACGATCGAGAACCTGCGCGCCAACCCCGCGATCGAGGTCAACGTCGTCGACCCGATCGTGCGCAAGGGATTCCGCTTCAAGGGCACAGCGACCCTGCATGAGGGCGACGACGTCCACCGCCGCGCGCTCGAGCTCCTCCGCGCGCGCGACTACGCGGACTACGAGGAGCGCGTGCGGCTGATCGTCCTGATCCGAGTAGACCACGCGGCGCCTCTGACCTCGCCGGCCTACGACCTAGGGCACACTGCGGAGGAGCTGGCGGCGCAGTACCTGGAGCACTACAGCTCGCTCCACGGCTGAAGCTGTTCTGCCCGTGAGCGACGCGTGATGCCCGTGTGAGCGCCGGGAAGACGATCCGAGGCTCGATCACGGTGACGGCTGAGGGCCTGACGGTGACGAAGACATTCAGCGCGCGAATCTCGCGCTGAAGAACTCTCCTCAGGCGGGCCGCCTCGGCGGCCCGCCTAACAGGCCGGCCCCGTGCGAGGCGTAGACGCGCCACGCGGCAGGACTCGTCTCTGTGCGCGCGGCGTACTCCTTCGTCGTGGCCGCGAGGATGCCGTCGGCGACGGCGCTCGGCGCGACCCCGACGACGCAGCCGCCGAAGCCGGCCCCGGTGAGCCGCGCACCGTGAGCTCCTGCAGCCACCAGCAAGCTCGTGAGCAGGTCGAGCTCCGGCGTGGAGACTGTGTAGTCGCTCCGCAGGCTCGCGTGGCTCTCGAGCATGAGCTCACCGACCCGCGCGATATCCCCAGTCTCGAGCGCGGCGGCGGTCTGCTCGACTCGGAGGTTCTCGGTGACGATGTGGCGCCCGAGCGGCTCGTTGCGCACCTGCTCGAGCGTCGCGTCGCGCAACGAACGGAGCCCGAGGGCGGCAGCGATCCTCTCGCAAGCCGCGCGGCGATCCGCGTACTCGCTCCGCTCGAGCGTGCGCCGCACGCCCGAGTGCACGACCACGATCGCGATCTCTTCTGGAATGCGCACGTGGCGGAGCTCGAGCGAACGGCAGTCGATCAACAATGCGTGCTCTGCGCACGCAGCAACCGAAACGAGCTGGTCCATCAGGCCTGAGGGAACGCCGGTGGCGCGGTGCTCGGCCTTCTGGCAGGCGAGCGCGAGGTCGACGGGCGAGAGGTCCCCGCCACCGAGCGCGAGCGCGACGGCGACCTCGAGTGCCGCGCTCGAGGAGAGCCCCGAGCCGGGCGGGACCGAAGACGCGAGCACGCCGTCGACGCCTCGAGGCGACTGGAGCACCTGCCGAACAGCGTCGACGTACCGCGTCCAGTCCTCCTCGACGTCGTCGAGCGAACGGAGGGAGACCTCACCGTCGGTGCGTGACCGGACCGCGACGACGCACTCCAGCCCGATCGCGATCGGGAGCACGAGCCCTTCGTTGTAGTCGGTGTGGTCGCCCATCAGGTTCACGCGCCCCGGCGCCCGGAACCACTGGTACCCCTCGGGTGACGGCAGCAGCTGCGCGATTCGTGCGACGGGATCCACGATCGGCCGACGCTACCCTTGCCGCGAGTCCACGTAGCTCAGTGGAGAGGCAGCGGGCGTAGTCGACGAGCGTCGGGAGGAATCAGACGGGTCACCGCGACCGCCGCGACTGGAGCAGTTTCGCCGCGGCCAGCGTTCCGGCGATGGTAAGCACGACCTTGACCGCCTTCCCGCCCCGGAGCTTCGACTCGCCGCTTGCGCGCGCCGCCATGTCGACCGGAACCTCCTCGAGGCGCAGCCCGGCGTCCACGATCCGGATCAATGCCTCGACCTCGGGCGCCTCCGTCGTGAACTCCTCGGCGAGCAGCGGGAGCGCCTTCGCATTCACCGCGTAGAGGCCGCTCGTCGGGTCACGGAACGAGCGCCGCAGCACGAGCGCCATGGCCCGGCGCAGCACCGCAGTGCCGAAGCTGCGGGCTCGGTCCGGCCGGTACCGGTACGGCGCGTAGCCTTCCCCCGACACAAAGCGCGACCCAACTGCGACGTCGCAACGATCCTCGCGGACGAGGGCGAGCAGCCGCAGGAGCTCCGCCGCCGAATGCTGGCCGTCGGCGTCGACCCTGCCGCAGTACGCGTAGTCGTGCTCGAGCGCCCACCGGTAGCCCGCCGCGATCCCGACGGGCAGCCCGCGGTTCCGTCCGAGCGACAGCACC
>Ga0126306_10001588_pt1 | contig 12278 bp, 11 predicted proteins | sample Plot27_FD_92592 | JGI IMG/M metagenome (GOLD analysis project Ga0126306, IMG submission 92592) | Serpentine soil microbial communities from UC McLaughlin Reserve, CA, USA - Plot27 | ecosystem: Environmental > Terrestrial > Soil > Grasslands | place: USA: UC McLaughlin Reserve, Lake County...
CACCTGGTAGACCGGGCAGGGCTCGCGGCAGAACTTGTGCCGCGACGACATGCAGCCCCAGGCCCGGTCCTCGTAGCCCTCGGCCAGCTTCCGGGTGGCGGCCTCGGCGGCCGCCCGGTCCCCGATCGAGAGCACGTCGGGATCGCGGGGGACGAGGTCGCTGCCTTCGACGTCGGGGATCCTGGGCACGGCGTCGACCTCCGTCAGTCGAGTTCCGGCATCACCTTGTCGGCGATCAGCCGCAGCTGGCTCTTCACGTCGGGCACGTCCACGGTCTGGCCGGAGAAGAACTTGACCAGGACCGGGTCGACCAGGGCGGCGATCACGTGGTTGATCCCGGTGGAGAGGATGTCGGTCTTGAGCTGGTGGACGACCTCCTCGGGGGTGCCGGCGACCGAGAGGGTGTCGACCAGCTCGGGGGTGGTCAGCTCGATCGCCTTGGCGACGTCGCCGGAGGCGAAGGCGTCGAAGATCGGCTGCAGGCTGGCGTACTCGATGCCGTGCCGCTCCACCTGGGACTGGGGCATCGAGGGGATGTAGAAGGCGACGATGATGCGGGCAGCGTCCTTGGCCAGCTTCCGGTCGTTGGCGACGACGCTGATGATCCAGGCGCCCAGGTCGAGGTCGGCGAAGTTGCGGCCGGCCTTCTCGGCCCCCTTGCGGACGTGGTCGACCACGTACTCGTAGTTCTCCCTGGAGTAGCCGAGGGCGTGGTGCATGCCGTCGGCGATCTCCCCGGCCAGCTCGAAGCTGCGCGGCCCGCCCATGGCCCCGAGCTTGAGCGGGACCCGCTCCTGGACCGGCCGGGCCGCGGTGAACAGGCCCGTGTACTTGAAGAACTCGCCCTGGTGGTCGATCTTGCCGGTGTCGAGCATGGTCCGGAGCACCGACATGCCCTCCCTGACCCGGGCCAGGGGCCGGCTGCCCTGCCACTGCACGTGGTACTGGCTGAGCATGACCAGGTTGCCGAAGCTGACCACGGCCTCGGCCCGCCCGCCGGTGAGCTCGTCCAGGGTGGCCAGCTGCTGGGCGATCAGGGTCGGGTCGCGCAGGATCACGTGGGTGACGTTGGGGCCCACGCGGATGTTGCGGGTCTTGTCGGCGGCGGCGGCGAACAGCAGCCACATGTCCTTGTGGTAGATCTCGTCGACGCTGTAGCAGGCGTAGAAGCCCAGGTCGTCGGCGGTCTTGATCATGTCGATCGAGTCGCTCAAGGGGTAGTCGGGGGTCTGCACGTAGCTGAACCGGACCATGGGTCCACGCCCCTTCCGCTCGGCCAACATCGGCCGACCGAGCCTAACATCGCCCCCCGCTCGGTGAGAACGCCTTGCTTCAAGGGGCGGGCGGTCAGGGCCGCGGCTCGAGCCGGAGCACCGCGCCGCTGTCCCCGCTGGCCACCCAGAGGGTCGTGCCGTCGAGGGCGGGGGCATCCGGGATCCGGCGGGATGCGGCGGGACCCAGGGACATGCTCCCGCTGACCCGACCGGTCTCCGGGTCGACCCGCCAGAGCTGCCTGGCCGTGCCCACCTCGGTGGTGGCGCTGGTGACCCAGACGGCGCCGCCGCCGGCCACGACCCAGCAGGGGTACTGCGCCGCCGCCCGGGGAAGGGCGATCCTGGCCACCTCCCTGCCGGAGCTGGGGTCGAGCCGGATCAGCGTGCCGTCCCAGGCGTTGGCGGCCCACAGCGCCCGCTCACCGCCGACGAGCTCGCCGGTACAGCACTGCCGCACCGGGACCAGGGTCAGCCGGTTGCCGGCCGGGTCGATGCGGCCCAGCCCACCCCGCTCGGGAAGCGAGACCCAGACCGCTCCCCCGGCGACGGCCATGCCGGACGCCTGGCGGCCGACCGGGACGGTGGCGACCCTGCGGTTGGTGGCCGGGTCGATCCGGGAGACGGTGTTGTCGGGCGGGCTCAGGACCCAGACGGCGTCCGGCGTCACCGCCACCCTGGCCGGGCCGGTCGGCACCGGCACGCGCGCCAGCACCTTGCCGGTCGCGGGTCGAGGCGGACCACCTGGTTGGCGTCCGTGGCGGCCACCCAGACGCCGCCGGCTCCCACCGCCGCCGCGACCGGCGTGCCCGGCACCGGCAGGGTCGCCACCACCCGGGCGGGAGGCGCCGCGGCGGGCCTGACCGGCTCGGGGCCGCTCCTCCACTGGACGGCCGCGACCAGTCCGCCGAGCACGGCCGCGAACGCCACCACGGCCGTGGCCAGGTGGGTCAGCCGGCGGCGCCGGTGGCGGCGCCCGAGCTCCACCAGTCGCCGCTGCGGGTCCAGCTCGGCCACGGCCGGGCCCCGGCCGGCCACCAGCCGGGCCACCGCCCTGGCCTCCAGCAGCCGGCGCTGCACGGTCCGGCCGGCCGGCCGCACCGCCACCTTGCGCACCCAGGCCGAGGGATGCCGGATCCGGGGCCAGTCGTGGAAGGCGCGCAGGAACGCGTCCTGGGCGATGTCCTCGGCGACCAGCCGGCTTCCGGAGAGGGCGTAGGCCAGCCGCACGACCGCGTGGTACTCGCGGACGTAGAAGGCCTCGAACCCCTCGGCGCCCCCGGCCGCCCGGGTGGCGCCGGCCTGGACCTCCGGCAGTCCCATGCCCGCCCCCTGCTCGCTCGTCACATTCGTACGTGCCGCGAGACGTCCGTGGGGTTTACCCCGGTTGGACGGGGAGCTCGCCGTCGGTGATGGTGAGGACCCGGTCGGCCAGGGCCAGGAACTCCTCGCTGTGGGTGGCGACCAGGCAGCAGCTCCCCTAGTGGGCCAGGTCGCGGACGGCGTCGAACACCGCCGTGGCCCAGTCGGCGTCCTGGTGGCCGGTCGGCTCGTCGGCCAGCAGCAGGCGGGGCCGGACCACCATGGCCCTCGCCAGGGCGACCCGCTGGCGCTCGCCGAGCGACACCTCGGCCGGGAGGCGGTCGCCAATGCGGGTCAGGCCGAGGCGGTCCAGCAGGCCCGCCGCCTCGGGCAGGCCTCGCTCGAGCCGGCCGGCCAGCCACAGGGGCAGCTCGACGTTCTCGGCCACGGTGAGATCCTCGACCAGGCCGAGGTCCTGGGGGACCACGGCCACCTCGTCCCAGGGTGGGTCGACCCGCCCCGACCCGGACGGCCAGGAGAGCCGGCCGCCGTCGGGCTGCTCCCAACCGCAGAGCAGATTCAGCAGGGTGGTCTTGCCCGAGCCGGAGGGGCCGACCAGCGCCACCAGCTCGCCTTGGCGCAGGGTCACGTCGGCCCGGCGCAGCGCCCGCACCTCCTCGGGGCCGCGCCGGTACGACTTGCGCAGCCCGACCGCCTCCACGACCACCTGATTGATCGGGGCACCCCCCTGGGGTTCCCCGAACCCCTCCGCGCTCACGGCGGGCCGATCCAGACCCGGCCCTGCTCCACGCCGATCCTGGCCCGCCGGCCCGGGAACAGCTGGAGCGCCTCCGGTGGCAGCTGGACCCGTCCCGCCTCGTCGATCACCGAGAGCGCCTCGTCCCGGGTCGCCTCGGCCTCCATCGCCCCGTGCCGCAGGAACAGGGTCCGCTCGGCCAGCCGGACCACCGCCGGGTCGTGGGTGGCCAGCACCAGCCCGGTGCCGCGGGCGGCGAGGGCGGCGACCGCCTCGAGCAGGGCCGCGCCCGAGGCCCGGTCCAGCTCGGCGGTGGGCTCGTCGGCCACGACCAGCGGCGGGTCCCCAACCACGGCCCTGGCGAAGGCCAGCCGTTGCTGCTCGCCGCCCGACAGCTGGCGCGGCAGGTGCCGGCGGCGGTCGGCCAGCCCGAGCAGCTCCAGCAGCTCGGCGCCGCCGGCGTCGCCGGCACCGCGCAGGCGGGCGGCCAGCCGCAGGTGCTCGGCCACGGTGAGGTACGGGATGAGGTTGTCGGCCGGCCGCTGGAACACGTAGCCGAGCAGCCGCCGGCGGAGCCGGCGCAGCCGGGTCAGCGACAGCCCCGACAGCCGGATGTCGCCGATCCGGACCTGCCCGGCGCTCGGTCGGTCCAGGCCGGCCAGGATCCGCAGCAGCGAGGACTTGCCGGAGCCGGAGGGGCCGACCACCGCGCTCACCGCCGCGCCCGGGAAGGCGGCGTCGATCCCCTTGAGGGCATGGACCTCCCCGGTGGCCGTCCGGTAGATCTTGACCAGCCCGCTGCAGCTGGCCGCTGGCTCAACCGGCAAGGCGCATCACCTCGGCGACCTTGGCCCGGTCGGCGGCCCGCTGCACCAGGAAGGCCCCGGCCGCGGCGGCCAGCAGGACGCCCAGCAGGGTGGCCCCGAGCAGGGCGCCGGGAAGGGCCAGCCCGGGGGCGGGCGGGAGCTGGGGCATGGGATCGAGGCTCCGGTAGACGACCCCGGCGGCCACCACCGCCAGGCCGGCGCCGAGCGCCAGCGCGAACAGCAGCATGCCGGCCAGCTCGTAGAGGACCGAGCGGCGGTGGGCGGCCCGGCTCAGGCCCATCCGCCTGGTCAGGGCGTAGGCCACCACCCGGCCGCGCTGGCGCGCCTGGGCGTACAGGACCAGGCCGGCCAGGGCGACCACCCCGGCCAGCCCGCCCAGCGCCTCCAGCAGCCGGAAGGTCCAGGACACGGCCAGGAACGCCGGGGTCCGCATCACGGCGGCGGCGGTGGTGACCGTCTCGGGCGCCACCCCGGCCCGGCGCACGGCGGCCACCGCCACCGCCGGATCGTCCCTGGCCCAGAGCTCGGTCCGCGACCCGACGGTGAAGCCCTCCCGCTCGGCGATGGCGTCCAGTCGGGCCGCCGAGACCACCAGCAGGGGCCGGCCGGCCGAGGTCATGCCGGGGAAGGCCCGCGCCCTGGCCACCACCGTCAGGGGCAGGCGGGCCGGGCCGACGTCCACCGAGCGGGCGTCGGCTCCGCCCGGTCCGGCCAGGACCGCGCCCAGCCGGTCCGGCGGCGCCGCCTCCAGGCGCCGCAGCAGCTCGTCGAGGGAGGCGTCGGCGAACCCGTCGTCCCAGACGGCGCCGCGGGCGAAGGTCGCCGGGTCGACCGCGATCATGCCGGCCGGCCGGTCGTCCAGGGTGAGGGTGACCTGCTCGACCCGCCGGACGACGGTGGCCCGCAGGCCGGCGGTGGCGCCCGGCGGGGCCTGGTCGCCCAGGAGCAGGCTGGTGTCGCTGCCGACCAGGACCCGAGCCTTGCCGGCGGCCGCCGAGCGGGTGGAGGCGACCACGATGCCCGAGTAGGCCAGCAGCCCGAGGGCCACGGCCGACCCGGTGACCAGCAGCAGGACCATCCGCGGGGCCGCCACCAGCCGGCGCAGGGCCAGCAGCGGGGCCGGCCGGGCGGCCGCGGCGGCGGTCAGGCCCGGGCGCCCGCGCCGGGTCAGCAGGCGGGCGGCGCCGCGGGTCGCCAGCCCGGCCAGGCCGGCGATCAGCAGCAGGGGGAACAGCACCAGCAGCCGGTCCACCCGCGCCGGCTGGCCCTCGAGCTGGACCGGGCCGGCCCCGCGGGTCTGCAGCTCGTACAGGGCCGCCGCCGCCAGCACCGGCACCAGCAGCTCCCACCACGGCCCGGCCAGGGCGTGGCCGAGGCGGCCGCTGCGCTCGAGCTCCTCGGACCGCACCGCCACCCAGGTGACCAGGCCGAACAGGACCAGGCCGGTGAGCAGGGCGGCCGCCACTTCGAGGCGGGCGGCCGCCACCGCGTCGGGCTGGAGGCCGGGAACGGGGTTGAGCGCTCCGGCCAGCCCGAGCGCGGCCAGGTAGCCGAGGGCGCCGCCGGTGGCCAGCGGCAGGACGGCCTCGACCATCGACCGGGCGCCGATCGGCAGGCCGCCGACGCCCTGGGCGGTCAGCAGCAGCACCTCGGCGCGCCGGCGGCGGACCGCGAAGGCGGCCGCCGCGGCCACCAGGACCATGGCCAGGAGCCGTCCGGTGAGTGAGATGCTCTCCACCGGACCGGTCAGGGCGGCCACGGTGGCGTGGGCGCGGCCCACGGCGGCGGCGAGCGGCGAGCTGGTGGTGACCCGGTGCTGCCCCAGCGTCTGCAACGGGTCGCCGGCGGCCGACTCGACCACCCGGACCTGGGCGGCCAGCCGCTCGGCCCGCGGCAGCGTGAGCCAGCCCGGCTCCGGGTAGAAGTCCCACTCCTGGCGGGCCGGCTCCCCCAGCCGGGCGGCCAGGTCGTCGAACCGGTCCGGGTCGACCAGCAGCAGCGGAGGTGGCGGGTTCCTGGCCACGCTCAGGTCGTAGATGCTGCTGGCCAGCGGCGACCAGAACGGGTCGAGGGGCCGGTCGCCGGCGGCCAGGTCGCGGTAGACCCCGGCGACCTCGACCTCGACGCCGACCGGCCCGCCGAGGCGGACGGTCTGACCGGCGCGGACGCCGAGCAACCGGGCGGCCTCGTCGGTCAGCCAAGCCCCGCCGCCGGCCGCCCGGTCAAGGACCTCGATGTGGGCTTCGAAGCCGTCCCGGGCGGCGAACCGCACCCCGGTCGCGCGGGCGCCGGCGACCACGTCCAGCGCCGGGCCGAGCCGGGTGCGGACCGGCGGCCCGAGCCCGGGGGCGTCGATGCGGGCGACCGACTCGGCCTCGGCCTGGACCGCCGCCACGGCGGCCGGGTCGCCTCCGAAGGCGACCAGGGCCAGGGCGGGGACGCCGCCGACCCGCTCCAGCTCCTGGGCGACGGCCGCGTCGCCGGCGGCGGCCAGGAACAGCCGGCCCGAGGTCGCCGTCAGCGCCAGGACCAGCGCCGCGGCCAGCACCGCGACCGCCACGCCGGGGAACTGGAGCAGCCGCACCGGCGTCCTGAGCAGGTTCTTATCCTTCTCTAATCAGACCAAGCCCCACGAGCTGGACGATCGTACCGGGGTCAGACCTGGCGATCCAGATCCGTGGCGGGGAAGTCATCGCCCAGGCACAGCAGCGGCTCGCTCGCCAGCTTGGCCACGGCATAGGTCATGCAGTCGCCGAAGTTCAGACCGGCGCGGTGGCGGCCCTTTCCATAGGCAAGATAGGCGTCGGCCGCGACCGTCCAGTGCTCCGCGGCGAACTCCACCACCTCGATCTCGGCCTCCTGCAGAAACCGCGCGAGCAGCGTTTTTCCGGCGTGCCCCAGCCTAGAGGACAACACCAGTGAGCTCTCGAGCACGGTCGGGGCGCCGATGCTGACCTCCTCGGCAGCTGCCAAGCGGTCCCGAAGACGCTCATGACCTGGTTCTTTGAGCAGGATGGCCACGATCGCCGAGCTGTCGACGATCACACGCCCTCCTGGCCATAGCCAAGGATCGCCTCACGCTCAGCCTTGGAGATCGGCCTGCCGAGGGCGGCGTCGGGGATCTGCGGCCACGCCTCGTCCTCCAGGAACCGGTCGATACGCTGCGCGCGAGCATGGCGGCGCTTGCGAGCCTGCAGCCGTTGCTTGCGCTCTTGCAGGGCAGTCCGCACCGCCTGGGTCTTGGTCTCGTTCGCCAGTGCGGCGACCTCGGCTGCCAGGGCCTCGGTCTGCGGGTCCTTGATGCTCATCGCCATGGTAGAAGGGTAGCAAATTTTGTGTAAGGCATCATGTGGTTCGCCAGCGCGACCCACGATGCTGACGGGCTGGTCGCCGGCTCCTACGACGCGCGGTCGGCTCGTCTGCATCTGCCAGCAGGCGACGGCTGGTGGGCTGCCGCGGGACCAGCGCGCCGATCCGATTGGTCGGACCGGCGCCAGGACGCTAGACCTGGCGATCCAGGACCTGGTCCGCGACCTGGGAGAGGGCGACCCTCACCGGCCCCGCCGGCACCCCCTCCAGGGCGGCGCGGGCCGCGTCGACCTCGGCCTGGGCGGTGCGGCGGGCTTCGGCGAGGGCGGGTGAGCGGCGCAGGCGGTCGAGGGCGTCGCTGATGGCGCCGTTGTCGTGGTCGCCGTCGAGGACGGCGGTGAGGCGGGCGGCGTCGGGGCCGCCCTGGCGGAGGAGGTAGAGGACGGGGAGGGTGCGGACCCCGGCCCGGAGGTCGCCGCCGGGGGCCTTGCCGGCGACCTCGGCCTCGCCGGTGATGTCGAGCAGGTCGTCGCCAAGCTGGAAGGCCCGCCCGACCCGCTCACCGAACTCGGTCAGCGCGGCCACCACCGACGCGTCGGCGCCGGCCAGGTAGCCGCCGAGGTGGCAGGCGGCGGCGATCAGGGCGCCGGTCTTGTCGGCCAGCACGGCCAGGTAGTGCTCGACCGGGTCGTCGCCGGGGCCGGGGCCGCGCACCTCGCGGATCTGGCCCTGGGTGAGGCGGGCGATCGCCTGGGCCAGGACCCGGGTCGCCTCGGTCCCGAGGTTGGCCGTGACCTCCGACGCCCTGGCGAACAGGTAGTCGCCGGTGAGCACGGCCACCTTGTTGTCGTAGCGGGCGTTGGCCGACCTCGCCCCCCGGCGCAGCTCGGCCTCGTCCATCACGTCGTCGTGGTAGAGGCTGGACAGGTGGGTGAGCTCGATGGCCACGGCCGCCCCGACCAGCCGGGCCTCGCCCGGGTCGGCGGTGTGGCCGGAGATCAGCACCAGGGTCGGCCGCATCCGCTTGCCGCCGGCGGCGACCAGGTAACCGGCCGCCTCCTGGACGAACGGGTCGGCGGTGGTCACCGCCTCGGCCAGGGCCTGCTCGACCCGGCTCAGCCCGGCCTTGACGCTCGCCTGGATCCCGGCGAGCCCGTCGGCGTCGGTGGCGGAGGACCTGGCGGCCGGCATCCCTACCCCAGGATCCTCTCGGCCGTCCGGGCCGCCGAGATCAGCGCCTCCGGGGCCAGGCCGATGACCACGGTGAGGGCGCCGGCCAGCCCCAGGGCCAGGCCGAGGGCGGGGGCCCGGCCGGGCGCGGCCTCGGCCTCGGCGTCGCCCACCGGCTCCTGCAGGTACGCTACCGCCAGCACCCGCAGGTAGAAGAAGGCCGAGATGACCGAGCTGATCACCGCCACCACCACCAGCCAGGTGAGCCCGGCCTCGATGGCCGAGAGGAACACGTAGTACTTGGCCCAGAAGCCCGACAGCGGCGGGATCCCGGTCAGGGCCAGCATGAACACGGCCAGCAGCCCGGCCGCCCACGGGTGGCGCCGGGCCAGCCCCCGGTAGTCGTCCAGCGACGACCGCTCCCTGATCGCCTCGTCGTCGGCCGGCCCCAGCCGCGACACGTACTGGACGACCATGAACGCCCCCATCACCATGAAGGCGTAGACCAGCAGGTAGAACATGGACGCGGACACGGCGGCGGGCACGGTGGCGGCCGCCGCCACCCCGATCAGCAGGTAGCCGGCGTGGCTGATCGAGGAGTAGGCCAGCATCCGCTTGAGGTCGGTCTGGACCACGGCCAGGCCCGCCCCGAGCAGCATGGTGACCACGGCCACGGCGGCGATAGCCGGCCGCCAGGAGACGACCAGGCCGCCCAGCGCCCCCGAGAACACCCGCAGGAAGACGGCGAAGCCGGCCACCTTGGTGGCGGCGGCCATGAACGCGGCCACCGGGGTCGGGGTGCCCTGGTAGACGTCGGGGGTCCACATGTGGAACGGCACCGCCGACACCTTGAAGCAGAACCCGACCGCCATCAGGCCGATCCCGGCCAGCAGCAGGGTGCCGTCGCCGGTCGGGTCGATGCTGGCCCGGGCGATGCCGAGCAGGTTGGTGGTGCCGGTGGCCCCGTACGACAGGGCGATGCCGTACAGCAGGAACGCCGAGGAGAACGCGCCCAGCAGGAAGTACTTCATGGCCGCCTCCTGGGCGGCCAGGCGCCGGGTCTGGCCGGCCAGCACGTAGAGGCTGAGTGACAGGATCTCCAGGGCGATGAACACCACCAGCAGGTCGGAGGCGGCGGCCAGCAGCACCATGCCCAGCAACGCGAACAAGAGCAGCGGGTAGACCTCGGGTGGGCTGTCGTCCGGCTCCCCCTCCCTCGAATCCCCCTGGGCCACCATCAGCGTGGCCAGGGCGCCGACGGCCAGCAGGATCGCCCGGGCGTAACGGGTGATGCCGTCCAGCGACACCGCGCCCTCGAACGCGACCCGCTCCAGGTCCCAGTTCCAGATGGTCAGGGCGGCGGCCACGGCCAGCCCGGCCAGGGTCAGGCCGGCCAGGACGCCGCGGCCGGCCCGGGGCCAGAAGGCCACCACCAGCAGCAGCACCACCCCGGCGACAGCCAGGGCCAGCTCGGGGGCGATGGCGCGCCAGTCGACCTCCGGCACGGGCAGGGGCTGGGTGTTGGCTTGGGCCAGGGGGTGCACGTCGCTCCTCCGGGGTCAGGGACTCGAGGCCTGGGTCTGCTCGACGACGCGCTGGGCCGACGGCTCGACCCGTTCGAGCACCGGCCGGGGGAACAGGCCGAGGACGATGATGGCGGCGACCAGCGGGGCCAGGATGGCCCATTCCCGCCCGGTGAGGTCGGGCAGGGACCGGTTCTCCTCGCGCTCCAGCGGCCCATGCCACATCCGCTGGTAGGCCCAGAGCAGGTAGACCGCGCCCAGGATGACCCCGCCGACGGCCAGCACGGCGTACAGCCGGTTCTCCAGGAAGGCCCCGAGCAGGGTCAGGAACTCGCCGACGAACCCGACCAGCCCGGGCAGGGCGACCGAGCCCAGGGTGATCACCAGCATGACCGCGGCCATGCGCGGCACCGTCTGCTGGAGGCCGCCGAACTCCTCGATGCGGCGGGTGCCGCGCCGCTCCTCCAGCATGCCGGCGACGAAGAACAGCCCGCCGATGACCAGCCCGTGGGCGACCATGTAGAACACCCCGCCCTGGAGCCCCTGGATGTTGAAGGCGAAGATCCCCAGCACGATGAAGCCCAGGTGGGAGACAGAGGAATATGCGACGAGGGTCTTGAAGTCGCGCTGCACGGTGGCGACCAGGGCGCAGTACAGGATCCCGACCACGGCCAGGATGAGCAGCAGCGGCTGGGCCCAGCGGGCGCCGTCGGGGAACAGCGGCAGGGCGTAGCGCAGGAAGCCGTACACGCCGAGCTTGGACATGACCCCGGCCAGCAGCACGGTGGTGGTGGTCGGGGCCTCGGTGTAGGCATCGGGCAGCCAGGTGTGGAACGGCCACACCGGGGTCTTGACGGCGAAGGCGGCGAAGAAGGCCGCGAACAGCCAGCGCTGGGTCTCCGGCGCCTTGTCGAAGTCGACCAGCGCCTCGTAGTCGAAGGTCGGGACCCCGGTGGCCTCCTGGTGCAGCCAGAACAGGGCGATGATGCCGACCAGCATGAGCAGGCCGCCGGCCAGGGTGTAGACGAAGAACTTGACCGCCGCGTACACCCGCCGCTGCCCGCCGAAGGAGCCGATCAGGAAGTAGGCGGGGACCAGCACCGCCTCCCAGAAGATGTAGAACAGGAACAGGTCAAGGCTGATGAATACGCCGATCATGGCCGCTTCGAGGACCAGCAGCAGGGCCAGGTAGCTGCGGGGCCGCTCGGTCATGCGCCAGGAGCCGGCCACGGCCAGCGTGGTCAGCACGGCCGTGAGCAGCACCAGGGGCAGGCTGACGCCGTCGACCCCGACCCGGTAGCTGACCCCGAAGGCCGGCACCCACTCGGCCGACTGGCCCAGCTGGAACCCGGCCTCGCCGGTCTGGAAGCGGGCGGCCAGCGCGACCGCCAGGGCCAGGGTGGCCAGGCTGGCCACCAGGGCCACCAGCCGGGCCGACTCCTGCCGGGCGGCCGGCACGAGGGCGACCAGCAGGGCCCCGGCCAGGGGGGCGATCAGGGTTGCGGTCAGCAGCACGGCGGCGGCTCCAAGGGGGAAAGGGTCATGGCCGGAACACCAGGAAGGCGACGATCAGCACGGCGCCCCCGAGGACGCCGAGGGCGTAGCTGCGGACCAGGCCGGACTGGACACGCCGGCCGCTGCGGGCGCCGTTGCCGACCAGCTCGGCGAGGCCGTTGACGGCGCCGTCGATGCCCCGCTGGTCGACGGTGCGGGCCAGGAAGGCGGCCAGGGCCCGGCCCAGGTTGACGGTGAAGAACTCGTAGGCCTGGTCGACGTACAGCTTCTCGGCCAGGGGCCGCCAGGCCCCGGCGAAGCGGCGGCGCAGGGCCAGCCAGTCGAACCGCCGGCCGTACAGCAGCCAGGCACCGATCGCTCCGGCCGCGGCCACGCCGGTGGCCACCGCCGACAGCCCGAACGCCGCCGCCGTGGTCCCTTCGTGGGCCTCGGCGCCCAGCACGGGCTCCAGGAACGTCTGCAGGCGGCCGCCCTCGCCGGTGAAGGTGCTGAGGGCGAACCCGGCCACAAGGGCCAGCAGGCCGAGCACGACCAGGGGCAGGGTCATGACCGCCGGAGACTCGTGCGGGTGCCGGCCCTCGGGCCAGCGGCGCTCGCCGAAGAA
>Ga0126306_10001590_pt1 | contig 12277 bp, 12 predicted proteins | sample Plot27_FD_92592 | JGI IMG/M metagenome (GOLD analysis project Ga0126306, IMG submission 92592) | Serpentine soil microbial communities from UC McLaughlin Reserve, CA, USA - Plot27 | ecosystem: Environmental > Terrestrial > Soil > Grasslands | place: USA: UC McLaughlin Reserve, Lake County...
CGGGTGGGCTAGGAGCGGGAGAGTTCGGCGAGGGCGTCGCGGAGTTGCGCGTACACCCGCAGCTCGGCGCGGATCGGCGCCAGCACGCGCTCCCGTGCCACGGCGGTCACCGCGTCGTTCAGCGCCGCCTCGGCCTTGGCCCTGGCCTTGCGTGCGCGCCGGACGGCCACCGACCGCGCGATCATCGCCACCAGCGGGGGCAGGAAGAGCCCCGCCAGCACCAGCAGCGCCGGCACGCCCAGCACGCCGACCTCGGGCGCCGTCGGCGCGGTGAACCCGAGTGTGGCGATCACCGAGAGCGCGATCAGCCAGATCGCCCCGCCGATCAGCGCGACCAGCAGCAACATTTGCAGCGCCCCGACCAGCCGCCACCACACCGGCTTCCGCGACATGCCGAGGTCGGTGGTACCCACGGCACGGTCCAGGGCGTCCGGCAGGTCGATGCGGTTGGCCAGCGCGGCGCGGCGGGCCTCCGCCGGCCATGGCGCCGGTAGTCCGGCGGTCGCGGTGTCGGCCAACTCGCGGACGGCCGACTCCACCTGCGCCTGCTGCACGGCGTGCGGCGGCTCCAGCGACGTCCGCGGCGGGGGACCGAGCGCCGGAGTGTCCGACGAACTGGGCAGGTCGAGGTGAAGCCGGCGCAGCGGGTCCGGGCGGACCACCCGGGCGATCCACCGGGTCAGTGGCCATCCCGTGGCGAGCTGTGCGCGGTGCTTGTACGTCCGCTCGACCGCTTCGCCGACCGCCGGCACACCGGCTGCGCTGGCCAGACTGGCGCACAACCGCTTCACCGCACCGCGGTCGATGTCCTCCCGCGCCTCGGGCCCGGTGAGATCGGCGAAGTCGGCGGTGATGACGTCCAGGTCGGCGGAGAGCCGCTGGGCGGCCGCCTCACGGGCTGCGACCACCTCGGTGAGGAGCAGGCGCAGCTCGGCCAGGCCGTCGCCCCGGGTGGCCGACGTGGCTAGCAGCTTGGCCTCGCCCAGCCCGTCCGCGTCGAGGATCTTCCGCAGGTCCTCCAGGCACTGGGCGGACTCCTCCGGGCTGAGCCTGTCGACTTGGTTCAGCACCACGACGACCACGGACGCGTGCCGGGCCAGCGGGCGAAGGTACCGGCCGTGTACGGCTACGTCCGCGTACTTCTGCGGGTCGAGTACCCAGACCAGCATGTCAACCAGCTCGACCAGCCGGTCGACCTCGAGCCGGTGCGCGACCTCGGTGGAGTCGTGGTCAGGGAGATCGAGCATTGCGAGGCCGCGCAACTCGGCCTGGCTGTCGGCGTCGAGCGCGCTCTCCCGGGCGGTCTGGTGCCGGCGCGGGATACCGAGCCAGTCGAGCAGCTCACCGGCGCCCTCCGGACCCCAGACGCACGCGTGCGGGGATCCGGTGGTGGGGCGGCGCACGCCGACGGCTGACAGCTCCAGCCCGGCGATCGCGTTGAAGAGCGACGACTTGCCGCTGCCGGTCGCCCCGGCGAGCGCGACGACGGTGTGGTTCGCCGAGAGCGCGAGCCGCTCGGACGCCCGGCGCGCGACGTAGCGGGCCGGCCGGAGCCGCGCCGAACTGATCCGGTCACCGGCGAAGTTCAGCACCCGGTCGAGCGCGCGCAACCGGGTAGCGAGGGTGGCGCGGTCGGCGCTCTCGTCCTGATCGGACGGTCTAGTCGGGATGACGCTCATCGGGTCGCCTCCTCCGCCGCGTCCGGCGCCGGCTCCGCCGAAGGAACCTCCGAGCTCGGCGCGCTCTCACGAGGCGTTGCGCGCTTCCCGGTGGCCGGCTTCTCCTCCGGGGCGGTGAGGTCCGTGACCGTGAGCCGGGTCACCGGGGCAGCCTTCCGCGCCGGGGTGGTCTTGGAGTTCGGCGCCTTCTGCGGGGACGCCTTCGTGGGTGGCGCTGACTTCTGGGCCGGCTTCTGAGCCGGGTTCTCAGTCGGTGCCGACTTCTGTGCCGCCGCCGACTTCTGTGCCGGCACCGACTTCTCGGCCGCCTTGGCCTGGGCCGCGTTCTGAAGCGGTGCCGCGCCCTGAACTGGCGTGGCCTTCTGCGGCGGCTTCGATGGCGGCGCGGACTTCGGCGCGGCGTTCACGGCCTTCGGCGGGCTCGCCGGCTCGTCGATTGTTGGCTTGTCGTCGGTGGCCGCCGGCGCTGAACCCTCCGGTGTGGACGGTTCTAAGGCCGGAGCGACCGGGGGCGTTCCGGCCTCGTCCGCCATCCGCTTCCGTGCCGACTCGGCGACCATCGCGCTGGCCCGGAGCCGGGTGGGCAGCTCGGGGTTCGGGGCGACGGCGTCCAGCGCGCTGGTGTAGCGGGCCTCCTCGGCGGCGAGCGCGGTCTCGACGCGGTTCAGCAGGTCTTCACGGGCCCGGTCGGCGAGCCGCCGGATCGCCTGGTCACCGAAGAGGGCCTCGAGCAGCTTCTGTGACAGGACGGTGGTGCCGCCGGCGACGGCGACCTCCAGCCCGGTCGGGATGAAGTGCGTGCTGGCGAAGACAGCGACCATCACGACCAGGCCGCTCGCGTTGACGCCGTACGCGCTGATTCGCGCGGCGGTGCGCTTGGACTGGCCCTCGGTGCGGACCATCTCCAGTACGCCGCCCTGCCAGTCGCGGACCAGCCGCTCCACCTCGCCGGAGAGCGCGGACGAGCTGCGCCCCAGTTCCTCCTCGGATTCTGCGAGCAGCGCCGCACCGGCGGGACGCGCCCGCCAGGCTGCCGCGGCCTCTTCAGCGGCCTGCTCGGCGGCGGAGGTGATGAGCTGGGCGAGCCCGGACTCCAGGGCCACCTTCAACTGCGACGCCCGCGGCGGACGTCCGGAGATCGCGGCCGTGAGCCGGTCCCGGATCCGCCCGACCCGGTTCTCCAGGGCCCGCAACAGATCCCCGGTGCCGACGAACTCCTGCCAGCGGGCCAGCACCTCGCCGCGGAGCAGCGCGCCGTCGGAGATGCCGGTGCTGACTCTGGATACCCCGCCGGCGTAGGCGGTGCGCGCCGCGCCACGCAGCTCCTCCACGGCCGTGACCTGCGCCTCGCTGGCGTCCGCGAGGTCGGAGGCGCGTGGCCAGACGCTGGAGAGCGCGCCGCCGAGGGTCTGCCGCACCACGGCTGCGCGCTGATCGGCGGACGCGGCGAGCCCGGTGAACCAGACCTGGATCGGCCCGATGACGTTCTCGGGCAGCAAGCCAGCTTCCAGTGTGGTCTCGGGGAGGACGAAGAGCGTCGGGTCCGGGACCCCGTGCTCGCGCAGCATCTCGCGGAGGTGCTGGCTCACCTCCTGCTCTGCCTGCGGCGGGACTCGATTCAACACCATCGCCAGCGAGGTGCCGCGCTCGTGCGCGAGGGCGAGCAGCTCCCACGGCACGGCGTCGGCGTAGCGGGCCGCGGTGGTGACGAAGAGCCACAGGTCGGCGGCGGCGAGGAGTTGCGCGGCCAGCTCCCGGTTCGCCTCCACCACCGAGTCGATGTCGGGCGCGTCCAGGAACGCGAGGCCGGCGGTGAGCGCCTGGGACGGTGCGAGGTGCAGGGTCTGGTGGTTGCCGGTGGCGCCAGTCGTGCGGGACAAGCCCGGGAGAACGTGGCTCTCGCTGAACCAGGCGGCGTCGTCCGGATGGCAGACCAGCACCGGTGAGCGAGTGGTCGGCCGGAGCACGCCGGCCGGGCTGACCACCGTCCGGACGAGGCTGTTGACCAGCGTGGACTTGCCGGCCCCGGTCGAGCCGCCGACCACCGCCAGCAGCGGCGCGTCGAGCTGCCGTAGCCGTGGCAGAACGTAGTCGTCCAGTTGGGCGACCAGGGCCTGCGCGGCCCGGGTCGCGTCGTCGGCGCCGGGCAACCGCAGCGCGAAGCGGGTTCCCTGGATGGCGTCGCGTAGAGTGATCAGCGACTCAGCCAGCACGCCTTCCGTGGTCTGCTGACCAGGTGTGTCGGCCTCTTCGGCCGGTGACGCTGCCTGCTGCTCGACGTCCTGCCCCTCCGTCGTCACACGCACAGCCTGCCTCTCCATCGGCCCCGGCACAATCAGGGGACGGCCCGGCGCGGCGGCGTCGGGAATGGACAGACCCGATTCCGCCCGCCCCATGCCTGGTCGTGCCCATTTTCCCGCCCGCTATGCCCGCCGGGACACAGCACATTACCCGCCTGGTAGAGGTCTTGCCGGCTGGTGTCCGGATTGGTGATGAAGGTGAAGTTCAGGCCCGCAGTTCAGCGGTGCAACACTTCACGCTACCGCCGCCTTTGAGCAGTTCGGAGAGGTCGACGTGCACCGGAACGTACCCGCGGTCGGCGAGCACCTTGCCGAGCCCGGTCGCCGCGGCGGGGAGGACCACGTTCCGGCCGTCACTCACCGCGTTGAGGCCGAACGCGAGGGCGTCCGCCTCGTCGGCGAGCACCGCGTCCGGGAACAGCCGGCGCAGCACCCGCTGCGACCCGGCCGAGAAGGCACCAGGGAAATAGCAGATGGTGTCGTCGTCGAGAACGAACAGCGCGGTGTCGAGGTGGTAGAAGCGCGGGTCGATCAGGCGGAGGCCGACGGCGGGGCGGCCCAGCACGTCCTGTGCCTCGGCGTGCGCGCGAGGGTCGGTGCGGAAGCCGTAGCCGGCCAGGATCAGGCCGGGGCCCGGGACGTAGGCGAAGTCGCCCTCGCCCTCGTTGGTGAACCGCGGTTCCACCACAGTCGACCAGCCATTGCGCGGGTACCAGCGGGCGTGTGCCTTGGCCTCGGCGGCCCGCTCGGCGTACGCGAACCGGGCGCCGTATATGACCCCGTCGACGCTGAACGCGCCGTTGGCGGCGAAGACCATGTCCGGCAGGCCCGGCTTCGCCTCGAGGACGTGCACGGTGTGGCCGAGCGCGAGATACGCGTCGCGCAGGTCCCACCACTGGGCCACCGCGCGGCCGGTGTCGACCGGCGTCGCGGTGTTCATCCAGGCGTTGATCGCGTACGCCACCGTGAAATGCTCGGGCGGACACATCAGGAAAGTGCGGGAGGTCGCGCGCCGGACCACGGTCGCTTCGGCCGGCGCGGCGACGGGCGTCAGCGCTGAGACGAGCGTTGCGGTCATGGCGGACCTCCGGATAGGCGACGAGGGCAGGCGCGACAGAGGCGACGCCAGGATCTCGCGTCGCCCGAAAGCAAAGCGTAAGGACGCTACGACGCAGCGACTAGCCCGTTTCGTTGCTGTGAACGGCTACTTTGTTGCGCATGGATGGGATTGATCGAAAGATCATTGCGTTACTGTGCGAGGACGCGCGGCGCTCGTTCGCCGACATCGGCTTCGCGGTATCGCTCTCCGCGCCCGCTGTGAAGCGCCGGGTCGACCGGCTGCGTGAGAACGGTGTGATCACGGGATTCACGGCCGTGGTCACGCCGGATGCGCTCGGCTGGACCACCGAGGCGTTCATCGAGTTGTTCTGCGCCGGGCGCACCTCGCCGGCCAAGATCCAAGCGGCGGCCCGGCAACTCCCCGAGGTGGTCGGTGCCTACACCGTCTCCGGTGGAGCAGACGCCCTCGTCCACCTGCGCGCGGCCGACATCGCTCACCTGGAGCAGGTGCTGGAGCGGCTCCGCGGCGAGCCGTTCGTCACCCAGACCCGAAGCATGATCGTGCTGTCCCGGCTGGTCGACCGTCCGGGTGTCTCGGAAACACCGTCCACCCTGGACTGAGTTCGGGGCCCGGCGCGCGGCTTCTCCCGGCGCGCCAGGGAACCCCTCACAGCTCGCGCAGGTCGGCCAGCGCCGCCTCGACCTCCGCCAGTTCCCGGCGGAGCCGCTCGGCCTGCTGCTCTGCCTCGACCTTGGCGGCCTCGACGATCTCCTCCACCACCGCCTGCACCGGCGGCGCATCCAACAGGGTGACCATCTTCAGCGCCTCGGATGCGCGCACCGGGGTCGTCTTGACCAGCGCCTTCGCGCCCTTGTGTGCCTGGACGGCCCAGTGCCCGTCCTCGCAGGAGAGGGTGATGGTCAGCTCGGGGCTGCGCTTCACCACGGACCTGCGGGCGGCCGGCTTGGCGGCGGGAACGGCGACCGGCTTGGCCGCGACCGGCTCCGGCTGGGCGTTCTCGGGCATGGGCGGAGCGGCAGGCGTCCACTGAGGAGGCTCGATGGTCTCGACTCTCTGGGCGGCGACCTTGACGGGCGCGGGCTTCGGCGGGAACTGCAGATCCGACGGGGCGAACGGCAGCTCGTCCTTGCCGAACCGCACGACCACCCACTCATCGGAGGCGCTCGGATCTTCCAGCCGCAGCACCTGGCCGGTCTTCCCGGCGATCTGACCGGCCGCTGCGGTGAACGTCACCTTGGGCTTGCGCCCGGCGTCCACCGCCGCCCGCAGCGTCTCCAGATCCACCGCGGACAGGCCCGCCTTCGTACGCGTGCTCGCCATGACCCCACCTCCTCCGCAACGCCATTGAACCGTGTGTTTCCTACCAGGAAGCGTCGACACTCTGGAGGCGGCCCGCCGGAGATGTCCCAGGCCGCTCCTACACTCGCGGCATGCAGACCCTGGCCGCCGTCATCTCCGAGCCGCGCACGCCGCTCACCATCGAGACCGTCGAGCTCGATGCGCCGCGCGTCGGCGAGGTGCTGGTCCGGTATCGTGCGAGCGGGGTGTGCCACTCCGACCTACATGTCGTCGACGGCGACTGGTCGCGGCCGATGCCGGTGATCGCCGGGCACGAGGGCGCGGGGGTGATCGAGGCGGTCGGGCCAGGCGTCGAGCACCTTTCACCTGGTGACCACACCGTGTTGACCTGGGCGTATCCGTGCTGGGGCTGTGGGCTCTGCGCCAGCGGCAAGAGCTGGCTATGCCAGAACAGCACCGCCGCGAAGCACGTGCTCGCGGACGGCACCACCCGGGCGCGGCTGGCGGATGGCAGCCCGCTCTACCAGTACCTCGCGATCGGCACGCTGGCCGAGGCGGCCGTGGTGCCGGCGGCCGCGTGCGTCGCGGTCCCGGCCGAGTTGCCGTTCGACGTCGGCGCGCTGATCGGCTGCGGGGTCGCCACCGGCGTGGGCGCCGTGGTGAACACCGCGCGGGTCAGGCCGGGCAACCCGGTCTGCATCGTCGGCTGCGGCGGGGTGGGGCTCTCCGCGGTCATGGGTGCGGTGCTCGCCGGGGCGCACCCGGTGGTGGCCGTCGACGTCGCCCCCGCCAGCCTGGAGCTCGCCACTGAGTTCGGGGCAAGGTCGACCGTGCTCGCCGAGGGCGACTGGGCCGCCGAGGTGAACCGCCTGACCCGCGGCGTCCAGTACGCGTTCGACTGCGTCGGCCAGCCCGGCGTGGTACGCGCACTCGCCGGCACGTTGCGGCCCGGCGGGGCGGTTGTGATGGTCGGGATGACAGCCGAGGGCGTCGAGGTGCCGGTGGACGGTTACGGGATGCCGGATCGCGGCTTCTCCGTGCTCGGTTCGCGGTACGGATCCTGCGTGGCGGCCGTCGACTTCCCGCGGCTGGCGGAGCTGTACCTCGCCGGCCGGCTGCCGCTCGAGCGCCTGATCAGCCGGCGATTCGAGCTCACGCAGGTGAACGATGCCATGGACGCGATGCGCCAGCGCGAGGGCGGGCGCTCAGTGGTGCTGCTGTAGTGGCCTCCGCGAACCGGGCGGGGTACGCCGCGGCCGCGTGGATGGTCATCTTCGCGGCGATGAGCTTCTACTGGGCCGCCGGCGGGATGGTCGGCGCGGAGACGCTCGGCCCGGCGATCAGCGACCTCGCCGAGGCCCGGGATCCTGACTTCGTCGCGGTGCTCTGGGCCACCGCGGTCGCGAAGCTGCTGGGTGCCGGGCTGGCGCTGGCCCTGGTGCAGCCGTGGGGTCGGCGGCTGCCGCGGCTGCTGCTGCTCGCCGTCGGGTGGGCCGCGGCCGGGCTGATCCTGCTCTACGGCGCGGCGAACCTCGTGCAGCACGCGCTGATGGTGACCGGCGTGCTGGACGTACCCGCCGGGCTCGGCCGCACGGCAGCTCGGTGGCACCTGTTCTTCTGGGATCCGTTCTGGCTGCTCGGCGGCGGGTTGCTGGCCGCGGCGGCGGCCCGGTTCGGACCGAGCTCGAGGCGGACCTAGAGGTACATGCCGGTGTGCTCGGAGCCGCTCTCCTCGGCGACGGTCTCCCGGCGCTCCGGCAGGGCGTCCCCGAAGAAGATGTGCCCCCCGAAGTCGCCCTGCAACCGGTCGTCCAGCTGGTCGGCCAGGCCGGTCATCACCCGGATCGCCAGCGACAGGTGCGACGGCTGGAAATCCCGGCCGAACACCGCCACCGACGCCCAGACCGTGTCCTCCGCGAGGTAGAGGCGGCCGATCGGCATGCTCCGGGTGAGCACGGAGAGCCGTTCGTACAGCCGCTCGGTCGGCCGGACCTTGGTCAGGATCGGCGAGTAGACGTCCACCATGGACGGTTCCGCGGAGACCTTGACGAACACCATCGCGGAGCCGCTGCGGATGCTGATCTCGCCCTCGTCGTCCACCGGCAGCTCGTCCGGGACGGTCTTCATCAGATCGGCGACGACCGCCCGCACCCGCGCCTCGAGCGGCGCATCCGGCGCCACGGCCGCGCGCGACGGCGACCCGGTGCCGGGCGGCTCGTGCCGGGCGGCGCCGAGCGCCGGGAGCTGCACCTCGCCCTCGAGCGCGTGTGCGGTGTAGGTCAGGAAGGCCGGGTGCGGGGCGCCGTACACCTCCCGCAACGTCCGGACCGCGATCGCGGCGAGCCGGGCGGCGTCGGTGGCCGGGGCGCGGAGGCCGAAGTTGCCATCGGTGCCGTCCACCACGCCGGGCGGCGACCAGCCGAGTGCCACGAGGTCGGCGATGGCGCTGCGGTCGAGCCGGTGGCCGGCCGGCAGGTACGCGTTGCCGACCGCCTCGGCGTGCAGCTCGCCGTCGTCCATGACCGCGAACTCGACGTAATAGGTGGCGTCACCGGTGCCGCCCGCGGTGGGGTCGAGCGTCAGCACCAGGTGCGCGTCGAGCGGCAGTGCGGGCAGTGCCTCGGTGAGTGCCTTGCCGAGATCGGCCCATGCGCTCTCCACCTTCGCCCGCAGGTCCATGCCGTCCAGGTCGTCGGCCGGCGCGGGTACCGGCTGGAGGGGCGCGGTGGAATGCTCGATCGCCTCGTCGGACGACCCGACCTCCAGGAATCGGTCGAGCACGGTCTGCCGGAGCCGGGCGGTGTTGCGGCAGGTGCGCACGTAGGCCAGCTGCGCCTCCTTGCCCCGCGGGTTCTGCTCGTGGTCGCCGAGGCCGGCGGCGCGCAGGCCGGCGACCACGTCGGTACGGGCATCGGCGTCGGCGGTGAGCCAGCGGTCGAGCAGGACCGGCCAGGCGACGCGCACGAAGTCGACCCCGGGAGCCTCGCCGAACGTGGTGGTCAAGGCGGTGTCGGCCGGGGCGGAGGCGTCCAGCGCCAGCTCCTGGACGAGCTCGCGCGCCAACCGCTCGGGCACCCGTGCCCAGCTGAACCCGGCCATGTCCACTGCTCCCTCATACCGTTACCGCCCACCCTAACGACGGCTCACCAACGCGGAGCGATCGAGCAGGCGGCGTGCGCTCCGGCCCTGCTCAGGGAGACGGTCGTCACTTCAACTGTCGGCTACCCCTACGTTGCCGTAACCTACGGTTGCGTAAGAAGCTAGGCAGGAGGAGATGCCGTGACGGTTACCGACGACGCCAAGACCCAGACCGACCTGCTCTACGAGCTGGAGCCGGTCGTCGCCGCCAACCTCGAACGCCACCTCAAGCTCGCCAAGCCGTGGATGCCACACGACTACGTGCCGTGGAGCCAGGGGCGCGACTTCGCGTTCCTCGGCGGGGAGGACTGGCGCCCGGAGGATTCGAAGCTCGACCCCGTCGCCAAGCAGGCGATGATCGTCAACCTGCTCACCGAGGACAACCTGCCCTCGTACCACCGCGAGATCGCCACCCGGTTCGGACGCGACGGCGCCTGGGGCGAGTGGGTCGGCCGCTGGACCGCCGAGGAGGGCCGGCACGGCATCGCGCTGCGCGACTACCTCGTCGTCACCCGCGGCGTCGACCCGGTCGAGCTCGAGGACCTGCGGATGCAGCACATGACCGCCGGCTACGACTCCGGCGACAAATCTCCGCTGCAGGCCGTCGCCTACGTCTCGTTCCAGGAGCTGGCGACCCGGGTATCGCACCGCAACACCGGCCGCGCGACCGGCTGCCCGCTCGCCGACCAGCTGCTGGCCCGGATCGCGACCGACGAGAACCTGCACATGGTCTTCTACCGCAACCTCGTCAACGCGGCGTTCGAGATGGCCCCGGACGCCACGATGGAGGCGGTCCGGGACGAGATCGTCGGCTTCGAGATGCCCGGCGCCAACATGCCGAACTACACCCGCAGCGCCGTGGCGATCGCCAAGGCCGGCATCTACGATCTGCGGCTGCATCACGACGACGTGGTCATGCCGATCCTGCGGTTCTGGAAGGTGTTCGAGCGCACCGACCTCGGCCCGCGGGGCGAGCAGGCCCGCCAGGAGCTTTCCGCCTTCCTCGCCGGCCTCGACGCCCAGGCGACCAAGTTCGTCGAGCAGCGCGAGCGGCTGCGGGCCAGGTCGGCAGCCCGCGCCAGCTGACAGCCGGGCAGCGTCGGCTGCCCGTCCGGGCACGGCTGGGCGCCGTCGCCTATCGCGGTGGATGTCGTGCGCCACACTGTTCTCGCCCCGGCGGTTGGTCCGGGTTGAGCGCGAGACCAGGAGAAATGACCCCGATGCGACGAAACACCCTGCGTACCTTCGGCCTCGGGGCAGCGGCGCTGGCGATGGTGCTCGCCGTGCCGGCGTGCGGCGGCAGCGCCGACGAAGGAAAGGAGCGGGCTGCCGTGTCGGACTACCTCGACGAGGTCGGCGAGCAGGACTACCAGACCGCGTGCGGCTTCCTGCACGCCGACGCCAGGTCGAAGCTCGGTGGCGACTGCGCGACCTCGCTCAAGCAGCGGTACGCCAGCCTGTCCGCGGACATCCGCGAGGACCTCGACGACATCGACGTGGACGACGTCGAGATCAGGGGCGGCAAGGCCACCGTGCAGAACAGCGAGATCCGGGTCGAGTCGAAGAGCAAGACCCGGCGCAAGGGCAAGACCAGGACCCGCACCACGTACCGGACTGCTCCCGACGTCACCGGTGGCACCGGCTTCACGTTGAAGAAGGCCGGCAGCGACTGGCGGATCGCCAGCGGCGTCTGAAGACGCGTAGCCGAGGCGGAGTCAGTCGCCGAGGGTGGTCTCGGGTTGTGGGCGGTCAGGGTCCCAGCCGGCGGCGAGTTCCCGGATCCGGCGCGCTGCCTCGTGCGGATCCAGGCCACCGGCCACCGCGAGCCCCATCAGGTACGACGTGAGCGGCGCGGCGGGGCGGGCCACCGCGTGCGCCACGTCCCGCGCCACGTCGAGCACCAGCTCCTGCTCCACGCCCTGGGTCAGGTCCAGGTCGAGCGCCACCGCCGCGGTCCAGTCGTCCAGCCGGCTCATGTCCACCTCTCCGCCCGTTCGAGATCGGAAGGATCGTCGCAGTCGAACCACGGTTCCGGCACACCGGACCCACCAGCCACCGTCACCCGGGCGACCGCGAGCCCGCCGACCAGCTGCCGCATCGACCCGCCCGCCGGCTCCCCGAAGTCCGCCAGCGCACGCCGCAGCGCGGCCACCCGCCACACACCCGCGAGGTACTGATCCCGACCGTCGGCGTCCACCAGCACGGCGCCGTCGCCGGTGCATGCCGCGCGCAGCGCGTCAACCGTCGCCGCGGTGAGGAACGGCAGGTCGGCGGCGAGTACCGCGACGAAGCCAGGGTCGGGCAGCAGGCTCAGGCCGGCGGCGAGCGCGGCGACCGGTCCGCCGCCGGGGGGCTCCTCCCGGGTCAGCGTCACCCCGGATGGCACCGGCTGCTCGGGCCCGACCACGATCACCGGCGCGGCGCCGGCCACCGCCGCCAACACCCGATCGAGCATCGTCCGGCCGCCGATCCGCAGGCCCGGCTTGTGCACGCCGCCGAGCCGCGACCCGCGGCCGCCGGCCAGCACGATCGCCGCACAGGGTGGTAGCTCCACCGGCCCACGGTAGCGTTGAGGGACAGCGGCGGAAGGGGCTGGTCATGGGCCGTGTCACCGGTCGTCGTCCGGTCATCCGTATCGACAGCGACCGGGTCGTGCGCCGCCCCGACACGCTCGTGGTGGAGGAGCCGCTGGAGATCCGCGTCGACGGCACGCCGCTCGCGGTGACCATGCGAACCCCCGGTGACGACGTCGACCTGGCGCATGGCTTCCTGCTCACCGA
>Ga0126306_10001592_pt1 | contig 12272 bp, 12 predicted proteins | sample Plot27_FD_92592 | JGI IMG/M metagenome (GOLD analysis project Ga0126306, IMG submission 92592) | Serpentine soil microbial communities from UC McLaughlin Reserve, CA, USA - Plot27 | ecosystem: Environmental > Terrestrial > Soil > Grasslands | place: USA: UC McLaughlin Reserve, Lake County...
CGAAGGTGGCGGCCAGGGCGGCGGTGTCGAGGGCCTCGACCTTGTCGACCACGAACCCGCGCCGGCCCACCACCCGCCCGCGGCGGACGAAGAACACCTGCACGGCCGCCTCCAGGTCGTCCTCGGCGAAGGCGGCGATGTCGAAGTCCTCGGGGCTGGAGGACACCATCTGCTGGCGCTCCATGGCCTTGCGGACGCTGGCCAGCTGGTCGCGGAGCCGGGCCGCCAGCTCGAAGTTGAGCTGCTCGGCGGCCTGGCGCATCTCGGCCTCCAGCCGCTGCAGGGTCGGGCGGGTGCGGCCGTCCATGAAGGCCACGAAGTCCTCGACGATCTTGCGGTGCTCCTCGGGCGTGACGTGGCCCACACACGGCCCCGAGCACTTGTGGATGTCGTAGAGGATGCAGGGCCGCCCCAGGCGCCGGTGCCGGTCGAACACCCCCTGGGAGCAGGTCCGCATGGGGAAGGTTCGCAAGAGGAGATCTAGGGTCTCCCGGATCGCGTAGGCGTGCGTGTAGGGCCCGAAGTACCTGGTGCCCTTGCGCTTGCGCCCGCGCTCGACCCGCGGCCGGGGGATCTCGTCGGCCAGGGGCACGGCCAGCCAGGGGTACGACTTGTCGTCGCGGTAGCGGACGTTGTAGCGGGGCCGGTGCTGCTTGATCAGGTTGTACTCGAGCTGCAGGGCCTCGACCTCGCTCTGGACCAGCATCCACTCCAAGGCCCATGAGGCCTCGACCATGGCCGCGGTCCGCGGATGCAGGTTGCGCAGCGGCTGGAAGTAGCTGGCCGTCCGCTTGCGCAGCGAGATCGCCTTGCCGACGTAGATCACCCGCCCGTCCCGGTCGCGGAACAGGTAGACGCCGGGATGGTCGGGAATCGCCTCAGGCTTCGGTCTTGGGCTGGTCGCGACGGTCATAGCGCGATTCTAGGCCGGCCCGGCAACACATTCCGCGGCCGGGGGTCGCCGGGCGGTAGGCTGGTCGCGAGAGGTCGCGCACCCGTTGTGGTGGTCCATGGAGCCTGGGACGTGCGAAGTGTGGTGGGCCAGCACCGCCTGGTTGCGGCCGTGGCATGCCGACGTCCTGAGCGACGGCGAGCGGGCCCGTCGCGCCGGGCTGTGGGACCCAGGGCATCGGGCGCAGTACACGGTGGCGGCGGCGCTCCTCCGCCTCGTCGCGGCCCCCCTCACCGAGCGGACGGCGGCGGGCGTGGTGGTCGACCGGTCATGTCCGAGCTGCGGCCGGCGCCACGGCCGGCCACACCTCCCCGGGACCGGCCTGGACGTCTCCATCTCGCACTCCGGCGCGACCGTGGCCGTCGCGGTGAGCAATGCCGGCCCGGTGGGCGTCGACGTGCAGCAGGTCGCGGACGACGCCGTGGGCGAGCTCTCGCCGCTGGTGCTCGCCGAGTCCGAGGCCGGGCACGTCGCCGGCGCCCGCGACTTCTTCACCTACTGGACCCGGAAGGAGGCGCTGGTCAAGGCCACCGGTGACGGGGTCGCGGTGCCGCTGGGGGAGGTGGTCGTCACCCCACCCGGGACGCCGCCCCGCCTGCTCGGCTATCCGCGACCAGGCGGGCTGGCCGCGCAGCTCCGCGACCTCAACCCCGACCTCGGCTACGTCGGCGCCCTCGCCGTGCTCAGCCCTGGGCCCGTCGTCGTCCAGGAGCGGTCCGGGGAGCGGCTGCTGACCGCCGGGTGACTGTCAGCGGTCGCCCGCCAATGCCCGCTCGACCTCGTCGAGCCGCTCCACGACCGCGACCCGGCCCAGGTCGGCCGGTGCCCCGCCCACCTTCACCTCTCGGCCGGTGACCAGCAGCACCACGGAGTCCGACCGGGCCGCCATGCCGCGCTCCAGGGCGCATTCCAGCCCGGCCAGGGCCGCCGCCCCGGCGGGCTCGGCGCCCACGCCCCGCCCAGCGGGTGCAGCCCATCAGGGTCCCGGTGGTGCCGGCCCCGACGAACAGCACGTCCAGTCGCGGGAACTGGCGGGCGATCGCCGGCGCCGTCGCGCGGTGGTGCGCCTCCCGTTGCCCGGGTTGGTGTACTGGTCGAGCCACACGTACCGGTCGTCGGAGGCGCACAGCGCGCGGAGGTAGCTGAGCCGGGCGCCGAGGAAGCCGCTCTGGGCGTCCGGCTCGGTGATGATGTGCACCTGGCTCCCCAGCGCCTCCATCCTGAGCCTGGTGGCCAGGTTGCAGCGGGAGTCGGTCACGCACAGGAACCGGTAGCCCTTGCTGGCCGCCAGCATGCTCAGGGCCACGCCCAGGTTGCCCGACGAGGACTCGACCAGGACCGACTCCGGCGTCAGGAGCCCGTCCCGCTCGGCGGCCTCCACCATCTCGGCCGCGGCCTTGAGCTTGATCGAGCCGGCGAAGTTGAACCCCTCGCACTTCAGGAAGAGCGAGCGCCCGAAGATCGACCGGAGGTCGACGTAGAGATCGTCTTCGTTGAACGGCTGGGGGACGGAGATGATTGGCACAGCGGCCTCCTCATCTATCGCAGAAGGTCTCTGCTCATCCGTTCCGGCGTACCTCGCGGAAGGCCCCCCGTGTGGGCGCCCGGAGCCGAGGCGTCCGGGTGCTCCCCGTCGAAGATGACCGCGCAGGAGGCTTATTACGCTTCCGGAGCCAAACGGTGCGGCGGAAAACCCCCACCCGAGAGATGGGTGGCAGCCCCGTTCCGGGCGGCGGACGGGGCTCGTACCGTCATCCCATGATCGAGGTTCGAGAGCTCAGCAAGCGCTACGGCGCCACCATCGCCGTCGACCGGCTCAGCTTCGACGCGCGCCCCGGCGCGGTCACGGGGTTCCTGGGCCCGAACGGCGCCGGCAAGTCCACCACCATGCGGATGCTGCTCGGGCTGGACGAGCCCGACTCGGGGCAGGCGCTGATCGGCGGGCGCCGCTACCGGGAGCTGCCCTGGCCCCTGCGCGAGGTCGGGGCGCTGCTGGAGGCCAGGGCGTTCCACCCGGGCCGCAGCGCCCGCGACCACCTGGCCGCGCTGGCCGCCGCCAACGGCATCCCGCGGCCACGGGTGGAGGAGGTGCTCGGCCTGGTCGGCCTGGAGGCCGTCGCCGGCCGGCGGGCCGGGACCCTGTCGCTCGGCATGGGCCAGCGGCTGGGGATCGCGGCCGCCCTGCTCGGCGACCCCGGCGTGCTGCTGCTGGACGAGCCGGTCAACGGCCTGGACCCGGAGGGGATCCGCTGGATGCGGACCCTGCTGCGGTCGCTGGCCGCCGAGGGCCGGGTCGTGCTCGTGTCCAGCCACCTGATCGGCGAGATGGCCCTCACGGCCGAGCGGCTGGTGGTGGTCGCCCGGGGACGGCTGCTGGCCCAGACGTCGGTGGTGGAGCTGTCGGCCCGCTCGGCCTCGCTGGAGGAGGCCTTCCTGGAGCTGACCGCCGACGCCGTGGAGTTCCGGGCCCGATGACCGGCCACTACCGGTTCGCGCACGCGGCCCGCATGGAGTGGATCAAGCTGCGCAGCCTCCGCTCCACCTGGTGGACCCTGGCGGTGACGGTCGCGGCCGCGGCCGCCATCGCCGTCGCCGTGGGGGTCAACACCGAGGACGCCACCGCCGACCTGACCAACAACGCCCTGGCCGGCATCTCGGTCGGCCTGCTCCTGACCGGGATCCTCGGGGTGCTGACGGCCACCAGCGAGCACTCCTCGGGGACGATCCGGTCGACGCTGGCCGCGATCCCGAACCGTCCGCTGGTCCTGGCGGCCAAGGCGGCGGTGTTCGGCGCGGTGGCCCTGGTCGCCGGGGAGGCGGCGTCCTTCGTGGCCTTCTTCGCCGGGCGGGCGGCCCTGCCGGCCGGGGTGGCCGGCCCCGCCCTCGGCCAGCCCGGGGTGCTGCGGGCGGTGGCGCTGGGCGGGGCCGGCTACTGCCTGATCGGGCTGCTCGGCCTCGGCCTCGGCGCCGTGGTCCGGCACACCCCGGTGGCCGTGGGGCTGCTTGTCGGGGGCGTGTACGTGGTCGCCCAGCTCGGCGCCGCCCTGGCCCCGGTGCTGATGCCCTATCTCCCGATCGCCATCGTGGCCAACTCCCTGACCGTGGTGCAGGCCGGGATGGCGATCGGCGACGTCCGCTTCCTGTCGCCCTGGGCCGGGCTGGGCGCGCTCGCCGCCTACGCGGCCCTGGCCCTCGCCGCCGGGGCGTGGCTGCTCGCCGAGCGGGACGCCTGAGCAGGACAATGGTGGCATGGGAGGTCCTCTGACCGCGGCCGTGGCCTGGGCCCGGGCGGCGCTGCTGGCCCCGCTCAGCCGCCGGGCCCGGAGCGAGCTGCTGTTCTGCCTGGCCGGGATCCCGCTCGGGCTCTGCCTGATCGGGGTGCTGGTCTGGGTGATGGCCTTCGCCGCCCTGGTGCTGCTGATCTCGCCGCGGTCGGACCCCGCCTGGGTGACGGCGACGGGGGTGGCCGTCGGCGCCCTGTCGGCCATCCTGCTGGCCACCCGGGTCGCCCGCCGGCTCGGCGCCGTCCACCGCCGGCTGGCGGCGCGGCTGCTGGGCACGCGGGTGCCGGCGCCGCCGCCGCCGGAGCGGGGCCGGGGCCGGCTGGGCTGGGTGGCCGCCGGGCTGGGGGACGGGCCCGGCTGGCGGGCCGTCGCCTACCAGGTGGTCAAGCTGCCGCTGGCCTTCCTCGAGGCCTACGCCGTCTTCTGCTGGGCCGGCGGGCTGGTCAACCTCACCTATCCATTCTGGTGGGGCCTGTTCCGCAACCACCCGCCCGGGGTCACCCTGGACCCGGTGCCGGCCGTCACCCCGTTCCCGGGGCGCCTGCTCCAGATCGCCACCTTCCCCGGCACCTTCCTGGCCCTGGGCGTCGGCCTGGCGATGGTGCTGGCCGCGCCCTGGGTGACCAGGGCGGTGGTCGCGGTCGACCGCCGGCTGCTGGTGGCCCTGCTCGGCCCCGGCCGGCTCGCCCTGCGAGTCCGCGACCTGGAGCACACCCGCGCCCTGGCCGTGGACGACGCCGCCGCCCAGCTGCGCCGGGTGGAGCGCGACCTCCACGACGGCGCCCAGATCCGCCTGGCCACCCTGGCCATGCACCTGGGCCTGGCCAGGGAGAGCCTGGCCGGGCTCGGCGAGGCGGCCGAGGTCAGCCGGGCCCGCGAGCTGGTCGACGCCGCCCACCGGGACGCCAAGCAGGCCCTGGGCGAGCTGCGCGACCTGGCCAGGGGCATCCACCCGCCCGTCCTCGACTCCGGCCTGGACGACGCCCTGGCCACCCTGGCCGCGACCAGCGCCATCCCGGTCGAGCTGGCCTGCGACCTGCCCGAGCGGCCCGCCCCGGCCATCGAGACGATCGCCTACTACTGCGCCGCCGAGCTGCTGGCCAACGCGGCCAAGCACAGCCAGGCCGGCCGGGTCACCGTCCAGGTCGACGGACGCCACGGGCGGCTGGCCCTCGAGGTCGGCGACGACGGCGTCGGCGGCGCCGACCCGGCCCGCGGCAGCGGCCTGGCCGGCCTGGCCCAGCGGGTGAGCACCGTCGACGGCCGGCTGCGGGTCTCCAGCCCTCAGGGCGGGCCGACCCTGGTCAGCGTCCACCTGCCCCTGCGGACATGAGGGCGGGGCCGGCCATGCGGGTGGTGATCGCCGAGGACGCGGCCGTCTTCCGGGAGGGCCTGGTCCGCCTGCTCGAGGACCGCGGCCACCAGGTGTGCGCGGCCGTGGCCGACGGCGAGGCGCTCCTGGCCGCGGTGGCGGCCCACCGTCCCGACGTGGCCGTGGTCGACATCCGCATGCCGCCGACCCACACCGACGAGGGGCTGCGGGCCGCCCTGCGGCTCCGCGCCGACCACCCGGAGACCGGGGTGCTGGTGTTCTCCCAGTACATCGAGACCAGGTACGCGGCCAGGCTCCTCCAGGGGAACGCCGCCGGCGTCGGCTACCTGCTCAAGGACCGGGTGGCGGACGTGGCCGAGTTCACCGAGGCGCTCGCCCGGGTCGCCGCCGGCGGCACCGCCCTCGACCCCGAGGTGGTCGGCCAGCTGCTGGGCGCCGGCCGCCACGCGAAGGGCCTGGCCGGGCTGACCGCCCGGGAGCGGGAGGTGCTGGCCCTGATGGCCGAGGGCCGCTCCAACGCCGGCATCGCCGACCTGCTGGTCATCTCGGCCGGGGTGGTCGAGAAGCACGTGGCCAGCATCTTCGCCAAGCTCGGCCTGCCCCCGGCCGAGGGCGACAACCGCCGCGTGCTGGCCGTCCTCCGCTACCTGGAGGCCTGACAGACCGTACTCGGTCTACGTCGAAGCGACCAGGCGAATTACGTCGTGGGGGGGGCGAACGCTTCCGACGCGGGGAACGAACAGGACACGAGATCAGCAATCAGCCGGGTGGGATCGCCGCCCGGCGGATGCGCCAGGGCCCGGCGCCTCCCCGTTCCGCACCGCTCGGTGCCTCGAGCCGAGGAGGTTCCACCGTGCCCTGGACTGTCGCCCGCCCCGCTCCCCGCTCCCTGCTCCGCGTGGCCGGGATCGGCGCGCTCGGGATCGCCTTGGGGGTCGGGGCCACCCTGGCTGTCGACGGGCTCGGCGGCGCCGGCCGCGCCGACCGGGCCCCCTCCGTGCAGCGCCTCGACCTGCCCGCCGGCATGCCCTCGTCCGCCGACCGGCCGGCCGAGGCCGTCGCGGCCGCGCCGGTGCGGGCCGGGTCGGCTCGGGCGGCGGTGCGGCGGTTCCTGCGGGCCGGCGCGGCCGGCGACCACGCCGTGGCCTACGGGCTGCTCGACCGGGCCGGCCGCCGCCGCTACCCCTCGGTGGCCCGCTTCACCCGCGCCCAGGCCGACCGGGCCGCGGTCACCGCCGTGCGGGTCGGGCGCCAGCGCCGGGCCGGCGCCGGCGTGGTGGTCGTGGCCGTCACCGTGACCCACCCGGCGGCCATCGACCCGTTCGCCGGGCTGGTCCCCGGCCGCACCGTCGAGGTGTGGCGGGCCAGCGGCCAGGGCGGCCGCTGGCGGGTCGCCGCCGAGCCGCGATCGGTCAGGGCCGACCTGCCCGGCGACGAGCGCGCCCCCGAGGCCGTGAGCGCCTGGGTGCAGCGGCTGCTCGGCTGCGACCGCCAGGGCGCGTCCAGCCTCCAGGCCGGGCCCGAGCTGTACGGGCCGGCCGACCTGCCCGAGGCCCCCTGCGCCGAGCGCGGCCGCTGGACGGTGGCCGCCCCCGAGGGCTTCGACGCCGCCGTCGAGCCGGAGGCGTATGTGGCCGCCTTCGGTCCCGAGGTCGGCTCCTGGGCCCGGCTGGTGCCGGTCCAGGGCCCCCGCACCCGCTTCTCGGTGGTCGTGGGCCCGCTGGGCGACGCCTGGCGCGTGCTCGGCACCGATCCCGTCCCGACCCGTTGAGAGGGGGCCCCGAGACCGCTTCGTCCTGTCCTGTCCATCCTCTTTGAGGAGGAACCGTTGTCCAAGTTCCGCAAGCTCATGACGGTAGGGGGTCTGGCGGCCACGCTGGCGCTGGTCTCCGTCGTGGGCAGCCTGGCGCCATCGGGGGCGTCCAGTCACCGTGAGGCCCTGCAGATCTCGCAGGACCCGGTGGCCGACAACACCGACACCTACGCCTTCGTCAGCCCCGACAAGCCCGACACGGTCACCCTGGTGGGGAACTGGATCCCCCTGGAGGAGCCGGCCGGCGGGCCCAACTTCCACAACTTCGGCGACGACGTGAAGTACACGCTGAACCTCGACAACGACGGCGACGCCGTCGACGACATCGTGTGGGAGTTCCGCTTCACCACCAAGGTCCAGAACGGCAACACCTTCCTGTACAACACCGGTCCGATCAGCTCGCTGACCGACCCCGACTTCAACATCCGCCAGACCTACTCGGTGGCCAAGGTCGAGAACGGCCGCCGCACGGTCCTCGCCTCCGGGCTGCCCGTGCCGCCGGCCAACATCGGCCCGCGCTCGACGCCCAACTACGAGCAGCTGGCCTCCGCGGCCGTGAAGGGCCTGTCCGACGGCAGCAAGGTGTTCGCCGGTCCCCGCGACGACCCGTTCTTCGTCGACCTGGGCTCGGTGTTCGACCTGGCCGGGCTGCGGCCCTTCAACGCCGCCCACCTGATCCCCCGGGCCACCGAGGCCGGGGTCGACGGGGTCAGCGGCTACAACACCCACTCGATCGTCCTCCAGGTCCCCATCAAGCAGCTCACCGGGGACAAGAAGGCGCTCACCGGCGCCGACGACCCTGACGCGGTCATCGGCGTGTACGCCGTCTCCTGGCGCCGCCAGACCAAGGTGCTGTCGTCGAGCGGCAACGACCCGCTGAGCCTCGGCAAGTGGGTCCAGGTCTCGCGCCTCGGCATGCCGCTGGTGAACGAGGTCGTCATCCCGCTGGCCAAGAAGGACCGCTTCAACGCCTCCCAGCCGGCCGATGACGCCCAGTTCGGCAAGTTCGTCCTCGACCCCGAGGTGGCCCGGCTGATCCCGGTGCTGTACCCGGGGGTCAAGGTGCCGGCGGCGCCCCGCAACGACATCGCCAGCATCTTCCTGACCGGCATCCCCGGGCTGAACCAGCCCAGGAACGTCAAGCCGTCGGAGATGATCCGCCTCAACATGGGCATCGCGCCCAGCAAGAACCCCAGCGCGCTGGGGCTGCTGGGTGGCGACATGGCCGGGTTCCCGAACGGCCGCCGGCTCGCCGACGACACGCCGGACATCGAGCTGCGCGCGCTGGCCGGGGGCACCCCGTTCACGCCCGACTTCAACGTCGCCCCCAACAACAAGCTGGGTGACGGCGTCAACACCAACGACACCCCGTTCCTCAACCAGTTCCCGTACGTGGGTACCCCCCACCAGGGGTACGCCAGCGACCCGCACTACGTCCGTGGCAGCGCCACGACTCCGTAGCGAGCCGCTGGAGGGAGGGGCCTCCGGGCCCCTCCCCACCCGGCTCCCTCGGTCCCGTCCCCGGGCCGCCCGGGGTGTCCTGATCGCCGTGCTCGCCGTGACCCTGGCCGCCGGGGTGCTGGGTGGGCGGTTCCTGGTCGCCGGGAACGACGCCGTCCCCTCGGCGGCGCCGGTCGCCGGCGCCGACAGCGCGGCCGTGGTGGCCCGGCTCCAGAGCGACCTGCGTCGGCGCCCCGCCGAGCCCCGCCTGCTGACCCGGCTCGGCGTCGCCTACCTGACCCGGGCCCGGGAGACGGCCGACCCGACCTTCTACGCCAAGGCCGCCGACGTGCTGGGGCAGGCCACCCGCCTGGCCCCCGGCGACGCCGACACCATGGTCGCCCGCGGCCTGCTGGAGCTGGGCCGCCACGACTTCCGGGCCGCGCTGGCCTGGGGCCTGCGGGCGGCCAAGGCCAACCCCGACCTGCCCGACGCCCTCGGCGTGGTCTTCGACGCCCAGGTCGAGCTGGGCCGCTACCAGGCCGCTGTGCTCACCGCCCAGGCCATGGTCGACCGCAAGCCGACCCAGGGCAGCCTGGCCCGGGTCTCCTACGCCCGCGAGCTGCTCGGCGACCCCGCCGGGGCGGTCGCGGCCATGGTCCAGGCGGCCGCCGCCGGCGGCGGGTCGCCCACCGACCAGGCCTATGTCCAGACGCTGATCGGCAACCTGCACCTGGGGGCGGGTCGCCTGGCGCCGGCCGAGGCCGCCTACCGGCGGGCCCTCGGCGGCGACCGCGGCTACGGGCTGGCCGAGGTCGGCCTGGCCAGGGTCGCGGCCGCCCGCGGGGACCTGGCCGGCGCGGCCAGGCTGCTGGAGCCGGCGGCCGAGCGCCTGCCTCTGCCGGCCACCGTGGCCCTGCTCGGCGACGTCCGCGCCGCCCTCGGCGACGACGGCGCGGCCGCCACCCAGTACGAGCTGGTGCGGGTGATCGAGCGGCTCAACCGGGCCAACGGGGTGGCCGTGGACCTGGAGCTGGCCCGCTTCGAGGCCGACCACGCCCGGGACCGCGGCGCAAACCCGCGGCGGGCGGTCGCCATGGCCCGGCGGGCCCTGGCCGAGCGGCCCACCATCTACGCCTCCGACACCCTCGGCTGGGCGCTGCGCCAGGCCGGCCGGCCCGGCCAGGCCCTGCCCCACGCCCGGGCCGCGGTCCGCCTCGGCACCCGCGACGCCGTGCTCTGGTACCACCTGGCCGCGGTCGAGGCCGATCTGGGCCGGACGGCGGCGGCCCGCCGCCACCTGGCCCAGGCCTTCGAGATCAACCCCTACCTGACCCCGCGCGACCGGCCCGCCGCGCTGGCCCTGGCCGGGCGGCTCCGCCTGCCCGCCCCAAGCCGGACGAGCGGCCGGTGAGCCCGGTAGCGCGGCGCGGGGTCGCCCTGGCCGTCCTGGCCACCATCCTGCTGGTGGCCGGGGCGGCGCGGGCGGCCGCCCATCCCCTGGGGAACTTCACGGTCAACGCCTACAGCGGGCTCCGGGTCGGGCCCGACCGGCTGGTCGTGGACTACGTCGTCGACCTGGCCGAGATCCCCGCCTTCCAGGCCCGCAAGGCGATCGACGCCGACCGCGACGGCCGGGTCGGCGGGGCCGAGGCGACCAGCTGGCGCGACCGGGAGTGCCCGCGCCTGGCCGGCGGCCTGCGGGCCACGGTCGACGGGCACCCGGTGCCGCTGGCCGTGACCGGGTCGGCCCTGACCTTCCCGGAGGGCGTCAGCGGCCTGGCCACCCTGCGCCTGGAGTGCGCCCTGGCCGGGCCGCTGCCCGGCGGCCCGAGCTCGGGCCGGTCCCTCGCCTACGCCGACGCCAACCAGGAGGGGCGGGTCGGCTGGCGCGAGATCACCGCCGTCGGCGACCGCGCCACCCTCGACGCCGCCGACGTCCCCTCCACCAGCTCCAGCGCCCGCCTCACCTCCTACCCCTCCGATCAGCTCTCCTCCCCCCTCGACCAGCGCGCCGCCACCCTCCGCTTCCACCCCGGCGGCCCCCCCGCCCCCCAGGCCGCCGGCCCGGCCCTGTCGGCCGCCGACTCGGCCCCATCCGCCGCCGACCCGGCAGGCGAGAACCCGACCTCCCGGTGCGAGGCCCCCCGGAGGGGGAGCGTAGCCGACCCCGAATCGGGGTGCCCCGGGTTGTCCACACCCCCAGCCGGACCCCTGGCCAGGGGCGGGGTGGACCGGGCCACGGCGGCGTTCACGGCGCTGGTGGGTGAGCGGTCGCGGGCGCCGGGGTTCGTGGCGGTGGCGCTGCTGCTGGCGGTGGTGCTGGGGGCGGCGCATGCGCTGGCGCCAGGGCATGGGAAGACGGTGATGGCCGCCTACCTGGTCGGCCTGCGAGGCACGCTGCGGCAGGCGGCGACCATCGGGGCCACCGTGACCCTGACCCACACCGCCGGGGTCCTGCTCCTCGGCCTGGTCCTCAGCACCACCCGGGCGGTCGCCTCCGAGCGCGTCTACCCATGGCTGGGCCTGGGCAGCGGCCTGCTGCTGGCCGCGGTCGGCCTCGGCCTCCTGGCCCGCGCCCGCCCCGGCGGCCACACCCACCACCACCCTCACCCCCATCCCCATCCCCACGACCACCCGCATCCCCACGACCACGGCCACCACCATCACGGCCGGCCGCTGGGCCGGCGGGGGCTGGTGGCGCTCGGGCTGGCCGGCGGGCTGGTGCCGAGCCCCTCGGCGGTGGTGGTGCTGCTGGGCGGGATCGCCCTCGGGCGGGCGTGGCTGGGGGTGGCCCTGGTGCTGGCCTACGGGGTCGGGATGGCGGCCACCCTCACCGGGGTCGGGCTGCTCCTGGCCCACCTCCGGACCCGGATGGACCGGCGCCTCCACCTCCCCGCCGGGTCGCTGCTGGCCCGGGTGGGCCGGCTGCTGCCGGCGGTCACCGCATCGGTGATCGTGCTGGTCGGCCTGGGCTTGGCCGTGCAGGGCGCGGCCCAGCTCTGAGCGTAGAACACCGCTCCAGCAGCCGGGTTTGAGGCTATCGCGTGGCCGCCGGGTGCGGCGCGCAAGCCCCAGCGCTGCGTGCATGGGTCGGCGCTGCATGCGGCGCCGGATGCATGACCGATGTTCTAAGAGAGCGCCCGGACCAGCTGGCCGGCCAGGTCGACGGCGATGTGGCCGAGCAGGACCACCAGCACCCCGGCCAGGGCCAGCAGGCCGGTCAGGAGCAGCGAGGCCAGCGGGTCGTTGGCGAGCGAGGTCCAGTAGGCGTCGAGCACCACGCCGAGCAGGTTCTCGGGTCGCCGCTCCTGGTCCATGCCGTGCTTCTCCGCCGAGGGGTTCGTCCGGTTCAACGATACGCCGGTCGGCGGTCGGGTGGGCGTGGCATGCTGCGGGCGCAGCCCGGCAACCGACCGAGGAGGTCCCGATGCCGTCCGTGCCCACGGC
>Ga0126306_10001593_pt1 | contig 12272 bp, 12 predicted proteins | sample Plot27_FD_92592 | JGI IMG/M metagenome (GOLD analysis project Ga0126306, IMG submission 92592) | Serpentine soil microbial communities from UC McLaughlin Reserve, CA, USA - Plot27 | ecosystem: Environmental > Terrestrial > Soil > Grasslands | place: USA: UC McLaughlin Reserve, Lake County...
CCGCCGCGAGGCGGCTCCGGCCTCCGTCCTCACCGCTCCTTCGGCAAGATGGCCCGCCATGGCCGCGGTCGGCGACGTGGTCCGCGAGGCCTTTCGGATCGAGGAGCACGGCATCGACTGGCGCTCGGCTCTCGTCGGCGCGGTGGTCGCCATCGGCCCGCTGGCGGTCGGCCTCGCGATCGACGAGGTGCCGGCAGGGCTGACCGCCACGATCGGCGGCCTGAACACCGCCCTGTGCGTGCCGCGGGCGGGGGCGCGTGCGCGCTGGTGGTGGGGCACCCTAGCCGCGGTCGGCAGCGGCGCCTCGCTTGCGCTGGCCGACCTGGTCGGGGCGCATAGCTGGAGCCTGGTGCCGGCCACGTTCGTCTGGGTCGGCGCCTGGGGCTTCGTCCGGGCGGCCGGGCCGAACGGTGCGCTGGTCGGGTTCGCCACCTGCGCGGTCTTCACGACCTTCGCCGGCATCCCGCTCGGTGATGAGGGGCTCGACCAGCTGCTGATGTGGCACGCGTTCGGAGCCATTCCGGCGCTGGTGTTCATGGTGGCGGTACGGCGCGGCCCCGAGCCGCCGGCGCGACTGGCCCGCCACGTGCTGCAAGTGGTGCGCGAGGCCGCCCTGCACGACAGCGCGCTGCGCGAGCACGTGGTGCGGCTGGGCGGGGCCGTGGCTGCCGGGACGCTGCTCTACCGGGCGATCGACCTGTCGCATGGCTACTGGGTCGCGCTCACCACCCTCGCGATCCTCCAGCCCGGCGAGCACGCCACCGAGCTTCGAGCCGTCCAGCGTGCGGCCGGCACCCTGGTCGGCGCCGCGCTGATCCTCGTGATTATGCTCGTGACCGAGGACCGCTGGGCGCTCGTGGCTTGCGCCGGCGCTTCGGCCTTCTGGCTCTACGCACTCGACGAGCGTGGCTACTTCTGGCTGGTGGTGATGCTCACCCCCACCGCTGCTGATGCTGAGCGTGCTCGACTTCGGGGCGAGGCGATCGTCGCGGAACGGGTGGCCAATAGCGCGCTCGGCATCGTGATCGGGCTCCTGATCGGCGAGGCTGCGTGGAGGCTCTCCCGCGGAGCCTCCGCGAAGCCGAGCACCGGCTGATCGCCGTGATACATCTGGCCGCTGATGCGGCCCCAGCAGGAAGCGCTCGGCAGGGAGCGGGCGCTGGCGCTTCTTGGCGTCGGTCTCGGCGTGTTCGTGGTGGCCTACGACTTCACCGGGCTGAACATCGCGATTCCCCGGATCGAGCAGAGCTTCCACACCGGCATCACGACCTCCCAGTGGGTGCTCAACGGCTACGCCCTGGCGTTCGGTGTCCTGATCGTGACCCCCGGGCGTCTGGCCGATCTGTTCGGCCGCCGGCGCGCGTTCGTGGCCGGCGGCGCGATCTTCGCCACGTCCTCCGCCCTCAGCGGGCTCGCTCCCGAGATCGGGTGCTGATCGCGGTGCGCTGCCTGATGGCCGTCGCGGTGCTCCTCACGGTGCGATCGCCGGAGCGGTGGCGCTGCTGCTGGCGCTCGACGAGGGCGTGGGCGACGGCTTCGGCGCACCCCAGATCCTCGCCCTCTTCGCGGCGGCCGCCGTCCTGCTGGCGGCCTTTGCGGTGGTCGAGCCGAGCCGCGGCGAGGGAGCACTCGTGCCCCGCGAGGTGGTGGCGCAGCGCGTGTTCGTCGCCGCGATCGCCGCGGCGCTGCCGGTGTCCGCCATCTTCTCCGGTGCGCTTTTCTACCTGCCGCAGTTCATGGCCAAGGTGCGCGACTACTCGGCGTTCGAGGCGGGTGCCGGGCTACTGCCGGTCATGGCCGTGTTCGCGGCCGTGGCCTTCGCGGCGGGGTTCCTGATCGCGGCGCTGTTCGTACCCGATACGAGAGCAAGGTGACACACACCAGGGCCTTCAGGCAGCGAGCTTCCTGCAGAGCTCCGCGAAGCGGCGCTTCTCGTCCTCGTCCAGGGCGCCGAACGCGCGAGTCACACGATCGGCGTGGGCTGGGAAGAGGCGCTCGACGAGATCGCGGCCCTCGGCGGTCAGGTCGATCACGACCGTGCGGCGGTCCGTGCGGGCGCGCCTGCGGATCACGAGCCCGCGCGTCTCCAGGGTGGCCGTGACCTCCGTGGCGTTCGCCTTCGACCAGCCGAGCCTTCGGCGCAGCGTCTTCAGCTCGAGCGTGCCGCCGGCCGTGGTGACGACCACGAGGATGGAGAAGCCGGCCGCCGAGACTCCCTCGCGCTCCAGCTCCGCCGCGAGCCGTCGCCGGACTGCCGTCTCCGCACGCAGCAGCGCCTGAAGCGCACGGTGTGCAAGAGGATCGCCGAGCTCGAGCGGCATCTCCGGGCGGCACTGTAGGCGCGCTGCCGGACGTGGTGCTGCCAAGCTAACCCGCGCGGCGGGAGCGCGCCATCGTGACGCGGGTGGGCGCGGGAATCTCCGTGTCCTCCGGCATCACCACGACCTGCTCGATGCGGCCGCTGTCCACGTAGCCCTTGAGTCGATCCACCGCCTCGATCGGGGCGCCGCCGAGCGACGGGATCCCGTGATCGCCCGTGACGGGCATCGCCTCGCGGTACTCGAACACCGGCGCGACCGAGCCCACCTGTCGCACCGTGTAGACGAGCCGGCCGACCACCTCGAGGGTGGCCTCGCCGCCGCAGAAGACGAAGGCGGTGGGGTCGAGCGCGCGGATCGCTCGGACCACCCGCTCCGGCGGGAGGTCGAACGCGAGCAGCAGTGTGCGGAAGCCGGCCCGTCGCAGGCCCAGCTCGAGCGCTTGCACGTGGAGCGACTCGAGGTCCAGCCGCGGGCTCGAGTCGAACAGGAGCACGCCCTGCGGGCGGCTTGCGGGCGCCACGACGCGGCGTGCCGCGTACAGCCAACCCGTGGCCCAGCGGAAGGCGAGCTCGCGCTCCGCCTCGCGGCCGTCGCGCTCGCTGACCAGCTCGAGCGCCGGCAGGAGCACCTCCTCCACGGTGCGCTCCACCGAGCGCACGGCCAGGCTCTCCTCGAGCACGCGGTCGGCCTGGCCCTCGTCGAAGTGGTCCCAGGCGTCGAGCAGCCGCGTGGGCGAGCTCGGCCCCTCCCCGCGCTGGCGCGCCAGCTCGATCGCGGACGAGATGTTGTGGGTCTCGAGCAGCGCCCGGCGCAGCGACTCGAGCTCCGACAGGTCGTACTGCCGGTGGCCACCCTGTGTGCGGCGCGGCTTCGGATAGCCGAAACGGCGCTCCCAGCTGCGCAGCGTGTTGGGGCTCACTCCGAGCAATTCCGAGGCTGCATTTGTCCTGATACCGCTCACATCTCCTCCGTCCCGAGTGAATCGCAGCAGCTGTGCGCCATTACTTCCCACGCCGCCACCGCTCATGGAGGTGCGTTGTGCACTTGCACAGGTTTTCGGCACGAGCCCCAGCACGTTGATGGAACTTTGTCGCCCCTGGACGGATGTTGCGCAAGCCGTGCAGCTGTTCTTGCACCGTCTCGCGGCCGAAAGCCGCGCGAGGTCAGCGGCGGCCGAAGTCGCTCGGCTCGACGGTGATCAGCGCCGCGCGGGGCGGCTCACAGGTGGCGATGCGGGCGGCGAGCGTGCCCATCGAGGCCGCCTTCCGCGAGAGCAGGCGCAACGGCATCACGATGGGATCGCAGGGCCGCTGGGCGGCGAGGCCGGCGTGGCGGGCGATCTGATCGTCTCCGACCGGCGACGTGACAAGGTCGAAGACGTTCGAGCCGAGCACCTTGTCCTCCTTGCCGAAGATCTTCTCGCCCGCCTCGCTCACCGCGGTGATTGCCAGGTCGTGGGTGCAGATGAGGAAGGCCGCGGTCGTGCCCGGGAGTGCGTCACGGGCGCAGCTGAGCAGGACGCCCATGCTGCATCGCTCGCACACGCGCCGGTTCCGCTCGAAGCGTCCGGGCGACTCGTCCGCCGGATGCCCGCAGCGCGAGCAGAAGCGAATCGGCTTGGGGGGCTCGGTGTCGTCGGGAGTCCAGGAGCGGTCGATGCGGGTGAGAGCGGTCACGCCCTTCGATCAGAACACGGAAGGGCCGAACTCGCCCCCACCCCTCCACGATTGCACGACTTCGGTTTGGGACTCCGTGCGCGACGGCGCTCGATAGCCTCCAGGTTGGACGCGACGAAGGAGATGGGTTGGCTGTTCAGCAAGAGCTGTGGGGCCCAGAGACGGTGAAGGCGGTCGAGAACTTCCCGGTGTCCGGCGAGCGCGTGCCCGCGCCGGTGGTGCACTGGCTCGGCCGGATCAAGGCGGCTGCCGCGCGGGTGAACGCCGAGCTCGGACTGCTCGACCCCGAGGTCGGCGAGCGCATCGCCCGCGCGGGCGACGAGGTCGCGGCCGGCGAGCACGACGACCAGTTCCCGATCGACATCTTCCAGACCGGCTCGGGCACCTCGTCGAACATGAACGCGAACGAGGTGATCGCGAACCTCGCCGGCGACGCGGCCCACCCGAACGATCACGTGAACCTGGGGCAGTCGTCGAACGACGTGTTCCCCTCGGCCGTCCACCTCGCGGCCGTGGACGCTGCCCAGACCCACCTCCTTCCCGCCCTCGAGCGGCTGGCCGGGTCCTTCGAGCGCAAGGCGGAGGAGTGGGCCGAGATCGTCAAGGCCGGGCGCACGCACATGATGGACGCCGTGCCGGTCACGCTGGGGCAGGAGTTCGGCGGCTACACCGCGCAGATGTCGCTCGGCCGCGACCGCGTGCGCGAGGCGCTCGGCCGCACGGCGGAGATCCCGCTCGGCGGCACCGCCACCGGCACCGGGCTCAACACGCATCCCGAGTTCGCGGAGCGGGTGCGCGAGAAGCTCGGCCTGGGCGAGGCGCCGCGCGACCGCTTCGAGGCTCAGGCCAACCGCGACGCCCTCGTGGAGCTCCACGGCGCGCTGAAGGTCGTGGCCGTGTCGCTCACCAAGATCGCGAACGACCTCGTGCTGATGGGCTCCGGGCCGCGCACCGGCCTGGTCGAGCTGCGGCTGCCCGAGCTCCAGAAGGGCTCCTCGATCATGCCCGGCAAGGTCAACCCGGTGATCCCCGAGGTGGTGCTCCAGGTGGCGGCCCAGGTGATCGGCAACGACACGGCCATCACCGTGGCCGGCACGCAGGGCAACTTCGAGCTGAACGTGCGCGTGCCGGTGATCGCGCGCAACCTGTTCGAGTCGATCCGGATCCTCACCGCCGCGTGCCACATGCTGGCCGAGAAGTGCGTGGACGGGCTCGAGGCGAACGAGGACGTCCTGCGCCGCCACGCGGAGTCCACGCCGGCGATCGCGACCGCGCTCAACCCGCACATCGGCTACGACCGGGCGACCGAGATCGTGAATGAGGCCGTGGCCTCGGAGCGCACGATCCGCGAGGTGGCGATCGAGAAGGGCGTGGACGAGGAGACGCTGGACCGGGCGCTCGACCTGCGCGCGATGGCGCGCGGGTCGAAGACCTAGCCATGGTCTCGCAGGTCCGGCGGTTCAACCGCGTCGTCACCCAACGGGTGGGCGCCCTCGATGACCGCTTCCTCGGTCGTGACCGGCCGCTCCCGGAGTCGCGGCTGTTGTGGGAGATCGGCGCCGGCCCCTCCGACCCAGAGTCCCTGAGCGCGCGTCTCGACCTCGACTCGCGCTCCATCGGCCGCCTGCTGCGGAGCCTGGAGGCCGCCGGCCTGGTCGTCATGGAATCCGGCCGGGGCGGGCGTGCCGCGCGCCTCACCGCGGCCGGGGCTGCCGAGCGGGCGCTGCTCGATCGGCGCAGCGAGGAACTCGCCGCGTCGTTCCTCGAGCCGCTCAGCGAGCCGCAGCGCGACCGGCTCGTCACGGCGATGGGCCAGGTCGAGCGCCTGCTCAGCGCGGCGATGGTGGAGATCGCGCCCATCGATCCGGCCCATCCGCACGCCCAGCACTGCCTGCGGGAGTACGTGGGCGAGCTGGACCGCCGCTTCGAAGGCGGCTTCGATCCCGCTCGGAGCATGTCCGCCGACGCCCCCGAGCTCAGGCCGCCGGCCGGCCTTCTGCTCATGGCGTCGCTCCGGTCGAAGCCGATCGGCTGCGGGGCCCTCAAGTTCCATCCCGGTGAGCCCACCGAGATCAAGCGCATGTGGGTTGCCGACTCGGCGCGCGGTCTCGGCCTCGGGCGTCGGCTCCTCGCCGAGCTCGAGGAGCGCGCCGCTCAGAGCACCAGTCCGATCGTGCGGCTCGAGACCAACGGGTCGCTCACCGAGGCCATCGCCATGTACCGGTCGGCTGGGTACGTCGAGGTGGCGCCGTTCAACGACGAGCCCTACGCCCACCACTGGTTCGAGAAGCGCCTCTAGCGGCAGTCGTCGATACGCGCGCGGCGGTAGGCGGCGGGGTCTGCACAGCTCAGCCGCGCCGGAGCACGGGCAGCCGTGCTCGACAGCAGGTACGGCACGGGGTCGATCGGGAAGTTGTTCAGCCGCACCTCGAAGTGCAGGTGCGGACCGGTGGAGTGACCCGTGGATCCCACGTAGCCGATCCGCGTGCCGCCCGAGACCCGCTCGCCCACCCATGAGGTGACCCTGGAGAGATGGGCGAACCAGCTCGTGTAGCCGAGCCGGTGCTGCACCACCACGAGGTTGCCGTAGCCGCCCGAGTTCCAGCCGGCGTAGACCGTGGTGCCCACTCCTGCGGCCTGCACGAGCGTGCCGGCGGGGACAGGGAAGTCAACCCCCGAGTGGCGCCGCCGCCCGCCGTCGCGCGGGGCCCCGAAGCCATCGCCGATCGGGCCGGGCACCGGTCGGTAGAAGCGGACCGGCCCCTCGGGGATGCCCGTGGAGGTCGGCGCCGAGCGCCGGCGCAGCGCAGCGATCGTGGCCGAGCCGGCCAGACCGTCAACGCCGAGCCCGGCAGCACGCTGGAAGGCCGTCAGCGCCGAGTGCGTGCCGGCCCCGAAGACGCCGTCAACCCCGCCGGACGGGTAGCCCCGGCGCTGGAGCATGAACTGCAGGGCTGCAACGTCCCAGCCGCGCTGACCTCGATGCATCACGCGGGAGCCGAGGTCCGGGCGACCGCGCCGGCCGAGCGCCCGGCGGGTCTGCGGACCCGCGACGCCGTCGACCAGAAGCCGGTGACGGCGCTGGAAGGTGCGCACGCCACGGGCGGTGAACGGTCCCTTCACCCCATCGACCGCAACCGGGTAGAGGCCGGCCGACTTGAGCGCAGCCTGCAGCGCGGCAACGCGTGCGCTGCTTGCTGTGGCCTGCTGCGCGATCACCAGCATGAGGGTCAAAGCCAGGATGACCGCGCCCACCATTCCCTTGGCGCGGGGCATGGGTCAACTGTCGAATCGGCGGCGCCGAGCGCCAAGGCTCGCAACCGATCCTGCAGGCCGTGGTCGGCGTCAGGTCGCCTAGCGCGAGGTGAAGCCGAGGATCAGCTGAGCGGTCTCGAGCGGGACGTCGAGCTGGGGGCAATGGCCGATGCCGTCGAGCACGATCCAGTCGGCGTGGGGCAGCCAGTCCTCGCGGTAGCGCGCGGCGGCCGACGGCCACGGCAGGAGCCGGTCGTCGGTTCCCCACACGATCCGCACCGGGCAGCTGACCCCGGCCGCATCGAGGCTCCAGCCCTCGCGACGGGCGTGGTCGATCAGCGGGAACACCGCATCGCAGCTCGCCGCGCCGCGCATCTGGTGGGCGAGCAGCTCGGCCGGGATGTGCTCGAAGTTCGCGGTGATGTATTCCGTCGCCCGGCGCCGCCCGTTTGGCGACGCCACGATCGCCTCCGCCTGCGGCGCGGCGGTCGTCAGCAGCTCCTGCATCGTCGCGAAGTGGTCGAGCGCCTCGCTCTCCGACGTGTCGCCTCGCGCCCAGCCGCCGGCCGGGGCGAGCGCCACGACGGTCTTCGCCGTCCGCGCGAGGCGAGCTGAAGCGAGAGATGGCCGCCGAGCGAGTTGCCGACGACGTGCGCCGTCTCGAAGCCCGCGTCGTCCATCGCACGCTCGACGAAATCGGCGAGCACCGCGTCGCTGATCTCCCCCTCGATCGGCGGCCCGCCGGCATGCCCGGCCAAGGTCACGGCCAGCACGTCGTGCTGGTGCTCCAACGCGGGGAGCACGAGCTCCCAGGTTGCGCCACGTGTCGGTGAAGCCGTGGAGGCACACGAGCGGCGATCCGGAGCCTCCGCGGTGGGACGGGCTGAAGTTGACTGGACTATGTTCCAAGACCGTTAGCCGCCGGTGATCGCTGCTCGTTGTCGGTCCCACCGCCAGCGAGCGGTGCCGGTGAGGTGGACCCCGCCGATCCACCGGTCGATCCCTCGGAGAGCGATCGCGTCCGCCCGCCCCGCGAGCGAATCCTCGCCGTCCGCGGTGAGACGCACGCGGCGGTCGGCGAGCTCGTCCACCTCGAGCAGCGGCCGAGGCCCGCTCGCCAGCGCCGACACCTTGTCCCACACCTGCCGGTCTCCGCTGAACGGCGCCTCCTCGGCGTCCATCGTCGCCAGGAAGATCGACACGGGGTCCGCGGCCCCGTCTGCGACCGCCTGCAGGATCTGGCGCTCGCTGCGCGACAGGCCGTCATCCGCGCCCGGATAGTCCTCGAGCAGGCGTCGCAGGGCGACGGGCAGCAGGGATAGCCCACCGTCGGTCGCCCGCGCGGCCTCCTCGAGCGCGCGAGGGTCGGGCGCGGTGAAGGCGGCCCAGCCGCGGCGGGCGGCCGCCAGGTCCGACGCCGAGAGCGGCCGGCGCTGGGGCCACAACGACGCCAGCTCCACCGCGTCGAGCTCGCCGAGACCCTTGAAGTCGGGGCGACCGGGGAAGTGGTCGACGACGATGAGGGTCAGGAGGTCGGTCCCAACCAGGCCCTCGTCGACAAACGACAGGATCTCCAGCAGCTGGAGCTGGTCGTAGAGGTCGTGCTCGAACCACAGGGTGAGCGGCCGCTCACCGAGGGCGGCGGCAAGACGCTGGTCGCGCTCCGCCAGCTCCCGCTCGAGCTGAGCAGGCGACCCCCAACCCGTAGCCGCAAGGAACCCGGCGCGCGCGGCCCGGACGGTCCGTCGATCGCCAGCCGGCACAGGTCCGTCGTGGAGGACGTCCCCCCACGCGAAGACGTCTCCATCCAAGCCGGTCGCGCGCAGCGTGTCGACGGTGGAGTCGCCGTTGGTGAGATGGAGGGTCAAGGTCGATTCATGCTGCCACGATGGAGAGATGCAGGAGATCGAAATCGAAGGCGACATGATCCGCCTCGGGCAGCTGCTCAAGCTGTCGGACCTGGCGGAGTCGGGCGCCGACGCCAGGGAGCTGCTCCTGACGAACGGGGTGACGGTGAACGGCGAGCCGGAGACACGCCGAGGCCGCCAGTTGCACCGCGGGGACGTCGTGGCGGTGGGCGAGCAGACGGTCCGGGTGGGCTGACCGACTCGATGGCGTTCACGACCGCCGAGGGAAGGCAGGAGCTGCTGGACACGATCGCGCAGGCGGCGAACGAGCTGGCTTTGGCGAGCGCATGCCTGGCCGAGGCGTATGAGCAGCTTGACGAGTACAGCGGCGACAGGCTCGAGGAGACGTGCTTCCGGCCGGTGCAGTTGGCCTACGGCCGGGCGAAGCGGACCCACACCGAGTTCGCCGGGCGCCATGGGCTCCAGGCGGCCGCCTTCGATGAGCAGGCGACGGGCGTCCCCTCGCAGGGCGCGGCCCTCTTCGTGGAGCGCGCGGTCGAAGCGGCGAGCGCGGCCGATCGAGATCTCGCGGAGCTTCAGGACTCGATGCTGCCCGTGGAGGCCGGCGACGAGGAGCTGCGCGCCGGGATCAAGTCGATCCGAGAGCCGCTGGGCGGGCTGCCAGGAGCGGCGCGTGAGTTCCTTCGCGGTCTCGGGCGATAGTCGCCTAGAAGGCAGTCCGAAGCGGACGCTGCCACCGACCGAGCACTCGCCTGGTCAACGACGGGGCCGCGTACCAGGTTCCGACCACGAAGCGCATGATCGGACCGAAGGTGATCGCGGCCGGGGCTCCCAGGAAGTGGAGGCCCGGCACGGAGGATTCGAAGCCGGCTCGGAGGCGCGGGTACCCACCCTCCACGTCGATCTGCGCGGCGAGCTCCGGCGACAGGAAGGGATATGAGCGCACGTCGATCTCGTATCCGGTGCCGAGCAGCACATGGTCGAACACTCGCGCGCTGCCGTCCGCAAGGTTCACGCTGACGCTTCCGTTCGACGGCTGAGCACCCACGGCGACGGCCTCCATTCCCAGCGGGACGCCCTCGAGGCGAGGGCGCAGCCAGTCGGAGCCCGCCGGGCGAATGCAGCGATACGAGACAACCGGCTTGAGGGACTTCGGCACGATCCGGAAGACGTCCGGAAGGGCGGCCGTCCAGCCCGTGGCAAACCCGCCAACATCCGTGGGGGGAAGCGGCAGGCGCGAACGGATTCCCGGCTGGCGCGGGGCGTCCTCCGGGGGCAGCCACACGATGTCCCGCGCCCGAATCGCGACCTCCACGTCCGCTCCCGCCTCGTGGAGCAGCGCGGCGGACTCGAGTGCGCTCTGTCCGCCCCCCACCACCAGCACCTTGCGTCCGGCGAAGCGAGACAGGTCACGCACGTCGGCCGAATGGGAGACGAGCGCCTGCGGCAGCGAGCGGAACGGCTCAGGCCGGCGGCCGAATGGGGCCAGGCCGGCGGCAACCACCACCCGATCCACCGCGACCTCCTCGCCGTCGTCGAGCTCGAGCCGGAAGGAGCCGTCTAGCCGCTCCACGCGCCGGACCTTGCGACGGTCGACGTCGGGCACCGCCCGCTCCTGGAACCACCGCCCGTAGTCGATGAACTGCTCGAGCGTGAGCGAGGGCGTGGCCACCGTGCGGCCGGTGGCGGCCTGGTAGTGATCGATCGTAAGCCTACGCTGGGGGTCGGCGATGTGCGTCGAGCGCTTGCGGGAGCGCAGGACCATGCCCACCGGCATCTGATGCCGCCAGAACTCGAGAACCTCGCCGAACGCACGCACCGGAGCGCCCGCGTGCCGCAGGTGCGCAGCCGCAGCCAGTCCGTAGGGACCCGCGCCGATGACCGCGATCTCGCACGAGCTCCGACGACGGACGGGCGGACGGGCATCGTCCATTCCGGGTTGCGAGGCGTCCCGCGGCGCGGCGCGGAGGCGCTTTGGCGCGGCACGCGTCAGCTCGATCGCCCTGGCGAGGAACGGGCCGGGGTCGCTCGCAACGAAGTACGGGTGGGTCGTACCGCGACGCGGTCGGAGGATCGCGGCCGCCTCGCCCGGGTCCCCGTCGCGAACCATCCTCAGCGCGTACCGGAAGTCCGCGTCCTCCCAGCGGTAACGGACACCGGGGCGCGCGATTGCGGGGCGGGGCTCCCGTCCGAGCAACCACTCGCACCACACCGCCGCTACGTTGGCTCCAGCGGCGGTGGCAAGCGCGAGAGAGCCATAGCAGCGGGGATTCAGGTCGAGCGCCGCGTACGAGCCGTCCGGCCGCTCGATCAGCTCCAGCTCGAAGATGCCCTGCCAGCCCACGGCCTCGAGCAGTGCCACAACCCGGTCCGAGAGCGATGAGGGCGCTTGAATGGTCTCGGAGAAGGAGACGTTGCCGCCTTCGGGGTGCCAGGTCCGCGCGTACAGCGACACCGCCGTCGCGAGCAGCCGGCCTTCGGCGAGGACGCCGGCGAACGAGGCGATCATGCCCCCCTCCGCGCGCTGGACGAGACACGGCGTGCCGTAGACAGGGGCCAGGCGCGCCAGCCGTTCCCGATTGTCGACCCGCACGCTTCCCACGCGCATGGGCACGCCGGCCACCTCGATCAATGAGCTGGCCGGCTTGAGCAACGCGGGGAAGCCCATCCGGTCGGCCGCGGACAGCGCCTCGTCCACGCTCGCGCACACGGCCGTCTCCGGCCACGTGAGGCCGGTCTCAGCGGCGGCCTCGGCGAGGGTCAGCTTGGAGAGGCTCGCGACCACCGCCTCGTGGGACGGCAGGCCCATCGGCGCGTGGTGCTCGATCCGCTCACGCCCGCGTGAGAGGGCGAGGAGCGACGCGTCGCTCCCAGGCACGAGGACCGCGTACGCGTCGCTCGAGACGACGCGCTCGATCCCGTCGACGAATCCCTTGGAATCCTCGAGGGGATGCGGGAGCGTGAATCTGTCGCGGCAGCTGCGCGACCAGTGCGCGGGCGCCGGTCTGGCGCCGGCGGCCGCCGCCACGTGGAAGCCCGCGGCCGCCAGACCGCGGCAGGCCGCCACCACGGATCGGGTCTCGCCGTCCGTGACGAGAATGCGTCCTCCCCCGGATCGCGAGGTCACCCGCCCAGTATGCCCTTCCCCGGGA
>Ga0126306_10001594_pt1 | contig 12266 bp, 7 predicted proteins | sample Plot27_FD_92592 | JGI IMG/M metagenome (GOLD analysis project Ga0126306, IMG submission 92592) | Serpentine soil microbial communities from UC McLaughlin Reserve, CA, USA - Plot27 | ecosystem: Environmental > Terrestrial > Soil > Grasslands | place: USA: UC McLaughlin Reserve, Lake County...
ATCGCCAAGTTGGACCAGCGCGCTGACGTGGATCTTGGCTCCGACCTCGATCTGATCGGCGTCGATGGACTCGACGTGGTCGACCACCACATTGTCCCAACCGGTGCGTACCTGGCGCTTCCAGGCGGCCAGCGCTTTCGCCCCACCGGCAAACTCTTCGACCGCATGCACCGAGGATGCGGCCGGCGTATAGAGATGGGTCACGTAGTCACGGATCATCCGCGAAGCCAGGACCTTTGGGCCAAGGCCGGCGATGGTGTCGCGGATCATCTGAATCCAGCGCTGCGGCAACCCGTCGGCGTCGACATCGTAGAAACGCGGAATGATCTCGTTCTCGATGATGTCGTAGAGCGACTTGGCCTCCAGGTCGTCCCGCCGATCAGGATCCTCTGTCGCGTCGGCGGACGGGATCTCCCATCCGAACGCAGGATCAAACCACTCGTCCCACCAGCCGTCAGGGATGGACAGGTTCGCCGCACCATTGAGAGCGGCCTTCATACCAGAGGTGCCACAGGCTTCGTGCGGTCGCAACGGGTTGTTCATCCACACGTCACAGCCCGGGTAGAGCGGCTTCGCCATGGACATGTCGTAGTCGGGCAGGAAGACGATCCGTTGCCGTACCTCGGGGTCGTCAGCGAATTGCACCATCTGCTGAATAAGGGCTTTGCCGCCCTCATCGGCGGGATGAGCCTTGCCTGCTATCACGATCTGGATCGGCCGCTCGTCATTGGTCAGCAATGACTTCAGGCGGGCGGGGTCACGCAGCATCAATGTGAGCCGCTTGTACGAGGGCACACGCCGCGCGAACCCGAGGGTAAGAATGTCGGCGTCCAACACGGTGTTTGTCCGGTCCGAAGACATTCCGCGATTGGCGCTGCTCTCCGCGAGCCGTGACCTTGCCATGGCGACGAGATCGGAGCGCATTTTGCGCTTCAGCTCCCAGATGGTGTTGCCGTCAACGTGCTGCAGTGCCGCCCAGTCGTATCCGTCAATCACCGTTTCGGAGGAGCTGCCGGTGGGCGCCTCGAGAAGATCGAGCAGTTCGCGATGCACCCAGGTGAGGTGGTGAACGCCGTTGGTGACTGAGGCGATCGGCACCTCGGTGGTGTCAAAGTCCTTCCAGAGCCCGCGGAACATCTCCCTCGACACTTCGCCATGCAGCAGAGAGACCCCATTGGCCCGTTGTGCCAGTCGAAAGCCCATCACTGCCATGTTGAACTTGCTGGGATCGCCGCCTTCGTAGTCCTCGGCACCAAGGGCCAGCACTCGGTCCAGCGGCATTGTGTCGAAATCCTTGAACTGGTCGACGATCAGTTCGCACGGGAATCGATCAATGCCAGCGGGTACCGGGGTGTGAGTCGTGAAGACTGTCCCGGCCCTGGTAAGTTCCAGCGCCGCATCGAAGTCCAGCCCGACCTCGATGAACTCTCGGATTCGCTCCAAACCTAGAAACCCGGCATGGCCTTCATTGGTGTGAAAAACCTCCGGCGCAAAGGTGCCGGTGATCTTGCAGTACGCCCGAATGGCACGGATCCCGCCGATACCCAGGAGCACCTCTTGGGCGAGCCGGTGATCAGTGCCGCCCCCGTACAGCCGGTCCGTGACTTCACGGTCGGGTCCATGGTTTTGTTCCACATCGGAATCGAGGAGCAACAACGGCACTCGGCCGACCCGGGCCAGCCAGACTTGAGCAAACAGGGTGCGCCCCGCCAACGCCACCTCGATCCGAACCGGACCCTCCTCGTCGTGCAGTTGGTTCAACGGCAGCGCGTTCGGATCGAGCAATGGGTAGCGCTCTTGCTGCCAACCGGCGGAATTGAGCGACTGACGGAAGTAGCCCTGACGGTAGAGCAAACCAACACCGATGATGGGAACGCCGAGGTCGCTGGCTGCCTTGAGGTGATCGCCGGCAAGGATGCCAAGACCGCCGGAGTACTGCGGCAGTACTTCAGTAATGCCGAACTCGGGCGAGAAGTAACCGATCGTCTGAGGCGCTCCCGGATTCTCCGCGGCGTAGCTCTGATACCACAGATCACCGGTCAGGTAATCTGCAAGGTCCGCCTGGATCACCTTCAGGCTCTTGAGGAACTTCTTGTCGGCCGCCAGAGACTGCAACCGCTCGACCGAGACGTCTGCGAGCAGCCGGATCGGATCACCCCCCGAGAGCTCCCAAAGTTTCCGGTCCACGGAGCGGAACAGGTCCTGCGTGTCGGTGTGCCAGCACCAGCGCAGGTTGTTCGCGAGCTCGCCCAGCGGCTTGAGGGGATCGGGCAGCACCGGTCGAACGGTGAAACGACGGATTGCTCGCACCGGCTTAACCTAACGGTCGTTTTCGAGTGGTTTCTGCTTTGTGGCCGAACTGGTATACCCCAGCCGCCCTCCATCTCACACACCCCCTGCCGCCAGATCTGCCGGGCCGATAAGTTGACAATCGTGACGGCATCCAACCCGGGACCTGTCACGGCTGCCCAGGAGACTGCGGCGCAGTCGGAGACAGGCGAATCGGCACCAGCAAACTCCTCAGCACCCACGGCGAATTCAACTTCGACGTCGACGGTCGTCATCGATGAACCGCGAGTGGGTACCCGGATAGACCGGATCCCGGTCACCAAGGTGTCACCGGTCATCGAGGGCGGGGCGTACCCGGCGAAAGCGACGGTCGGCGAGGCGATCCCGATCCGAGCCACCGTCTTTCGGGAGGGTCACGACGCGGTCAACGCGTCGGTGATCTTGACCGACCCGGATGGCAGCGAGCGGCTCGAGCCCATGCACCCCACCACACCGCTGGGTTTCGACTGGTGGACGACCGATGTGACGCTGGAAAGAGAAGGGCTCTGGACCTTCCGAGTCGAGGGCTGGAGCGATCCCTGGGAGACCTGGGTGCACAACGCCGAGATCAAGATTCCCGCCGGAATCGATGTGTCCTTGGTTTGCATCGAGGGCAGGGCCCTGTTCACCGCTTCCGCCGAGCGGGCCGAAGCAGATGGCAACTCCGGGGTCGCCACCCAGCTCCGGGCAGCCGCCGACAGCCTGGATGCCGCTCAGCAGGTGGAGGACCGGCTGGAGATCGTACTCGCCGACGAGGTACGCGCGTCGATGCACAAGTACGGACCGCGGGAGCTGATCTCGCCTACGCCCGACTATCCCATCTTCGTCGACCGCAAGCAGGCTCTGTTCTCGTCCTGGTACGAGTTTTTCCCGCGATCGCAGGGAGCGCGCTGGGACGGAGAGAAGTCGCGATGGATATCGGGAACCTTCGACCTATCCCATGAACGTCTCGAGGCCGCGGCTGAGATGGGCTTCGACGTCATCTACCTCCCACCGATCCATCCAATCGGCACGACCTCCCGGAAGGGTCCGAACAACACCCTGACGGCGGGGCCCAACGACCCTGGTTCGCCATGGGCCATCGGCAACACCGAGGGTGGCCACGACACCATCCATCCGGACCTCGGCGATTGGGATGCCTTCGACCGCTTCGTTGTCAAGGTGAAGTCGCTCGGCATGGAACTCGCCATGGACTTCGCGCTGCAGGCTTCGCCGGACCACCCCTGGGTTACCGATCATCCCGAGTGGTTCTCCAAACGCGCTGATGGGTCGATCGCCTACGCCGAGAACCCGCCCAAGAAGTATCAGGACATGTTTCCGGTCAACTTCGACATTGACCGCGCCGGCATCTACGCCGAAAGCCTGCGTTTGGTGAAGCTCTGGATGAGTCACGGTGTCCGGATCTTCCGGGTGGACAATCCGCACACCAAACCTGTCAACTTCTGGGCTTGGCTGTTGGGCGAGATTCGCAAGACCGACCCCGACGTGCTGTTCCTCGCCGAGGCCTTCACCAAGCCGGCGATGATGCACGCGCTCGGCAAGGTCGGCTACCAGATGTCCTACACCTACTTCACCTGGCGAAACGAGAAGTGGGAGATAGAGGAGTACATGAAGGAGCTGACCGGGGAAACGGACAGCTTCTTTCGGCCCAACTTCTGGCCCAACACCCCTGACATCCTGCCGCACTTCCTTCAGACGGGTGGCAGGCCCGCGTTCACCATCCGGGCAGTTCTGGCCGCCACCCTGTCGCCGCTATGGGGCATCTACTCCGGCTTCGAGCTGTTCGAGAACCAGGCGCTGCAGGGCCGCGAGGAATACCTCAATTCCGAGAAGTTTCAGTACCGGCCACGGGATTGGAAGGCGGCTGCCGAAAGTGGGGAGAACCTCAATCTCCTGCTGGGCAAGCTCAACCAGATCCGTCGGGAGCATCCAGCGTTGCAGCAGCTACGCAACCTACACTTCCATCACGCGCCGCACGCAAACGCGCTGGTGTTCTCGAAGCGCAGCGGCGATGACGTGGTGCTCGTGGCCTGCAGCACTGACCCGCACAACATTGTGGAGTCCGAGGTCTACCTGGATATGGAGGCCCTGGGCCTGACCGCCCGAGACGTCTACCTGGTGCACGACGAGCTCACCGGGCAAACCTGGCGATGGGGTCAGCACGCTTTCGTCCGGCTGACCCACGACGATCCGGCGCACGTTCTCACCCTTATTCGCTACGGCACCCGGAACCCGCAGGCAGGGTGAGGATGCCGCCAATGGATGGCGCAACTGATGGTCGCACTCGGGCCGAGCAGATCATGCGCTACATCACCGGTGCGCGATGGTTCGCCGGCAAGGGTCGGCGGGCTGAGATTCGTTCGGTCGCCACGTTGCCGTGGCTGACCTCCCCAGGCGAGTGGCCTGCTGTCCGCCTCGAGATCGCCGAAGTCGCTTATCCGGCAAACTCCGAGGTGGAGTCGGCAAAAACCGAGCCGTCGGAGTTCTATAGCCTTGCGGTCGCTTATCGCGAGTCACCGGTCGGCTTGTTGAATCACGCGGAGATCGCCCGTTTTGACGACCCCGGAATCGGGTCGGTTGTCGGATACGACGCAATGCAGGATTCCGATGGTTGCCGGGTGATCCTGCGCGAGCTGATCGGCCAGGCGTGGCACCGCGACCCGGAAGCGGCTGTTCGGTTCCACCTCCGCAAGGAGCTGACTCCGGACCTCGAACCCCATATCTACACAGGTCAGCAGAGCAACACATCGGTGATGTTCGGTGATGTGGCGATGCTCAAGCTCTTCCGCAGGCTGGAACTCGGCCGCAACCTTGATATTGAAATACATGACGCACTCAGTCGCAGCCATGTGACCGATGTGGCGCAGCTCTACGGCTGGGTAGAGGGCAGCTGGCGGATGACCGGCGAAACCCGGCACGCGGACTTGGCGATGGTGGTGGAGAAGCTGGCCGAGGCGCACGATGGCTGGGCGCTTGCTCTGCATAGCCTGCAGCAGCAGGCAGGCTTCGGCAGCGAGGCGAAGGCTCTGGGCACTGCCCTGGCCGAGACGCATTCGGCGCTGCGCGAGGCGTTCCCGACTGCGCGGGCCGCAGGTGCCAGCGTCGCCGCCGTGATGAGGGAGCGGCTGGATCGGGCGATGGCGACTGCACCCGTGCTGACACCGTACGCGGCAGCGTTGCAACAACTCTTCGATCAGCTCGGGCCGGAGTCGCTACCGCTGCAGCGGGTGCACGGTGACTTCCACCTCGGTCAGACCCTGCATACTCCACGCGGCTGGAAGATCATCGACTTCGAGGGTGAGCCAGCCAAGTCGCTGGCCGAGCGGGCAGCACCCGACAGCATCTGGCGAGACATCGCCGGCATGCTGCGGTCCTTTGACTATGCAGCCGCGAGCGCGCCAGGACCTCGCAGCGCGGACTGGCGGAACGAATGCCGTTCAGCCTTCTTGGAAGGCTATGCCGGTGGTCCGTTGGAACCCGCCGATGCGACGACAATCCGGGCGTATGAGGCCGATAAGGCTGTGTACGAGGTCGTCTATGAGATCCGGAACCGTCCTGACTGGGCCGACATTCCGCTGGCGGCAGTTGCCACCATTGCCGGATCGTCCGGTAGTGGCAGCAACTCGAACGGGCATAGCGACCCAGCTCTGAAACCGACCTCGATTGGCGTCGTGACAACGAAGTTGAAGGAGCAGTAGATGGCCATCGATCCGAACGGTGGATTGACCGGTTGGGATCTCAGCGGGTTTCACGAGGGACACGACACGGAGTGCTGGAAACGGCTCGGCGCGCACGAGATCACCATCCAAGACTCCGAGCGAGGTCCCGTCCTCGGCACCCGCTTCTCTGTCTGGGCGCCTAACGCGCAGGCTGTCCGGCTGGTCGGCGACTTCAACTACTGGAACGGTGAGAGCTCCTACATGCACCTGGTGCCTGGTGCGGGCGTCTGGGCACTGTTCGTCGAGGGGGTCAGCACAGGCAACCTCTACAAGTTCGAGGTGCTCGGTTCCGACGGTGTCTGGCGCTTGAAGGCCGACCCAATGGCGCGTTTCGCCGAGGCGGCGCCGCATACCGCCTCCATCGTCTACGAAAGCCAATACGTCTGGACCGACGACCAGTGGATGTGGTACCGCGGCGAGAGGAAACTGCACAAGGAGCCGATGAGCGTCTACGAGGTCCACATCGGGTCGTGGCGCCGAGGGCTCACTTATCTGGAACTGGCCAACCAGCTGGTCGAGTACTGCAGCTGGCAGGGCTACACGCATGTCGAATTCCTGCCGGTTGCTCAACACCCGTTCGAAGGCTCCTGGGGTTACCACGTGACCGGCTACTTCGCACCCATGTCGAAGTTCGGCTCTCCGGACGAGTTTCGGCACCTGGTCGACGCTCTGCATCGAGCAGGTATCGGGGTGCTCGTGGACTGGGTACCAGGCCACTTCGCGACGGATCCATGGGCGCTGGAGCGCTTCGATGGCACCGCGCTCTACGAGCATGCGGATCCGCGACTCGGCTGGCACCCGGACTGGGGCTCCTACATCTTCAACTTCGGCCGCAACGAGGTCAAGAGCTTCCTGATCTCGAATGCCTACTACTGGTTGCACGAGTTTCATATCGACGGGCTGCGGGTCGACGCTGTCGCCTCGATGATCTACCTCGATTACTCCCGCGACGCCGGCCAATGGGTGCCGAACAAGTACGGCGGTAACGAAAACCTCGATGCAATCGAGATGCTGCAGCGGACCAACGTCCACGCCTACCAGCGAGAGCCGGGGACGATGTTGGTCGCGGAGGAGTCCACCTCCTGGCCAGGAGTCACCCGCCCGGTGCACCACGGGGGTCTCGGCTTCGGGTTCAAGTGGAACATGGGCTGGATGAATGACTCGTTGCGCTATTTCGGCCGGGAACCGATCTATCGCCAGCACCACCACCACGAGATGACTTTCGCGATGGCGTATGCCTACTCGGAGAACTTCATCCTGCCGATCAGCCACGACGAGGTCGTTCACGGCAAAGGCTCGATGTTCGAGCGAGCCCCTCAAGACGAATGGCGAAAGTTCGCCAACCTGCGGGCTTACTACGCATTCATGTGGTCCCACCCCGGCAAGAAGCTGCTGTTCATGGGCACCGAGTTCGGCCAACGGCGCGAGTTCTCCGAGGCTCGCAGCGTGGATTGGGGTGAGAGTGCCAACTGGGGCCACCGCGGTGTACAGCGGTTGGTCAAGGACATGAATGAGATCTACAAAGAACACCCGGCATTGTGGAAGCGGGACACCGACCCATCGGGCTTCGCCTGGATTGACGCCGACGATCATGGTGGGAACGTGTTCTCCTGGCTGCGCTACGACGGGGACGGTCAAATGCTCGCCTGCGTTACGAACTTCTCCTCCGAACCGCGACCGGACTACCGGATCGGCCTGCCCCAGATCGGCGCGTGGAAGGAAATCTTGAACACCGACGCTGAGGTGTACGACGGAACTGGGCTCATCGGCAACCTCGGCCAGGTCATCGCCACCGAGATACCGGCGCACGGATATAGCGCTTCTGCTCCGGTGACCATCCCACCGCTCGGCGCGGTATGGCTGCGCTTCGAGCCAGTCCCCGACGAAGATCAGGACGAACCGGAGAAGGTGACGGCCGGCGTACGGGCTGCCGCAAGGCAAGTCTCTCGGGGCACCCGTCCCTCGACCACGGCCGAGGAGGAGGAAACTAGGCCGCGCCGGGGGCGGACCCGACGGGGCGGGACACCGCAGGCTGAGCCAGAAGAAAGCGCTGTCAAACCGGAGGCACTGCCGGCCGAGGCTCTGGAGGAGGACATCGGCAGCGTCGATGAGACTGAGGCGGCCACGATTCAGCCGACCCCTCGGGTCGCGCCCCGCACATCTGCGCCGCCCCCACCAGATCCGGGCAGGTCCGCCAATCAGACTTGACGGGTGACCGAGTTCGACATCCGGATCGAGGCTGGCGATGGCGGCACCGCCACTATCCACTGGAACAGCAGTTCGGGCACGGATCGGCTGATCGAAGCTGGGTTGATCGAGGCGGTTCGCGCGGTCGCCGACGAAGCTCTCGCCGGCCAGGGCCTGCGCCGACTGGAGATTTCGCTGCCGGCGAATGATCTGGCCGGCCGCCGGGCGGCGCTGCGCGCCGGGTTCCGATTGGAAGGCGTACGGCGACAGGCTCTGCGGGGACCTGACGGCTCATACGGTGACGTGGCGATCTTTGCCCGGCTGGCGGCTGATCAGGTGCACGGACCGTCCGGTTTTTCCGGTGTGATGAACTCCGCCCTGCCCCGCAAGCGGCTGATTGCACATGTGCTGATGCGGGATCACAGCGGTCGGGTGTTGCTGTGTGAGACCCAGTTCAAGTCCGACTGGGAGCTACCCGGCGGCATTGTCGAGCCTTACGAGTCGCCACGGCTCGGCGCGATCCGTGAAGTGCGTGAGGAGCTAGGGATCAGTCTCGACGTCGGCCGGCTGCTCGTCGTCGACTGGATGCCGCCGTATCTGGGCTGGGACGACGCAATCGAAATGATCTTCGACGGCGGCATCGTCGAAGAGACTGAGCTGGCCGCCTGGTCTCTACAACCGACCGAAATCCGGAGTGTGCGGTTGTGCTCGCTGGAGGAGGCCGCCGGCCTGGTAACGCCATTGGCACATCGGCGGCTCTCCCTCGCCGCCTCCCTGGGACCGGACGAGATGGCCTACACCGAGGACGGCCGGATCTACGCGTCCTGAGTTCACCTTAGGCCCGCTCCAGCTCCAGACGGATCTGTCCGGTGGCGATGGCCATTCTTTCGCCGGAGCATGCCAGGACCGCACTCCCCTGCGGCGCGAGCACGTTCGCCACGTCTGGCATCTTCAAAATCTGTGTTTGTCCAGCGGCGGTCAACCTGGCCGAGCCCTCCGCCTCGCCTGCCCTGAAGGTTGCCATGTTGCCGTTGACTGTGTAGCTGCCCTGCAGCGTGCCGTCGACAGTCAGCTTGGCCTGCTGGCCCGCGAGAGTCAGAGTGATCGGCTTCTTGCCGGCCCCGCTCAGCTCGTAGGTTCCTTGATTGAAGGTCACGACCACATCGCCACCATCACCTGTACCGAAGGTCGCCCTGTCCCCGATTCCGACGAATCGCGCTAGACGATAGCGACCGGTCAGGCAGTCGGTTGCAGGGCCCGTCTGATCGGATGGAGTGCCCGCCGGCGAGGCCGAGGTGGCCGATGCGGAGGTGCTGGCGCTGGGCCGCTGGTCGACGGGCTCCGAGGAATTCGAGCACGCCGTGACGGCTAGCAACGCCAGCGTCGCCGCCGTTAAACCGAGGGTCGGATACAACGTCCGCCCCTCAGAACAGTGCAGCCATGAGGTCACGACGAGCCTTGAGGACTCGCTCGTCAGTGCTGTCCAGGGCCTCAAAGAGCTCCAGGAGACGTAGCCGGGCGGTGTTGCGATCCTCGCCGGACCTCTCCCTGATCAACTTCAGCAGTCGGTCGAATGCCGCATCAGGGCGGCCGGTCATCATTTCCACATCAGCCGCGGCGAGCTGGTCGTCGATAACAGCCGACGTGGCGGCCCGGTCGAGTACGGAGCGAGGGTCCAGTGCCGACGCCCGAGCCAACAGGCCAACTTGGGCCTTGCCCACCTTGGCCTCGGAATCATTCGGATTGGCTTGCAGCAGTTTGTCGAATTCCGCCAGCGCAGTCTGATAGTCACCTTTCTCTAGGGCTTGGTCTGCGGCGGCGAAGCGCGGATCGGCCACCTCCTGGTCGACGGCCGGGGCGTCCTCAGCCGCAACGCTGCCGACCGGCTCGGCACGACCGACAATGCCGTTGGCGACGGCTGCCTTGAGCAGCTGCTCGATGTAGGCTCCGGCCTGCTCCTTGGTCAGCACGCCCTGGAACAGCGGGGCGATCTGGCCACCGATGACGGCGATCACGGTCGGCACAGCCTGCAACCCGAGCGCCTGCACGATGCCTGGGGCCGTGTCGACGTTCACTCGTGCCAGCAAGTATCGGCCAGCCGCCTCGGCTGCCAGTGCTGCCAGCGCATCGGAGAGTTGCTGACCGGTCGACACCCGCGGCGAATAGAGCTCGACAACGACCGGGTGCTTGATCGACTTGCGAATGACCTCGGCTTCGAAGGTTTGCTCGGTCACCTCCACGACGTACGACGCGCCGCCCGCCGTAGTCCCAGCGGCCTGCTTTGCTCGGGCGGCCAGCTGGGAGAGGTCAACGGCACCATGGCGGCTGAAACTGGACGAAGTCATGCCGGCAATCCTGTCAAAACACCAGAGAGTTCCCCAAGCCGTCCACCATCGGCAGAATGTCTGCCATGGCTCATCCTCGCGCCGGGCAGCCGGCACTCCCGGAAGATCTCATCGACGTCGATGCTGTGATCAGCGCTTACTACGACCTATCGCCGGACCCGACCAATCCGGACCAGCAGGTGTCGTTCGGCACGTCGGGACATCGCGGGTCGAGTCTCGACACCGCCTTCAACGACGCCCATATCGCCGCGACCACACAGGCGATCGTGGAGTACCGGGCAAGTCAGAGCATCGCCGGCCCACTGTTCATAGGCAAGGACACCCATGCGCTGTCCAAGCCGGCATGGACGACTGCAGTAGAGGTCCTGATCGCGAACGGGGTGACGGTCAACGCCGAGGGTGACGAGGACTACACACCGACGCCGGCAGTGTCACGAGCCATCGTGGTGCACAACGCCGATTCCGGAGCCTCGGGTCACTCGGGTCGACAGACCGCCGACGGGATAGTTGTGACCCCATCACACAACCCTCCCCGGGATGGCGGATTCAAGTACAACCCGCCCCATGGAGGCCCGGCGGATACCGACGCAACCAGCGTCATCGCGGCACGGGCAAATGACCTTCTCGCGGATCCGTCCGCGATCAAGCGGACGCCCTTCGAGCAGGTGAGCGGCCAGATCAATCGGTTCGATTATCTCAGTAGCTACTGCGAGGACCTCAAGAACGCGCTCAACCTCGACGCGATCCGTGAGGCGGGCGTCCGCATCGGAGCCGACCCCATGGGAGGGGCCAGCGTCCAGTACTGGAGCTACATAGCCGACCGGCTCGGCATCGATTTGACGGTGGTCAATACAGAGGTCGATCCTCGCTGGTCATTCATGACATTGGACACCGACGGCAAAATCCGGATGGACTGCTCCTCGCCGAACGCGATGGCCAGCTTGATCCGCAATCGGAATGCCTACGACATCTCCACCGGCAACGATGCGGACGCCGACCGGCATGGCATTGTCACCCCCGACTTCGGACTGATGAATCCCAACGCCTATCTCGCCGTGGTGATCCAGTATCTGTACGCCAACCGCTCCGGCTGGCGGGCCGATGCCGCGGTAGGTAAGACCCTGGTTTCCTCCTCCATGATCGACCGAGTTGCCGCCAGCCTTGGCCGGAAGCTGGTCGAGGTCCCAGTGGGCTTCAAGTGGTTCGTGCCCGGGCTGCGGACGGGCGAGATCGGGTTCGGCGGCGAGGAGTCGGCCGGAGCGTCATTCCTCGCCCTGGACGGCAGCACCTGGACCACCGACAAGGACGGCATCCTGCTGGCTCTCCTGGCCAGCGAGATACGGGCGGTCACCGACAAGTCGCCGAGTCAGCTCTATGCCGAGCTGGAGTCTCAGCACGGTTCGCCCGCCTATGCCCGGGTGGACGCGCCGGCGAACCGGGAGGAGAAGGCGAAGCTCGCCAAGCTCGACCCGTCAGCCGTGACCGCTAACGAACTGGCAGGCGAGCCGATCACCGCGATCCTGACCCGAGCGCCCGGCAACGACGCGGCGATTGGCGGCCTCAAAGTCGTGACCGAGTCGGCATGGTTCGCGGCCAGGCCATCCGGAACCGAGGACGTCTACAAGATCTACGCCGAGTCGTTCCGGGGCAAGGAACACCTTGCCGAGGTGCAGGAGGCGGCCCTAGC
>Ga0126306_10001595_pt1 | contig 12263 bp, 10 predicted proteins | sample Plot27_FD_92592 | JGI IMG/M metagenome (GOLD analysis project Ga0126306, IMG submission 92592) | Serpentine soil microbial communities from UC McLaughlin Reserve, CA, USA - Plot27 | ecosystem: Environmental > Terrestrial > Soil > Grasslands | place: USA: UC McLaughlin Reserve, Lake County...
CATCTGTCCCGAGCTCGGGACGGGCGGCGTCGGCCCGCACGGCGCGACGAAGTACAGCTACGACGCGGGCAATCCGAGCACGACGAAGTTCCCTCCGTACTACGACGGCGCGGTGTTCTTCGGCGAGTTCACGCGCGATTATCTGAAGGAGATCCGCCTCGACTCCCAGGGCAGGGTGCAGAAGATCAACAACCTGCTCGACTGCGGCGCAGTCGGCTCGGCCGTCCAGCCATTCGAGTGCGACAACCCGATGGACCTGCAGTTCGGGGCCGACGGGAGCTTCTACCTGCTCAGCTACGGCGACGGCTTCTTCAACGCGAACCTCGACGCGGGCATGTACCGGTTCTCGTACGTCAAGGGCCAGCGGGCGCCGCAGGCGGTGCTCACCGCAACGCCCACCGACGGCCTGGCGCCGCTGCACGTGCAGTTCTCCAGCGAGGGCTCGCGCGACCCCGACCCGGCCGACTCGATCCGCTTGGAGTGGGACTTCGACGGCGACGGGACGACCGACTCGATCGACCCGAACCCGGCGCACACCTACACGACCAACGGCGTCTACGAGGCGCGGCTGACCGTCACGGACTCAAGCGGCAAGAGCGACTCCAAGACCACGGTCATCACGGTCGGCAACACCTCGCCGACGGTGACGATCAACACACCGGTCGACGGCAGCTTCTTCGAGTTCGGGCAGGAGATCCCGTTCTCGGTGACCGTCACCGATCCGGAGGACGGCTCCGCGGTCGAGTGCGTCCGCGTCGAGGTCACGTTCGTGCTGGTGCACGACACGCACGGGCACGGCGAGGACAGCGTGAACGGATGCACGGGGGTCCTGCACACGGATGCCACGGACGCGTCGCACGGCGGCTACCTCGCCGGCGGCGTGAGCGTCTCCTACACGGACAACGGTGCCAACGGCCAGCCGCCGCTGACCACCGTGAGGCAGCACGTCGTGCAGCTCCGCCGCCAGGAGGTCGAGTTCGCCCAGGAGCAGAGCGGCACGGCGATTGCGAACACCGCCGACGCCGGCGGCGGCCAGCACCGCAACAGCCTCGATCCGGGCGACTGGATCGCGCTGAACAACCGGTTCGACGTCGCGAACGCGACCGGACTCAGCTTCCGGTTCGCCAACAACGCGGCGGCGGGCACGCCGCGCGGCCTGGTCGAGGTGCGCCTGGATTCGGTCACCGGCCCCGTCGCCGCGGCGTGCACGTTGGCCGCGACCGGGTCGAACAACACGTTCGCCAGTCAGCAGTGCGCGTTCACCAGCCCGGTGAGCGGAAGTCGAAGGGTCTACCTGGTGTTCCAGCAGGCCGCCGGGGGGCCGGCGACCAACTTCGGAAACCTCAATTGGGTCGAGTTCACGGCCCCCGCGAACCCGCAGTAGACGTCCAGCAATACCGCAACGCACGCGCCAGCACGTAAAGGAGCAGCAGGAGAACAAATGGGCAACGAACACAGCATCAGCCGCAGGAGCTTCCTCGGCGTCGCCGCGGGCGCTGCGGGCGCGGCCGCCTTCGGCACTTGGGCGCCGCGCGCCTTCGGCGGGCCCGACGACGTCGGCGAGCGTCTGGTCCCCGCGGGCAAGCTCGGCGTCCAGCAGTTCTCGATCCGCGACGCCGTCACACGCCGCAGCATCGCGAACAGCCAGGCGAACGGCCTGACCCCGACGATGGGCTACCTCGGTGGTGAGAGCTTCCCCGACGACCCGACGGACCTCGGCCCACTGGTGGCGCTGCCGGGCGGCTTCCAGGAGGTCTTCGAGTTCCTCGCCTCCGTCGGGTACCGCGGCATCGAGTTCTTCTCGTTCAACCAGAACATCAACGAGCTCGGCCGCCAGCCCACGACGGCAGAGATCCGGTCGTACCTGGACGCTGCGGGCCTGGCCTCGTTCGGCACCCACACCGGCGGCCTGGGAGGGATGGTCAACCCGACGACCCGCCAGGCGCAGATCGACATCGCGCACACGCTCGGGCACGCCATCATCGGCACGGCGGGGGACCCCGTCGGTGGAGCAGGCGCCAGCCTGCTGGCCAACTGGCAGACGGCCGCCAACAACTACAACATCGTCGGCGCGGCGCTGGCGGCGGAGGGACTGAGGTACTACCTCCACCCGGAGCAGAACAACTTCAACTTCTTCAACGACCCCGCCAATCCGCAGCTCTCGCGGGTGACCGCATCGACTGGTTCACCGAGAACACCGAACCGGGCCTCGTGTTCTTCGAGCCCGACATCCTGCACTCGTTCGCCGGCCGCGCGCGCTTTCCGGATCCCGTCGACGGGTCGCTGTGGGGCCCGCCGCTCGACTACTGGAAGGCGAACTCCAAGCGCATCCTCGCGTGGCATGTCAAGGACGGCAGCCGGCTCGTGCCGCCGCCCCCGCCCGGCGTCAACCCGTTCACACAGACGATCGCCCGGACCCCGACGTTCACCGACGCGATCCTGGCCGGCGAGGGGTCGATCGGCCAGGGGTACCCGGTCGATCCCGACCCTGCGGTGGTCGGCTTCAAGCGGATCTTCGACGAGGTCGGCGAGAAGGGGTCGAACTACTACATCGTCGAGAGCGACAGCGGCCCCGGGGGGGCCACGGACCCCGGCCGCTCGCTGCGGCACGCGAAGTACAGCCTCCTGAACATGCTGGGACTCCGCGCGGGAGGCAAGGTGCACGCCAGGAGCACCGTCCCCGACGAGGCCGAGTACGAAAGCGACAGTGCCGAGCTCTTCGGCTGAGCCGGCGAACGCCGGGTGTGCCGCCGGGGGCACCCCCGGGATCGCTCGCCATGACCGTCCCGCCGGCGACCGCGGTCAGCCCCGGGCCGGCCGCGGGGACGGAGGGCGGGGCGCTTCGGACGCCTTCTTCCGTTCGCCGTCTTCGCGGCGCTGTTCCTCGGCGCATCGCTGTGGTTCGAGCTCCGGACGAGGCGGTTCAACGATTCGGCGACTGGAGCCGCACGCGCGGGGTATCCACATGAATGATCACTTCTGTCTTCGGGCCGACATAAGCGTTCGGATTGCGGTCTCATGACCGAAGTTGTGCGAGACACCGCTACAAAGGGAGGTGATACGTTGCGCGATATGCCACGAACTGTGGTGGGGTTCGCCGTCATCGGCACGGGCTTCATCGGCGGCGTGCACGCGCGCTCGGGCCGGCTGGCCGGCGGTCGTCTCGTCGGCGTAGTCGCGTCGACTCCCGCGCGGTCGGCCGAGGCGGCCTCCGAGCTGGGCGCCGAGCGGCCGTTCGACTCCGCGGAGGCGGCGATCGCCTCGGAAGACGTGGACGTCGTGCACATCTGCACCCCCAACCACCTCCATGCGCCGCTTGCCGAGGCGGCGCTTGCGGCCGACAAGCACGTGATCTGCGAGAAGCCGCTCGCCGTCGACTCCGCGCAGGCCCAGACCCTCGTGGACGCGGCCGCCGACAGTGACCGGCTCGCCGCCGTGCCGTTCGTGTACCGCTACTACGCAACGGTGCGCGAGGCGCGCGAGCGCGTGCAGCAGGGCGGCACGGGTCCGTTGCGCCTGATCCACGGCACGTACCTGCAGGACTGGCTCCTGCGCCCGGAAGACGACAACTGGCGCGTCGACGAGCAGCTGGGAGGCGCGTCGCGAGCGTTCGCCGACATCGGCTCGCACTGGTGCGACCTCGCCGAGTTCGTCTCGGGACACCGGATCACGCGTGTGTGTGCGCGCTTCTTGACCGCCATGCCCGAGCGCGAACGGGGTGAGGGCCGTCCGGCGTTCTCGCAGGGAGGCGGCGGCGGCGACCACCGACACGTCGCCACGGAGGATGCAGCTGTCATGCAGTTCGAGACGGACCGCGGGGCTGTAGGCACGACCGTGATAAGCCAGATCTCCGCCGGCCGCAAGAACCGGCTTTGGCTCGAGCTCGACGGCGCCGACGAGGCGCTCGTCTTCAGTCAGGAGGAGCCGGAGATGCTCTGGTGCGGGCGCCGGGAAGGCGCCAACCTGATCAAGCGCGACCCCGCCTTCAACTCGCCTCCGGCCGCCCGCCTCTCCTGGCTCCCGGCCGGGCATCCACAGGGCTACGCCGATTGCTTCGACGGATTCGTCGCCGACGTCTACGACGCGGTGCGAGGCGGCGAGCCGGCGGACGGCCTGCCCGTCTTCACCGACGGGCTGCGCGCGACCCGGATAACGGACGCCGTCCTGGCGTCGACGCGGGAGGACCGTTGGGTCGACGTCCCCGCGCCCGAGCCGGTGGGGGTGCCGCGATGACGGCCGAGGCCCCGCCGCTCCTCCAGGTGCGTGGGATCACCAAGGAGTACCCCGGCGTCCGCGCACTCGGCGGGGTGGACTTCGACGTGCGTGCGGCCGAGGTGCACTGCCTGCTCGGCCCGAACGGCGCGGGCAAGTCGACGCTGATCAAGTGCGTCTCCGGCGTAGTCGCCCCGACCGACGGGGAGATCCTGGTCGACGGCGAGCCGCTGCCCACGGGCGAGCCGTCTGAGTCGCTCGCGCGCGGCGTCGCGACGATCTACCAGGAGCTGGATCTCGTCGCCGACCTCACGGTGGCGGAGAGCATCTTCCTCGGTCACGAGCCGCGCCGTGCCGGCTTGCTGAACCGCGATCACATGCGCGATCGGACGAAGGCGCTGCTAGAGCGGCTCGATCACGGCGACATCCCGCCGGACGCGCACGTGCGCACCCTGCGACCCGCAGCCCAGCAGGTCGTGTCGATCGCCCGCGCCCTGTCGCACAATGCGCGGCTGCTGATCCTCGACGAGCCGTCGGCGATCCTCGACGACCACGAGATCGACACCCTCTTCAAGGTGGTGCGGCGGCTCCAGGAGGAGGGCGTCGGGATGATCTACATCTCGCATCGCCTGGACGAGATCAGCCGCATCGGCAACCGCGTCACCGTGCTCGTCGACGGGAAGACCGTGGTGAGCGGCTTGCCCGCCGACACCCCGCCGTCCGAGCTCGTCCTCCACATGGTCGGCCGGCGCGTCGAGCAGCTCTTCCCGGAGCGCGCGGTGCCGCGGAAGGACGAGGTCGTGCTCGAAGTACGCGACCTGAGCCGGGCCCCGGACGTCCAGCCGGCGAGCTTCGTGGTGCACGCCGGCGAGGTGCTCGGGATCGGTGGCCTCGTCGGCGCCGGACGGACGGAGCTCGTCCGGTTGATCTACGGACTCGAGCAACCGGACACGGGCGAGGTCCTCGTCGACGGTCGCCGGCTTCCGCGCGGGCGAGCGGCGGCCGCGATCGCGGCGGGCCTCGGCATGGCTCCCGAGGATCGCAAGTCCCAGGGTCTGCTCCTCGATTGGGACCTGACGCGCAACGTCAGCCTCGCCGACCTCGGCAGCTACGTTCGCGGCGTGCTCATCAACGGTCGATCCGAGCGCAAGGCCGCGGCCGAGCAGCTGCGCGCGCTCAATACCAAGCCGGATGATCCCGATCGGCTCGCGCGTGAGCTGTCCGGGGGCAACCAGCAGAAGGTGGTGCTGGCCCGCTGGCTGATGCGCAACTGCCGCGTGCTGATCTTCGACGAGCCGACTCGCGGTGTCGACGTGGGGGCGAAGCAGGAGATCTACCGCCTCATCTCCGAGCTGGCCAAGACGGGCATCGCGGTGGTGATGGTGTCGTCGGAGACCGAGGAGCTGCTCGGTCTGAGCTCGCGCATCCTCGTGATGCGCGAGGGCGCGATCGTCGCGGAGCTCGATGGCGCGACGACGGACGAGGTCGAGCTGCTCAGCCACGCAGTCGCGCACACGGACACATCACCCATCCTGGAGGAGGCACCTTGACCGCGCCAACTGCGGCCCGCCGGCGCATACCCGCCCTACCGTTCGGAGCCGGTCGAGCCGAGCTGCAGGAGTACGCCCTCGTCGGGGTCGTCGCGCTGCTCTTGATTGCCGGCGCGATCCTCGAGCCCGACACCTTCCTGACCTCGGACAACATGCTCAACGTGCTGCGCCAGGCGAGCATCGTCGGCGTCGTGGCGATCGGCATGACGTTCGTGATCGCGACTGCCGGGATCGACCTCTCGGTTGGATCGATGGTGGCCGCCGCCGGCGTCCTCGGCGGCCAGTTCGCCGACTCCGGCAGCCTGATGTTCGTCCTGGGCGCTTTCGCGATGGGCGTGCTGCTCGGAGGTGTCAACGCCGCGGCGATCGCGTATGGACGGGTGGTGCCGTTCATCGCCACGCTTGCGATGTTCACGATGGCCCGCGGACTGGCGCTGTGGATCAGCGACAAGACCCCGGTGTCGATCTTCAACCTCGACTTCGTCCGTTGGTTCGGCACCGGCGAGATCGTCGGCATACCGTCGGCGATCTTCGTGTTCCTCGGCGTCACAGCGATCGGCTGGATGCTGCTCAACCGCACGCGCTACGGACGCTACGTCGTCGCCGTCGGTGGCAACCGGGAGGCTGCACGCATCGCGGGCGTCAAGGTGCAGCGGATCATCTTCAGCGTTTACGTGCTCAGCGGCATCTGCTGCGCGATCGCGGCGATCCTGCTGTGCGGCCGCCTGTCGAGCGCCTCACCGGTGGCCGGCAACCTGCTGGAGCTCGACGCGATCGCCGCCGTCGTGATCGGCGGGACCGCGCTCTCGGGCGGCCGGGCGACGATCGTCGGCACGTTCCTCGGGGTCCTGACGTTCGCCCTGATCTTCAACCTGCTCACGATCATGAACCTGGCGGTCGAGATCCAGCAGGTGACGAAGGGCGTGATCATCCTTGTCGCCGTGCTGATCCAGCGCAAGCAGAATTGACCAAAGACGGGTGGAGTAGGGGTCGAGAAGGAGAACGACATGAGGGAGAGGAACAGATGATGTTGACGAGATTCGCCGTGTGCGTCGGCGTAGTGCTGACCTTGGGTCTGGCGTCCTGCGGCGGTGACGACGACGGCGGCGGCGACAGCGGTACGGACACCTCGACGAAGACCCAGACGGCGCAATCCTCCGAAGGGCAGGGCGGTACGGTGAAGATCGCCGTCAGCGTCCCGGCCGCCGACCACGGGTGGCTCAAGGCAGTGTCCGACGACGCCAAGAAGGCCGCCGATGACCTCGGCGATCAGGTCGAGTTCACGATGAACGACAGCGCGACCAGCTCCGCCGAGCAGGCCGACCAGATCGAGACGCTGATCAACGGCAAGCCCGATGCGATCGCCATCCTGCCGTTCGAGGGCGGCGCGCTGACCCCCGTCGCGCAGAAGGCCACAGCGGCGGGCATCCCGGTCATCAACATCGACCGCGAGTTCTCGACTCCCGGCGCCTATCGGACGTGGATCGGTGGCGACAACTACGGCATCGGCTGGCAGGCGGGCAACTACTTCGCCGACGAGCTGAAGTGCCAGGGCAACGTCGTCGAGATCCAGGGACTGGCCGGTATCTCGGTCACCGAGGATCGCTCGAAGGGCTTCGCCGACGCGATCAAGCAGCGCTGCCAGGACGGCATCAAGGTCGTCGCGCGCCAGCCGGCCGACTTCGCGCCGGACAAGGGCCTCTCCGTCATGGAGAACATCCTCGAGGCGCAGAAGCAGATCGACGGCGTCTACACGCACGACGACGACATGGCCGAGGGCGTCGTGGCTGCGATCGAGAACGCCGGCCGCGAGGGCGACATGTTCCTCACCGGCGCGGGCGGGTCGAAGGCCGCCATGGACCAGATCGAGGCGGGTGGCCTGTATCGGGCGACCTTCCTCTACAACCCGACGATGGCCGCGTCGGCGGTCAACCTGGCCAACCTGATCGCGCGCGGAGAGCCGATGAAGGACCTGACCGAGCCGGAGGTGCCCAGCCGCATCCAGGTGCCCGCCACGACGGTGACCAAGGAGAACGTCGCAGACCACAAGGACCTCGCCTACTGAGGCCTCCTCCCGCGGTTCGCCGGTCCTCGCCGGCGAGCCGCGGCGACGCTGTAGTACGAGACGAGTCGACCGCCCGTGCCCCGACCAGTCACGCTCTTCACCGGCCAGTGGGCCGACATGCCGCTCGACGAGCTCGCCCGCCTGACCGGCGCCTGGGGATACGACGGCCTCGAGCTCGCCTGCTGGGGCGATCACTTCGAAGTCGACGCGGCGCTGGCCGACAAGGGCTACGTCGCGCGCAAGCGCGAGCTGCTGGACCGCAACGGGCTGCGCTGCTGGGCGCTGGGCGCGCACCTCGTGGGACAGGCGGTGTGCGATCGGATCGACGCCCGTCACCGGGCGATACTTCCGCCAGACATCTGGGGCGACGGCGATCCACCCGGAGTGCGGGCCCGGGCGGCGGAGCGCATGAAGGACACCGCCCGAGCGGCCGCGGCATTCGGGGTGACGCAGGTCAACGGCTTCACCGGCTCGCCGATCTGGCACCTGCTCTACTCGTTCCCGCCGAACGACTTCGCCGAGCTGGAGCGAGCATACGAGGAGTTCGCAGCAGCCTGGGACCCGATCCTCGACGTCTTCGACCACGAGGGCGTGCGCTTCGCGCTCGAGGTGCATCCCACGGAGATCGCGTACGACTTCGTGACCACGGCGAAGGCGCTGTCGGCGCTGGGCCGGCGGCCGGCGTTCGGGCTCAACTTCGATCCCAGCCACCTGGTCCCGCAGTTCCTCGATCCGGTTGCGTTCCTGACGGAGTTCGCGGACCGGATCTATCACGTTCACATCAAGGACTCCCGTCGCCGGCTGGACGGGCGCCGTTCGATCCTCGGCTCGCACCTGAACTTCGGCGAGGCGGCCCGCGGGTGGGACTTCGTCTCGCCGGGGCACGGCGACGTCGAATTCGGCGAGCTCGTGCGCGCACTCAACCGGATCGGCTACGCGGGGCCGCTGTCGATCGAGTGGGAGGACTCCGGAATGGACCGCGAGTACGGCGCGCGGGACGCCCTCGCCTTCGTGCGGCGGACCGACTTCGCGCCGTCGGATGTGGCCTTCGACGCCGCCATGCAGCGTTCCTGACCGAAACGGAGGAGCGCCCCGAGGGGCGCTCCTTCGACCAGGAGCGCTTGCGCGCCGCGCTCGCCCCGGCTCCGTCGTCGCGGAGCTGGCGCGGGCCGTACGGCTTGTGACGCCGGCGCCCGGTGAGCTCGCGCAGGTACTCATAGCCGACGCGGGCCGTCCGCGGGCGGGTCCACCTGCGTGTTGTGGTTCCTTGCGGCAGAACAGCCGCACTGCGACCGCCAAAGTACGGCCGTCTCCGGTATGGAAACGGGACTCGTCGCTTCGCCGCCGCTCAGGCTTCGCCGGCCGTGGAAGCGGTCTGCTCTTGCTCGACGGTGGCGGCCCAGGTGCCGAGGAGGTTGAGCGCTTCGTCCGATTTGGAGCCGGGCTCCGCCGTGTAGGTCAGGAGGTTCAGGCCGGGGTCGGCGGCGAGCTCCATCATCTCGAACGTGAGGGCGAGATCGCCGACGACCGGGTGATGGAAGCGCTTGGCGCCGGTCTGGTGCACACGCACGTTGTGGGCGGCCCAGCGGGAGCGGAACTCCTCGCTGCGCGTCGAGAGTTCGCCGATGAGGTCGGTCAGGTCGCGGTCGTAGGGGTCGCGGCCGGCCTCAGCTCGCAGCAGGGCGACGCCGTCGTTGGCGGCGCGTTCCCAGTCTGGGTACAAGTCGTGCGCCCCGGGGTTCAGGAACGTGAAGCGGGCGTGGTTGGCCGGCCGTGCCGGGTCGCAGAACAGCTTGGAGTACAGGGCGCGTCCAAGCTGGTTGGCGGCAAGGACGTCCAGCCGGCCGTTCTGGACGAGCGCGGGCCCGCCGGTGATCGCATCGAGCAAGCGCTGCACGCTGGGCCGGATCTGCTTCGGCGCCGACCGGCGGCGCCTCGTGGCCATCGGCCCCGCCGCGCGGGCGAGGTCGAACAGGTGCGCCCGTTCGGCGTCGTCGAGCTGCAGCGCGCGGGCGAGCGCTTCGAGCACGCTTTCGGCGACGCCGCTCATGTCGCCGCGCTCGAGGCGGGTGTAGTAGGGGACGCTGACTCCGGCCAGGACCGCGACCTCCTCGCGGCGCAGTCCGGGAACGCGCCGAGGACCGTAGACGGTGAGCCCGACTCGATCTGGCGTGATCTTGGCTCGCCTGGAGGTCAGGAACTCGCGGATCTCGCTCCTGGTGTCCACGTGCCCAGCGTAGACCCGCCCGCCCGCGCCTGGGAGACCCTGCCAGTACCTCTATCAACAGGGACTCTCACTCGGCTCTGGACGGTGCTTCTCTGGGGCCCATGACTACTGACGAGAGGACCTGGTTCATCACCGGCGCCGGACGTGGCATGGGCGTCGACTTTCGCCAAGGCTGCGCTGGCCGCCGGCCACAACGTCGTCGCCACCGGCCGCAACCCGGACGCCGTCGCACCGGCGCTCGGCGACTCCGACGACCTGCTGGTCGTCAAGCTCGACGTCACCAGCGCGCAGGACCCGAGGCGGCGGCCAAGGCGGCCGTTGACCGCTTCGGCGGCATCGACGTGCTGGTCAACAACGCCGCCAGCTTCTACGCCGGCTACTTCGAGGAGCTGACCCCCGAGCAGATGGAGCGGCAGCTTGCGACGAGCCTCATCGGCCCGATGAACGTCACCCGCGCCGTGCTGCCCGTCATGCGCAAGCAGCGCTCGGGACACGTCGTGACGATCTCCTCGTCCGCCGTGCCGGGCCAGGAGCACCTGCCACCGACACTCCTACGACTCAGCGTCGGCTGCGAGAACGTCGAAGACCTCTGGTCAGACCTCGACAGCGCCCTCGGGGCATGAGCCGCAGGTTTCGCCAGGTCGATGTCTTCGGTGAGGACTCGTGCACGGGGAACCCGGTGGCGGTCGTGCTCGACGCCGAGGGTCTCGACGACGAGGCGTTGCGACGGTTTGCCGTGTGGTCGAACTTGTCCGAGTGCACCTTCGTGCTCCCGCCCACGACGGCCGGCGCGGACTATCGCGTGCGCATCTTCAGCCTGAACACCGAGCTGCCCTTCGCAGGGCATCCCACTCTCGGAACCGCCCGGACGTGGCTGGATGCCGAAGGCAGTCCAGCGACCCCGGGAGTTGTCGTCCAGGAGTGCGGTGCGGGGCTGATCCCCGTGCGCATCGACGGCGACCTGCTCGCTTTCGCCGCGCCGCCGCGGATCCGTTCCGGCCCCATTGACGCGGACACGCTCGCTGCCGTGACCGCCATCCTCGGCATCGAGCGGGAGAAGGTCATCGACGCCGAATGGCTCGACAACGGACTCGGCTGGGTCGGCCTCCTGCTCGACAGCGCCCACAGCGTCCTCGACCTGCGCCCGGATGCGTCGGCGCACCCAGGCCGGTGGGATATCGGCGTGATCGGACCCCATCGTGCCGAGACGGAGACGCGCTTCGAGCTGCGCGCCTTCTTCACCGAAGGAACCGACCCCCTGCGTGAAGACCCGGTCACGGGAAGCCTCAACGCCGCAGCTGCGCAGTGGCTCCTAGGCAGCGAGCGCGCATCGGCGCCCTACGTCGCCGCGCAGGGCACCGCAATGGGACGACGCGGGCGCATCCACATCACCACCGAGGCCGACCGAATCTGGGTCGGTGGACGGACCGACGTCGTCCTCTCCGGCACTGCCGCCCTGTAGCACCCGCCGGAAGGGCCGGCGATCTCCGGCGGATGCGGTCCGGGCCTCGTTGGGCGCCGGGTGCAGCTCCGCGTCGATCAGCGCCAGGCTCTCGCGGTCGTGTTGGATCCCGGCGAGACCGCCTGCCGGCACACCAGGATGTTCGCCAAGCACCGCACCGTCACCGCGCTCGCGCACGCATGCGCGCTCAAGAGCGCCCGCGGCGATACCGCGGAATCGGTGGTCGAGATCCGCCCGCTGGCCCGCAATGACGCCTTGATCGCATGAGCGGCCCCACGCCCGGGCTGGCCCACGTGTCTAGCCAGCTCAAAACCACGGCCGCGGCACGGGCACTGCCCAAGCTCGCTGATCACGCCCGCGCCCGAGCCCGCCTGACCGAGTTCAATGTGGGCGGGTTGAGGTCAATGTGGGCAGGTTGTCGACCGGTGAGAAGAACGCCGTGAAGCTGTAGCCCTTCTCGTAGGCCCCGATGTCGACAGTGTCGGCGACGACGCGCGCGAACCCGTCGCCGCGCTGGTCGAAGTGCAGGCCGGTCGCGAACGCGTTGCTGCCCGCGCCGATCGCGATGCCGCCATCCAGCAGCGTGTGCGTCTCGGTCGGGCCGCCGTTGTCGGCGAGCGGTCCGAGCGACGGATCGCCCGCGAGCGACGTCGCGGCGGTGATGCAGCTGCCGTCCTCGATGAGATTGTGGCGGCCGTCGACCGCCCCCCGCAATCGCCGCCGGAGCTGTCGGCCACGATCGTGTTC
>Ga0126306_10001596_pt1 | contig 12262 bp, 10 predicted proteins | sample Plot27_FD_92592 | JGI IMG/M metagenome (GOLD analysis project Ga0126306, IMG submission 92592) | Serpentine soil microbial communities from UC McLaughlin Reserve, CA, USA - Plot27 | ecosystem: Environmental > Terrestrial > Soil > Grasslands | place: USA: UC McLaughlin Reserve, Lake County...
CGAGGGATGAGAATCGGGCGTGCCCGGCCAAGCTCGGCTCTCGGTGCGGCAGAGCCCGTTGCTACCCGGGCGATTTTCGTTTCAGGATGAGGTCCCAGGTTCAAGTCCTGGCAGGCCCACCACCAGCGATTATCAGTTGTAACTCTGGTCACGGATCGTTCGGAGCCGGTTCGACGGACCGTGTACCGGATGACACCTCATAGCTGGCATAACTTCCGGAGGTGTCATGGACAAGCTTCAGCGCTCCGTGCCGCTCCTTCGTCATCGCTACCAGCGGCATGGGGATGAGGCTGCCCCGGGCGCCGACGTAGGCAAGCGGGCTCTAGACCTGCCACTTCCCAACGGGGCTGGTCCCGGCCCGGTTGCAGAGGCCAACCGCCCGGGGCGGCCACGCCGGGGGTGTATCCCTTCGCGCCTGTCTACAATCCAGGCACCCCAACAGCGCCGCATGGCGGTGTGAAGACGCCCATGACGTAAACTGCCGGCCGTAGCAACCGCTGTTCTGGGGCCACAGGCGCTATCGCGCCTGCCCTCCGGTGAAGGAGATCGGTATGCCCATCGATCCTGCCGCCATGGCCCGACACCTCAGCTCTCTGGCGACTGTGGACGCCGAACAGGACCTGGCACGGGCGATGCAGCAGCTCACCAGCGCAGCCAAGGCGTTACTGGATGTGGATGGGGCAGGACTGATGCTGGCTGATGAACGTGGGGAGTTGCGCTGGGCGACCGCTTCCGACCAGCAGACCCAGATCATAGAGGAGGGCCAGGAGCGACTCGGGGAGGGTCCCTGCGTCAACGCCTTCGCTGAGCGTGCCCCGATGGCCATGCGGGACGCGACCAAGGAACCGCAGTGGGGCAGGATCACCGATGTAGCGACCGGCCAGGAGATGCGGGCCGGCCTCAGCGTCCCAGTGCAGTTGGAAGGTGGCCCGATCGGCAGCCTGGACCTCTACTCGGCCGAGCCCAGGGACTGGGACCAAGCCGAGATCAGCGCGGCCCAGGTGTATGCGGCGCTGGCCGCGACGCTGCTCAGCCAGGCCGCGGCTGCCCAGGTCAAGGGGCGGCTGGCCGAGCAGTTGCAGGTGGCGTTGGAGCACCGCGCCAGGATCGAGCGGGCCAAGGGCATGTTGATGATGCAGGAGGGCATCGACGACGCGGCTGCGTTTGAGCGGCTGCGGAGTGTGTCGCGGTCCTCACGGCGGCCGCTGATCGATGTGGTCAACGAGGTGCTCGGTGGGCGGCGGCTCTCCCGCCCGTAAGGTGACGCCGCCTGGTTGTCTGGTCGGCGGAACCGGCCTCATCCAGGATGGCTTCGCATCGTGGGGTTCTGCCAACAGCGGTCGCTTCCATCGCGTACTTCGATGGCCAGCCCAGCCGACCAGCTACACGGCGCGCTGGACCACCGCTGGCAGATATCGAGCAGGCCAAAGGCGTCGTCAGGGCCGCGAGCGGCGAGCAGCTCGACGCCCAGGCCACGTTCGAGCGGCTGCGGGGTGGCCCGGTCCTCGACGCGTCGGCGGGCGGATGAAGCCGACCAGGTTTGCGAAGGTCGGCACAGGGCAGACCCTTATTGCTTGCCAGTTCTTGCTGCCCCGTCCACCTAGCCCTCGTGGACGATCAGTCCGACGAGGTGCCAGGTGTCCACTACCCTCTTCCAGCCTCCTGATCATGCGGTCATCGACGTCCGCCCCGGCGACCAGACCGCGGCCGACGTTGTCGAGGGCTGGCTGCAGGCCTACGCCAGCAGCCGCGACCCCGAGCTGCGACAGCAGATCATCCTGGCCTACCTGGGCCTGGCCGACCGGCTGGCCAACCGCTACCGCAACAGCCGCGGGACTACCCGCGAGGACCTGACCCAGACCGCCCGGGCCGGCCTGATCGGCGCCATCGACCGCTACGACCCCGCCAAGGGTTCGGGGTTTATCCCGTTCGCGGTCGCCTGTGTGGTTGGTGAGCTCAAACGCCACCTACGTGACACCAGCTGGCGGCTGCATGTGCCCCGGCCGCACAAAGAACAGGCACTGCGGCTCTGTCGAGCGGCCGACGAACTACACCAGCGCCTGGGCCGCTCACCCACCACGCTGGAGCTGGCCGAAGAGCTGGGAATGGGCGAGGAGGAGGTCCTGGAGGCGTTGGCCGCGGTCACCAGTCGCCAGGAGGTGTCCTTGGACCAGCCGGTCGGCGCTGAGGCTGGCCTTCCACTCGGTGAGCTGGTGGTCGCCCCTGGAGCCAGGGAGGAACCAGAGAACCTGTTGGCGCTGCCCGGCATGGTGGCCGCACTACCGGAGCTGGAGCGTGAGGTCATCATGCTGCGGTTCTTCCAGGATCTGGACCAGTACGAGATCGCAGCCCGGGTCGGCTGCTCCCAGATGCACGTCTCGCGGCTGCAGCGCCGGGCCCTGGGCCGCATGCATGCCCAGCTGGTGGAGCCCTGACCCAGGGGCCACGGTTGCTTGTCAAAACATGCGAGCGCATACTAAACTACGCACCGTCCTGATCAGTTGAGAGGAACCCACGTGCCGACCGGAACCCAGACAGAGACCGACCCTCAGCCCTATCTCCTGAGCGCCGTCCGCCAGAGCCAGGCCGCCGTGATCGACACCATCCGCACCTGGACCAACATCACCGAGCAGCTGACCCGCACCCTCAGGTTGCCCGTCTTCGAGGTGGATCTCACCGGCGTCGTTGACCGCGCCTTCGACCTCGCCGAGCAGACCCTTGCCGCCCAGCATCAGCTGGCGCGCACCCTGGCCGGCGTCGCTACCCGCCAGGTCGACACCGCGGTGTCGGCGGTCTCCACCACGGTGGAAGCTGTCGAGACCACCGTCGGCGAGCGCGTCCGCCGAGTCGAGGATCTCATCGAAGCCGCCGAGGCTGAGCAGGAGCGGATCCAGGAGCGCCCGCAGCAGCCGCAGGCCCCCACGGGGGACACGCCGAAGGCCGAGTCGTCCAGGCAGGACCGCGGGCCCGACGGGCGTACCTACGAGGAGCGCAGTGTCGAGGAGCTCCGCGAGCGGGCGGGCGAGCTGCAGATCGAAGGCCGCTCCTCGATGAGCAAGGACGAGCTGATCGCTGCCCTCCGCGACCACCGCCAGCGACGGTCGGCGAAGAAGGACGCGCCCAAGAGTCAGCCGCCCAGGCAGGAGCGCACGCCGGACCGGCGTACCTATGAGGAGCGCAACATCGAGGAGCTGCGCGAGCGCGCTCGGGAGTTGGAGATCGAGGGCCGCTCGACGATGAGCAAGGACGAGCTGGTCGCCGCCTTGCGCCAGCACGCGAAGTAACTCCGGCTCGACCGCCAGCCGAGGCGGCCCGGCTCCGCGCCATCACACGCGCGTTCGGGCCGCCTCCGCGTCCCGGATGACCAAGCCTCTCAGCGGGCGCGGAACCTCCTCTGACGCGAGGGCCATCCCATACCGCTACCGCGGAATGCTGGACCAGCCGAAGTGACCAGAAGACAACGCCCACGCCACAGGGACATTCATGAACACGCCTCTTCGACGGGCCAGCCGCCTCCGAGCGGTGCTCGGGCGGCTAGGCCGTGCGATCACCGCCTTCGGCTGGCGCCGGGCGTTGGCGCCCCGAGCGCCCTCGACCCGGTTCGCCCGCAACGGCCCGGTCAGCATTGCCTATGACGTCCGGGGTCGCGGCCGGCCGCTGGTGCTGGTCCAGGGCGTCGGGGTCGGCCGTTGGGGCTGGGAGCCGGTGGCGGACCGGCTGGCCCGCCGGTGCCAAGTCATCTGCATCGACAACCGCGGCATCGGCGCCTCCGACACCCCGCCGGGTCACTTCACCACCCGCGCCATGGCCCAGGATGTTCTCGCGGTTCTGGACCATGCCGGCATCCAGCGGGCCAGCGTGCTTGGCACCAGCCTGGGCGGCATGATCGCCCAGGAGCTGGCCCTTGCTCACCCGGAGCGGGTAGACCGGCTCGTACTGGTGGCCACGCTCCCCGGCGGACCGCACAGTCGCCCCATGCCCCTGGGCACCACCTACCTGTTCGCCGCCGCGCCGTTCCTGACCAGCAAGGCCAGGCTCCAGCGATTCGTCGACAACTCCCTCGGACCAGCGACCCGGCGCCGTCGGCCCAAGGTCGCCGAGCGCTTAGCGGCCGCCAAGCTGGCCCATCCCCAGGCCGAGCCGGCCTGGCGGGCGCAGGTGGCCGCCGGGATGCTGTTCAACCCACTCGGCCGGCAACGCCGGATCGCCCAGCCGACTCTGGTCGTGCAGGGCACCGCCGACCAGGTCGTGGACCCGGGCAACGCCGGCGTGCTGGCCGGCCTGCTTCCGAACGCCCGGGTGGAGCACTTCGACGGAGCGGGGCACCTGCTCTACTGGGAGCAGCCAAGGCGGTTCGCACGCGTGGTTACCCAGTTCCTCGCAGGTCCCCCGACCCCCGCTCGGGAACCGACCCCGGCCGTTCGCCGGGCCAGCTAGTGGCGCACCGCCGTCAGAAGCGAAGTTGAAGCCCAGGGCGCCTCGGACCCTGGTTGCGGCCCTGAACCGGTATCGGCTTGCGACCAGCGCCCCCCGGGCCGCCTGGGGCTTCCACAGCCGTTGGCGGACAGTCCGAGGCGTCGCCACCCACGACCGCCGCTCCCTGGCTGCCCACAACGGCGCCCTGCCGATGATCATGCTTCACGGGCTGGCCGTCTCCCACCGCTACCTGATGCCGCTGGCCACCGGGCTGGCCGGCCACCACCCGGTCCATGTGGTCGACCTGCCCGGCTTCGGGCTCAGCGACGACCCCGGCACGGTGCTGGACGTCCCTGAGCACGCCGACCACGTGGCCGCCTGGCTGGCGACGGCCGGGATGCCTTCGGCGGTGGTCGTCGGGAACTCCTTCGGCTGCCAGGTCGCGGTCGAGCTGGCCGTGCGTTACCCCGACCGGGTCGCCGGCCTGGTCCTGATCGGCCCCACCATGGACCCCTCGGCGCGGACCGCACCCCGCCAGATCCTGCGATGGCTATGGGACACCGCCCTGGAGGACCCGCTGCAGCTGCCGATCCTGGCCCAAGACGTCCGCGACGCGGGACCCCGCCGGGTCGCCGGGACCCTGGCCCATGCCCTCGAGGACGCGATCGAACATAAGCTGCCCCGGGTCCGGGTGCCGACCCTGGTCACCCGGGGCAGTAGGGAACCAATTGTGCCGATGGCCTGGGCGACGACCGCCACCCGGCTGCTGCCGACCGCCGAGCTGGCCGTGGTGCCCGGTCCCCACAACGCCAACTACGGCGCCGCCGGCCACCTGACCGACCTCGTCCTGGCGTTCGTTCGCCGTCGGATCACCGCCAAGCCCGACCCACTCGGCTGAGGGTCGACGACACCGGCCCGGACCACGGCCCAGCTACAAGGGCCGGCGCGTGTTGCCCGAACGTCCGGAGCGCCGGGTCCTGACACGTTCAGTGTTGTGCATGGTTGCTGCTGGCTCGACCGAGATCTACAGGCGGCCCGGCCATTCCAGGAAGACCATGGTGGCGTCGTCACGAGGTGTCCTGCCTTGGTGGGCCAGGATGGCGTGGGCGAGCCGGCGCATCGTCTCGGCGGCGGGCTGACCGGCCAGGGTCTCACGGATCAGCAGGTCGGCCAGGCGGGCTTCCCCGAAGGGTTCCCCGGCCAGGTTGCGGCCCTCGGTGACCCCGTCGGTGTAGAACAGCACCCGGTCGCGCGGCTCGAGGACCGCGGTGGCGATCTCGGCTTGGCCGAAGCCCAGGCCCAGGGGCGGGGCCGGCTGGCAGGCCAGGATGTCGACCACCTTGGCTCGTCGCACCAGCAACGGCGGGGGATGGCCGGCGTTCGCCCACCGGAGCCGGCCGGTAGGGCAGTCGAGCTGGGCGAGTTGACCGGTGACGAAGCGCTCACCGCCGAACTGGGTGGCGACGGTCTTGTCCATGGCCGCGTGGGTGGCGGCCAAGTCGAGGCCGGCGCGGCGGCTGTGCCGGTAGCTGCCCACGGTGACCGCGGCCAGGACACTTGCGGTCAGGTCGTGGCCGACCGGGTCGATGACCGCCAGGTGGGCGATGTCGCCGTTGAGGGCGTAGTCGAAGGCATCCCCGGCCACCTCATAGGCTGGTTCCAGCAGCCCGGCGATCACCACTCGTGGGGTCACAAACGTCAGCGGCGGAAGCAGTCGCCACTGCATCTCGGCGGCCAGGCTCATGGCCTGCCGGCGGCGAACCAAGGAATAGGTGTCGGTGTACTGGTCCTTGCTCAAGATCATTTCGGCAACCAGGGTGGCCAGCCAGCTGCACCGCTCCCGCAGCACGTCGTCAACGCTTGGGAGGGTGAGGCCGAGGACGCCCAGGCGCTCGGCGCCGTCCAGCAGCGGCAGCCACAGGCGCCGTCCCGCTTCGCTGTCAGCCTCTTGCACCGCAATCGTGGCAAAGGCCCGGCCAGCCAGGGTGGCGTCGATCGCCAGCGGCGTCCGGTCGGTGCCGTCGGGCAGCGGAACGAGCACGGTCTGTTCGTAGTCGACCAGGTAGACGGCGACGTCCTCCGCGTCCAGGGCCTTTCCGGCCCGCGTGACCGCAGCGACGAGCGCGTCAGGAGCCAGGTCGTGGGAGGCTTCCAGCAGGTGACCGAGCAGCTCCCGGCCGCCATCGCGCTTCACTCCCACCTCCTGGGTCGCTGACCAGCCAACGGCGCTCAGAGGCGCGCGCATCGGTAGCGATCGACAAACCGCCGCCCCAGCACAGAAAGTCTGCGTCCGGGCGGTGGGGGCGTCCAGCCTGCGAGCGTCCGGTGGGTGAGGCGGCTGGCTCGTTGGGACGAGCTGGCCGTAACGAATCAGTCCCCTACGTCGGTTTCTTCCGTATATGGGTTAGCCGGGTAGATCCGGCACCAAGGCATTGACCTAGGGAGGATGCGCATCATGCGCCTACGTCGGGGGTTGCTGGCGCTCGTGACGGCGACCGTGCTGTGCCTGTCGGTGGTTCCTGCGGCCTCGGCGTCGCCGGCCGGGGTGACCGCGGCCACTCCGGCGGAGCTGACCGCCATCTGCGAGGATCTGTTCGCCGGCGTCTACGAGACCCCGAGCAGCGAACCGCTGGCCGTCTGCCAGTGGGACATGGCCCTGATCGACGCCAACGCATCCGCCTGGTCCAATGCCACCGGTGAGGGCGTGACCATCGGGATCCTCGACAGCGGTGTCGACCCCACCCACCCCGACATCGCCCCCAACCTGGACCTGGCCCGCTCGTGCTCGTTCATCAGCCCGGGCACGCCGACTGCCGATCCGGTGGAGGTGGCCACCGGCTGCGCCAACAAGACCGCCATCCGGGACCTGTATGGCCACGGCACCCACGTGGCCTCGATCGCGGCCGCCCCCGTCAACGGCGTGGGCATCGCCGGCGTCGCCCCCGAGGCGACCCTGGTGGCGCTCAAGGCCTGCACGGTCGGGGGGTTCTGCTTCGCCGACTCGGTCGCGGCCGCCCTGCGCTATGCCGGCGACCAGCGCCTGGACGTCGTGAACATGAGCCTGTTCGCCGACCCCTTCCTCTACTACTGCCGCAACGAGGCCGAGCAGCGGGCGATCCTTAAGGAGCTCCAGTCGGCGGCGCGGTACGCCCAGCAGCGCGGCGTCCTGCTGGTCGCCTCGGCCGGCAACGAGGCCGACGACCTCCAGCACCCCACGATCGACGAGATCAGCCCGGACTATCCGCCGGACAGCGCCGAGACCCGCCGGGTCCGCAACGACTGCCGGGTCGCCCCGGCCGAGCTGCCGGGCGTGGTGACGGTGTCGGCCACCGGTCCGGTCGGCTACCCCGGCTACACCACCAACATCGCCGAGTACTCCTCGGTCGGCATGGGCGTGGTCGACGTGACCGCCCCCGGTGGCGACTACTTCTCGGCCACCGACACCGTCCAGGACGCGGTGCTGGGTGCGCTGCCGAACACCCCGTCGGTCCTCTGGGACGCCTTCGACCCGCTGGAGCCTGATCTGCCCGACATCACCGTGGTCGACCAGGGCGCGCGCTATGGCTTCCTGAACGGCACCTCGATGGCGGCCCCGCATGCCGCCGGGGTCGCCGCCCTGATCCGCCAGGTCCATCCGGAGTGGTCCCAGGGTGCGGTCGCGGCCGCGCTGGAGCGCTCGGCCACCCCGCTGGCCTGCCCGGCGGACTGGGAGCCGATCGACGAGGACGATGACCGCCAACGCTGCTACGGCAGCGCCAACCGCAACTCCTTCTTCGGCGCCGGCATGGTCAACGCCGCCCGAGCGGCCGCGCTGTAGTCGAGACCGCACGTCCACGTTGGAGCCCCGGCCATGCGCCGGGGCTCCTACTGTTGGGAGGATCCTGGCCCCGTACAGCAGGCGGGTCCGGGCCGTCTCGAAGGCGTCCGGAGCTTGGGCGTGGGCGTCCGGGGCGGGCCTGGAAGGCCTCGGCGGCGGTGGCAGTCAGCGCCTGGCAACGGGCGACCAGGGCGGCGATCGGCGGCGCGGCCGGCTGGGTGGGGGATGACGGCGGGCTCGGCGGCCCGGCCCCATGTACGCCTCGACCAGGGTGGGAGCGACCCCCAGCGGCTCACCCATGGCGCGCAACCTTGGGAAAGCTCACGGGAGGATCAGGCAGGCCACGATGGCGTCCTACGGTCCCACGGGCTCGGTGGCCAGCGCCTCCCCAGGTGAGGTGTCGATCGGGAACACCTCTGTCATCCTGGTCAGCGCCAGCACCCGCCGCACCAGCGGTCTCGGCCTGACCAGCCTCACGGAACCGCCGTGCTCTTGGACGCGCCGCCGGGCATCGACCAGGACCCTGATCCCGGCGCAATCCAAGAAGCTGACCCGCTCCAAGTCGACGATCAGCTGGTGGCAGCCGCGGTCAACCAGGTCGACCACAACGGCCTGGAGGTACGGGCAGGTGGCCAGGTCAATCTCCCCGCCGATGTGGATCGTGGCACGGTCGCCGTGGTGCTGGACGGAGAGTCGAAGCTCCATCATCGGCACCGGCTCCTCGTGTTGAAGCGTTGCGTTGGTAGCCCGTCGTAGTGGGATCTGGGGTCGGGTGGAGATGATTCCGGGACTGCGACGAAGACCCCGCCGTGTCTTTGTAGACCGGCCCGTCGCAGTCCCGGAATTCTGTGGCGAGCGTGGCGCCCGCTGTGTGCTCTGCTGGCCCCACCCTCAGCGGCCATCTCAGCCGACCGGGTAGTGGGGTGACTGCCTGATGGCTCGCTGTCAGCGGCAGCGGTGCACCATGCCGAGCGGTCAGGGGAGGCGAACTTGGATTCGGTCTGGTTGGCATGGGTAGTCGCAGGCTGGCGGCCGGGTGTGTGGGTAGTGGTCGCGGCCTGACCGCTGGTCGCAGCCTGGGGGTCGCGACTGGCCCAGACCCCGCTCCCGCGCGCCCTGGGGCTGCACGCCTCGTCGCCGAACCGTTGATGGGTCGAGTACGACATACTCCCTCCGCAGGATGGCGGCTCCGTCGCCGAGCGAGGCCACTCCTTGCGGTACCTCTACCGGAGAACCGAGGAACTTCTGAAGCAGTTTAGTCCTGACACGCCCAACTTCCTAGCGCTGAGACCGTTCGGTGCTTACATTCTGAAGAGGTCATGGACGCTGACGGAGGTGGCCGGCTTGGACGGAGGGAGTGAGTTTGCGAGGGTCCGGCGGTGAGCGGTCGGCCGGTGTACAGCATCGGCGCCGTCGCGCAGATGCTCGGCATCCCGCCGGCCACGCTGCGGACCTGGGAGGAGCGCTATGGACTTCTGGCCCCGGAGCGCAGTTCTGGCGGCCACCGCGTGTACTCCCGCGACCAAGTTGAGCAGCCTCGCTTCGTCAAGGCCCAACTCGACAGCGGCATGTCGCCTGCTGATGCCCATCGCCTGCTCGCTGAGCGAGTGGCCGCCGGGTCGGTTTCGTTGGGCGCTCCCGAGGCGGCCGAGACGCGGCTGCTGATCCTGCTCGCCGAACGCGACCCGCATGCCGCCGGGCTGGCGGAGTACTTCCTGCGCACCGAGGGCTACGAGGTCGTTGCGGCGCTGGACGCCGCCGAGGCGGCCCGCAAGTTCGACGAGCTGATCCCCAGCATGATCGTGATCGACCTGCTCATCTCCCCCGGCAGCGGGCTGGAGCTGTGCCGGCAGCTCAAGCAGCGCAGCGGAGCGCTGGTGCTGGCCATCTCGACCCTGGAGACCAGCGACCAGGCGCTGGAGGCGGGGGCCGATGGGTTCCTGCAGAAGCCGCTGGACCCGCTCCAGCTTGTCTCGGCCGTCAAGGATCTGCTCGGCGCCAGCGCCTTTCTCCGGCCCAGCTCGGCCAGGCCACAATGACCGAGCAGCCCGACAGCAGCGGGCGGGTGGCCAGCGGCAACCCGCGGCTGGACGCGATCCTGGGCGGTGGCTTCCCCGCCCATGGCATCAACCTGGTGGTCGGGCCGCCCGGGAGTGGCAAGACCGTCCTGGCCCAGCAGTATGTGTTCCATAACGCCACCCCTGACCGGCCGGCTGCCTACCTGACGACGGTCTCGGAGCCGCTGGAGAAGGTCTTGCGCTATGGCCAGACCATGGCCTTCTTCGACGCCTCGGCGGTCGGTCGGGCCGTGTTCTATGAGGATGTGGGCGGCCTGCTCGGCACCGAGGGGCTGGCCGCAGTGTTGGAGCGCGTCGACACGCTGCTCAAGGAACGCCGGCCGGCCATCATGGTGGTCGACAGCTTCAAGGCGCTGACCCCCTATGCGACCGACCAGGGTGGGTTCCGCCGCTTTCTCCACAGCCTGGCGGGTCAGCTGAGCGCCTTTCCGGTCACGTCACTGTGGATCGGGGAGTACGACAGCAGCGAGTTGTCCACCGCCCCGGAGTTCGCGGTCGCCGACGCGATCATCAGCCTGTCCAGCGATCGGGTCGGCCAGCGCGAGCTGCGGGTGCTGGAGGTGCTCAAGCTACGAGGGTCTGGCTTTCTGTCCGGCAGGCACGCCTATCGGCTGTCAGAGGCTGGGATGGACGTGTTCCCGCGCCTGGCCGACCCGATCGATGCCACGGCCTACCCGCTGGGCACCGAGCGGGTCTCGTCCGGGATCCCGGCCTTGGACGCGATGCTCGATGATGGCTACTGGCCCGGAGCGGCCACGCTGGTCGCCGGCCCGACGGGATCCGGGAAGACCCTCATGGGCCTGCATTTCATCGTCAGCGGCGCCCGTCGCGGCGAGCCCGGCATCATCGCCACCCTGCAGGAGAACCCAACCCAGCTACAAAACATCGCCCAGGGATTTGGCTGGTCGCTCACCGAAGACGGGATCGCGCTGCTGTGCCGCTCGCCGGTGGACCTGTACATCGACCAATGGGTGTATGAGCTCTTGGCGGCCATCGAGCGCACCGACGCCCGGCGGGTCCTGATCGACAGTCTTGGCGATCTCGCCTTCGCGGCCGGGGAGGAGACCCGCTACCGCGAGTACCTGTACTCGCTGGTGCAGCGCTGTGCCCGGCTGGGCGTAAGCCTGCTGATGACCTTCGAGCTGCCCGATCTGTTCCAGGTCACTCGGCTGTCGGAGCTGGGCGTCTCCCATGTGTCCGACAACGTCGTCCTGCTGCAATACCTGCGCCAACCCGCCGCCATCCGGCGCACCCTGACCGTGGTCAAGACCCGAGCCAGCCTGCACCAACCCCAAGTCCGGGAGTTCACCATCACCCCCGACGGGATCACGCTGAGGGATGAGGATCCAACCGATTCTCCTCTGGATCGTGACTGCTAGTTCGCGGCCGCGGGCCAGCGCAGCAGGAGGACCGCCAGTTCACCTCATCCGTGTGGCATGTACGGATCGGCACAACCTGCAGGAAGGCTGGTCAGCACGGCACTCGGCCGTCCATCTCTGATAAGCCTCGGTGCCGCCCTGCAGCGGCGCCCGTTCCTGGGTGAAAATCGGGGTGGTTGCCCGCTGACGCCGGATGTCCTTGGTCGTCGAGGCCGTTGATAAGCCGGGTGCTGGGAGCCGCGCTGTGGGCCCTTCGCTGTCGCCTTGAGCACGCGGATCAGATTCGCCTCTCGCCCTGCGGCTCCTGCGGGCAACCACCTGTTGGGTCGTCGGAGCGCAGGGAGGCCGGGGTGCTGGAGGAGACGCACGACAGCGACCAGATCATCCAGCGGGTCGCGGCGTTGGATATCGGCAAGGCGGAGCTGGTGTGCTGCGTGCGAGTGCCACACCCCGACCGGCCCGGCAAGCGGCTGCAGGAGGTGGGGTCCTACCCGACGATGACCAGGTCGCTGCTGGTGCTGGTGGATCGGCTGGGGGAGCTGGGGGTGACCCGGGTGGTGATGGAGGCCACC
>Ga0126306_10001597_pt1 | contig 12259 bp, 9 predicted proteins | sample Plot27_FD_92592 | JGI IMG/M metagenome (GOLD analysis project Ga0126306, IMG submission 92592) | Serpentine soil microbial communities from UC McLaughlin Reserve, CA, USA - Plot27 | ecosystem: Environmental > Terrestrial > Soil > Grasslands | place: USA: UC McLaughlin Reserve, Lake County...
GGCCAGGGCCCGGACGATGCCCCAGACCTGGTTGCGGCTGCGCGGGTCCAGCCCGGTGGTCGGCTCGTCCAGGAACAGCAGCTGGGGGGTGACGACGAGACTGGCGGCGATGTCCAGCCGTCGGCGCATGCCGCCCGAGTAGGTCTTGACCAGCTGCCCGGCCGCGTCGGCCAGGCCGAAGGCGTCCAGCAGTTCGCCGGACCGCGCCCTGGCCGCGGTCCGCGAGAAGCCGAGCAGCCGGGCCAGCAGCACCAGGTTCTCCAGTCCGGTGAGGTCCTCGTCGACCGAGGCGTACTGGCCGGTCAGGCTCACCCCAGCCCGGACCGCGTCGGCCTGGCCCACGATGTCGTGGCCGAGGACGCGTGCGTGGCCGGCGGTGGGGCGCAGCAGGGTGGCCAGCATGCGGATGGTGGTGGTCTTGCCGGCGCCGTTGGGCCCGAGGAAGCCGTATACCGAACCGGTGGGCACCTGAAGGTCGACCTCATCGACCGCGCGGGTCTTGCCGAAGACCTTGACCAGGCCCGAAGCCTCCACGGCGAGGGTAGAACGTGAATCCATGCTGCCTCCTTGGTCGTCGGAGCCGCTGCATCGGCGTGGGGCCCGGTCAGCGAGGAACCCGGCCGTCTTGACGTGGTGCTGCAAGGACGCTAGGAGCTGACGTTCCTGAGGGCGTCACCCGAAGGTGGACATGCCAGGTGGAAGCTTCCGCAGCCAGCCCCAGGCACCAAGGTGCCGCCGAGTTGACCAGGGCCGCGCGAGCCGAGCAGCCCCGGCTGCCGCCGTGTTGTGAAGTAGACCGCCGAGCAGGTCGCACGGTACTGGTTGTCGTGCCCGACGCAGACCCCCGACGCAGACCAAGGACTGCTCAAGGTGCCGGTACCAACCCCGACCAGCCAATCCAGGTCCTCGGCATGGACCGTGCGCCCCCAGGCTCGGCGTACGTGCTGGCGCTGGGCAAGCGCACTGGCGCGAGGAGGGTCTCGGCGCCTTCGTCGCAGGCCACATCGTCGAAGGCGCGGCAGAACACAGCAGCACCCGCCCGGTGCCCCTCGCCCGGTTCCCTGCTCGCCGCGGTGCCGGGCCCAGCCGTGGCCGCGCCGGTGGTAGGGATCACGGTCGCCGAAACGCATACGCCAAGCCGTTGAGCTCACCCTTTGCGCTAGTTACCCCGAAGGGTTCTCCCTGGCCAGCCTGATGATTGCTGCAGGCCTCTGGCCGGACGGTGATCGACCGGTGTGGCGGCGTGGGGTGGTGTCAGCGCAACAGCATCTGGGCTGCAGAGCAACACCAGCGGCGGCACCTGGCAGCATCTGGATGACCGGGCCGAGCAGAGCTTCAGTCAGCGGGCTGCAGTTTGGGGCGTGAGGTCAGGCAACGCAGGATGGTGAGCTAGCGGTGCGGACCAGGGGCTCAATGTCCTTGGCGCTTTCGCCGCGGGCGGCCAGCATGAGCAGCTGGACGGAGTGGCACAGCGTGAGGTCGACGAGCCTGGCCAGCCAGGACGCCCTCCCCAGTCGTGTGAAGAAGCGCCACCCTACCGAGCCGTGTTTGATGCCAACCGGCGCTCACAGGCCCCTACGAGGTTGCGCCCCCACACGTCGCTCGGGGCGCGCGAGCTGAGTCTGCTCGGCTCGCACGGCGGCCCTGGCAACCCGACGGCACCTTCGTGCCTGGGCCGGCTGCGGAAGCTTCCACCTGGCATGTCCACCTTCGGGTGACGCCCACGGTAAGCGGCCACTTGTACCGTCACAGAACCAGGCCGCAACGGAAAGGGCCGCGGCATCATGACCACAGGCGAGCGCCATGCTCGACCCGTCGCGGCCGAGCCGGCACAACGACGATTCCGCCGAACAGCAGGTAGAGCCGCGGATCGGGTGTTCGACGGTGGACGAGTGCTCTAACACACGCAGTCGCCGTCTGAAAACCCCAGAAGACCACGCCGTAGGTTGATTTCTTGATGCTGGGCCTCGACCGAAGGAGCCTCCGTGTCTGGACTGACTCGACGAGACGTGCTGCGGGCCGCCGTGGTCGCCGCCGCAGGCACTGTCGCAGCTGCAGCTGCGCCGGCCTCACTGCTCCGTCCGGCCGCCGCAGGCACGACCGAACACGCCATCGCCCTGACCCATGTCACGGTGATTGATGCCACCGGGGCGCCGCCGCGCCACGACATGACGGTGCTCGTCCAGGGACAGCAGATCGTTGCGGTCGGGCATCGCGGCGACATCCCGATCCCGCCCGGGGCGGAGGTTCTTGACCTGCCGGGCAGGTTCGTGATCCCCGGGCTGTGCGATATGCACGTCCACAGCGTCCACAGGGAGCGGATCGCGCCGCCGCTCTACATTGCCAACGGGGTCACCACCGTCCGAGAGATGGCCGGTTCTCCCCTCTTCCACCAGTGGCGGGACCGGGTCGAGAGCGGCAGCCTACTCGGCCCGCGGTGGATCATCGGCAGCCGGATCATCGACGGAGCGCCGACCATCGGGGACCCCGCATCCTTCATGGAGGTCGGGAATGAGGAGGAGGCGCGCCAGGCGGTCCGCCAGGCCAAGCGGGAGGGGGCCGACTTCGTCAAGGTGTACTCTCGGCTGTCCGGCGAGGCGTATCGCGCGATCGCAGAGGAGGCACGCCTGCAGCGGATCCCGTTCGCCGGGCATTGCCCCGACGTGGTTCCGCTTAGCCACGCTAGTGCGGCCGGGCAGCGCAGCATCGAGCATCTGTTCTCGACCTTTTACGAGACATCCACCCAAGAGGCGGACATCCGCCGAGCCATTGCCGACCTGGAGATCGGCCAGGGCGACTACACCGCCTGGCTGAACGGGATCCATCGGTTGGAGTGGACCGCGGCCACCAGCTACAGCGACGAGAAGGCGGCAAGAGTGTTCGCCCGTCTGGCTCGCAACCGCACCCGATCGGTCCCAACCCTCACCGCGTACCGGGTCCTGGACAGGCCAGACGAGGTCGCACGCACCGACGAGCGGCTGAAGTATGTGCCCGTCTCGGTGGCCGCGGACTGGCCGTTGGTGCTGGAGTTCCTTCAGGCCGGCCGCACTGTCGAGCAAGCCGCCGAGTGGCGCGAGCTGTTCCAGCATCGGCTGGCGTTCGTCGGCGCCCTGGGCCACGCCGGCGTACCCGTGCTCGCCGGGACCGACGCCGGCGACCTGCCGTACGTCTTCCCCGGGTTCAGCCTGCACGACGAGCTCGCTTTCCTCGTCACGGCTCGGTTCACGCCCATGCAGGCCCTGCGGGCCGCCACGCTCGAGCCGGCGCGCCTTCTGGGTCTGGAGCGTTCGGTGGGCACGGTCGAATGGGGCAAGGTCGCCGATCTCGTCGTGTTGGATGCCGACCCACTCGCCGACATCACCAACACCAGGAAGATCCACGCCGTGCTGGTACGCGGCCAGCTGATCTCCGCAGAGCAGCGCACCCGCATGCTCGCCGATGTGGAACAGGCGGCCCAGGAGGAGACCGACCCCAGTCCCAGCACCGCTCGGCGCTTCGCTGGATGCTGCGACGCTGTCACCGTCCGCTGAGCCGCTGGCACACTGGCTTACGCTTTCACGCACCTGGTTCCTGCGGCCGCCGCAAGACCGTCACCGTGCCCTGGGTGTCGGGCTCGGCCGCCGGCTGGCCCCGGTGGCTTGGCTCCGGCGACTCTGCTCCTGGCGTGCGCCATCCCTTGCTCGTCACTTCCGGGTAGGAATACCGGAGCGGCCGGGGGCCTTGGCGCGCAGGACCTCTGGTCTCGCGGGTCGAGCAAGAGGACTTCACGCCCCGGGCGCTCCGCCGGACCTTGGGCCGCTGGATGCAGATGCGTTTCGTCGGTCGGTCCTCGGCCACCGCCATCTGTAGCGCCCCGGTCGCCGAGGCGTCAATCGACGTTGGGACTGCTCTGCCAGAACGGTAAGCGCCTATGCTGCCGTGGTCGTCACTCGAAGGGCCCATGCCGGTGGACGCTTCCGCAGCCGATCCAGCCAGGGAGATGCCGTCGAGGTCGCCGGCGGGCGGCGCGCTAGGGGAGCAGGCCCAACTGCCGCGCCCGGGCGACCGCTTCGGTGCGGTTGGCCGCGCCGAGCTTGTCGAGAACATGGCTGACGTGCTTTTTGACGGTGTCGAGGGTGACGACAAGCTCCTCAGCGATCCGCTGGTTCTGCTTGCCGTTGGCCAGCAGCCCGAGCACCTCCAGCTCGCGGGCGGTCAATGGCTCGACCAGGCCCGGAACCGCCGTGGGGGCGTCTCGTCCGGGGTGTGGTGCGGCGTACTCGGCGTCGAAGGCCCGCAGCAGCCGAGCCAGGTAGTCGAGCGGGAGGTCGCCGGCGGCGGTGTGCTCGGTCCGCCGGGTAATGAGCCGGCCGAGCAGGACGCCCATCGGCGCGCCTTCGTCGGCGACGGCACGGACGTAGCCCTGGGGGCAGGCCAGGGAGAGCGCGTCGGTCAGGGCGGCCACCGCGCCGTCCTCGTCACCGCCGGCCGCCAGCGCCAGCGCCTGCAGCACGCGCAGCTCGATGACGCTGCCCAGCCGGCCTTGGGCGGCCGCCGCGGCGAGTAGCCGCTCCAAGAGCGCGAGGGCCTGCTCGAGCCGATCCTGCATCAAAAGCACGCGGATCAGCACCAGGTGGTCCGGCTCCCGTGGGTAGCTCGGCTCGTCGTCGGCGCCCAGGCCGCGGAGTTCGGTCCAGTGGGCGGCCGTGGCCACGTCGCCCAGGGCCAGCAGCAACCGTGCCCGCTGCGCCGGGACCGGGTTGAGCAGGGTGGTCACGGCTGAGTCTGGCGCGACCCGCTCGGCGTGGCCGATAGCGTCCAAGGCGCCGGACGCGTCACCCTGGGCGTGCCGGATCCAGGCCAGGGTGGCCAGGCCGGTGGCCAGCGGCTGGGTGTAGGCGAGTTGCCGACAGAGCGCGATACCGTCGCTGACGTGCTCCAGGGCGATGTCCAGGTCGCCCCGCTGGTAGGCCACCTCCGCTATGCCCACATGGGCCATGCCCGCACCCGGGAGGACCGGTTGACCGGGTGCGGCGGCGACTTCGAGCGCCTGCTGGTAGGTCGCGAGCGCCGCGTCCAGGCGGCCTTGGGCGCGTTGCACCTGGCCGAGGTGGTGGCAGCCTCGGATGGCCAGGGGGCGTTCGCCAGCTGCCCGCCATTGGGCGATGGTCGACGACAGCAGGCGTTCGGCCTCTCCGAGCCGACCGCGCAGCCACTTGGCCACCCCTAGATAGCCGTTGGCGTGGGACTTCAGCATCCACTCGTCTTCGCTGATTTCGGTCAGGGCCCGGGAAGCGAAAGTGATCGCCCGGTCAGCGTCGCCGCGGAGCTCAGCGAGGTAGGTGCGGTCGAGGGCGAGCGTGGCGGGGACGTTGGCCAGCAGGCTGGCGGCCCGGCCGGCCGACGGCTCGTACGGCTCCTCGACCACGCCTCCGGTGTCCGCCATCGCGCGCTCGGCCGCATCCAGCAGGCCCTCGACCCCTTCCACGCGGCTGCTGAGCAGGGCCAAGCGGGCCTGGGCGAGCAGCAGCCGCGGCCGCGAGCCGGCCAGCTCGGCGGGCAGCGCCCCAAGCCACCGCTGCACCGTCGCCCCCTCGCTGCGCAGCAGCAGCTCATCGGCGTGTCGCTCGATCAGCCGAGCCGCCCATTCGGCGTCGCCGGCGGCCAGCGCGTGGCGGACGACGTCATCGACCAGGCCGTTGGCCTCTGACCAGGCGGCCGCGGCCCGGTGGAGCTCGGGCACCCGCTCGGGATGGTGTTGGTGCAGGCGGACGCGGAGCAGGTCGGCGAACAGCTGGTGGTAGCGCCACCAGCCGCGCACCTCGTCCAGCCGCATCAGGAACAGATTCGCCCGCTCCACCTGCTCCAACAGCGCCTGGCCGTCGCCGCGGCCGGTGACCGCGTCGCACAGCGGGCCCGACAGCCGCTCCAGCACCGACGTCTCCAGCAGGAACTCGCGCACCTGGTCGGGCTGGCGGTCCAGCACCTCTTCGGCCAGAAAGTCCAGGACATAGCGGTGGCTGCCCGAGAACGACGCCACGAACCCGGCCGCATCCACCTGGCCCTGCAGCGAGAGGGCGGCCAGCTGCAGGCCGGCCGCCCAGCCTTCGGTGCGGGCCGTCAACGCCGTCACCACAGCGTCAGGCAGGTCGGACCCGACCGCCTGGCGCAGTACCGCCGCGGCCTCCTCGGCGGTGAAGCGCAGCTCGGCGATGCGTAGCTCGGCCAGCTGCCCGCGGGCCCGCAGCCGCGCCAGTGGCAGCGGCGGGTCGGCCCGGCTGGCCAGTACCAGCCGCAGGCTCGGTGGCAGGTGCTCCAGCAGGAACGCGAGCGAGGTGTGCACCGGCTGGGCGTCGATCAGGTGGTAGTCGTCCAAGACCAGCACCACCTCGTCGGGTTCGGCGGCCAGCTGGTTGATCAGGGCTGTCACCAGCCCCTCGAAGGACGGCGGGGTCGGTGGGCCCAGCAGCCCGGCGAGCTGCTCGGCGATTCCCGGCTGCGCCCGTTCCAGCGCGGCCATGACGTGCCGCCAGAACCGCGCCGGGTCATTGTCGCCAGCGTCCAGCGACAGCCAGGCGACCAGGCGCCGGCCACCCCCGGCCCAGTCGGCCAGCAGGGCCGTCTTGCCGAACCCGGCCGGGGCGCAGACCAGGACAAGGCCCCGCGCCAGCCCCTCGTCCAGCCGCTCCACCAGGCGGGGACGAGGGGCGAACCCTGGCTGCGGGCGGGGTATGTGCAGCTTGGTAGCGAGCAGGACATCCTGCTTGGACGTGGCAACCTGCGCCGGGGTGGTGGCGGGCGGCTCAGCCATCGATAACCGACACGCTCAGCGCGTCCAGCGATGCTCCGCGTGGTTCCTGGCTGGACTCATAGTTGTGGCTGCCTGGTGGGTCGCCGCCGCGGCCGGGGCGGTCGGATGTGCGGCCACCACCCTACACGACCGCCGGAGGCGTCCTGGTTCTCCCGGCCTGGACATGTCGGTCCGGCGGCACCATGGTGCCCAGGGCCAGCTGCAGAGGATTCCACCTGGCATGTGCACCTTTGGGTGACGCCCAACCCGGCGGCCGCGCCTACGGTGCTGGGCGACAGCAACGTCCACCGACAGGAGGGACCACCGTGGCCGTGCTCCGGCTCACCCGCTTCAAGACCGACCCGACCGACGCCGAGGAGATGCTGGCCAGGCGCGCCGCCCTGGTCGCCGCGGTCAGGCAGGCTCATCCCGGGCTTCTCCAGGCACAGCTCGCCAGGGTCGACAATGAGACCTGGATCGATGCCTGGCGCTGGGATTCCCGCACCAGCGCGCAGGCGGCCATCGATGGTGTGTCGGCCATCCCGGAGGCCGGGGCGGCGTTCTCGCTCACCAGAGACGCCACCGCGGAGTTCGCCGACGTCATCGATGAGCGATAGCGCACGACCGGTGCGGCTTGACCGCACGCCACCGGCGGAGGTTCGCGCCCGGCGACGCACCCATCGCCGGGCGCGTCCCGTCCCATCACCGCCGGCCTGGCTGGGCGAGCACCGTCCCTACGGCCGAGGGCCGACGCTCAGGTACGAAGGCGAGCGGCCGTGAGCGGATCAGATCAGCCGACATGGTACGAGCTCCGCGTCGAAGGGGTCCTCGACAGCCGTTGGACGGCGTGGTTCCAAGGCCTGCAGGTCAAGAGCGAGGGCCGGGAGACGGTCATCTCAGGTCCGCTCGTTGACCAGCCCGCGCTCCACGGGCTGCTGGTCAAGGTGCGCGACCTCGGGCTCACCCTGCTGGCAGTGCGTCGGCTCGACCCCAATGACGACGATAAGAGAGCGACATCAAGAGAATGAATCGGAAACAGATACGAGGCCGTGCTCAGGCATGGTCGCCGAGCTCCCTCGAGCGCTCCGACGACCGGTCGGCTACGCGCCCGACACGCCAGGCATTCCCGCCCGTCCACATAGCTGCGGATGACGCCCCGGAGACCGGGATGAACCTGTGTCAGCAGCGCCAGGTCGCCGAGCGAGCCGGGGTCGAGTTCGACTTCGTGAGCCGGCTGGTCGAGCTGGGCATTCTCTCGCCCGACGATCGCGACCGGTTCACCCCAGCTGACGTGCGACGCGTGACGATCGTCCAGACCCTGCAGCGGGCCGGGGTGCCATTGGAGGGGATTGGCCGCGCTGTTCGAAGCGGCCGGTTGTCGCTGGCCTTTGTGGACACCACCACCTACGACCGCCTCGCCTCGCTCAGCGACGTCAGCTTCGCCGAGCTGAGCGAGCAAACCGGCGTCCCGACTGAGCTCTTGATGGTCATCCGGGAGGCGGTCGGCTCTGCCCAGCCTCGGCCCAGCGACCGCGTCCGCGACGACGAACTGCAGATCGTTCCGCTCCTCCAGCTCCAGCTCGCCAGCGGGGTCCGGCCGCTGGTCATCGAGCGCATGCTGCGGGTCTACGGCGACAGCCTACGGCGCATCGCCGAGACCGAAGCCGACTGGTGGCATGTCGAGGTGATGCCGCGGCTTGGGGCCGGCATGGGCCCGGCCGAGATGATGCAAGCAGCCAACCAGCTCTCCCCCCGGCTGGCCCGGCTCGGCGACCAGGCGGTCCTGGCCATCTACCACGCCCAGCAAGCCCACACCTGGACAACCAGCATCATCGAGGGCATCGAGAGCGCCTTGGAAGCGGCCGGCCTCCACAGCCGGCTGGAGCGCCTGCCCGCCGTCTGCTTCCTGGACCTCAGCGGCTACACGCGGCTGACCGAGGAGCGCGGCGACCAGGCCGCCGCCGAGCTGGCAGCGCGGCTGGCGCGCACGGTCCAACGGATCGCGGTTCGCCACGGCGGCCAGCCGCTCAAGTGGCTCGGCGACGGGGTGATGTTCCACTTCCCCGAGCCGGCACCCGGGGTGCTGGCCGCCCTGGAGATGGTCCAGGAGGCTGCGGACCTGGGCCTGCCCCCGGCGCACGTCGGCCTGCACGCCGGGCCGGTCCTGTTCCAGGACGGCGACTACTTCGGGCGGACGGTCAACCTCGCGGCGCGGATCGCCCAGTACGCCGGGCCGGGCCAGGTGCTGGTGAGCCAGACCGTGGTCGATGCCTCGCGCGGATCAGGGATCAGGTTCACCGACATCGGGCCGGTTGAGCTCAAGGGCGTCTCGCAGGCCACGCGGCTGTCGGCGGCCCATTGACCTGCACCCTGAGCTTGGTCCACCGGATCTGGCCATTCAACCACGGGACTCCGGCTGAGACATGCAGTGACGGGACTACTCAGCCCGACATGAGGCCGCCCAGCTGCCTGGACGCAGGTTCTTACGGGCACAGGTGAGCGGAGCGACCGCCCGAACGACGCAACGGCATTACCTGGACCCGGCGGTCCGGTCAGCGGGCTGAGACCGTCGAGGGGCGCGCTACACTTGGCGCTGCTAAAGCCCGCAACGTCAGAGGTGATAACTCAAAGAGTAAACATGGGCGTGTGGCGCAGTGGTAGCGCGTGTCGCTACAACAACAAACCGGGGTCATATTTCCCTCAAGCGGTGACCAGCAGAAACAATGATTCATGCAGGTCAGCGCCAAGTATAGCCTGTCCAGCAAGTAGCAGCGAGTAGCACGGAGTGGCACCGACTGGACCAAATTCCGCATGAGTTCTCGACCGAAAATCGGACAAGTTGGCCGGTACTTCTCTCAAATGCCGTTGCAACGTATCAATACGTCCACGGCCACCATGCCTTCGATCAAGAGCCGTCCGGCGCTCGACGCTGCCGGAGGGACGTGGCATAGATCAGCTGAGAGCTGGGCCAGCGGCCCTGGTTGTCGGTCTGCCGCTCCAGGGCCAGGCCCAGCTTCTCCGCGACCCGCTGGGAGGGCCGGTTGCCAAGGGCGATGATGGCGATCAGCCGGTCGACGTCGAGGACGTCGCGGGCGTAGTCGCGGCAGGCGGCCGCGGCCTCGGTGGCCAGGCCGCGGCCCTGGAGCGCCCCCCGGAGGTGGTAGCCGACCTCCAGCTCGGTCACGCCGTCGACCTGCTGGGGGGTCAGGCCGCAGTCGCCGACGAACTCCCCGGTCGCGCGCAGCGTCAGCAGCCACAGCCCAAAGCCGTGGTCGCGGTACAGCCGCTGGTTCCAGGCGATCCAGGCCAGCGCCTCCTGGCGGGTCTTGGGATGGGGGTAGTGGCGCATGACCTGGGGGTCACCCAGCAGTGCGGCCATGTCGTCCAGGTCGTCGGGGGTCATCTCGCGAAATGCGAGCCTTGGAGTTGGCGCGGGCGCGGGCATGCCGGCGAGCCTAACCCGCTCTAGCGACGAGGTTGGCCAGGTGCGCGGTCTGTACCGGCCGGGCGACTCCGGGACCGACGATCAGCGGGACCTGGCCGCCACATCGAACGGTGCTTGCGGGCAGCCTGAGCAGTGTCGGCGACGCCGTGGTGGGGACTGCGGAATGGTCAGGAAGGAGAAGCGTGGCTCGACCTGATCCCAAGGACGTGGCGGCCTACGAGGCGGAGTTCCGCCAGTCGTACGTGGGCGGGCCGCCACCGCCCCTGCAGGCCCCGATCGAGCTGTGTGACTACGACCCGGCCTGGCCACAGCTGTACCAGCGGGAGGCGGCCCGGATCCGGTCGGTCCTCGGCGACCGGGTGGTGCGGCTGGAGCACGTCGGCTCGACCTCGGTGCCCGGGCTGGCGGCCAAGCCGATCCTCGACCTCGTCTTGGAGGTGCCGGACGCCGCCGACGAGGCCGCCTATGTGCCGGCCATGGAGGCGGCCGGCTATGTGCTGCGGCTCCGGGAGCCCGAGTGGTACCAGCACCGGCTGTTCAAGGGCCCCGACACCAACATCAACCTGCACGTGTTCTCGGCCGGCAGCCCGGAGACGGACCGGATGGTGCGCTTTCGCGACCGGCTGCGGACCGAGCCGGCCGACCGGGAGCTGTATCTCCGGACCAAGCGGGAGCTGGCCGCTCGCACCTGGACCTACGTGCAGCAGTACGCCGACGCCAAGACGGCCGTGATCGGCGAGATCCTGGCCCACGACCAGGGCACCGACGCGCCGTCGTTGGCGACCTCAGCGACCCGCGGCCATGAGCCTTCTCGGGTGACCGGGATGGCCGTTCGATGGCCGCCGCCGTAGCCTGCCCCGCATCACACGGAATGCCACCAATTGGGAGGTTGGCCCGTGGAGTTTCAGCAGGTGGTGCGCAAGCGACGCATGGTCCGGGCGTACCGCCAGGACCCACTCGCCCCCGAGGTAGTCCAGCGCATCCTGGCCAACGGCAACCGGGCCCCTTCGGCCGGCTTCACCCAGGGCTATGGGTTCCTGGTCCTGGAGGCGGCTGAGGAGCGGGTCCGCTTCTGGGAGACGATCGCTGCGGCCGGTCTGCAGCCAGATGCTCAGGAGATGGCGGCGCCGCTGCTGGTTGTCCCGCTGGCCTGCAAGATGGCCTACCTGGACCACTACGCTGAGCCGGACAAGGGCTGGACCGACCGGGCCGAGCGGCGCTGGCCGGTTCCCTACTGGTACATCGACACCGGCTTCGCCGCCCTGCTCATGCTGCTCTGCTCACCGCGGTCGACAGGAGTTGGGCGGGCTGTTCTTCCGTCTGGCTCCGTTAGGTAAAGGGGCCTCGGGGCCGACCGCCATCCCCATGGCTCGGCCGGCGCCCGAGGCGCATGCCGGGAAATGAGGGGGCTCACCTCCCGACAGGGCGGCACGGCCGAGGGCGGGGGCCAACCCCCGGCCGTGCCACGGTCAACGATCGTTGCCAACCCACTCGCACCGGCCGATCCCAGGGCGAGGGTGACAGGTCACCGTGGTCGCTTCTCGTTTGCCAGGTGCACGATGGCCTGGGCCCGTCGGACGTACTTGTTGTCCGCCAGGTCGCGAACGCTCTTGACGCCAAGCGCCTGGTTCAAGGCGTCGGCAGCACTGCTGGACAGGCCCAGCGCGGTCACTGCAGCGTCGGCCAGGCCAGCAAACTTGTCCACATCCGATTGGTCGGCTGGGGGCGGGTGGATGTCGGGGTGCTCGACCATCTCTGCCTCCCGCTGTTGGCTCCGCTGGACGGGCAGTAGTCGGCGGTATCGGATGCGTCAGCCGCTGGTGGTCGGGGGACCGCCCTGCCCGTGCCCGCCAGGGCCGGTGCTGGCGGGCGGGCCCGGGTCGGTGGGGGGGCCGCTGGAAGGTGGCGAGACGCTGGTCGGCGGGGCCGACACGCTCGGCGGCGACACCTGGCCCGTGCCGTGGTCCTCGGCGCTTGCGCCGGGGGCCACGTCCTGGCAGTAGGCGGCGATGTGGTCGGCGCCGCCGGCGGCCTCGGCCAGCGCC
>Ga0126306_10001598_pt1 | contig 12258 bp, 6 predicted proteins | sample Plot27_FD_92592 | JGI IMG/M metagenome (GOLD analysis project Ga0126306, IMG submission 92592) | Serpentine soil microbial communities from UC McLaughlin Reserve, CA, USA - Plot27 | ecosystem: Environmental > Terrestrial > Soil > Grasslands | place: USA: UC McLaughlin Reserve, Lake County...
GACGATGAGCACCTTGCGGCCGTCGAGCGGCGCGTCGTCCTTGCGCTGAACGATGATCTGCTTCTCCTCCGGCACCCCGGCGATGGCGCGATGGAGGAACAGCGCGGTCTCGTGCAGGAGCTTGTCGGCGGAATCCATGTCCTTGACGATGACGGTCGAGGCGATCTGCTCGAGCCGATCCTCGTCGTCCTGGCCGAGATCCTGGCCGGTGTAGACGACGATCGGCAGATCGAGCCCGCCGGCGGCCCGGCGAATGCGCTCGATCAGCTCGGCGCCGGGCAGGTCCGGCAGGCCGAGGTCGACGATGACGCAGTCGAAGCGCCGCGTCGCGATCGCCTGCAGCGCCGCCTCGGCGGTGCCGACGGAGGTGATCTGCACCTCCTCGTGCTCGAGAAGGGCGGCGATCGAGAGGCGCTGGCCGTCGTCGTCCTCGACGAGGAGGAGGTTCTTGACCGGGCGGTCGATGAACTCCTTGGTCTTGGACAGGGCCTCCATCAGCGCGTCGCGGTCGACCGGCTTCTCGAGGTAGCCGAAGGCGCCGGCCCGCATGCCGCGCTTGCGCTCATCCGTGACCGAGATGACGTGGATCGGCACGTGGCGGGTGCGCTGGTCGTGCTTCAGGAGGTCGAGGAGCGCCCAGCCGTCCATGTCCGGGAGCCCGAGATCGAGGGTGATCGCGTGCGGCTTGTAGCGGTGCGCGAGCGCCAGCGCCGTCGCACCGTCGCCGGCGATCAGTCCCTTGAATCCCTTCTCGCGCGCGAGCTCGAGAAGCACCGACCCGAACATCGCGTCATCCTCGACGATGAGCACGACGTGATCGCCCGACGCGATGGCGTGCCGGTCGTCTGCGGAGGCCGACAGCGCCATCGGCACCGAGGCGGACCGGCCCATGACCGAGCCGTTGCCTTCCGGGGCGTAGGCGGTGCGGAACGCCGCCGCGCTCGTCGCCGGCGGCTCGATCGGCAGGAACAGGGTGAAGGTCGAGCCCCGGCCCGGCTGGCTCGAGACCACGATCTCGCCGCCGAGAAGCCGCGCGATCTCGCGGCTGATCGCGAGGCCGAGGCCGGTGCCGCCGTACTTGCGGCTCGTGGTGCCGTCGGCCTGCTGGAAGGCCTCGAAGATGATGCGCTGCTTGTCCTCGGCGATGCCGATGCCGGTGTCGGTGACGGAAAGCGCGATCCAGTCCGACCCGGCGCGCAGCGGCGAGCCTTCGGCGGAACCGATCCTCAGCGTGACGCCGCCCTCTTCGGTGAACTTGAAGGCGTTCGAGAGCAGGTTGCGCAGCACCTGCTGGAGCCGCTTCGCGTCGGTGCGCAGGGCCGGCGGCAGGGCGCCGTCGATCTCGACCAGGAAGTTGAGCTCGCGCTCCTCGGCGATCTGCCGGAAGGTGCGCTCCATGTGCTCGCCGAGGTCGCGGAAGCCGACCTCGGCGACCTCCAGGCTGACCGTGCCGGACTCGATCTTGGAGAGGTCGAGGATGTCGTTGATGAGGGCGAGAAGGTCCGAGCCGGCGGCGTGGATCGTCTTCGCGAACTCGCGCTGCTTGTCCGAGAGGTTGCCTTCCGGGTTCTCGGTCAGGAGCTTCGACAGGATCAGCAGCGAGTTCAACGGCGTGCGCAGCTCGTGGCTCATGTTGGCGAGGAACTGCGACTTGTAGCGCGAGGTCAGCGACAGCTGCTCGGCCTTCTCCTCGAGCGCGGTCTTGGCGAGCGAGACCTCGCGGTTCTTGGTCTCGACCTCGCGCTTCTGCAGTTCGAGGAGGCGCGCCTTCTCTTCCAGCTCCTCGTTCGTGGTCTGGAGCTTGTCCTGCTGCTGGCGCAGGAGCTCTTCCGATTGGCGCAGCGTCGCGGCTTGCTGCTCCAGGCGCTCGTTGGTCTTCTTGAGCTCCTCCTGCTGGCTCTGCAGCTCGCCGGTGAGGAGCTGGGACTGCTTGAGCAGCCCTTCGGTGCGCATGTTCGCCGCGATGGTGTTGAGCACGATGCCGATCGACTCGGTGAGCTGGTCGAGGAAGGCCTGGTGGGTTTCCGAGAAGCGGCTGAACGAGGCGAGCTCTATCACCGCCTTGACCTCCTGCTCGAACAGCACCGGCAGGACGATGATGTTGAGCGGCGGCGCCTCGCCCAAGGCCGAGCCGATGCTGATGTAGTCGCCCGGCACATGGGTCAGGAGGATGCGCTTCTTCTCGAACGCGCATTGGCCGACGAGGCCCTGGCGCATGCGGAAGCGGTTCGAGATGTTCTTGCGCTCGGTGAAGGCGTAGGACGCGACGAGATCGAGCACCGGCTCGCCCTCGTCGTTGTCGACGACGTAGAACACGCCGCGCTGGGCGTTCACGAGGGGCGCGATCTCGGACAGGATCAGGTTCGAGACGGTGACGAGGTCGCGCTCGCCCTGCAGCATGCGGGTGAAGCGGGCGAGATTCGTCTTCAGCCAATCCTGCTCCGCGTTCTTGAGCGTCGTGTCGCGCAGGTTGCGGATCATCTCGTTGATGTTGTCCTTGAGCGAGGCGACCTCGCCCGAGGCCTCGACGGTGATCGACCGGGTGAGGTCGCCCTTGGTCACCGCGGTCGCGACGTCGGCGATGGCGCGCACCTGGGTCGTGAGGTTCGCCGCGAGCTGGTTGACGTTGTCGGTGAGGTCGCGCCACAGGCCGGCGGCGCCGGGCACGCGCGCCTGGCCGCCGAGCTTGCCCTCGACGCCGACCTCGCGGGCGACGTTCGTCACCTGGTCGGCGAAGGTCGCGAGCGTGTCGATCATCTCGTTGATGGTGTCGGCGAGCGCCGCGATCTCGCCCTTGGCGTCGACCGAGAGCTTGCGCTTGAGGTCGCCCTCGGCGACCGCGGTGACGACGCTCGCGATGCCGCGCACCTGGCCGGTGAGGTTGTTCGCCATCATGTTGACGTTGTCGGTCAGGTCCTTCCAGGTGCCGGCGACGCCGCGCACCTGAGCTTGGCCGCCGAGCTTGCCTTCGGTGCCGACCTCGCGCGCGACGCGCGTCACCTCCGAGGCAAAGGAGTTGAGCTGGTCGACCATGGTGTTGATGGTCGATTTCAGCTCCAGGATCTCGCCGCGCACGTCGACGGTGATCTTCTTCGACAGGTCGCCGTTCGCGACCGCGGTCGTCACCTCGGCGATGTTGCGCACCTGACCGGTCAGGTTCGAGGCCATCATGTTGACGTTGTCGGTCAGGTCCTTCCAGGTGCCGGCGACGCCGCGCACCTGCGCCTGGCCGCCGAGCTTGCCCTCGATGCCGACCTCGCGGGCGACGCGCGTCACCTCCGAGGCGAACGAGTTGAGCTGGTCCACCATGGTGTTGATGGTCGACTTGAGCTCGAGGATCTCGCCCTCGACGGCGACGGTGATCTTCTTCGAGAGGTCGCCGTTCGCGACCGCCGTCGTCACGTCGGCGATGTTGCGCACCTGGGCGGTGAGGTTTGCCGCCATCATGTTGACGTTGTCGGTGAGGTCCTTCCAGACGCCGCCGACGCCCTTGACCTGGGCCTGGCCGCCGAGCTTGCCTTCGGTGCCGACCTCCTTCGCGACGCGGGTCACCTCGCCGGCGAACGAGTTGAGCTGGTCCACCATGGTGTTGATGGTGTTCTTCAGCTCGAGGATCTCGCCCTTCACGTCGACGGTGATCTTCTTCGACAGGTCGCCCATGGCGACCGCGGTCGTCACCTCGGCGATGTTGCGGACCTGGCCGGTGAGGTTTGCGGCCATGAGGTTGACGTTGTCGGTCAGGTCCTTCCAGGTGCCGGCGACGCCTTCGACCCGCGCCTGGCCGCCGAGCTTGCCCTCGATGCCGACCTCGCGGGCGACGCGGGTGACCTCGCCGGCGAAGCCGTTGAGCTGGTCCACCATGGTGTTGATGGTGTTCTTGAGCTCCAGGAGCTCGCCGCGCACCTCGGCCGTGATCTTCTTCGAGAGGTCGCCGTTCGCGACCGCGGTCGTCACCTCGGCGATGTTGCGCACCTGACCGGTCAGGTTGTTCGCCATCATGTTGACGTTGTCGGTGAGGTCGGCCCAGGTGCCGGCAACGCCGCGCACCTGCGCCTGGCCGCCGAGCTTGCCTTCGGTGCCAACCTCGCGGGCGACGCGGGTCACCTCGCCGGCAAAGCTGTTGAGCTGGTCCACCATGGTGTTGATGGTGTTCTTGAGCTCGAGCAGCTCGCCGCGCACGTCGACGGTGATCTTCTTCGACAGGTCGCCGTTCGCGACCGCGGTCGTCACCTCGGCGATGTTGCGCACCTGGCCGGTGAGGTTCGAGGCCATCGAGTTGACGTTGTCGGTGAGATCCTTCCAGGTGCCGCCGACGCCTTCGACCTGCGCCTGACCGCCGAGCTTGCCTTCCGTGCCGACCTCGCGGGCGACGCGCGTCACCTCCGAGGCGAATGAGTTGAGCTGGTCCACCATGGTGTTGATGGTGAGCTTCAGCGCCAGGATTTCGCCCTTCACGTCGACGGTGATCTTCTTCGACAGGTCGCCTCTCGCAACCGCGGTCGTGACCTCGGCGATGTTGCGCACCTGACCGGTGAGGTTTGCCGCCATCATGTTGACGTTGTCGGTGAGGTCCTTCCAGACGCCGCCGACGCCCTTGACCTGGGCCTGGCCGCCGAGCTTGCCTTCGGTGCCGACTTCCTTCGCGACGCGGGTCACCTCTCCGGCGAAGGAGTTGAGCTGGTCCACCATGGTGTTGATGGTGTCCTTCAGCTCCAGGATCTCGCCCTTCACGTCGACGGTGATCTTCTTCGAGAGGTCACCGTTCGCGACCGCGGTCGTGACCTCGGCGATGTTGCGGACCTGGCCGGTGAGGTTCGCGGCCATGAGGTTGACGTTGTCGGTCAAGTCCTTCCAGGTGCCGGCGACGCCCTTGACCTTGGCCTGACCGCCGAGCTTGCCTTCCGATCCGACCTCGCGCGCGACGCGGGTCACCTCGGAGGCGAAGGAGCCGAGCTGGCCGACCATCGTGTTCACGACCTTGCCGATGCGCAGGAACTCGCCGCGCAGCGAGCGGCCGTCGATCTCGAGCTGCATGGTCTGCGACAGGTCGCCCTTGGCGACGGCGCCGATGACGCGCGCGACCTCGGTCGTCGGCTGGACGAGGTCGCCGATCATCGCGTTCACGGAATCGATGCACTCGGCCCACGAGCCGGTCGCGGCCGGGAGCTTGCCGCGCTCGCCGATCTGGCCTTCCTTGCCGACCACCCGCGCGACGCGGTCGAGCTCGCGGTTGAGCCCCTGGTTCAGCTCGGCGATGTCGTTGAAAGCCTGGGCGATCTCGCCGGACATGCCGGTGAGATCGAGGGGGAGGCGGGCGGAGAAATCTCCTTTTCGGAAGGCCCGGAGGGCTTTGAGGAGGGTTTTGGGATCGAGTTGAGATACGCCGGTCTCGACCTGCTGCATGGATCTTCCCCTTGATGCGCCCGGGCTCCGCATCGCCCTTGAACGCCGTGCTTAACCGTTAGCCATTCCCCGACGAGCGTCGGACACACGAAGGCCTTTGGCAACGCGCCGAAAGGCGAGTCGGTTCCGGGTGCGACTCGTTTTTTGTGGATAGTGCCGGGGGCGCAGCGCTCGAAGCGAGCGGCAGCCGGTAAGAAGAAGCTTAGATGACGCAGCGGCCGGGCGCAATCGGCGCGCCCCAAGAAGCTTTGGAATCCGGCGATTTCTTGGTGGAGGTTCGGCTCAAAAGCGCACTAGTGCTCTAAGGCCGTAGACCAGCGCCGCGAACACGCCGAGGCTCGCGACGTAGAGCGCCGCAAACCAGGCGAGGCGGCGGCGCAGACCGGCAGGGGCCGAGCCCATCAGTGGTATCCGCCGGCCTTGATCTCCTCCGCCACCTTGCCGCGGAAGACCCAGTAGGCGTAGCCGGTGTAGAGGAAGGTCAGCGGCATCACGATCGAGAAGCCGACGAGCGCGAAGAGCTGCGAGTTCACCGTGTTCGCCGCCTGCCACACGGTGACGTTCGGCGGCACGATGTAAGGAAAGAGGCTGATCGCGAGGCCGAGATAGCCGAGGAGGAAGAGGGCGATCGCGAGGAGGAACGGGCTGTACTGTCGCCCATCCTGGATCCCGCGGTAGAGCCGCCATGCCGCCAAGGCCGTCAGAAGCGGCACCGGCGCGAGGTAAGCGATGTTCGGCCAGGCGAACCATCGGGCCTCGATCTCGCGCCCGAGGAACGGCACCCACAGGCTCACGATCGCCATCGCGACGATCACGCCGACGAGGAAGCGCACCGCCATCCGCCGCGCCCAGAGCTCGAGCTCGCCGGTGGTCTTCATGACGCACCAGGTGGCGCCGAGAAGCCCGTAGCCGAGGATCAGCGCGACGCCGGTCAGGAGGCTGAAGGGCGTGAGGAAATCGAAGGTGCCGCCGGTGAAGGCGCGGCCGTTGTTGGCGAAGCCCTGCACGAAGGCGCCGAGCACCACGCCCTGCGCGAAGGTTGCGACGAGGGAGCCGTAATGGAAGGCGTAGTCCCAGATCAGGCGCGAGCTCTCGGCCTTGAAGCGGAACTCGAAGGCGACGCCGCGGAAGATGAGCGCGATCAGCATCGCGAACAGCGGCAGGTAGAGGGCCGGCATGAGGATCGCGTAGGCGAGGTGGAAGACCGCCAGGAGCCCGCCGCCGCCAAGCACGAGCCAGGTCTCGTTGCCGTCCCAGATCGGCGCCACCGAGAACATCATGCGGTCGCGCCAGTTCTCGTCGCGCGCGGCCTTGAAGAGTATCCCGACGCCGAGGTCGAAGCCGTCGACGATGACGTACATCGCCACCGCGAAGGCGATGAACCAGGCCCAGATCAGCGGCAGCCAGAAGGCGAGCCCCTGATATTCGGTGCCAAATCCGAACATCGTGCGTCTCCCTAAAGCATGATCCCGAAAAGTGGCTACCGGTTTTCGGAAAAGATCATGCTCAAACAAGAGGTAGAGCGGGATGACGACTCGAAGAGAAGTCATCGCGCTCTACCGGACCGCCGGAGCGCGGCGGCCCGGACCGCCGCCGAGGCCCTCGTCGGGCACCGAGAGCGGCCGCTTCGCCTTCTTGTCGGCGCGGTCGCCGAAATCGGCGCCGCGCACCGCCTCCTCGAGCGGCTCCGGCCCTTTTCGCAAGAGCTTCGCAAGGTAGTAGCTGCCGAAGCCGAAGATGAAGGCGTAGACCACGACGAACGTGATGAGCGAGCCGAGCACCGCGCCGCGCGTCACCGGCGAGACCGCGTCGGCGGTGCGCAAGAGGCCGTAGACGACGAAGGGCTGGCGTCCGATCTCAGCAGTGAACCAGCCGAACAGGACGGCGCCGAAGCCCGACGGCGTCATCAGCATGGCGGCGTACAGAAACCAGCGGTTCTCGAACAGCCCGCCGCGCCAGCGCAGCCACAGGCTCCAGAGCCCCAAGCCGAGCATCGCGAAGCCGATCGCGACCATGATGCGGAACGAGAAGAACACCGGCCAGACCGGCGGCCGCAGGTTGGGCGGCACGTCCTTGAGCCCGGGCACGACGCCGCTGAAATCATGCGTCAGGATGTAGCTCCCGAGCTTCGGGATCGCGAGCTCGTATCGGTTCTCCTCGGCCTTCTCGTCGGGCCAGGCGAAGAGCACGAGCGGCGCGGCGGCCCGCCGCTCCCAGTTCGCCTCGATCGCCGCGAGCTTCGTCGGCTGCTCCCTCAGCACGTTGAGGCCGTGGAGGTCGCCGAGCACGATCTGCACCGGCGCGAAGATCGCCGCGAACCAAAGCGCCATCGAGAGCGAGCGGCGCGCGCCTTCGATCTTTTCGGGCGGCTCGCCGCGGGCGCGCAGGATCATCCAGGCCGACATGCCGGCGACCGCGAACGCCGTCGTGAGATAGCAGGCCATCACCATGTGGGCGAAGCGGTTCGGGAAGGACGGGTTGAAGACGATCCGCCACCAGTCGACCGGCACGGCGATGCCGTTCTCGATCGCGTGGCCGGCGGGCGTCTGCATCCAGGAATTAGCGGACAGTATCCAGAAGGCGGAGAACAGGGTGCCGAGCGCCACCATGCAGGTGGCGAGGAAGTGCAGCCGGTCGCCGACCCGCTCCCAGCCGAACAGCATGATGCCGAGGAACGCCGCCTCGAGGAAGAAGGCGGTGATGACCTCGTAGGCGATGAGCGGCCCGACGACGTTGCCGGCGAACTCCGAGAAGCGCGACCAGTTGGTGCCGAACTGGTAGCTCATCACGATGCCGGACACGACGCCGAGCCCGAACGACACGGCGAAAACCTTGACCCAGAAGCGGTACAGGTTGCGGTAGATCGGCTCCCCGGTGCGCAGCGACTGGAACTCGAGCGCCGCGAGCCAGCTCGCCAGCCCGATCGTGAAGGCCGGGAAGATGATGTGGAACGCGATCGTGAACGCGAACTGGATCCGCGACAGGAAGAGCGCGTCGAATTCCATCTCGGCCGCTCCCCCGCCGCTGCGTTCCAGGCCTGAGCTTAGGCGGAAGCGGCGGCGGCGTCACGATTCCGATCGCCGCGCCGCGCAGCCGGCGGCGCGCCGATCTCCGAGGAGATGCTGAGCCCGCGCAGGGCCTCGAACTCGACGATGTCGTGCGTGCAGAAGACCGTCAGCGGCGAGCGCGGATCGCCGTAGACCTCGCGAAGCCGCGCCTGGTTCGCGAGGTGCAGCCGGCGATCGACGGCCATCATGAACTGGTAGCCGCGCGTCGCGGGCGGACATTCGCGCGTCGGGCGATCCATCTCATGGCGGTGGAAATACGCGTCGCCGGCGTGCAGCAGCCAGCCGTCGCCCAGGCGGATCGCGACGCCGCAATGGCCCGCCGTATGGCCGGGCAGCGACACGAGGAGCATGTCGGTCAGGCCGCGCAGCTCGCGCACCGCGTCGAAGCCGAACCAGCGCTCGCCGCCGGAACGGTAGGTTTCCCAGTGCCGCACGCCGTCGAGATGGCCTTTCGGGTAGCGCCGCGTGTCGCGAAAACCGCTCGCGCGCGAGGCCGCGTCGAGCTCGCGCGCGCTCACGTGGACCGTTGCCCAGGGGAAATCCTCGATGCCGCCGGTGTGGTCGAAATCGAGATGCGTCATGACGATGTGCCGCACGTCTCGGGCTGAGAACCGAGTCGTTCGATCTGCCGGATCGCGGTCAGCCGCGGGTCGAAGCGGATGTTGTCGAGCATGACGAAGAACGGGCTGATGCGCCGATAGGGGTGGCGCACGTCCTGCAGGCCGAAGCCGGTGTCGACGAGGACGAGCCCCTGGTCGGTCTCGACGAGCAGGCAGTGACAGGCGAGCTTCGCGGTCGCGCCGCCGCTGACGCCGTCGAACATGGCGCCGCCGAGCGGCTCCATCAGTCCGCAATTGAGGTGGTGGATGCGCAATGTCGACCCCTCCCGCGATGAGCGAGAACGCGGCGGGTGGACGATGGTTGCGGGCAGCCCTTACTCGGGCGGCGAGGCCGCCACGATCAGGCGCAGCAGCTGAAAGAACTGCGACGCGCCGAGCTCGGCGGGGCTGTCGTGCCGGTCGGCCGTCTGGGCGACGACGAGCCGCTTCGAGGGGATCACCGCGACGGCCTGGCCGCGGTTGCCGAGCGCCGCGAAGCCGCCGCCGGCAAGACCACGCCCGGCCGGGAACTCCCACCACATGTAGCCGTAGCCGAGCCCGGACCACGCTTCCGACCAGCGCTTGGTCGACTCCCTGACCCATGCGGCCGGGACGATCCGCTTCCCGGCCCATAGGCCGTCGTTGAGCTAGAGCAGGCCGAGGCGGGCGAGGTCGCGCGTGCTCAGAAGCATCGCATAGGCCGGATGCTGCGAGACGGATTCGTAGATCAGCCGTCCGTCGCGCCAGCCCTCGTAATCCTCCCAGCCTGTGGGGCGGGCGATCCGCCTCTGGACGGCCTCGAAGATGTCCTCGCCGGTGAGGCGGGTGTAGATCGTGCCCAGCGCATTGAAATCCCAGTTGTTGTAGTACCAGAACTCGCCGGGCGCGTGGCTGCCGCGCGGCGGGCGAGCCCTTGCCATGTCGAAGGTCTCGTAGGCCGCGCCGTGGTAGATCCCGGAGCGCGACATCAAGAGGTCGCGGATGGTCGCCTGCCGCTCCGCCGCCGTCAGCTGGGGCTCGTTGTCCTGGATGGCGAGCTCCGCGAGCGTCCGTGTCAGGTCGATCCGGCCCTCGGCAACGGCGATCCCATAGAGCGCGCTCAGCACGCTCTTGCGCACCGAAGCGACGTTGACGGTGCGGGCGACGTCGCCCCAGGCGGCGACGACGCGGCCGTCATGCACGACCATCACGGCGGTCGGCTTCGTCGCCTGGAATCGCGCCTCGGCGGCTCGCAGCCGCTCGGCGTCCCAGCCCTCGGGAGGAGTCTCGCCCGGCATCTCCCATGTGGTTCCGGGAAATACCGGCTCGCCGGCCGAGAGCGGCGCCGAGACGAGCGCGAACAGGAGCGCCAGCGCGGCGCGCGCCGCCATCCGGGAACGCCATGGGGCCGGGGCCGCTCGCATCGTCATGGCATGAGGTCGCCGCCGCTCGCGCGACGATCATGAACCGGCGCGGCGCTCCGGGAAAGCGCCGCCGCCGGCAGGCGGCCGGCTCAGGTCGCACGAGCCTCCGACTGCGCCTTCGCGCGCGGCTTCCTTCGGGCGGCGGATTTGCGCTTGCGGCCGGAGGCTTTCTTCGCGGTCTTTGCCTCGCCCTTGCCGCCCTCGAGGAGAGCGACGCTGTCGGCGAGCTTGTCCTTCAGCGTGCGCCTCAGGCGGGCTTCGAGGAAGGTCAGCACCGCGGCCTCTTCCGGGCGCAGATCGGCGAGGTTCTGGGAGAGCTCGCTCTCGACCTCGGCCTTGACCTGGAGGAGCAGCTGGCCCTCGGCGTAGGCCGAGAGCACCTCGGGATGGACGTAGCACTTGCGGCAGATGGTCGGCGTGTTGCCGAGGCGCGAGGCGACCGTCTCGATCGCCGCCTTGACGTTCTTCTTGAGCACCGCCTTGGTGTCGAAGCTCTCGAATTCCTGGAGCGCGATCGCGGCGAGCACCGTTCCCTGCCAAGTGCGGAAATCCTTTGCCGTGACGTCGCGGCCGGTGATCTCGCGCAGGTAGTCGTTGACGTCCGACGACGTCACGTCCCGGCGCTCGCCGTCCTCGTCGATGTACTGGAACAGCTCCTGGCCGGGCAGATCCTGGCAGGCGCGCACGATCTTGGCGATGCGGCGGTCCTTGACTTTGAGGCGCCAGACCTTGCCGCTCTTGCCCTTGAACTGGAAGCGCAGCTCCGAGCCGTTCACCGCGACGTGCTGGTTCTTCAGCGTCGTGAGGCCGTAGCTCTTGTTCTGCTTGGCGTAATCGTCGTTGCCGACCCGGATGAGCGTCTTCTCGAGAAGGTCGACGACGGTCGCCAGCACCTTCTCGCGCGGCAACCCGCGAAGCGCCATGTGCTCCGCGATTGTCTCCCGGATCGCCGGCAGGCTCTTCGCGAACTCGAGCATGTGCTCGTATTTCGTGCTCTCGCGGATCGCCCGGAAATCGGGGTGGTAGCGGTACTGCTTGCGCCCTTTGGCGTCGCGCCCGGTCGCCTGGATGTGGCCGTTCGCTTTCGCGCAGATCCACACGTCGGTGTATGCCGGAGGGACGGCGAGCCTCCTGATCCGGTTCAGCGTCGCCTCGTCCTCGACCTTGCCGCCGCCCGGCCGGACGTAGGTGAAGCCGGTGCCGGCCTTTTTTCGGCGGATGCCCGGCTCCTCGTCGGAGACGTAGGTCAGCCCGGCGCTCTCGGCGGCGTCGCGCGGGTCGACGACGGTCTCGGACTGGGCGGAATCGAGCAGCATCGGGCTCATGCCTCGCGGGGGTCGGACGGGGGACAACCTAGGCGCGGCTTTGGAAGTTCCCCGACGCCGCCTTGACGCGTCCACGATCGAGCCTTGCGCGCGCTCGCCGCGACGGTGCGGTTCCCATGCGGTCACGCCGCCGCTAGAGCGCGATGACGTCTCGTCGAGTCGTCATCGCGCTCTACCTCTTTGTTTGAGCATGATCTTTTCCGAAAACCGGTAGCCACTTTTCGGGATCATGCTTTAGAAGCCGGCAGGCATGGAACCCGCCGCTGCCCACGACACCGCCAAAGGCGGACCGAAACGCATCGCCTTCGTCGTCACGGAGGACTGGTTCTTCGCCTCGCACTTCCTGCCGATGGCGCAGGCGGCGCGGGAGATGGGGCTCGAGGTCGCGGTGATCACGCGCGTCCGCGACCACCGCGCCGCGATCGAGGCGGCGGGCGTCAAGGTCATCGCGCTCGAGGCC
>Ga0126306_10001599_pt1 | contig 12248 bp, 10 predicted proteins | sample Plot27_FD_92592 | JGI IMG/M metagenome (GOLD analysis project Ga0126306, IMG submission 92592) | Serpentine soil microbial communities from UC McLaughlin Reserve, CA, USA - Plot27 | ecosystem: Environmental > Terrestrial > Soil > Grasslands | place: USA: UC McLaughlin Reserve, Lake County...
TGCTGAAATGCTCTTTTACGCTATGATCTCGGGGATGGACGAACGTCATGAGAGGGACGAGCCTTACGGTCGGAGTGATCTCGCGGACCGGTTGCGTGAGGCTGTCTCCCGCCCGCTCGAGGAGTGGCGTGAGGTCTACGAGGGCTTCTCGCCCGTAGACATCGAGACCGGAGAGAGACGTCCTCGGGTGCCGCCGCCGGGTACAGACTCGCGGCGCGCCGCTGTGCTGGTACCGATCCTCGTGGAGGGTGAGGATGCGAGGGTGGTCTATACGGTGAGGAAGGACGATCTGGCCGACCACGCCGGCCAGATCTCCTTTCCCGGTGGTAGCATTGAGTCGGGTGACGGCTCGCTGTTGGAGACGGCACTGCGCGAGGCCGAGGAGGAGATCGACCTCAGGCCCGAACTGGTGGAGGTAGTAGGGGAGCTGGAGGAGATGTACATCCCGCCCTCGAACTTCCGCGTCAGCCCGTTTGTCGGGCTCCTGCCACCCGAGGCCGAGTTGGTACTGGCCCCCGACGAGGTAGAGGAGATCTTCACGGTCTCCCTGGCGTCGTTGGCCGCCCACGAGACGTTCCGCAAGGTGTTATGGCGCCGCGACGGCCGCGATTACGAGGTGCCCGTGTTCGCGATCGGGGGTCCTGTCCCGCGAAACATCTGGGGTGCGACGGCGGCGATGACCGCGTCCTTGCTCGCTCGTATGGGCTGGCGGGAGTACAGGCGCTAAGGGGTGGGCGTGCTGCGGGTAGTCGCCATCGTCCTCTTCGGCCTGATGTTCCTGGCCGAAGCCGGGGACCTCTACGGGCTCATGCTTACGCTCGCCGACCCCGTACCGACGGCCGAACGGTTCGGCATCAGTACAGGGGCCGAGGTCCTGCGCAGCACCGTACTCCTGATCCTTGCCCTCGTAGTCTGTATCGGCGCGCTCTTCGCCCTGGTCGGTTTGTTCCTCAAAAGGCCCCCACTGTTTCGAAGGGGCGCCCTGGCGTGCGCGCTCGGGTACGTCGTTTACGGACTCTACCAGGTGGCCGACGGCGTGCTGCAGGTCAGCTCGACCGTCGTGGTCGTCGCGGGTTTGATCTACGTGGTCCTGGGCAGTCTCGCCTTCGCTATGTACCGTTCCGTGTACGAGACTTCAAACCCCTGACCCGCCTGAATGCAGCCCGTTGGGGAAGGGTTGCCTTTCCAAATTCCGCCTTGTGTGCGTGATCCCGTCCCGCCACACACCACCTGATAGATTCTCCTTTCGTGTCTACGGAGACAGAGAGAGACGGGGGCGCGCGCCGGGTCTATAAAGACCATAATCTCCACGTACTGTGGGGAGTGACATTGATGGCGGTACTCGGGACCTCCAGCGTGACGCCGGCTTTTCCTACCATCGTAAGGGACCTCGGTATCTCGAGCGGGCAGGTCGGGCTCTTGATCACGTTCTTCACCCTGCCCGGCATCGTGATGACACCGCTCCTCGGCGTTCTCTCCGACCGTTACGGGAGGAAGAAGATCCTGGTCCCGGCGCTCATTCTCTTCGGCCTCGCGGGCGGCGCTTGCGCCTTCGCCCGTAGCTTCGAATTGCTCCTCACCCTCCGCTTTTTCCAGGGTATGGGTGCGGCAGCGCTCGGGACCCTCAACGTCACGGTAATCGGTGACATCTACGAGGGCCGCGAGCGCTCGAACGCGCTCGGATACAATTCCAGCGTCCTCTCCGTTGGGACGGCGTGTTACCCTGCGGTCGGCGGATTGCTGGCGACCTTCGGATGGTACTATCCTTTCGCCCTTCCCTTCGCGGCGATACCCATAGCCATCCTCGTCCTGTTCTCGCTGCACAACCCGGAGCCGCGCAACGATGGTCGGTTGAGGGACTACTTCGCGAGCGTGTGGGAGAACGTGCGGGACAGGGAGGTCTTTGGCTTGATCGCAGCTTCTTTGTTTACGTTTATCTTGCTCTTCGGCCCGCAGATTTCGTACCTCCCGATCCTGATGAACGCGCGCTTCGACGCCCCCTCCTACGTGATCGGGGCCATACTCTCGGGCGCCTCCCTGACCTCAGCGCTGACCTCGACCCAGCTCGGCCGCCTTACGAGCCGCTTCTCGGAGAAGAGCCTCATGAAAACGGCGTTCGTGCTCTATGCGATCGCCCTCGGTATTGTCGCTTTTACCCCCAGCCTGCCCCTTCTCATACTTCCCGCCGCCCTGTTCGGAGTGGCGCAGGGGATCAACCTCCCCAATGTCTTCTCGCTCCTGAACGCCCACGCCCCCTCCGAGAACCGCGGGGCCTTCATGGCCACTAACGGCATGTCCCTGCGCGCGGGCCAGACGATAGGCCCGCTCCTTATGGCCTCCACCGCAGGAACTCTCGGCCTTACAGGGTCCTACCTCACCGCCGCCGGACTCGCCCTTTGCGCCTTCGTCCTGGTCCTAGCGCTCGTACGTTAGGGAAGGCATCAGGCTTCGGGCATCAAGGTTCCCCGAAAACGGAGCGGTCGTCACCGACAATCTGTGTAGGGGCGGTTCGCGAACCGCCCTCAATCGAAGCGCTGCGTCGCGGATTGCGTATCAGTAACTCGTCAGGTCCACAGGACGCTCGCCCATGCGTTCGACCCTGCCTGGCTTAGTAAGTTTTTCCAGTATCCACTGGTGGCGGTCTTCATGGGTGTTGGCGTTAGGTACTGGTGAGCCGGAGATGGTGTAGAGGTCGTGCGCGCCGGCGTATCTCACCAGTGCCTCGATACTATCGCCGTCTGCGGTGGGGCGGGTGATGAGTTCGAGGTCTCCCGTGATAGCCCCCGCTTCGACGGTCATCACGCCACCGGTCGTGGAAGTGAATGGGGAACGTATCGCCGCTGGATGATCTTGTCCGTTGCTGCTTACTATGGCAGGCAATCCTTGAGCATATCTTCGAGCGTGGCTATCTCTTCTGTGTTCACCGTGAGCTCCCATTCGTGCTTGACCGAGATCCAACGCCTCGCATACTCGCAACGATAGTCGGTGTTGGGGGGTAGCCACGCCTCTGGTCCTTTGTCGCCTTTGGCCTGGTTTGCACCGTCGTCCACGGAGAGCAGCACGCCGGGGTCGTTGGCGTAGGCTTCTCTCTTTCCCTCGTCCCAGTCATCCGCGCCCGAACGCCAGGCGTTGGCCAGCGGAACGATGTGGTCTATGTCGACGTCTTCTGAGTCGTTCAGAGTCGCGCTCGTGTAAGGATCCAACCACTTTCCAGCGGTAAAGGAGCAATCCTCGTCGATCTCGATTCTCTGGCCGTCCCGGATCAGGGCGTCGTCGCGGACATCGCAGCTGCCGTCGGGTTCGTTCCATCCGAACATGGTGCCGTCAGCAGCCCAATGCGGGAACTCCTCGCGCGAATAGCCGGCCATGCTACCCACAGGCGCCACCTCCAGTTTCCCGAGCATCTTGCGCGCCGCAGCGGGCGAGGGCGCCGCGGGCGCCCGCGGCGCCGTAGAGGGGCCCGACTGCGCCTGGTCCGACCCCCCGGAGCCGGCGTCACCCCCGAGGAGTTGCCCAGGAGTGAACTCACCGGTGTACAACCCGTAGGCGAGCACGAGCACCACGACAAGAATGCCAACGGCGCCGGTCTTCTTCAGGTGGCCTCCTCTACGTCTGGTCCTGCTTTCGACATGCCTCAGCGTCCGTAGACCGACACTACGTTGTGCTTGCCGGTGAACGGTTCACGGTTCCAGCCGTCCCAACGCTCCTTCAGGCGCAGTCCGGCGATCCGTGCCATGAGGTCGAGCTCGGCCGGCCACGCGTATCGCTGGACGATCGGATCCAGGCGCACGCCCGACCGAGAGAGGGATACATGGCTCTCGTCAAGCATCTGCTTCGCCGGATCGTGACGAAGCACATCGAGCCTTACCGCGTCGACTTCGATGGACTCGGCGTCGACGTGCTGGTCGTTACGCAACCCGTAAAGAAAGGCGGGCGAGCCTGCCTCGATCACGAACGATCCGTCATCTGTGAGGTGGGCGGCGACGTTCTCGAAGCAGCGCACCTGGTCTTCCTGGGTCAGCAAATTGAACAACGTGTTGAAGACGACGTAGATCAGGCGGTACGTACCAGGGACCGGTACTTCGGCGAAGTCGCCAATGGTGACCTGGATCGTGTCGCCGCCCGGCTTGGTGCGTAACTGCGCGACCATCTCTGGTGAGAGGTCGACTCCATCCACGCGAATCCCCCTGGCGGCGAGCGGCAGCGCGATCCGGCCGGTGCCGACGGCGAGCTCCAACGCGGGACCACCACCCGCCAGCTTCTCCAGGAACGCGACCGCTGCATTCTCGTCGCCGCGCGCCTCGTTGTCGTACTCCCTGGCGACATCCTCGCCAAAACTCATGATTGGCTCGTAATCCTTCACGGGAACCTCCCCTTACGTTAGACCCGCCGAATGACATGCAGCAGGTACTCTTTGCGGTTGAGCGGGTTGTAGTCTGTTCGCGGCCGGATCGGGGGCTTGCCGGTGACGGGCTGGTAGCTGGTGACCGCGAGGTCGCACTCGAGTAGGCCCTCGCCGCGGGTCAGCGCCGGCAGCTGCCGCTGCATCTCACGGACCCGGGACGCAGGGATACCACCCCCCAGGACGTAAGTGTCGTCCCGCCTCTCCTGTGTCTCGGGGTCGGCCCGCAGCCGCGCCAGCACCGGTGCCATCGGCCCAAAAGCGTCCGCCGGGATCTCCAGCCGGAAGGGATGGACCGGCTCGCACACCATGGTACCGGCCCGCTTCAGCGCGCTCATCAGCACCAGCGGCGTCAGCAGACGAAAGTCATAGGGGGAGGTTCCTGGCCACCGTCGTGGTGGGGACTGGTAGTCACAGTCGGTCATAGTGACGGTGCAGTCAGTGACCTCCCATCCGTAGATCCCCTGTTGCAGTGTCTCTACTACGGTGCGCTCCATGGCCTCATGAAAAGCCTCGACGGTCTTGTAGACGTGAAGCGGTATCGACCCAGCCTTGACTTCCAGCTCGACCCGCACCCCCGAATCGAGCGCAGCCCGCTCGACGCGCAGCCCGATGGTGGCGAGGAACGGGGTGGTCGGCGAACGTTCCTTGGGGATCAGCTCGACGGCTTCTCCGGAACCGGTAGGCCGTTCGATGCAGATCGGCGTCGTCTCGCGGAACCTTGCCTCGACGCCGAACTCGTCCTCTAGCGTCGCCTGGATGACCTCCTTCTGCACCTCGCCGTAGAGCGAGACGTAGATCTCCTGCCGGTCGTCATCCTGGTGCACGTTTATCAGAGGGTCTTGATCGGCCAACTGCGAGAGCGCGACGTGCAGCGCCCCTTTGTCCTCGGAACGCTGCGGGAAGACGACCGTCTCGAGTGTCGGCGGGGCGAAGTAGTGGCCGTCGCGGTGCTCCTGCAGATCGCCAATAGCGTCCCCTATCCTGACACCGTCGAGGCCCCGGAGCCTCGCGATCCGTCCCGCGCTTACCGAGTCTTGCCTGTCGGTCACGCCGCGGTCGAAGACTTCAAGGGCTGTCACTTTGCCTTCGCCGTCCCCATCGAAGCGCAGCCGGTCCCGCACGCCTACCGTTCCTGAGAACATGCGGACGAATGAGATCTTCTCCCCCTCCTTTCCCCGCTCGATCTTGAAGACCGCACCAGAGACGGGCCCGTCAGCATCTCCCCATGTCGCGGGCAATAGCTCCGTGATACCGTCCATCAAGGCCTCCACCCCAGCGCCGGTGACGGCCGACCCGAAGAACACCGGGTGGACGAGCGCCCGCCCGGTCTGCACCGCGAGCTCGGCGCGGAGCCTTCCGTACGAGACCGACGTGTCGTCATCCAGGTACCGCGCGAGAAACGCGTCGTCGTGGTCGGCCAGCTCGTCGACGAGGAGGGTGGTGAACGCCTGGTCGGTGGCTCCGTACGGCGTAAAGGTGGCCTCGCGGGTGCCCAACCCGTCGACGTGACCCATCGGGACGATCGCGGGCGTCAGCTTCTCGGAGATACTGTGTAGCAGGCCGTCCTGTTGCGCGCCCGTGCGGTCGACTTTGTTCGCGAAGATCAGGGCCGGTATCTCCAGTCGCTGCAGCGTCCGCATCAACACGCGGGTCTGCGCCTGCACGCCCTCCACGGCCGAGACGACCAGCACGGCGCCGTCGAGCACGTTCAGCGCCCTCTCGACTTCGGCAATGAAGTCAGGATGGCCGGGAGTGTCGATCAGGTTGACTGCCACGTCGCCAACGACGAAGGAGACGACGGCGGATTTGATGGTGATGCCGCGCTTCTGTTCGAGCGCCAGGGTGTCTGTCTGGGTGTTGCCGTCATCGACACTGCCGATCTCGTCGATGACACCGGCGGCATAGAGCAGCCGCTCGGTTAGAGTGGTCTTACCGGCGTCTACATGCGCCAGGATTCCTAGATTCAAGGTTCGCATCGAGCTTCATGTCCTTCGAATACGCGAAAATTACGCTCTGGATAGACACGAATGCTCGACGCATCTTTTTCTCCTCTTTAGACCGACCTCTACCCCGAAAAGTACAACACAAAACCAGGCCCAACGTCAACCGCCCCTTCGGACTCCCCAAGCAGCTATTCTAGGGAGAAAGTCCAACATGGCCAACGGATCCGGGTGGCACAATAGGATCTTACGTTGTAAACTTACGATGTAAGATACGGACAGAGGAAATAGAGGAGTGTGGCATGGCGCGTACTGGCGGGTGGGGATCTGGTACAGGCGGGCCGGCTGGGATGGGGGGATGGGGAGGTGTTTACGCGCGGCACAGGTTGGATCTCTCTTCGGGCGCTATCTGGTACGGCGTTCTTGCGTGTGGCCGGATGTGGGAGCGGGAGCGGTTGGAGACGGAGATCTCTGATCTTTGCTCTCTAGGAGACGCTGGCCTTGTTTGCCTCTCCGTACGGAGTGGATGGGATCTCTGGCTCGAAGCGCAGGGCCTTAAGGCCGGGGATGAGGTTCTCGTCTCGGCCATCACGCATCCTGACATGGTCAGGATCATACGCTCTCACGGTCTACGGGCCATCCCCGTGGACATCGACCCGGAGACGCTCGCGCCGCAGCGCTGGATGCTGGAGGCGGCCCTCACGGCGCGCACGCGAGTAGTCCTGGTCGCGCACCTGTTTGGCGGGCGCATGGATCTCCGTCCCGTAGTCAGGTTCGCGAGGGAACACGGCCTGCCACTCGTCGAGGACTGCGCCCAGGCCTTCCAGGGGCCGGACAGCATGGGAGGCTCAGCAGCGGACGTCTCCATGTACAGTTTCGGTACCCTCAAGACCTCGACCGCGCTCGGCGGCGCGGTCCTGCGGGTGCGAGACAGGGAGGTACTGGGCAGGATGCGCGACATCCAGGCTTCCTATCTCGTGCAGCGCCGGGTTGCCTACCTTCAGAAACTGCTAAAGGGGTTCGGCCTCGTCGCCTTCTCGCATCCCCGTCCTTACGGCCTGCTTGCACGAGGTTGCACGAAGCTCGGCTCCGACCTCGACGCACTCCTCAACAGCGTGGTCCGTGGGTTTCCCCCGCGGGAGTCGGAGGCGACGTTCTTACAACGTCTGAGACAGCGGCCGTCAGCGCCGCTGCTCGCTATGCTCTCCAGGAGGTTGAAGACGTTCGATGGCGAGCGGCTCGCCAGGCGGGCATGGACCGGCGAGCAATTCGCACGCAGACTGCGGGAAGATCTGCATCCAGGCCGGCGATCACTAGCGAGGACGCACTGGCTCTTCCCCGTGACCGTCGTGCACCCTGAAGCCCTGATCCTGGCTCTCCGTGAGCGAGGCCTCGACGCCAGCCGGGCTACCAGCAACATCGCCGTCGTCGAAGCGCCACCGGGGCGTCTCTCGCCGACCGGGGCATCGCAGATGATGTCGGGCGTCGTGTTCCTACCCGTCTATCCAGTGCTTCCGCCGCAAGCCTTCGAGATCATGGCCGGCATCGTCGACGGGTGTATGGCCCGCGGTGCGGCAGAACGTGTGGAGCTGTGATGAGCGTGCTTCGGGAGCGCACGCTCGAAGAGCTCGGTTCTGGCGTGTTCGACGTGCTCGTGATCGGCGGCGGCATAGTCGGTGCCAGGGTGGCTTTCGACGCGGCGCGGGTGGGGCTCCGGGTGGCGCTCGTGGACGCGGGAGACTTCGGCGGGGCGACGTCGGGGGCTTCCGCGCGCCTGATCCATGGCGGGTTCCGCTACCTTGTAACGGGCGATTTCAGGCTCGTACATACGGCCCTGAGGGAGCGCGAGGTACTCGCCTCTCGTGTGGCGCCGCATCTCGTCAGGCCGCTGCCCTTCGTTCTATCCGCGGCCGGGAGACGGCGCCAGCGCTCACGGTGCGCGGCCGGACTGCTCGTCTACTCCGCGCTGGGCGGATTCAGGAAGCCGCTTCCCCGCTTCGTCACCACCGAGGAGGCTACTCTTCTCGTGCCGCCCCTGCGTGTGGAGGGACCAGCCTCACACGCCGTTTATCAGGAGGCCGTCACCAACGATAGCCGTCTTGCGCTCGCCACCGTAACCGCCGCCGCGCGCTCCGGAGCCGTGGTGGCGAACTATCTGCGGGCGGTGGACCTGGATCTCATCCCCGGGATTACTTCCCGGGTATCGCTGCGGGGGCATGGGGGAGAGGTGACCGTCAGGTGCAAGTCCTTGGTCAACGCTACGGGTCCATGGCTGGATCTCACAAGAAGAATGGAGGATTCCGGTTGCGAGCCCGTCGCCCGTCTGAGCAAAGGGGTCCACGTGATCTTAAAGCCGGACGAACAGTGGCGTGCCGCCGTCGCGGTCTCTCTGGAGAATGGAGAGCACTTCTACTCTGTGCCTTGCGAAGGCAGGATCCTACTCGGCACCACCGAACAGGAGTACGGTGGCGATCCTGCCTCCGTGGCCGCGGAGCCGGAGGATGTCTCCTACCTCCTGGGGATGGCAAAGCAGTTCCTGCGCCCCGAGATGCTCCATAGGGAACGCGTCGTCTCGTCTTTTGCGGGCCTGCGCGTCTTGCCGAAAGGGGATGGACCGACGCTCCACGCCAGCCGGGACCATCTGCTGAGCGTCGGTCCCAGCGGCATGGTCTCGGTTGCAGGGGGCAAGCTTACTACCCACCGACGCGTAGCCCTGGACGCCCTTCGACACCTGCCAGATAGCGTCAGGCCCCGGAGACTTGTCCTCAGCGACGTGCCTCTCCCCGGAGCCTTCCCTGTGCCAACCGAGGATCTTCGTGCCTGTCTCGACGATGAGACGGCGGACCACCTACTGCACCTCTATGGCTCAGAGACGAGTAAGCTGATCGGATACGGCAAGGAGAGCGAAAACGCCCTCGAAAAGATAACGCCAGCAGCGCCTGACCTCTGGGCGCAGGTCTACCATGCGGTCAGGGAAGAATGGGCCTCCACCGTTGAAGACATCATCTACCGCAGGACCACCCTCGGTCTACGCGGCTACGATACGCCAGAGATCCGCGGTAAGATCTCCGCAGCCCTCGAAGCCGCGCCCAGACTATCCAAACAATCGCTCTAATTCGCATGTAGGGGCGGTTCGCGAACCGCCCTCGTTGCGATTTTTGGGTAGCAGCTCGTAACGCTCCTCGTAACGCCTGGAGGACGATAGTGTTGTAGGCTGGGGTTGTGACGGAAAGCGTAAACAGGCGCTGGTTGCTCTTGGCGAGGGTGGCGTGGGTGGTAGTAGCTGTCGTCGCTCTCGGGAGGTTCGTGACCAGCGTACCCGTCCGCTACGACCATCTTGCTCACCCGACCGTAGTAGTGCGTGACGCCCTCGCGGAGTTGGGACTCTCGCCGGCTGGCTACGCTATCTACAACGTCGCCCTGGACGCCGTATTTGTTTCGGTCTTCGCCGTGGTCGCTGGCGTCATCTTCTGGCGTCGCTCGGACGATCCTGTGGCGTTGCTCGTCGCCACGATGCTGGTGGTCTGGGGGCCGCTGAACGGGCTATTCGTCCTGACCCCGAACACGACCCAGGGGCTGTCTCCCGTGTTGGATCTAACTCTGAACAAGGTACCTACATTCGTCGGTTACATGGCGTGGATGCTCTTCTTCTACCTCTTCCCCAGCGGGCGTTTCGTGCCGCGCTGGACGCGCTGGCTGGCACTGTGCTGGGTTCTCTTCTCGGGTTCATGGCTCTTCACGCCTTTCGGTCCTCCTACCTGGCCGCTTCCCCTCTTCAATATTGCCGTTCTCGTGCTGTGGGGTAGCTTCCTGGTGGCCCAGCTCTACCGCTATTTGCGCATCTCCGACGCGACCCAGCGCCAGCAGACCAAGTGGGTGGTGTTCGGGATCGCTGTGGCGGTGGCAGGCGGACTCGCCACCATCTTCACCGTGGGGGCAGCGATCGACCTCCCGCCCGAACAAGTTGGACCGAAGATGCTTAGCATGCTGCTGATGGACGCATTCATGCTGTTCATCCCGCTCTCCATCGGGATCGCCGTCTTGCGCGCCCGCCTCTTCGACATAGACGTGGTCATAAATCGTACCCTCGTCTACGGCTCCCTCACCGCGGTGCTGGCGCTCGTTTACCTCGGGGGCGTGGCAACGACCCAGGCCACTTCCGCGCCCTCACTAGCCAGGAGCAACAACCCCAGCTCGCCGTGGTCATCTCGACCCTGGTGATAGCCGCGCTGTTCAACCCCTTGAGACGGCGCATCCAGTCGTTCATAGACCGCCGCTTCTACCGCCGCAAGTACGACGCGAGAAAGACCCTCGAATCCTTCTCCGCCAGACTGAGAGATGAGACGGACTTGGACAGCTTGAATGCTGAACTGATAACGGTAGTGCGGGAGACGATGCAACCGGCACGCGTCTCGCTGTGGTTGCGTCCCGAAACAGACGCGCAGCGTTGGGATGCAGACTAACCCGCTCCCAAGAATAACCACCTGGCATACAAAAATAGTCCATTTGGGGGATATGCTGCCCCTCATAGGGGAGTATGGTGCGAACTGTCGAAAGGGAACGTTCGGGAGACGGAACTCCCGAATGGTGACGTCGTGACGCAAGGAACGGTAGAGCGATGGTAAAGACTTCGTGGTTCGAACAGCGGAGCGCTGCCCGGCTGGCCTGGTCGCTTTGGGTGGCATGCCTTGTGCTCGTCGCGCTCGCCCTCTCGCTCGACTTCCTCCGCGCAGGCGAGGTCGCCTCGTATCCCTGGCAGACACTTAGTAACTATAGGCTCCTGTACCCTATCTACGCCGTACTGACAGGGATGCTGTCGCTGGTGTACCCGACGATCGGGGCCCTGATCGTCTCGCGTCTTCCCAGGAATCCCATAGGCTGGATCTTCTGCGGCGTGGGCCTGCTCTACCAGTTGCACCACTTCGCCCTGGCCTACTCCAACTACGCCGTGGCCGAGGATTTCGCTTTGCCCTGGGGCGAGTACGCGGCCTGGTTCTCGGCGTGGGTAGGGTTCGCTGGACTCATCCTGGCATTCGCATTCCTGATGTTGTTGTTCCCTGACGGTCGGCTACCTTCCACTCGGTGGCGGATCGTGGCACTCGCAGTCGTGTTGGGGACTGCGCTGACGTTGCTCGCCGACGGCTTCTATCCGGGGCGTGTGTTGACCCACGGTTACGTCGAAAACCCGCTCGGTGCAGTGGGGACTATCGGCCAGGAGTTGACGACTTATGGCTCCCTCGCGGCCTCGAAGATTCTCGCTTCGGCCCTGCTGCTGGTGAGCACTCTGGCGGCGCTGTTCTCGCCCGTGGTTCGGCTTCGCCGTGCCTCGGGCGATGCACGCCAGCAGCTCAAGTGGTTCCTGTACGCCGCTGTTCCGGCGGCCGTCGGCCTATCCGCGTTCCTCTTCGAGGTCATGATAAGCAACTACTCGATCAACTCGATGTTCGGTATGATGACGTCGTTCAGCATGTTCGAAAAATTTGATGTCATCTCGGGTTATGACCTCACTGCTTCTGATATCTTCAATGCCACCTCTTACGTGCCCGCGTTCGCCTTGCTCCTCCTCGCGGTCTTCGCTTGCATAGCGATCCTCCGCTACAAGCTCTACGAAATAGACCTCCTCATAAACCGCACCCTCGTCTACGGTGCTCTTAGCGCCTTTGTCATCGGGACCTACGTACTCGTTGTGGTGGCTTTGGGAGCCATCTTCCAGGCGCGGGGCAATCTCGGCGTCTCACTGGTGGCCACCGCGCTCGTGGCCGTCCTGTTCCAACCGCTTCGGGGCAGGCTCCAGCGCGGCGTGAACAGGCTGATGTACGGTGATCGAGACGACCCATGGGCGGTGACCTCTCGCCTGGGACAGCGCATCGAGGCGACGATCGCCCCCGAGGCGGTGCTGCCCA
>Ga0126306_10001600_pt1 | contig 12245 bp, 10 predicted proteins | sample Plot27_FD_92592 | JGI IMG/M metagenome (GOLD analysis project Ga0126306, IMG submission 92592) | Serpentine soil microbial communities from UC McLaughlin Reserve, CA, USA - Plot27 | ecosystem: Environmental > Terrestrial > Soil > Grasslands | place: USA: UC McLaughlin Reserve, Lake County...
GACCTGAGCGAGTTCGTGGCCTGGATCGAGCACATGAACTCCGACATGCTCGCCGCGGGGGTCGAGGTGGGGGACCGCTACGACTTCGACGTCGTGCACGGCCACGACTGGCTCGTGGCCTCGGCCGGCGACCATCTCGCCAAACGCTTCCGCGCGCCGCTGGTGGTGACCATCCACGCCACCGAGTACGGGCGCCACCAGGGCTGGGTCGACAAGCACCCGCAGTCCTACATCCACGGCGTCGAGCGCTGGATGGCCAATCGGGCCGAGCGGCTGATCACCTGCTCCTCGTACATGCGCGAGCACGTGGCCGACATCTACGGCCTCGAGGAGAGCCGCGTGAACGTGATCCCGAACGGGATCGATCCCTCCGAGCTGGTGCCGGTGGACGACCTCGACGCGCTGCGCTCGCGTTTCGCCGCTCCCGACGAGCGGCTCGTGCTGCTGGTGGGCCGGCTCGTCTACGAGAAGGGCTTCCAGCTTGCGCTCGAGGCGCTGCCAGGGTTGATCGAGCAGGTCGGCAACGTGCGCTTCCTGGTCGCCGGCTCGGGCACGGCCGAGGAGGAGCTGCGGGAGCAGGCCAGCCGGCTCGGCCTCGACGAGCACGGCACCTTCCTCGGCTGGATCGGTGACGACGTGCTGCACTCGCTCTACCGAATCGCCGACCTCACGGTCGTGCCGTCGATCTACGAGCCGTTCGGCCTCGTTGCCTTGGAGGCGATGGCGTCCGGCTGTCCCTGCCTCGTGGCCGACACCGGGGGACTGCGCGAGGTGGTGCCGAACGAGGACGTGGGGCTGCGCTTCCGCTCGCGCGACCCCGGCTCGCTCGCCGCAATGGCCGAGCGGCTGCTCACGGACGAGGAGCTGCGCGACCGGCTCGTCGCAGAGGCATCGGAGCACGTGCTCACATTCGACTGGGGAGACGTGGCGCGGCAGGTGGCGGAGGTCTACCGCGGGGTGGCGGCAAAGGCGGGAGCGGATTACCGGTGACGACCGGCCGCGCGTATCGTCCGACCACAATGGTCGCTCGCCTGGCTCTCTCGCTTGCCCAGGTCCTCGTGTCCGCGCCGCCGGCCCTCGCGGCCACACCCGACATCCACGCTCACCGCGGCGGCACGGTCGTGGACGGCAAGGCGCGCTTCGCGGAGGAGAGCCTCGCCGCGTACAGGAATGCTGCCCGCAACGGGTTCGTGCTCGAGGTCGACGCGAAGCTCAGCGAGGACGGCGTGCCGATGGCTATCCACGACGCGACGCTCGACCGCACCACCAACTGCACCGGTGAGGTGCGCACCTTCACGGTGGCGGAGCTTGCCGGCTGCCGGACCGACGTGCTCGGCAGCCCGGGAAGCCCGTTGCCGACCCGCCCTGCGAGCCGGCCGGCGCCGATCGTCACGATCCAGGCGCTGCTCCAGTACGCACGCCGGGCCGGGGTCGAGGTGAACCTCGAGATCAAGAACGTCCCTGGGGACCCCGACTCCGACTCCACGCCGGCGTACGCGAACAGGGTCATGGACGCGGTGCTCGCAAGCGGCATTCCGCGCCGCCAGCTCATCACCCAGAGCTTCGTCGCGCCGAATCTCGACGTGGCCCGGCAGCGCCTCCCCGGGGTCAGGACCAGCCTGCTGTCGGTGCAGGCCATCAACGAGGCGTTCCTGCAGGCGGCGGCCGACAACGACTACGACTTCATCTCGCCCCAATGGCCCGTGACGGCGGACTACGTCAGGCGCGCGCACGGCATGGCCCTGGACGTGGCGCCGTTCACGCTCGACGCGGCAGCCGACGTGCGCGCCGCCCGCAGCGCCCGCGTCGACGCGGTGATCACCGACGACCCGTTGATGGCCGCCCGCGCGCTCGGGCGGCGTCCCGCGCGCTTCTTCAGCGCCGGCGCCTTCATCGAGGGGCGTCGCCTGATCGCGACCGGCGATCTGCTCACGCCACGGGGCGTGTCCGCGCGGCAGGGATGTCGCGGCACGGTCACGATGCGCGTGATGATCGGCAACCTCCCCACCCGCAGCGTTCAGGGCCGGCTGAACCGCAACTGCGAGTTCCGCTTCGCCACCCGCCGGACGCCGCCGCGGCTCGGGGCGCCCGACGTGACGATCCGCTTCAACGGCAATGCGCGCGTGCTGCCGCAGCTCGTGGGGCCCGAGCGCGCCGGGCTAAAGCCACCGGTCTTCACTCCCTGAGCCCTACCTGTCCGCGCCGAACAGCGGCTCGACATCGTAACCGGCGATCGTGTCGGCCAGGTCGCGCCCGCACATGAAGCCCGGCACGTTCCCGGTCCCCGAGTAGCCGCCGGACACGTAGAGCCGGGCGCGGCCGGGCACCGCTCCCACATAGGGCAGCAGGTCCGCCGTGTAGCCGACCACGCCCGTCCAGCGGTGGCTCACGGCCGCGTCAGCGCCGAGATCCTCGGCCAGGTAGCGCTGGACCCTCGCCCAAATCGCGGGGCTCCCCTCATCGCTGTTCGTGTAGGAGCCCTCGCCGTCGAGGTCGCTGAATCCGCCCGCGAGGATGCGGCCGTCGGGGCGCTGCTGGAGATACTCGTGGCCCCAGCGCGCGTAGACGAGTTGCTCCAGCATCGGCGGAAGCGGCTCGGTCGCGACCATGTGCAGTCGGCGCGCACGCATGCGCCGCGCGTACTCGGGCACCAGTGCCGGCAGTGCGCCATCGGCGGCCACCACCACGTGCCGGGCGCGCACGCTGCCGCGATCCGTGACCAGCGGACCTTCGTCCGGGGCGGGCACGGGCCCAGCCACCGGGCTGCCCTCGTAGAGCCGCGCCCCGGCGGCCTCGGCGGCGCCCGCAAGGAGCCGGTACCAGCGCGTGGGATGCAGGGCACCGTCGTGGTCCGTGCGACAGGCCACGAGGCCGATGCGCCGGAGCATCGGGGGTAGTTGCTCGCGCTCGACCAGCTCCCCCGGAAAGCCGTCCTCCCGCAGGGCGCGGACATGGTCGCGCACGTGGTCGGCCTCCTGCTCCGAGACCGCCAGGCGGAGCAACCCGACCTTCCGGAGCGACTCTCCTGCTTCGAGCTCGGTCGCGAGCTCGTAGATCTCCCTCTGTGCCTCGAGCGTCCGGGCGTAGATCGCCCGCGCCCGCTCGACGCCGAAGCGCTGGCGGGCGTCGTTGTGGAACGCGGCTGTGCCCGCGATCAAAAAGCCGCCGTTGCGTCCGCTCGCGCCACCCGCGACGGTCCCGGCCTCGAGCAGCACCGTCTCGATCCCGCGCTGCGCAAGACGGCGCGCGCATGACAGGCCCGCGACCCCGCCGCCGATTACGCACGCCTCGACTTCCAGGTCGAGCTCGAGGGGGCCTCGCGACTGATAGGGGACATCGAGCCAGTAGGGAGTGGTGCCGGTGCTCACTTCGAAAGGATTATGCGCGTGGAGACGCTCCCGTACAGCTGGTACGCCGACCCCGAGGTGGCGACGGCCGAGCGGGAGCGCATCTTCCGGTGCTCCTGGCAGTACGTCGGCCACCTGGGTGAGCTCGACGGCCCCGGCAGCATGTTCCCCACCCAGGTGGGCGGGCTTCCGCTCCTGGTGCTGCTCGACCGCGACGAGGAGCTGCGCGCCTTCCTGAACGTCTGCCGCCATCGCGGCACGATGCTCGTGAACGAGCCGCAGCGGCGCGGCACGATCCAGTGCCCCTACCACGCCTGGACCTACGGGCTCGACGGCAGCCTGCGCGCCGCGCCGCGCAGCAAGGAGGAGCCGGACTTCGACATGGGCTGCCTCGGCCTCGTGCCGGCCCAGGTGGGTACGTGGGGCCCGTTCGTGTTCGCGAACTCCGAGATGGACGCGCCCGGCCTCGACGTTGCGCTGGGCGACCTGCCGGAGGTCGTCGCCGAGAACGGCCTCGACGTGCACTCGCTTCGCTTCCACGGCCGCCGCGCGTACGAGCTCAAGGCGAACTGGAAGATCGCGGTCGAGAACTACCTCGAGTGCTACCACTGCCAGGTCAACCACCCGGCGTTCGTGAAGGTGATCGACGAGCAGCGGCAGAAGCTGGAGGTGGTCGGGCTGCGCCTCAGCCAATTCCCCCCGGTGCATCCGGACGCGTACACCGACGCGGCTCCCTACGACGTGAGCGACAGCGTGCCGACGGCCCAGTACCACATCCTCTTCCCGGCGATGAAGTTCAACGTGAACCCGGGCCGGCCGAACCTCTCGATCGGCCCGCTGTGGCCGGTCGCGCCCGACCGTACCGCGGGCTGGTATGACCGCTTCTTCCCCGAGGGCACGGACGAGGCCTGGATCGAGCAGATGGTCGTATTCGACAACCAGGTGGGCGCCGAGGACACCGGACTCGTCGAGGCGGTCCAGCGCGGCGCCGCGAGCGGGGCGCTCGAGCACGGCCGCCTGCTCACGCGGACGGAGGCGCTGATCGGCGCCTTCCAGGACATGGTGCGCGTCCGCCTGAGCAGCCCGTAGCCCCACAAACGAGAATCGCGCCACAGGGGCGCGATTCTCGTTCCGGTCTTTGGGTGTTGCTTTAGGCGGCCGCTGGCACGACCTGCGGCTCGACGCTGACCTTGGGCAGCCAGCCGAGCTTCCTCGGCAGGTACCAGTTCCAGTCGCCCAGCAGCGTCATCGTGGCGGGCAGGAGCACGCCGCGGATGATCGTCGCGTCGATCAGCACGGCGGCCGCGAGGCCGATGCCCATCTGCTGCATCTGCAGCTCGGACGACAGGGCGAACACCGAGAACACGGCGACCATGACGATCGCTGCGCTCGTGACCACGCCCGCCGTGTTCTTGATTCCGTGAGCCACGGCGTCCTCCGTGCTCATGCCGCGATCGAATGCCTCGCGGATCCGGGTGAGGATGAACACGTGGTAGTCCATCGACAGCCCGAACAGGATCACGAACAGGAACAGCGGCAGCCATGCGGCGATGGGGCCGCTACCCAGGCCGAGCGACTCGCCCAGCCCGTGCTGGAACACCAGGGTCATGAGGCCGTAGGCGGAGCCAACGGACAGCATGTTCATCACGATCGCCTTGAGCGGAATGACGAGCGAGCGGAACGTGACCAGGAGCAGCAGGAACGCCGCCGAGAGCACGAACGCGAACACGTAGGGCAGGTGACCGATCATGGCGTCGTTGAAGTCGCCGGTGGCGGCGGCCTCACCCGTCGTGTACGCCTCCACACCGTCGACCTGCTTGACGGTGTTCGGAACGATGTCGTCGCGCAGGGCGTCGACAGCCTTGTTCGACAGCTCATCGGTGCCCTCCCCGGTGGTGGGGAGCGTCACGATGGCGACCGACTTGTCCGAGCTGAGCTCGACGCTCGGCTTGCCCTCGAAGAGAGCCGGACGGGCGGCGGCCTCGGACTCGAGAGCCTTGATGCCGGACACGACCTCGGGCGAGCTGGCGTCATCCGCCTTGATCACGACCATCTCCGCGCTGCCCTCGCTCGGGAAGGCGGCCTGGATCCGGTCGTAGGTGCGCATCACCTTGAGGTCACGCGACGTGTCGTCGGTGCCACCAAGGGAGGTCTGCATTCCGAGCACCGGAACCGTCAGCGCGACGAGCACGCCGGCGGCCAGGATGGCCGAAAGCAGCGGACGGCGGAGGACCCGGTCGAGGACGCGGGACCAGATGCCCACGCCGCCGCTCCTCCGAAGCCGGCCAATGAACGGCACGCGGCCCTTCTCGACCCGATGGCCCAGCTTCGAGAGCACGGCCGGCAGGACGGTCAGAGAGCCGACGACGGCAACCGCCACCACCATGATCGTGCCGGTGGCGAACGAGGCGAAATTGGAGATTCCGCCGAGGTACATGCCGGCCATGGCGACCATGACCGTGAAGCCCGAGATCACGATCGCACGACCTGACGTCGCGGCCGCGGCCTCGATGGCTGCGTTCGCATCACGTCCGGCGGCGCGCTCCTCGCGCTCCCGCTTGATGTAGAACAGGCTGTAGTCCACGCCGACGGCCATGCCGATCAGCAGGACGACCTGCATCACCGATGCATCCACCGGCGCGAGCTGGCTGACGGGGCCGAGCAGGCCCAGGGTGGCCAGCACGGCGGTGAGGCCGAGCAGGACCGGGATACCGGCCGCCACGAACGCTCCGAACGTGAACAGCAGGATGATGAGCGTGAGGCCGAGGGTTATGAGCATGTGCGAGCCCATTTCCTCGTCCGACTTGTCGAGTGTTGCCTTGTTGATGCTGGCGTCACCGGACTCCGCGATGCGGAGCTCGGGGTGGGCCTTCGCCGCGGCGTCCACGGCGGCCAGCGAGCGGACGACCGACTTCTCGGTCACGTCCGACTTGCCGGGCAGCTCGAACGCGACCAGCGCCGAATGCCCGTCCCTCGAGACAGCGGCGGGATCGATCTTGCCAACACCCGGAGTGCGCTCCAGGCGCTGGGTCACATCAGCGACGGCGGCCTTGAACTCCGAATCGGTCGCCTTGAGCGACTTGCTCTGGACGAGCACCTGCTCGCCGGCCTCGTCCGGGTAGGCGTCCTTCAGGATCTGTCCAGCCTTCCCGGACTCCCCGGGCATCCCCTCGCCGTTCTCGAGGTTCTTCTGCGGAACGAGGCTGAAGCCAACAGCGAGTGCTACGAACACGAATGCGAGCCATCCGAGGATGGCGGTCTTGCGGTGCCCGACGCTCCAGCGCCCGACACGAGCTGCGAGGTTGTGGTTGGACTGGGACTTGGAGGTGCTGCTCTGAGTTCTCATGGGAGCAGCTTCCGCTTTTGCCGCCCCCCGTCCCATGCGGCTGGCTGGCGTCCGCAGGTGCGGTTTGCCCCCCCGGTGGTGCGGCTTCCCGAACTACTCGAAGCGCATCCGGCTTGGTGCCTCGCGCATGCGCAGTATGCGCGCGGGCACTCCCGCCACCACGGCATTCGCCGGCACGTCGCGCGTGACCACCGCGTTCGTGCCGATCACGGCGTTGTCGCCGACGGTCACCCCCCGCAGGATGCATGCGCCGTAGCCGATCCAGACGTTGTTTCCCACCCGCACGTCGCGCTTGTAGATCCCCTGAAGGCGGATCGGCCGGTCCACCTCGACCACGCCGTGGTCGAAGTCGATCAGCATCACGCGGTCCGCGATCACGCACTCACGCCCGATCGAGACGTGCTGGAACGAGGAAATCGTGCACTCCTGGCCCAGAACGGACTTCGCGCCGATGGAGATCGTGCCCTCGTGACTGCGGATCTTGCACCCGTGTCCCACCCACGACCAGCGGCCGAGCTCGAGCGTCGCGCCCTTCCTGACCTCGAGGCTGCAGCGTGGGCCCACGAATGCCAGGCCGTCGAGGCGCAGTCGACCCCGGAGGCGCAGCTTCCAGAGCCACAGCCGCGCCACGAGGCGCCCGTACTTGACGTTGAGCATCCGGTGCCGGCGCAGGAAGCGCAGCAGGGCCAGGAGGCCGCCGTGACGGGGCGGGGGAGGCCCGCGGAACTCGGGAAGTTCCGACGGTGGGGCCGCAACGGGCTCTGTGGCGCTCTCCATGACGGCCAAAATCATAGGTGCGGCTATCCGTATTGGAGGATCCCGCGCGCAGGTTCACAATTGCACTTGCAATGACCAGGACCGTCCTCATCGTCGACGATCACCCGAGCTTCCGGGCGAGCGCCCGCATGCTGCTCGAGGCCGAGGGCTTCGACGTGATCGGCGAGGCCGAGGACGGGACCTCGGCGCTGCGCGCGGTCGAGGAGCTCCAACCCGATGTGGTGCTGCTCGACGTGCAGCTGCCGGACATCGACGGCATCGAGGTCGCAACCCGGCTGTCAGAGAACGGATCCGGCCCCGCAATCGTGCTCACATCGAGCCGAGACCTTGCGGACCTGGGCTTGGTGCGCGAGCGTAGTCCTGTGCGCGGTTTCATTCCAAAGGCCGAGCTCTCCGGCGCTGCGCTGGAGGCACTGCTCTGACGTCGCTGCGGCGCGCCCTCTGGGGGCTTGCCGGCGCCGGGGTGATTCTCGGCGGGATCGACGTCGCGCTCATCCTCACGAGCAACCACGTCGACGTCCGCGGCGCCACGGCCGCCGTGGCGCTGGTTGTGGGCTGGGGCTTCATCGGAGCCGGCCTGTTCGCGTGGGACCGCCGGCCGGACAACAGCATCGGGTCGCTCATGGTGGCCACCGGTTTCGCGTGGCTGCTCGGGCTGATCTCCGCCTCGAACGTCCCGGTTCTCTTTACGGTCGGGGTGCTCCTCAGCTCCGTCTACATCATCACGGCCATTCACATGCTGCTCGCCGCGACGCGCGGCCGCGGGCTCTCACGCGGGGACCGCCGCATCCTGACGGCCGGCTACCTGCTCGTGACCGTCGGGCTCCTGCCGATGTACCTCTTCCTCGATCCGGCCAAGGGGGGCTGTGACGGTTGTCCCGACAACGTAATCCTGATCCAGCACAACCAGACGGTCGTGGACGTGGCGAGCGCGGTCGTGAACCTGGTCGGGATCAGCCTGCTTGCGGCCGTGCTGATCACCCTCGTCCGGCGCTGGCGCCGGGCCACGCCTCCCCAGCGCCGCCTCTACGCGCCGGTATACGCCTCGGGCGTCGCGCTGATGATCGCCGTGATCGGCCAGCTCGGCGTGCAGACGGCGGGCTCGGAGGGAAGCGCGGCGGACATCCTGTTCATCATCTCGGTGATCCCGCTGGCGCTGGTGCCCTACCTGTTCCTCGCGTCGTTCGTGCGCGCCCGTATGGCGCAGGGCGGCGCGGTCGGCGAGCTGATGTCGAGGCTGAGCGCGGCGCCGCGGGGCGGCCAAGTGCGTGACGCGCTCGCGGACGCGCTCGAGGACCCTTCGCTGGAGCTTCTCTTCTGGCTTCCAGAGGGTGAGCGCTACGTCGACGCGAGCGGGCAGCACTACGAGCTGCCCGAGGATGATCCCGGGCGCGCGGTCACGAAGGTGGACCGCGATGGCGAGTGCGTGGCTGCGATCGTGCACGACGCGAGGCTGCCGCATATGAGCGGGCACGTGGACGCGGTGGGGGCGGCCGCAGCGCTGGCCCTCGAAAACGAGCGGCTGGATGCCGCGCTGCGCGCGAAGATCGGCGAGCTGCGCGGCTCGCGCGAGCGGATGCTGCGAATCGGCCTGGAGGAACGTCGTCGTCTCGAGCGCGACCTGCACGACGGGGCGCAGCAGCGATTGGTGTCGATGGCGCTGAACATCAGGCTCGCGCGCGCCAAGCTGAACGAGGACCCGCTCGCCGCCGAGCAGCTGCTCGCGAGCGCGGGCACCGAGCTCGACTCGGCGCTCGAGGAGCTGCGCGAGCTGGCTCGCGGGATCCATCCCGCCGTGCTCACCGACCGCGGGCTGGGAACGGCGCTCGAGACGCTCGCGAACCGGGCTCCGGTGCCGGTCGAGCTCGGCGAGCTTCCGGACGAGCGCCTGCCGGAGGCGGTCGAGCTGGCCGCCTACTTCGTGGTCGCCGAGGCCCTCACGAACGTGGCGAAGTACTCGAAGGCCTCGTACGCGACGGTGCAGGTGGAGCGCGACAACGGCCGCGTGCTCGTGGAGGTGGCCGACGACGGGATTGGCGGCGCCGATCCCGTCCGCGGGACCGGCCTGCGCGGGCTCGCCGACCGGCTCGCGGTGCTCGAGGGCCGGCTCGAGGTGGAGTCCGAGCAGGGCCGGGGCACGACGGTGAGAGCGAGGATTCCGTGCGGGTAGTCGTGGCCGACGACTCGGTCCTGCTGCGCGAGGGCGTGGTGCGGCTGCTCGAGGAGAAGGGCTTCGACGTGGTGGCCCAGGCGGGCGACGCCGAGGACCTGATCCGTAAGGTGAACGCCCACAAGCCGGACGTGGCAATCGTTGACATCCGCATGCCCCCAACGAACACAGACGACGGCCTGCGGGCCGCGCTCGAGATCCGGGCCGCGCTCCCCGAGACCGGGGTGCTGGTGCTCTCCCAGTACGTGGAGGAGGGCTACGCGCTCGAGCTCGTCGGCGACTCCGCCGGCGGCGTGGGCTATCTGCTGAAGGATCGCGTGGCCGACGTGGACCGCTTCGTCGACTCGGTCCGGCGGGTGGCCGAGGGTGGCTCGGCGCTCGATCCGGAGGTGGTCTCCCAGCTCGTGGGCCGCGCTCGCCGGGACGACCCGCTGGGCGAGCTGACGCCGCGCGAGCGCGAGGTGCTCGAGCTGATGGCCGAGGGCCGTTCGAACAATGCGATCGCTGCCCAGATGATCGTGACCGAACGCGCGGTCGAGAAGCATGTGACGAGCATCTTCGGGAAGCTCGGGCTGCCTCCCGCCCCCGAGGACCACAGGCGGGTACTGGCCGTGCTCGCGTTCCTGCGGGCATGAGCGGCGGGCCGGTCTCCCACCGCGGCGTGGTCCGCCGCAGGCGGCGCGTGCGCATCGGCGGCCGCGACATGGCCATCGACCTGGGCACTGCGAACACGCTCGTCTACGTCCGCGGCGAGGGCATCCGCGTGTCCGAGCCGTCGGTGGTGGCGGTGGACACGCGCACCGACGATGTGCACGCGGTCGGCGAGGAGGCCCAGCGCATGATCGGGCGCACGCCCGCGTCGATCTCGGCGGTGCGGCCCCTGCGCCACGGCGTGATCACCGACTTCGAGGTCACCGAGGCCATGCTGCGCCACTTCATCGGCCGCGTGCACAAGAGCCGCTTCGCCCATCCGCGGCTCGTGATGTGCGCGCCCTCCGGGATCACGGACGTGGAGCGCCGCGCGCTCGTGGAGGCGTGTCTCGGCGCCGGGGCGCGCTCGGTCCAGCTGATCGAGGAGCCGATGGCCGCGGCGATCGGCGCCGAGCTGCCGATCGAGGAGCCGATGGCGAACGTGGTCGTGGACATCGGCGGCGGCACGAGCGAGGTGGCCGTGATCTCGCTCGGCGGGATCGTGGTCTCGCGCTCGCTGCGGGTGGGCGGCTACGACTTCGACGACGCCGTGGCGGGCTGGATCCGCCGCCACCACCGGCTCGCGATCGGCGAGACCACCTCCGAGGCGGTCAAGCGCGGGGTGGGAGGGGTGGCGCCCGACCAGACCGAGGCGGTGACCGAGGTGCGCGGCCGCGACCCGGTGAGCGGGCTCCCGCGCGAGGCGGGCATCAACAGCGCCGAGATGCGCGACGCGCTTGAGCCACTGGCCGTGGAGATCCTCGACTCCGTGAAGGACGCGCTCGAGAACACCCCTCCCGAGCTCGCGGCCGACCTCACCCGGCACGGCATCCTGCTGGCCGGCGGCGGCGCGCTCCTGACCGGCTTCCGCGAGCGGCTCGAGCTGGAGACGGGGGTGCCCGTCCGGCTCGCCGACGATCCGCTCACCTGCGTGGCGCTCGGCGCGGGCCGCGCGATCGAGGAGATCGAGGTCCTGGAGCGCGCGGTTATCTAGAGACGACGGTCAGGAGGTACTCGCCCCTGAAGCGAAGCCCCCCGTCCTCGCTCAGATTCTCGGTTTCGAGGAAACGGCGGAAGCCCTCGTCCAGCTCAGCCTCGCGCTCTCCGAGCAGCTCGCGCGCGTTCAGCAGCGGGGCGAAGCTCTCGAGCATGAAGCTGGCGTAGGACTCGACCGAGTCGTCCTCCCACTCGATCTCGTGGCGCTCGAACTTGGCATCGCCGAACAACTCCCGATGGTGGTCCTCGGTGCCCCACAGGATTGGCGGCGTGCCACCCGGAGGTGGCGGTACGAGCTCGGCGATTGTGCGGAACATGCGCCCGATCGAGCCCTCGGGGGTCCAGCAGGCGGTGGCGATGACCCCTCCCGGACGGCAGACGCGCAGCATCTCCTCGGCCGTGCGGCCGTGGTCGGGGGCGAACATGTGGCCGAAGGTGGAGATCACCCGGTCGAAGCTGGCGTCCTTGAACGGCAGCTCCTGAGCGTCGCCCTCGATCCAGTCCACCTCGACCATCGCGTCGGCCGCGCGCTCGCGCGCGATCGCCAGCAGGTCCGGGGAGAAGTCCAGTCCCTTCACGCGGGCGCCCTCGCGCGCCGCGGGAATGGTGGCGTTGCCCGTTCCGCAGGCCACGTCGACCAGGTCCATGCCCGGCTCCACGCCCGCCCGATCCAGCATCGTCTCGCCCGCAACCGAGATTCGGTCCGCCACGGCGGCGTAGTTGCCTGAGCCCCACATCGTCTTCGGATCCATGAAACGACTCTATGCCACCCTGGGGGCATGGATTCGATCGTGACCGCGGTGGACGTCCGTCGCCGCTACGGAGAGGGCGACGCCGCCGTGAACGCGCTGGCCGGCGTGACCGTGGGTTTCGAGCGCGGGCGCTTCAACGCCATCATGGGCCCGTCCGGATCGGGCAA
>Ga0126306_10001601_pt1 | contig 12241 bp, 12 predicted proteins | sample Plot27_FD_92592 | JGI IMG/M metagenome (GOLD analysis project Ga0126306, IMG submission 92592) | Serpentine soil microbial communities from UC McLaughlin Reserve, CA, USA - Plot27 | ecosystem: Environmental > Terrestrial > Soil > Grasslands | place: USA: UC McLaughlin Reserve, Lake County...
AGCGCCTTGTTGACGCGCTCGCGGCTCGCGCCGACGAGGCCGGCCAGGTCCTCCTGGGTCATGGGCAATCGGAACTGGTCGGCGTCGCCCGCGATCTCCAGCAGTCGCTTCGCGGTGCGTGCGGGCACGTCGAGGAACACCGCGTCGGCGAGCGACTCGTCGGTGTTGCGCAGCCGCCGTGCGAGGAGGCGCACGATCACCCACAGGATCGTGGGGTGCGCGTCGATGGCCGCGCGCACGGCTTCGTAGCCGAGCACGATCAGCTGGGTCTCTTCGAGCGCGCGCGCGTCGGCCGAGCGAGGGCCGTCGTCGAACAGACCGAGTTCGCCGAACAACGAGTCCTCGTCGAGCACCGCGACCAGCGACTCACGGCCGTCGGGCGACTTCGTGAGGATGGCGACGCGTCCGGTGACGATGCCGAACATCTCGTGCGCTTCGTCGTCCTGGCGGAACAGCACCTCGTTGCGGCTCACCGTGCGCGTCGTGGCCTGCTGCCGGAGGACCTCCAGCGTGTCGGGGGGGAGGGCCCCCAGCAGCTGGGTCGTCTCGAGGATCCGTCGTTCCGGCATGGTGCCGCGAAGCGTAGTCATGCCGACACTCGAGGTGGGTGAGCGTCGCGGGCCCCGGGTGGCGGCGGGGAAGGCCCTCACGGGGGCTCTGGTATCCTGGCTCTCCGGCCGATTCCGCGGTCCGCCCCCCGGACCGTCTCCCGCACGGCCCTCCGCCAGCGGCAAGGAGCAACATGACGTTCGACGTCGGCGACAAGGTCGTCTACCCGCACCATGGTGCGGCGACCATCGAGCGTCGTGAGAAGAAGGAGGCCTTCGGCGAGAAGCGCGACTACCTCGTGCTGCGCCTGGCCTACGGCGACCTCACCCTCATGGTGCCGGCCGACAACGCCGAGGAGATCGGCCTGCGGGAGGTCATCAACGACGAAGAGGTCGAGGAGGTGTTCGCGGTCCTCCGCAAGAAGGAGGCGCGCATGCCCACCAACTGGTCGCGCCGCTTCAAGAACCACGTCGAGAAGCTGAAGAGCGGCGACATCTACCAGGTCGCCGAGGTGGTCCGGAACCTCTCCATCCGCGAGGCCGACAAGGGCCTGTCGGCGGGGGAGAAGCGCATGCTGGCCCGGGCCCGCCAGATCCTCGTGTCGGAGCTCACCTTCGCGCTCAACGTCGACGAAGAGGCCGCCGAGGCCCGCCTCGACGCGGTGCTGAAGGGCGAGGACAAGCCGGCGCCGGCGAAGAAGGCACCGGCCAAGAAGGCCGCCGCCAAGAAGTAGAAGTCGAGCTCGCAGTGGCGGTTCCGCGGGTGTGGGCGGTGATCGTGGCCGCCGGCTGGGGTGAGCGCTTCGGCGGGCCCAAGCAGTTCGCAGAGCTCGGTGGCGCGCGGTTGGTCGACCACGCGATCGACACCGCCGCGGCGACGTGCGACGCCGTGGTGCTCGTCGTGCCCGACAAGGACGACTGGATCGGCGCGGACGTCGACGCGCTCGTGACCGGTGGCGCGACGCGCGCCGAATCGGTGCGCGCGGGGCTGGGTGCGGTGCCGCCGGGCGCCGAGATCGTCGTCGTGCACGACGCGGCGCGACCGCTCGCCGCCGCCGGCTTGTTCGACGCCGTGATCGCGGCCGTGCGCGATGGTGCCGACGGCGCGGTCCCGGGGCTGGCCGTCACCGACACGTTGAAGCGCGTCGACGACGTGCGCGTCACCGCCACCGTCGACCGCATGGGCCTCGTCACGGTGCAGACGCCGCAGGCCTTCCGCGCCGACGTCCTGCACGCCGCCCACGCGACCGGCGCCGACGCCACCGACGACGCCGCGCTCGTCGAAGAGCTCGGCGGCTCGGTCGTCGTCGTTCCCGGTGACCCGCGCAACCTCAAGGTCACCGGTCCCGCCGACCTGATGATCGCGGCGGCGTTGCTGGAAACCTCGTGAGTCGTCCATCCGTCGCGAGGTTGCGTCGCTCAACGTCGTATGACGACGCCAGGTGACGCAACCTGTGGAGGTGAGGCGGTGATCAGGGTCGGGATGGGGTACGACGTCCACTCGTTCAGCGACGACGACTCGCGTCGGCTGGTGCTGGGTGGCGTGCACATCGAGGGCCCCGGCCTGGTCGGGCACTCCGACGCCGACGCGGTGTGCCATGCGGTGGCCGACGCGCTGCTCGGTCCGGCGGGGCTCCCCGACCTCGGGGCGCTGTACCCCGCATCCGACGACACCTACCGCGACGCGTCGTCGCTCGTGCTGCTGCGTGACGTCGTGCTGCGGGTCGCCGACGCGGGCTGGTCGGTCGTGAACGTCGACGTGGTCGTGAACGCCGAGGAGCCCCGACTCGCACCGCACCTGGCGGACATGACCGACACGGTGCGCGACGCGCTCGGCGGCGCGCACGTGTCGATCACCCCCAAGCGCGGCGAGGGCATCGGCGCGATCGGCCGTTGCGAGGGCATCCAGTGCTGGGCTCTCGCGCTCCTGGAATCGGCCGAGTCGTCGGGCGACTGAGCACTACCCTCGACCCGCCATGGTCCAGATCCGCGACACGCTCGCGCGTGACACCGTCGAGCTGACGACCCGCGAGCCCGGCACGGTGTCGATGTACGTGTGCGGCATCACGCCGTACGACACGCCGCACATCGGCAACGCGCGCACCGCGGTGGCGTTCGACACGATCCGCCGCTACCTGGAGTGGTCGGGGTTCGACGTCACCTATGTCAGCAACATCACCGACGTCGAGGACAAGATCATCGCTCGCGCCGCCCGTGAAGGGCGGACCGAGCCCGAGGTCGCCGCCGAGTTCGAAGGCGCGTACGCCGACCAGATGCACCGGCTCAACGTCCGCGACGCCGACCACGAGCCGCGGGCGACGGAGTACATCGAGCGCATGCTCGCCCTCGTCGGCGAGCTCGTCGACTCCGGCCACGCGTACGAGGTGCCGGGCCAGGGCGTGTACTTCGCGGTCGAGACCTTCCCGGGCTATGGGGCGTTGCCCCACCGCACCATCGAGGAGCTGCGCGAGTCGGCCGGCGCGCGCGTCGACGTCGACGACGCCAAGCGCAGCCCGATGGACTTTGCGCTGTGGAAGGCGGCCAGGCCCGGCGAGCCGTCGTGGCCGTCGCCGTGGGGCGACGGTCGACCCGGCTGGCACATCGAGTGCTCGGCCATGGCGCTCGACCTGCTGGGGGAGGGTTTCGACCTCCACGGTGGCGGCGAGGATCTCGCGTTCCCGCATCACGAGAACGAACGGGCCCAGGCCGAGGGCGCCGGCCACCCCTTCGCGCGGCACTGGATCCACACCGGCATGGTCACGGTCGGCGGCGACAAGATGTCGAAGTCGCTCGGCAACTTCACGACGGTCGACGACGCACTCGCCACGCACGAGTGGCGGGCGCTGCGGCTGGCGATGGTGCAGACGCACTACCGGCGCGCCGCCGACCTCGGCGAGCCCGAGCTCACGGCCGCCGCGCGCGCGATCGAGCGCCTCGACGCCCTGTTCCGGAGGGCCGACGCCGCCGGAGTGGTGCGCGGCGTGACGGCTGGTGCTGCGACCGTCGACGCGTTCCGGGCCGCGATGGACGACGACTTCGACACCACCCACGGGTTGGCGGTGCTGTTCGAGGCCGCGCGCGATGCCAACCGTGCGATCGACGATGGCGAGCTCGACCGCGCCGCGACGCTCCTGGCCGCGGTGCACGAGCTGCTCGACGTGCTCGGGCTCGACGCGTCCGCCGGCGACGGCGACGGAGGCGACGACGCCGACATCGACGCGCTCGTGCGGGAGCGCGACGAGGCCCGCGCGGCGCGCGACTTCGCTCGCGCCGACACCCTGCGCGACGACCTCACCGCCCGCGGCATCAAGCTCGAGGACACACCCACCGGCACGATTTGGCACCGATGAGCCCGCCCAAGAAGCGCGTCCCCCCTCGGACTGGCGTCACCAAACGGGGTCAGGCACCACGCGAGCGACGCCGGTCCGAACCAAGACGCGAGAACCAACGAGGGTCGGGGCGCGACGACCGCGGGCAGCAGATCGAAGGGCGGCGGGCCGTACGCGAGCTGCTGGTCGCAGGGCGACGCAAGGTGCACGAGGTGCTCCTCTCCACGGGTGCGGACGACACGCCCGAGCTCGCCGAGCTGCAGTCACTCGCGCGCGACGCCGGCGCCCGTATCCGGCCGGTGCCGCCCGACCAGATCGAGCGGCGTGCCCGCACCGGTGCCCCCCAGGGCGTGATCGCGTTCGCGGCGCCGGTTCCGGCGGCGGATCTCGACGACCTCCTCGGCGATCCCGGTGCGTTCCTGGTCGCGCTCGACGGCGTCACCGACCCACAGAACCTGGGCGCGGTCATGCGCAGCGCGGAGACCGCCGGTGCGACCGGCGTGGTGCTGGCGACGCACCGCGCCGCCGGGCTCACGCCGGCGGTGGCCAAGGCGGCCGCCGGCGCACTCGAGCACCTGCCGGTGGCGTTCGTGTCGGGCGTGCCCGGTGCGCTCGACCGGGCCAAGCGCGCCGGCGTGTGGTGCGTGGGACTCGACGCCGACGGCGACCAGACGCTGTTCGACCTCTCCGTCGCGGATGCACCGCTCGTGCTCGTGCTCGGCGCCGAGGGGCGCGGCCTCTCGCGCCTCGCGCGTGCGCGCTGCGACGTGATTGCGTCGATCCCGATGCGCGGTCACATCGAGTCGCTCAACGTGAGCGCGGCGGCTGCGGTCGCGTGCACCGAGATCGCGCGTCGTCGCGCGGGATAGCCTTTCGCACACGCCGGGTTAGCTCAGTAGGCAGAGCACTTCTCTTGTAAAGAAGATGTCGTCGGTTCGATTCCGACACCCGGCTCGCGTCAGACCGACACAGGACACCAGGGGGAACCGATGCGAGCTGCCATCCTCACCGAGTACAACGAGCCGTTGACGATCGAGGAGGTGTCCACACCCCCCATCGGCGCGCGCGAAGTGATGCTGCACATCGACGCCAGCGGCGTCTGCCACTCCGACCTGAGCTTCGCCAAGGGCAACGTCCCGCTGCCGCCGCCGGTCATCCTCGGCCACGAGGGCGCGGGCACCGTGCTCGCGGTCGGCGACGACGTGTCGCGCGTCGAGGTCGGTGACCGGGTGATCTCGTCGTTCACACCCTCGTGCGGCAATTGCTTCTTCTGCCTGCGCGACCAGTCCTTCCTGTGCGAGACGATGGGCTCGCACATGATGGTGCCGAAGGGCACGCGTGCCGACGGCAGCACCGTCTTCGGCGCGACCGGGCTCGGGACGTTCGCCGACGAGATGATCGTGGACGAGTCGATGCTGGTGAAGGTCGAGACCGATCTCCCCGCCGATCAGCTCGCGCTCATCGGCTGCGGCATCACCACCGGTGTGGGCGCCGCGCTCAACACCGCGCAGATCGAGCCCGGCGCGACCGTCACCGTGATCGGCTGCGGTGGCGTCGGCCAGTCGGTCCTCCAGGGTGCGCGCATCGCCGGCGCGTCGCGCATCTTCGCCGTCGACCCGGTGGAGATGAAGCGCAAGACCGCGGAGCAGTTCGGAGCCACCGACCTCATCGACCCGGCCGACGGTGATCCCGTCGAGCAGATCCGCGCCGCCACCGGTGGGCGCGGCACCGACTACGCCTTCGAGGTCATCGGCCTGCCCGACACCATCCTCCAGGCCTGGAACGTGGCCCGCGCCGGCGGCACCGCGGTGGTGGTCGGGATGTCGCGCTTCGACGACACCGTCACCTTCCCCGCGATGGGACTCTTCGGCGGGAACAAGGCGCTGCTCGGTTGCCTCTACGGCTCGGCCAACGTGCGGCGCGACTTCCCGCGCTTCGTGCACCTGGTCGAGACCGGGCGCCTCGACATCGGGTCGATGGTGTCGCGCCACATCCACCTCGACGAGGTGAACGACGCCTTCCGGGCCATGGAGGCGGGCGAAGTCATCCGGAGCGTCATCACCTGAAATTCCTGGCATACCGGACGAGAAGCCACCGGATATCCCCTTCCCGAGCGGCTCGGGATGCCAGGATCGCGGGCCTGATGGGCCTTGCGGCGCGCGATCGCGCGATTCTCGACTTCGAACGGGACTGGTGGAGTCGTCCCGGACCGAAGGAGGCGGCCATCCGCACCGAGCTCGGGGTCTCCGCGACCCGCTACTACGAGATCCTCCGGCACCTCGTCGACGTGCCCGAGGCCTACGAGTACGACCCGCTGACGGTGAAGCGGGTCCGTCGCGAGCGCGACCGGCGCCGCCGCGAACGCCTCGAGGGCCATCGGGCGGACCCGGGTTCCCGATGACGGAGCCGCGCGGCGGAGGGTCCTCGCGGTCCCCGGGTGCCGCGGGAGGCGCGAAGGGCGCCGTCGTCATCGGGTTGGCCGTGATCCTCGGGATCGTCGGCCTGCAGATCCTCGACGACTCCGACGACGGCTCGAGCAGCGCCACCGGCACCACTTCCGGCGTCACCGTCACCACCGCGCCCGGGGCGACCACGGTCCCGCTGCGGGCCAACGGCGACGTGCGGGTGAAGGTCTACAACGCGACCGGCGTGCAGGGAAGGGCCCAGACGCTCACCGACACGCTGAAGGCCGACGGCTACAACACGCAGGAGCCGGAGACGCTCGACGACGAGCAACAGGGCACGGTCGTCGAGTGCGTAGCCGGGTTCGAGGCTGAGGCCAAGGTGCTGTCGCTGTACGGCGTCCCGGGTTCGACGGTGGCGGCGTACCCGTCCGACCCGCCGGAAGGCGCGTCCGACGCCGACTGCCTCGTCATCATCGGCACCGCGTAGCGCGCGGTTCGGATCGACGTGGCGGTCCCGCGCGCACTCGACTCGTTCGTCGACGACCCGGCGCGCGCCGCGCTGTTCGTCGACTTCGACGGCTCGCTCGCGCCGATCGTCCTCGACCCGGCCGCGGCCCGACCACTGCCGGCGGCGCGCGCCGCGCTGGCCCGCCTGGTCCCACTGCTCGACCGGGTGGCGGTGGTGAGCGGCCGGCCCGCGAGCTTCCTGTACGAGGTGCTCCCCATCGACGGCCTGGGCCACGTCGGCACCTACGGGCTCGAACGGATCGTCGACGGCGTCGTCGTGCTCGACGAGCGGGTGCGGCCGTACGTCGGCGCGGTGGCCCGGGCCGCCGACGAAGCCGAGGCGGCGTTGCGAGGGCTGCGGGTCGAGCGCAAGGGCGACGTGGCGGTGACCGTGCACTGGCGAGAGCAGCCCGACCGGGGCGACGACGCGATCCGGTGGGCGGCCGAAGCCGCGCCGCGCCTCGGATTGGAGGCGCCACTGCGCGGGCGCATGGCGGTGGAGTTGCGGCCGCCGGTCCCCGTCGACAAGGGGACGACGGTGGCCGAGCTGGCGCGCGGCATGCGGGCCGCCGCGTTCGCCGGCGACGACGCCGGCGACCTGCCTGCCTTCGCGGCTCTGCGCGCGCTGGCCGACGACGGCGTCCTCGGGCACGCGGTGAGCATCGGCGTCAGGTCGGACGAGAGCCCGCCGGCGGTGCACGCCGCCGACGTGGTGGTGGAGGGTCCGGCGGGGTTGGCCGCGCTGCTCGACGCGCTGGCCGACGCGATCAGTGGCTCGACGACTGCGCGTGGTTGAGCAGCTCGTTGAGCCAGGTGCGCGGCGTGTGCATCGCGGCGAGCTCGCGCAGCGCCTTCGCGCGCGTCGCCCGCTCGTCGGCCGGCATCGCCAACGCGGTGTGCAGCGTGTGCGCGCCCTCTTCGATGTCGTAGGGATGCACCGGGAGGACAGCATCGTGCAGCTCGTCGTAGGCCCCGGCCTCCGGTGACAGCACGACGACGCCGTCGTTCCGGTTCGCCAGTGGACCTTCCTTGGCCACGAGGTTGAGGCCGTCCTTCACCGGGTTGACCAGCAACGCGTCGTATCGCGTGAAGCCGGCGACGGTCTGCTCGTAATCGTCGCGGTTGTCGACCACGACCGGCTGCCAGTCGCCCACCGCCCACCGCTCGTTGACCCGCGCTGCGGCCTGGTCGACCTCCTGCTCATAGGCCAGGTACTCGGCCAGGTTCGAGCGCGATCGGTTGAGCATGGCGACGAACACGACGCGCTCGCGGCGCTCCGGGTGCGCCTCCAGCAGTGCGTCGTACACGTGGAAGCCGCGCACGATGTTCTTGGAGAGGTCGATGCGATCGCTGCGGAGCAGGAGCTGCCGGTCGCCGACCACCTCGTCGAGCTCGGCGGCAGCACGCGCGGTGCCCTCGCTGGCCGCGAGCTCGGCCAGCGCGTCGGGGTCGGGACCCAACGGCGCCGCGTACGGCGGTGCGATCTCACCGCACCCCATCTCGCGCGCCGATGCCGTGTACGCCGCGGCCCAGCGCTGCGTGTGGAACCCGGCTGCGACCGTGCCCATCGACGTGCACAACGCCTCGGCCATGTCGGTGGGCAGCACCCGGATGGAGTTCGGGCCGCAGAACGGCGTGTGCGTGAAGTGCGTGAGGCGCAGGTCGGGGCGGACGGCGGTCACCATGCCGGGGACGAGCGCCAGGTGGTAGTCGTGCACCAGGACCTGCTCGCCCTCGGGCGCATCCCGCGCCACGACCTCGGCGAACGCCGCGTTCACCGCGACGTAGCCGTCCCACGCTTCGCGCAGGTGCTTGTCGAAGCGCGGTCGACGGGCGAGGTCGAACAGCCCGTGGTGGAGGAACCAGAGCACTGCGTTCGAGATCACGTCGTAGTGCATGCGGTGCAGCGCGGGGTCGAGCGCGAGCAGGTGGAGGTCGAGGCCGGGCACCGTCGCCGCGCCCGCCCCGACCGCGGCGCGGTCGCCGGCATCGATCGCGGCTGCGACCCACGACGGGCGCTCACCGATGTCGTCGCGCTGCACCAGCGGGAGCAGCGCGCTCACCAGGCCGCCGGCCCCTCGCTTCGAATCGAAGGTTCCGTCGTCTCGCTCCGAGAACCGGTACGGCCCCCGGTGCGTGACGAGCATCACTTGCGCAGGGTCCCGAAGAGGGTCAACCAGTCCTGCAGCTCGCGCGTCGAGAGGAAGTTGTCGCGCACGTGCTCCTGGCCCTGGATCCCGAGCGCGTCGGCGCCGACCGGGTCGGCGAGCAGGTCGATGGTGCGCTGCGCGCACTCCTCGACCGAGTCGACGAGGTAGCCGTCGAAGCCGTCGCGGATCTGGAGCTTGATGCCACCGGCGCGGCCGCCGATCACGGGGCGGGCCTTCCAGAGCGCCTCGGCCACGGTGAGACCGAAACCTTCCCGCAACGACTTCTGCAGCACGACCTGCGCGACGCGCTGGAAGGCGTTGATCTGGACCGACCCGACCTGGTGCAGGTTGGAGAGCAGGTAGATGTCGCGGTCGCCGGCGCGCGCGGCCTCGGTGTCGTCCCACACCTTGAATCCCTCGGGGTCGTCGGTGGCCATCGAACCCGCGAGCACAAGCTGCGCGTCGGGCACGCGCTCGCGCACGATGCGGTACGCCTCGATCACCCCGACCGGGTCCTTCCAGGGGTCGAACCGGCTCACCTGGCAGACGATCGGACGATTCACGTCGACGCCGTACTGCTTGGTGAGCTCCTGGCAGAACGGCATCGCCAGCTCGAGGTTCTTCACCGACAGCGGGTCGATGCACGGCGGTGCGTGCAGCACGTGGTCCATGTCAAGCGACGCGGGCACGAACTCGGGCATCGTCCACACCGACGCGTCGTGCAGCTCGACGAACGGCCGGAAGAACTCCCAGACCTTCGGGTTCGCTTCGGTGAGGTCGATGTGGCAGCGCCAGATCCACGTCGTGTCCTGCATCTGACCGCCGAGCCGCTCGCGCAGGAAGCTGAGCATCGCGGCCGGTTGCGGGTCATGCACCACGACGTAGTCGTAGTGACCCTCCAGCAGCAGCGCGTTGTCCAGCACCTTCTCGAGGTACGTGCGCTGCATGCGCGTCGTCCACTCGATGTCGGCGCCTTGCAGCCCGTTGTGCACGGCCTTGGTGACGGCGAAGAACTCGTCGCTCCCGTGCATCACCTGCCAGTCGGAGTCGATGCCGACGCTCCGGAGCAGCGGGACGTGCGTGGCGAGCAGCTCCGCGACGCCACCGCCGTACGCGGTCGCGTTGACGTGGAGCACGCGCGCACCTTGGAGCGGTTTCGCCAGCTCTCGGATCTGGTCGACGACATCCGATCCGACCACCCCCGCGTAGTCGTCGAGATGCTTCTCCAGCAGGGGGACGCGGTCGAGCACGGACACTCCGGGTGTGTCTGGGACGGGAATCTCGGTCAATCTATCCAGTGATGCCCTCGGCTCTGGTGTGCCCCGACAAGTTCAAGGGGACGCTCACCGCGGCCGACGCGGCCGCGGCGATGAGCGAGGGAGTGCGCCGCGCCGGCTTCGACGACATCGCCTCGCTCCCGCTCGCCGACGGCGGCGAGGGGACGCTCGAGGCGCTCGTCGCCGCGCGCGGCGGCTCGCGTCGAAAGGCCTCCGTCACCGGACCGCTCGGCGATCCCGTCGACGCGGAGTGGGCGCTGCTGCCGGGCGGGGTCGCGGTGGTGGAGATGGCGCGGGCGAGCGGACTCGCGCTGGTGCCACGCGTGCGCGACCCGCTGCGCGCGTCGACGCGCGGCACCGGTGAGCTCATCGCCGCCGCCATCCGCGCCGGAGCCCGTCGTGTGATCGTCGGTGTCGGCGGCAGTGCGACGACCGACGGCGGTCTCGCGGCCCTGGAAGCGCTGGGCTGGTCGTTGGGCGCGGTTCCGGTCACCGTCGCGTGCGACGTCACCACGCCGTTCCTCGACGCGGCCAAGGTGTTCGCACCCCAGAAGGGCGCAACCGACGCGCAGGTGGAGCTGCTCACCCGGCGGCTCGCCAGCCTGGCGGATCAGTACCAGCAGCGCACCGGCGTCGACGTGCGCGCGCTCGCGGGTGCCGGCGCGGCCGGCGGCCTCGCGGGCGGCCTCGCCGCCATCGGCGCCGAGATCGAACCCGGCTTCGACGTCGTCGCCAACGCGGTCGGGCTCGACCGCGCGCTGGAGGGCGTCGACCTCGTGGTGACCGGCGAGGGCCGTCTCGACGTCACGAGCTTCGCGGGCAAGGTGGTCGGTGGCGTGCTCGAGTGGGCGGGCGATGCAGGAACGCCACACGTCGCGGTCATCGCCGGCCAGGTCACCGACGACGCGCGCGAGGAGATGGCGGTCCACGGCGGGGCGCACCTGCTCGCGCTCACCGACCGCGTGTGGCAATCGGCGGAGACGTTCTCCCGCGCCGCCGTGCTGGTCGAGGAGGCCGCCCTCGAAGCCGGCCGCGCCGTCGCCGACCCGCCCTGACCGTTTGGGCATGGTTCGTGTGCCGTGACGGCACACCGGCCAGGCCAAACGGGAAGGCGGGGACCTAGGCCGAGAGCTCGTGACCGAAGCGGGCGCGGTACGCGGGGACGGTGATCATCGGCGGGCGCTCGCGGATCTCCACCGCCACGCGTTCGGCCTGCTGTTGGTCGTCGTAGCGCACGAGCTCGGCGAGACGCTTGTCGACCGGCACGCCCGCGCGCCGCAGGCCGGTGACGAGGATCGCCATCGCCTGCGGACCGAGCTCGTCGAGGGGGCGGTTGCGGTGCTCGCGCACGTCGAGGTCGACCTGCGCGATGGCGCCGATCCCGAAATTGGCGACGAGGTCGATGAGCAGCCCGATCTCGACGCCCCAGCCCTCGACGAACGGCACCGTCTCGAGGAGTGCGCGCCGCCCCGTGTACTCACCCGCGAGCGGCTGCACGAACTCGGCGAGGTGGGGGAAGAGCGCCGAGATCACCGGCCGCGCCATGAGCTCGGTGACGCGCCCGCCACCGGTCGCCTCGCCGTACAGCGGACGGCGGTAGTAGCCCTTCACGAACCCGATGGCGGGGTCGGTGAGCAGCGGCGCGACCAGACGGGTGACGAAGCGCGGGCCGAAGTTGCGCACGTCGGCGTCGAGCCAACACACGATGTCGCCGTCGCACGCGTAGAGGGACATCCAGAGCGCGTTGCCCTTGCCCGAGCCGCGCGGGACGTCGGGAAGGACCTCGTCGACGGCCAGCACCCGGGCGCCCTCCCACGTGGCGGCCTCGGCGGTGGCGTCGGTGGAACCGTCGTCCATCACCACCACCTCGTCGACCAGTGGTGCGTGCTCCACCAGGTTCCGGCGCACGGTGGCCACGATCTGGCCGACGGTCGCCTCCTCGTTGCGGGCGGGGAGGCACACGGAGATCGTGGTGCCCGCGGCCTGCTTGGCCTCGACCAGCTCGGCGACGTCGACGTCCGGGGC